>Ga0134126_10007342_pt1 | contig 13836 bp, 16 predicted proteins | sample KB31752_FD_96881 | JGI IMG/M metagenome (GOLD analysis project Ga0134126, IMG submission 96881) | Terrestrial soil microbial communities with excess Nitrogen fertilizer from Kellogg Biological Station, Michigan, USA - KB3-175-2 | ecosystem: Environmental > Terrestrial > Soil > Unclassified ...
CGTGTCAACCGATCCGGCGCGGGTCCGTTGTCAAGGGAAGGCGGGGCAACGACCGCCTGGCATCACGGGTGACGAATGCGGCGGACCGATTCCCTTCCTGTCCGCCGCATTTTTGTGGTGCGCCCGCGCCGCGGGCTCGCCCGCGGCCGGCAATTCACTTGGTCAATCGTCGTCGCGCGGCACGCTGACCTTGCCCTTGACGTTGTGATGGCTGACATCGCCGCTGCCGACCGCGCCGACGCTGAAGTCGCCGCCCACGCCGTCCGCATCGAAGTCGCCGGAACCGACGCTGCCCGCGTGCACGTTGCCGCCTGCCTGCGAAATCTTCACGTCGCCCGACGCGACCGCGCCCACCCACACGTTGCGGGTGACGTTGCTGACGATGAGGCTACCCGAACCCACGCTCTTCGCGTCGAGGCTGCCGCCGACACTGCTGACCTTGGCGTCACCCGATGCGATCGAACCCAGCGACACGTCGCCCTTGACGTTGCTCAGCACGAGATCGCCCGATCCGATGGAGCCCGCGTGCGCATTGCCGTGCACGCCGTCCATGCTGGCGTCGCCGGAGCCGAGGCTGGAAAGATCGAAGCTGCCGGCATCGCTGGCCACCACGTCACCCGAACCCACGCTCAAGCCGAACGCGCCCGCGATGCCGCTCGCCTTGAGGTCGCCGGAACCGAGCGACGCATCCAGCGCGGCGACGTTGTCGACCTTCGCATCGCCCGAACCTTCCTGCAACTTGATCGCCAGCGATTGCGGCACGCGCACGTCCAGCTTCAGGTATGCGTAGGAGCCGCCGAACAGCGACATCAACATGGTGTGGTCGCCGTCGTGCGCGATGACGCTGGCGGTGTCGCCGCTGCGCGTCGCTTCGATCTTCACGTCCTGCAGCCATTTCTCGTTCGAGGCACACGCGGTGCCGCGCACCACGACATTGGTCAGCCCCGGCTCGCCGTGGAGCACCAGATCATCGGGACCGATCTCGACCATCAGCGATTTCAGGCCCGCGGCATTGATTTCGGCATTGCGCGGCGCGCTGTAGCGACATTGCTCGGCGCCCAGGGCCGTGAACGACAACGCCAGCAACGACGCGCCCGCGAGCAACAGGATGGGTTTGCGCATGACTTTCCTCCGGCATGTGAAAACGAGGTTTCCCCCGGACTGACAGCAATTGCGATGCCAACCGGGCCGTACAGTGATTTCGATGCTTTTCAATGGGCTGGGCCGGGGCCCATGCCCGGGAAGGTGTCCGCGGACAGCGCGCAGACGCCCGCGAACACTGGACGCGCGGCTTTGCGGCGCGGCCTCAGCGTTCCTCGGCCTTGGCCTGATTCCACAGCGCGTCCTGCTCGGCCAGCGATTTGCCCGCAAGACTTTCGCCCTTCGCGGCAGCCAACGCTTCCATCCGCCGGAAGCGGCGCTCGAATTTGGCATTGGCGTGGCGCAGTGCCGCGGAGAAATCGACGCGCGCGTGCCGCGCGAGGTTCACCAGCACGAACGCGACGTCGCCGATCTCGTCCAGCAGCCGATCGTGTTCCGCACCCGCCGTGAATTCCGCGCGCACCTCGGCGATTTCTTCCTGCAACTTGTCCAGCACCGGCTCGGGGCCGGGCCAATCGAAGCCGACCACCGCCGCCTTGTCGCACAACTTCAACGCGCGCTTCCATTCCGGCAGGCCACGCGCGATGCCGGCCAGCGCGCCGGTGTCGTCCTCGCCCCTGCCGGCGCGTTCGGCGCGCTTGATTTCGTCCCACGCGCGCGATTGTTCCTCGGCATTCGCGTAGTGCGCGTCGGCAAACACGTGCGGATGCCGGCGCTTGAGCTTGGCGTTGATCGCATCCACCACGTCGTCGAACGCGAACAGCTGCTGCTCCTCGGCCATGCGCGCGTGGAACACCACTTGCAGCAACAAGTCGCCCAGCTCGTCCTTCAGCGCCGCGTAATCCTTGCGGTCGATCGCGTCGGCGGTTTCGTAGGCTTCCTCGATGGTGTACGGCGCGATCGAGTCGAAGGTCTGCGCGACATCCCACGGACAGCCGTGCTCGCGATCGCGCAGGCGCGCCATGATCGCGAGCAGCTCGGCGACCTTGTCGGTCACGCGCGCAGCCCGAGCCGCGCCAGCCAATCGACCGAGCTGTCGCCGATCGCCAGGAATTCGGGATTCAACAGCGATTCCCTGGTGTTGTAGCACAACGTGTTGCCCTGCAAATCCAGCACCGCGCCGCCGGCCTGCTCCAGCACGCATTGCGCGGCGGCCGTGTCCCACTCCGAAGTCAGACCGAGCCGCAGGTACAAATCGGCGTCGCCGCGCGCGACCATGCAGAACTTGATCGACGACCCGACCGAAACCAGTGCGTGCTCGCCGAGGTTCGCGAGGATCGCGGCCTGGCGATCGCTGCCGTGCGAGCGGCTGCCCGCCACCACCGGCACGATGGCCGCGGCACGCGTCGCGATCGGCTGCGGCAATGCGCCCGGCGCGTTTTCGAGGAACGCGCCGCCGCCCGCGACACCGTAATACAGCGCGCCCGTCACGGGCAGCAGCACCACGCCCAGCACCGGCGCGTGGTTCTCGATCAACGCGATGTTGACGGTGAACTCGCCGTTGCGCTTCACGAACTCGCGCGTGCCGTCCAGCGGATCGACCAGCCAGTAGCGGTCCCACGCGCGGCGCGTGTTCCAGTCGATGTGCTTGGATTCTTCGGACAGCACCGGGATGTCGGGTGTCAGCTCCTGCAGGCCGGCGACGATGATGCGGTGTGAGGCCATGTCGGCGGCGGTCAGCGGCGAATCGTCGGCCTTCTGCTCGACCGCGAAGCTGCCCGCATAGACTTCCAGGATGGCCGCGCCCGCGCGACGTGCGAGCCCGCAACTTGCGTGGGCAATGCGTTCCAATTCACTCATGGAGCGCGCTCGCTGCAGATGCAAGCATGTTGGTTCATCGCCGCGCTCCATGAGAAAGGGCATACCCCCACAACCCCGCCGAACCCCGAGGGGGTTCGGCCGCCCCCTTGACTCAAGGGGGCATCAATCGTTCTTCGAATCGTCATATCGATGGTTGAAACCTTCCCGCCAGATATTCACGCGCGATGAACAGCGCGGCGATCGAGCGGCCTTCCGAAACGTCGTCGCGCGCCAGCAAGGCATGCAGTTCGGACAATTTCCACGGCACCACTTCCGGCGGCTCGGGTTCGTCGCCGGGGCGATGTTGCGGATACAGATCCTCCGCCAGGATCACCTGCGCCTTGTGCGTCATGTACGCGGGCGAGAGTGACAACGTGGTCAGCGGCGTCAGTTTGCGCGCGCCGAAACCCACTTCTTCCTGCAGCTCGCGATCGGCGGCGTCGAGCGCGGTTTCGCCGCGGTCGATGCGCCCCTTGGGCACGCCGAGTTCGTAACGCGCGACGCCGGCGCCGTACTCGCGCACCAGCAGCACGGTGTCGGCATCGCGCATCGGCACGATGAACACGGCGCCCATGCCGGGCGCGGTCAACCGTTCGAACGTGCGGCGCGCGCCATTGGAGAACGCGAGGTCGACTTCCTCGACACGCAGGAAGCGGCTGTCGCGCGCGGCGCGCGTCGCGAGGATCTCGGGCGGACTGGGCATCCGTCGATTGTAATGGCACGCAGGTTGCACCACTCCTGCGGAACCGCGGAGCCAAGGGAGCGAGGCGCGCCGTCTCCGCACACATTGGCCATGACGCCCGACTGCTAACATGCGCCCGCTACGCCTTTCCTGTCATGAGCGGAACGTCCCGCACCATCAGATTGGCCTCGATGCGCCCGTACGGTTGACGCCTTGGACCCATGCGCCTGAACAAGCACATCGCCGAAACCGGTTTCTGTTCGCGGCGCGAGGCGGACCGGTTGATTGCCGAGAAGCGGGTTGTCATCAATGGTAGGCCCGGCGGCATCGGCAGCCAGGTGGAAGCGGGCGATGCCGTGTTGATCGACGGCCAGGCACTGCCCGAGCGCCGCAATGCTGCGCCGGGACGCCGGCATGTCTACGTCGCGTTGTACAAGCCGGTGGGCATCACCTGCACGACCGAGCACGACGTCAAGGGCAACATTGTCGATTTCGTCGATCATCGCGATCGCATCTTCCCGATCGGCCGGCTGGACAAGGATTCCGAAGGCCTGATCCTGCTGACGAGCAACGGCGATATCGTCAACGAAATCCTGCGTTCGGAAAACGCGCACGAAAAGGAATACCTGGTCGGCGTGAACAAGGCGGTGACGCCGGAATTCCTGGGCGGCATGGCGCGTGGGGTGCGCGTGCACGGGCAATGGACGAAACCTTGCAAGACAACGCGCATCGCCAAGTTCGGATTCCGCATCGTGCTCACGCAGGGCCTGAACCGGCAGATTCGCCTGATGGCGGACGCCTTCGGCTACCGGGTCACCCAGTTGCGCCGCGTCCGCATCGTGAATATCAAGCTCGGCGCGCTGAAAGTGGGACAGTGGCGCAATCTCAGCGAACCGGAATTGCGCGGACTGCTGCCGGGGCGCACGCAATGGTAAGCAAGAACGACGTCCGATTCGCGCGTCACGATGATGTCGAACGACAGAGTGCTGATCCACGCCGCGCGTAGCATGTGACTGCAAACCTTCCAGGCCGGAAACCGCCGCGATGCGCGTCTTTGTACTCAGGGCAAGATCGGCGCCGACCAACAGCCACGACCTCCTGGCTGCCGTCGGCAAGCAAGCCCATACCGAAATCCTCGCCCACACGCTGATGAATGCCATCTTCGTGGCGCAATCCCATCGTCCCGACGTCGTGGTCCATCTGGTCCTGGAAAGCAGCCAGGACTATTCGCGCACGCTCAGTTTCAACTCGAACGACATGCGCGACATCGGCGGCTTCCACGAGCAGGCGTTGCTCGGCAAGATCGCCAAGGCGCTGGATGCGTCGGCCGGAATGGGCAAGGAAGAATGCCGCGCGGTCGAGCCGGGCATCAGCGTGCGCACGCTCGGCTTCGAAAAGCTGGTGCAGGAACTGGCGATTGATCATCCACTGTTTGTCATGGACAGGAAGGGCGCGCCGATTCGCGGCAAGACGTTTGCCGGCCATCCCTGTTTCCTGCTGACCGACCACTTGCCGATGCCGAAGAAGAGCTTCAACGGCCTTGAACGATTGGGCGCGGAGAAAATCCGCCTGGGGCCGGTGACGCTGTTCGCCTCGCAGTGCGTCGTGCTGATACACAACGCGCTGGATATCGGAGAAGCTCCGGGCAACCGTGATCCGTGAGACGCAAGCCCGGGCACAACCATGGCGGCGGCATCAACCCGACGAGGCCGGCGGCGGCACGCTCGACGCCGACGCGGGCACCTTCACCTTCTTGCCCGTCAGCGTTTCCGCGGGAGGCATGGACAGGCGGATGTCGTTGTCGTTCTTCGGCGGTGGTTGCGGATCGTCACCCTTGCAGCCCGCGAACAACGCCAGCGGCGACAGCGCGCAATGCAGCTTGATGCCGCCCGGCAGATGCACGGTCTTCTTCACCGTGGTCTTCTCGATCACCTTGTCGACCGCGCGTCCGATCGTCTTCTGGCCCAGGCTTTCCTTGTCGGGTGCCCAATCCTGGTTGAAACGCGTGGGCTTGTAGGGAAGCGGCGACTTGCCGCTGTAGATCTGCGAACCCTTGATCTCCGGCGCGCGATAGGCCGGCGCGGGGGCCGCGGTCGATGCGCCGGGCGGAATCTGGATCTGTCCGTTCGACCGGTACAACTCTAGCGAGGGTGTTTTCACGCCCTGCATCTGCGCCTGGATGGCGCCCTTCGCAGGCGCCTCGTGATGCACGGGCCGCGGCATCGGCGTCCGCGCGGGCGCGCCCTGCAATGGCGGGGGTGCCAGCAACGGTGGTGGCGGCGGCAGGTTCGCAGGAGGTTCGATCATCATCACGGCGATCACGTTGCTTTCGCCGTGACGGTGCGGTGATGGACGCAGGATGCGCCACGCCAGCCACACCAGCACGACGTGCGCCAGCAGCACCAGCGCAAGCAGTATCCACAAGGTGCGCCGGTCGCGCGAGGCCGCAGTGCGCTGCGTGAGCCGCACGTACGGCAGGCTGGAAAGTTCGGCGGCGGCGTCGCGGAAATCCCCGTGATCCGGGTATTCCGCCTGCACCTCGATTTCCATTCCATCGTTGCGGGGCATGCGACCGGCCGTTGCGCGCGCGACGTGCGCATTCAAGTGTACGGGATGCGCGGTGACCGTCCGTTCGCGCGCCACCACGCGATTTCAGACCCTGTCGCGGGCCGCAGGTTCAATGGCGCTTGACCCTGTGAGCGAACTGGCGCAAGGTTTCATGCCTGCCGCCATCGGAAAGTGAGGTCAGCATGAGCGCCTACTCCACCGTGGACATCCGCAACGTGGCCCTGGCAGGCCACGCGGGCGCCGGCAAGACCAGCCTGTTCGAGGCCCTGCTTCAGGCCGGCGGCGCGATCCAGGCGGCGGGTACGATCGAACGCGGCAACACCGTGTCCGATTTCGACGACCAGGAAAAGGAACGCCAGCATTCCATCCATTCGTCGATTGCATCGGTCGATGTCGCGGGCTGCCACGTCAACCTGATCGACACGGCGGGCTACGCCGATTTCCGCGGCGAAACGCTGGGCGCCCTCGCCGCCGTGGAAACCTGCGCGGTGGTGATCAACGCCACCAACGGCATCGAACATGGCACGCGCCGGTTGATGCATTACGCGAAACAGCGCGGCCTCGCGCGCATGCTCATCGTCAACCGCATCGACATGGAAGACATCGACCTTGCCGGATTGCTGGCTGCAGTGCGCGAGGAGTTCGGCGCGGAATGCCTGCCGGTGAACCTGCCGGCGGAACACGGCAGGAAGATCGTCGATTGCTTCTTCGCACATGACGGGCAAAGCGATCTCGGTCCCGTCGCCGGCGCGCACCAGCAGATCATCGACCAGGTGGTCGAGATCAACGAGCGATTGATGGGCCGTTATCTCGAGGACGGCGAGGAAAAGCTTTCGCCCGAAGACCTGCACAACGCATTCGAACAATGCCTGCGCGAGGGCCATCTCGTGCCGATCTGTTTCACCTCCGCGCGCAGCGGTGCCGGCGTCGCGGAGTGGTTGCAGATTGCACGGAAGTTGTTGCCGCATCCGGGCGAAGCCAACCCGCCGCCTTTCATGAAAGGCACGGGCGCCGACGCGAAACCCGTCGAGGCGAAGCCCGATCCGCGCGCGCACGTGATCGCGGACGTGTTCAAGATCATCAACGATCCGTTCGTCGGCAAGCTCGCGGTGTTCCGCGTGTGGCAGGGCACGGTGAAAAAGGATTCGCAACTCTTCATCGACGACGGCAGGAAACCTTTCAAGGTCGGCCATCTGCTGCGCCTGCAGGGCAAGGACCATATCGAGATCGAGCAGGCCATTCCCGGCGACATCGCCGGTGTCGCCAAGGTCGAGGAAATCCATTTCGATGCGGTGCTGCACGATTCGCACGACGAGGACGCGATCCGCCTGCAGCCGCTGGACTATCCGCTGTCGATGTTCGGGCTTGCGGTGGAACCGAAGCACAAGGGCCAGGACCAGAAGCTCGCGACCGCGCTGGCCAAGCTGGCGGAAGAAGACCCCTGCCTCAACGTGGAGCACAACAAGGAATTGAACGAGACCGTGGTGCGCGGGCTTTCCGACCTGCACCTGAAACTCACGCTGGCGCGCATGCAGGCGAAGTACGGCGTCGAAGTGGTCACGCACCCGCCGCGCATTGCCTATCGCGAAACCATCGGCGCGAGCGCGGAAGGCCACCATCGCCACAAGAAGCAGACCGGCGGCGCCGGGCAGTTCGGCGAAGTGTTCCTGCGCGTCGAACCGCTGCCGCGCGGCGCCGGCTTCGAGTTCAGCGACGAAAGCAAGGGCGGCGTGATTCCCAACCAGTACATCCCGGCGATCGAGAAAGGCGTGCGCCAGGTGCTCGACCACGGCGCGGTGGCGGGCTATCCGATGCAGGATGTTCGCGTGGTGGTGTTCGACGGCAAGTACCACCCGGTCGATTCCAAGGAAGTCGCGTTCGTGTCGGCCGGCAAGAAAGCGTTCCTCGACGCGATCGCGAAAGCGCGGCCGATCGTGCTGGAACCGATCGTCAACATGGACGTCAACGTGCCCGAGCAATACATGGGCGACGTCACCGGCGCGCTCGCGTCCAAGCGCGCGCGCATCAACGGCACCGATTCATTGCGCGGCGGCGTGCTGGTGATCAAGGCGCAGGCACCGCTGGCCGAAGTGGTCGATTACCAGACCGAATTGCGCTCGCTCACCGGCGGCGAAGGCCGTTTCGCGATGGAGCTGTCGCACTACGATCCGGTGCCCGCGCAAATCCAGAAACAGTTGACCGAAGCGTACAAGCCGAGGGCGGAAGAAGACTGACACGGATACGTCCCGCAACATCACCCACGAGGAGAAACGTCATGTCACTCGCTTCGTTGTGGTTGCCGATCGTCCTGTCCGCCGTGTTCGTGTTCATCGCGAGCGCGCTGAACAACATGTTCCTGAAGTTCTGGCACACGCCCGATTACCGCAAGTTCGCCAACGAGGACGACGTCCGCGCGGCGATCCGCGCCGGCAATCCCGCGCCGGGCCAGTACGTCGTGCCATGGTGCGGGCCGGGCGCGATGAAGGATCCGGCGCTGAAGGAGAAGTTCGTGCAGGGACCGGTCGGCATGGTGATGCTTCGCCGCAGCGGTCCCATGAACATGGGCGCGCCGCTGTTCCAGTGGCTGCTGTTTTGCATCCTGGTTTCGCTGGTCGGCGCGATCATCGCCGTGCACGCGGTGCCGCCCGGCGCGAATCACCATCTGGTCTTCCACGTCACCGCGCTGGCGGCGCTGCTCGGTTACGCATTCGGTGCGTTCCCGGATGCGATCTGGTGGAGCTTCCCGTGGAAGGTGGCGTTCAAGTACATCGTCGACGGCATCGTGTACGCGATCATCACGGGCGCGACCTTCGTCTGGCTGTGGCCGGCTGCCGCCTGAGCGGGTGAACGGGAAGCGCGGCCGCATACGAGCCGCGCTTGCTTCACGCGCCGGCGCTCAAGCCGCTTCGGCGCGGCGCTCCTGCAGCGCGCGGATCAGCGTCTGCGTGAACGCCGGAATGTCGTCGGGTTTGCGGCTGGTGATGAGGTTGCCGCTCTCGACCACTTCGCGGTCTTCCCACTCGGCGCCGGCGTTTTCCAGGTCGACGCGCAGCGACGGCCACGAGGTCATGTGCTTGCCGCGCACGAGATTCGCATTGATGAGCGTCCACGGCCCGTGGCAGATCGCCGCGACGGGCCTGCCGGTGCGGCCGAACTCGCGGACGAAGTCGATCGCTTTCTCGTGCAGCCGCAGCTTGTCGGGATTGATGACGCCGCCGGGCAATACCAGCGCGTCGTAATCGCCCGCGCGCGCCTTGTCGAGCGGCACGTCGACTTTCATTGATTCGCCCCACTCGCCGTGATTCCAGCCCTTGATCTGCTTGTCGTCGCCCGGCGCGATCACCTCCGTCGTGGCACCCGCCTCTTCCAGCAGTTGCTTGGGCTTCATCAACTCGGACTGCTCGAATCCGTTGGTGGCGAGAATCGCGACTTTGCAGCCCTTCAGTGCATCCTTGCTCATGCTGTTGCTCCGTGTCCAAACCGAACACGCAGCATGCCAATGCACGCGTGACAACCATGTATCGGCCGCGTTGACCCTGCGTTAGCGCTTGGGCTGAAGCAGCGTTCCCGTGCAGCGTTTGGCGCCGCAGCGGCAGGCCCAAAGTTTTTTCATCTTCGGGGTGTGCGGCACTTCCAGCACGATGCCGTAGTTGTAGGTGAGTTCCTCGCCGGCCTTGATCGCGCGCCGGCTCTCGATGATCACCTTGTCCTTGCGCGCGCCGTCGACTTCCTCGATGTAGGCGCGGCAATTCGGCGCGCAGGAATGGTTGATCCAGCGCGCACTGTTGCCGTTCACGTTCGCATCGACGATGTACTTGTCGTTCAGCGTGAACAGGAACGTGTGGCCGGTATCGGCGCCGTCGTCGTACAGCCGGTCGGCCTCGGCATGCGTGATCAGGCGGCCCTTGTACTGGATCAGCACGGTGTGCGCGGGGATGTCGGTGGCAGCGTACACACCGTTGCCATGGATGGGCGAGCGGCGCACGATCAAGCGGCGTGTCATGGTGAACCTTCCAAAGGCAAACGCGTATGATGCCGTGACATGCAGGCCTCACACAATGGAACTGCCATGGCATTCAGGATCAAGCGCGTAACGGAACCGCTCGGCAGGGCCGACGGCGCGCGCATCCTGATCGACCGCCTGTGGCCGCGCGGCCAATCGAAAGAGGCGTTGAAGCTGACCGCATGGGTGAAGGACATCGCGCCCAGCACCGGATTGCGCAAGTGGTTCGGCCACGATCCCGCGAAATGGGAAGAATTCCGGAAGCGCTACCGCGCCGAACTGGACGCCAATCCCGATGCGGTGGCGGAATTGCAGGCGCTGTTGAAGCAACACCCGGACGCGACACTGCTGTTCATGGCGCGCGACGAAAAGCACTGCAACGCGACGGTGCTGGCCGAGTACCTGCGCGAACACGCGCCGCGCAAGCGTGCGGAGGCGAGATCATGATGCGACGCGTGTTGCTCGGGTTCTGTCTGGCCGCCTTTCCGATCGCGGCGCTGGCCGCGCAAACCTTCACCCTCACCAGCCGCACACTGGCTGCGAACGGCAGCATGCCTCTCGCGAATGTCTATACGGAATGCGGCGGCGGCAACCAGTCGCCGGAACTCATGTGGCGCGATCCACCGCCACGGACAAAAAGTTTCGCCGTCACGATGTACGACCCCGATGCGAACGGCGGCTTCTGGCACTGGATCGCCTTCAACATTGCGATCGGCGCGCACGGCCTGAACGCGAACGCCGGTGCGCCGCGCAGCGGCAACGCGCCGGGCGACACGGTGCAGCTTGGGAATGATTTCGGCAATGCGGGCTATTCCGGCCCCTGCCCGCCACCGGGCAAGCCGCACCACTACGTGATCACGGTGTACGCGCTGGATGTTCCGACGCTCGGGCTCGCCGCGCATTTCAGCCGCGATGACGCGCTGGCGGCGATCAAGCAGCACACCCTCGCGAAAGCCACGCTGACGGTGAGCTGGGGCCGCTGAGGCACCCGCTAGAATCGTCGCGATCACGCGCGGGAGTCCCACCCACCATGCGACGAATCCCCGGAATGGCCGCGTGCCTGATGGCGGCGATTGGCGTCCTCCTGCCCATCGCGGCAACCGCCGCACCGCCGACGATCTTCGCGGCCGCCAGCCTGCAACCTGCGCTCGACCCGATGGCGCAGGACGGATCGCTTGGCAGGCCCGCGCCGCGGCTGGTGTACGCCGCGTCGTCGGCGCTGGCGCGGCAAATCGAGAACGGCGCGCCGGCCGACCTTTTCATTTCCGCCGACGAGCGCTGGATGGACGACGCGGCCAAACATGATGCGGTCGTTCCGTCCACGCGCAGCGACTTGCTGGGCAACGCGCTGGTGCTGATCGCACCGGCCGGCTCGCACGCGACGGTCGACTTGGCGCAAGGCGCGAAGTCGCTGCTCGAGGCGCTGGGCCGTGACGGACGCCTGGCGATTGCGCTACCCAACTCCGTACCCGCCGGCATCTACGCCAAGCAAGCGCTGACGAAACTCGGCATGTGGAACGTGCTCGAACCACGCATGGCGATGAGCCGCGACGTGCGCGCGGCGCTGAACCTGGTGGTGCTGCGGCAATGTCCACTGGGCATCGTGTACCGATCGGACGCGGTTTCCGAACCGCGCGTGAAAGTGCTGGCGGCGTTTCCTGCGACGAGCCACAAACCGATCGTGTACCCGGTCGCGATCGTGAAAGGCCACGACAATGCGACAACGCGGGCATTGCTGACGGCGCTGGAATCCCCGCGCGCGGAAGCGGTGTTCCGGCATTGGGGGTTTACGACATTGCCTGAAGCAAAACCTTCGGTCCGCGAAGGACGCAAGGAACGCGAATAACAGCGAAACGTCTTAATCAACACTTCGCAGAGGAACTCTCACAATGTCGTCATTCCGGGGGCCGCGCCGGCTTCATGGCGCGGCAACCCGGAATCCATTTTGCTGTTCCCGAAGAGCAAGATGGATTCCCGGCTCGTCCGCCAACGGCGCGGACGGCCCGGGAATGACGACTTCGATAATTGAGCCTCAGGACAAAGCGGGACTTTTGCGTTCTTCGCGTACTTTGCGGACAACGTTCTTATGCATCTCGGGATGGCGCCGCATGACCCTTCTCACCCACGCCGAAACCGTCGCGCTGGCGCTGAGCTTCAAGATCGCGCTGGTCGGCGTGTTCTGTTCGCTGCCGGTTGCGATCGGTTGCGCGTGGCTGCTCGCGCGCAAACGTTTCTTCGGCAAGCCGCTATTCGAAGGCTTGTTGCTGCTGCCCCTGATCCTGCCGCCGGTCGTCACCGGCTATATCCTATTGATCATGTTCGGCCACCACGGCGCGATCGGACGCTGGCTCGATGCCGCGGGCCTGTCGATCGCGTTCCGCTGGACCGGCGCCGCGCTTGCGGCGGCGGTGATGGCGTTCCCGCTGCTGGTGGTGGCGCTGCGCAATGCGTTCGAATCGGTCGATCGCAGGCTCGAAAACGCGGCCGCGACACTGGGCGCGGGCGCGTGGCGCATCTTCTTCAGCGTCACCCTGCCGTTGTCGCTGCGCGGGCTCGTCGCGGGGCTGGCGCTGGCGTTCGCACGCGCATTCGGCGAGTTCGGCGCCACCATCACCTTCGTGTCGTCGATTCCGGGGCAGACGCGCACGCTGCCGATCGCGTTGTACGAATTGATTTCGACACCCGGCGGCGAGGGCGCCGCGCTGCGGTTGACTCTCGTCGCGGTGATCGTCGCCCTGCTTGCCGGGTTGATCGCCGCGCTGATGTTGTTGCGCGGCGGTGAACGCGGCGCCGGAGCCGAGGCATGATCGAACTCGACCTCGCCCTGCAGCGCGGCGAATTTTCGCTGGAGCTCGCGCTGCAGTCGTCCGCGCGTGCGCTGGCGCTGTTCGGGCCTTCGGGCTGCGGCAAGACGTCCACCCTGCTCGCCATCGCGGGCCTGCTGCGGCCGCAACGCGGCCGCATCGCGATCAACGATCACGTCCTGTTCGACAGCCGGGCCGGCGTCGACGTGGCCACGGCGCGACGCGATCTCGGCGTGGTGTTCCAAGACGCGCGCCTGTTTCCGCATCTCACGGTTCGGGAGAACCTGCGCTATGGCATGCCGCGCAGCGCGGCCTCGCAGGCGTACGACGACGTGGTGCAATTGCTGCAGCTCCCGGCCTTGCTCAAGCGCAGTCCCGGCCAGTTGTCCGGCGGACAAATCCGGCGTGTCGCGATCGGCCGCGCATTGCTGCGCCAGCCGCACGCATTGCTGCTGGATGAACCGCTGGCCAACCTGCACCGCGAGGCACGCGTGGAGGTGCTGGAACACCTGCACGGACTCAAGCGCGAATTCACGCTGACGACTATCCTGGTCAGCCACCAGCCCGACGAAGTGATCGCGCTGGCCGACCAGGTCGCGCGCATCGAAGATGGCCGGCTGGCCGCACTGCAGGATGTCCAGGCGTTCGAGATCGCGGCGGGCGCGCCGGCCGCGGCGATCGCCGCACCCGCCGTTGGCGCTTCGGGTTAGAGTAGCGTTCGTTTTCCGCTGCCGAGGAGCCGGCGATGACCACCCGTCCGTTGCACTTCTCCTTTCGCGCATGCTTCGCCGTCGCGCTGGCAAGCACCGTGCTGATGCTCGCCGGCTGCTTCGGCGCCGGCACCAAGCTGCAGCCACCCACCGCCAGCATCCAGCAGC
>Ga0134126_10007344_pt1 | contig 13835 bp, 10 predicted proteins | sample KB31752_FD_96881 | JGI IMG/M metagenome (GOLD analysis project Ga0134126, IMG submission 96881) | Terrestrial soil microbial communities with excess Nitrogen fertilizer from Kellogg Biological Station, Michigan, USA - KB3-175-2 | ecosystem: Environmental > Terrestrial > Soil > Unclassified ...
AGCAGTCGAGCCAGCTGGCGGCGGCCATGGTCGGCGCCGGCCTGGCCCCCGGCGAGCGGATCGGGGTGCTGCTGCCCGACGGGCCCGCCGGGCACACGGTGCTGCTCGCTGCCTCCAAGGCCGGACTGGTGGCCGTGGGCATCGGCCATCGGGCCGGTGACGCCGAGGTGCGGCACCTCCTGCAGCGGACGCAGGCCACCGCCCTGGTGACCTACCCGGAGCGTGGGGACCGGTCGGCGGCCGAGCTCGTGGCCGGCCTGGCCGACGGGCCCCTGGCCGGCCTCCGCAGCCTGGTCGTGTCCGAGGCCGTGCTCGGCGGCCCCACCCTCCTCGATGGCGACCCCGTCGCCATCCCCTCGTTCGAGGTCGCCGAGCGGACCGTCGCCGGCCGGGCGGTGGGTCCCGACGACCTGTACCTGGTGAACTCCACCTCCGGCACCACCGGCCTGCCGAAGTGCGTAGCCCACACCCAGAACCGCTGGTTCTACTTCCACCAGCTGGCGGCGGCGTCCGGCCAGCTGACCGGCGACGACGTCTTCTACGGCGCCGTCCCCACCCCGTTCGGCTTCGGGCAGTGGAGCACCCACTTCACCCCGGCCGTCCTCGGCAGCCCGACGGTGATCGCCCCCCGGTTTGACGTCGACGAGGCGCTGCGGTCCATGGAGCGCCTCGAGGTGTCGGTGCTGGCCTGCGTGAGCACCCAGTTCGTCATGATGCTCAACACGCCGGTGCTGCACGAGGTCGACCTCTCCGCCTTCCGGGTGATGTACACCGGCGGTGAGGCCGTCCCCTACGAGCGGGCCGTCGCCTTCGAGGAGCTCACCGGGGCCGTCGTCCTCCAGTTCTACGGGTCCAACGAGACCGGGACGTTCAGCCACACCACCCTGGCCGACAGTCGGGAGCGGCGGTTGCGGACGGCCGGCCGGGTGAACGAGGCCATGCACGTCCGCATCTACGGACCCGACGGGAAGGAGGTGGAGGGCGCCACCCGCACCGGGGTGCCCGCCGGCCGGGGACCGGCCACCTGCCTCGGGTACCTCGACGACGACGAGGCCAACGCCCAACTGCTCACCGACGACCGGTGGATGCTGATGGGGGACATCGTCGAGATCGACGAGGAGGGGTACCTCCGGGTGGTCGGCCGGACCTCCGACATCATCATCCGCGGCGGCAAGAACATCAGCGCCGTGGCGGTGGAGGCCGAGCTGGCCGAGCATGCCGATGTCGCCATGGTGGCCGCCGTCGCCATGCCCGACAAGGTGTTCGGCGAGCGGGTCTGCGTCTACGTCGTCTCTCGGAGCGGCAGCCCGCTCACCCTGGCCGACCTCACCGGCTTCCTCGGGGAGCGCGGGGTCAGCAAGGAGTGGTTCCCCGAGCGAGTAGTCCAAGTAGACGAGCTCCCGATGTCGTCCGGCGGCAAGGTGGCCAAGGGCGACCTCCGCGCCGACATCCGCCGGCGCCTCGAGGCCGAGGAGAGTGGCTGACCCTTGACCCTTCGGCGCTATTGTCTATAACTTAGGATCAACAGCGGCGGGCGGCCGGGCGTCGACGATGTGGCGGCCGACCGGTTGTGGGTTGGCGGCAACCGGGGGTGGGAGCACCCTCTCCCCGCCCCCGGTGCGCCGCCCAACCCAGGTGCCGACAGACCGGCAAGACTACGAACGGGCAGACGAGGACGGGGAGCGGAGCATGACGGTGACCGGGACACGGGCGGAAGCCAGGCCGGGAGGTCTGGCGGTGTGGGCGCCGTCGGTGATGCCGCCGGTGGGGGTCGACCTGACCGACGAGCAGAAGCTGGCCATCGCCTTCCGTTCGCTGGCCCGGGACGGCTTCGCCGAGAACATCTCCGGCCACATCACCTGGCAGCGGCCGGGTGACGAGCGGCTGCTGGTCAACCCGTGGGGCCTGTGGTGGCGGGAGCTGAAGGCCAGCGACATCTGCGAGGTCGACCTCGACGGCCACGTCACCGCCGGGAAGTGGGACGTGACGCCGGCCTACCACATCCACACCGAGCTCCACCGCCGCCGCCCGGACGCCCGGGTGGTGGTGCACAACCACCCGTACTACGTGTCCCTGTTGGCCTCCCTGGGGGTCCTCCCCGACATCGTTCACCAGAGCGGCACCGCCTTCTGGGGGGACCTGGCGCTGGTCAACGAGTACGACGGGGAGGTCGACTCGGTGGCCGCCGGCGCCGAGCTGGCCGACCGGATCGGCGACGCCTCGGTGATCGTGCTGGCCAGCCACGGCGTCATCGTCACGGGGCCCACCATCGAGGAGGCCACGTTCCGTTCGGCCACCATCGACCGGGTGTGCCATCTCGCCTACGACGTGATGGTGCTCGGCCGCCAGGCCCTGCCGATCGACCCGGCGGCGGCCCTCGGCATCAAGAAGTCCATCCTCGAACGGGCGTCGGACGTCTACTTCAACGGGATCGCCCGGATGCTGATCGTCGAGGAGCCCGAGGTCCTCGACTGAAGGACCGCCAGCCGGGACCGGCGGCACGTACGTACAGAGCAGTTGCACCAGACCGAAGCACCAACGAGAACGAGGCAACAGGAGGGAAGTCCATGCTGAGCATCGACGACTTGACGGCGAACAAGAACTTCACCGTCGCCGGGAAGCAGGGTGAGCACAAGGTCACCTTCCTCCCCGACCCGCCGAAGGCGAAGCGGAAGTACACGGTGATCTCCGCCGACGACCACATCGTCGAGCCCCCCGACACCTTCGAGGGTCGGGTGCCGGCGGCCCTGGCCGACCGGGCGCCGAAGATCGTCGAGAAGGACGACGGCACCGAGACCTGGGTGTACGACGGGGCCGAGCTCCCCAACGTCGGGTTCAACGCCGTCGTCGGCCGGCCGGTGGACGAGTGGGCGATGGAGCCGACCCGGTTCGACGAGATGCGGCGCGGCGCCTGGGACATCCACCAGCGGGTGGCCGACATGGACCTGAACGGGATCTACGCCTCGATGAACTTCCCGTCGTTCCTCCCCGGGTTCGCCGGGCAGCGGCTGCAGCAGGTGACCAAGGACCAGGACCTGGCCATGGCGTGCGTGCGAGCCTGGAACGACTGGCACCTCGACGCTTGGGCCGGGCCGTACCCGGACCGGATCATCCCGTGCCAGCTCCCGTGGCTGCTCGACCCGGAGGTCGGCGCCAAGATGATCCACGAGAACGCCGAGCGTGGGTTCAAGGCGGTGACGTTCAGCGAGGACCCGTCCAAGCTGGGGCTGCCGACCATCCACTCCGGCTACTGGGAGCCGCTCATCCGGGCCTGTGCCGAGACGGGGACGGTGGTGAACCTGCACATCGGGTCGTCGGGGACCTCCCCGCTGACCACCCCGGACGCCCCCAACGATGTGGCCGGGGTGCTGTTCTTCGCCTACGCCATCTACGCCGCCGTCGACTGGCTGTTCAGCGAGCTCCCGGTCCGGTACCCCGACCTCAAGATCTGCCTGTCCGAGGGGGGCATCGGCTGGGTGGCCGCCCTCCTCGACCGCCTCGACCACATGGGGTCGTACAGCGCCATGTACGGGAACTGGAGCGGCGACCTCACCCCGGCGGAGGTGCTGCAGCGGAACTTCTGGTTCTGCGCCGTCGAGGACCCGTCGGCCTTCGTCCAGCGCCACCGCATCGGCATCGACCACATCCTGGTGGAGTCCGACTACCCCCACTGCGACTCCACCTGGCCGAACACCCAGAAGGTGATCGACGAGGAGATCGGCGGGCTGCCCGAAGAGGACGTCGCCAAGATGACCTGGAAGAACGCCTCGGAGCTCTACCGTCACCCGGTGCCGGCGTCCGTGGTGGAGGACCCCGACAGCTTCTAGACCGACCGGTGCCGACGAGGCGCCGTCCAACGTGCAACGCCGAACGGGCTGCCCAACGGGGCGGCCCGTTCGCCTTCGTCCGCTTCGATGAGCCGCGGCTGCTTCGAAGGATCGCCGCCCGAAGGTCTTATTCGCTATTATTGCGAAATATAGACGCAAAGGCGGGAGGAGCCGGTATGCCGGGGCGGGTGCAAGGCAAGGTGGCGTTCATCACCGGGGCGGCCCGGGGGCAGGGGCGGGCCCATGCGGTGCGGCTGGCCGAGGAGGGCGCCGACGTCATCGCCGTGGACGTCTGCGAGGACATCGACAGCGTCCGGCGGTACTACCCGGGTGCCACCGACGACGACCTGGCCGAGACGGTCCGGCAGGTGGAGGCGCACGGCCGTCGGATCGTGGCCACCAAGGCCGACGTCCGTGACGTCGACGCCCTGGGGGCGGCGTTACGCCGGGGGGTGGACGAGCTCGGCCACGTCGACATCGTGGTGGCCAACGCCGGCATCTTCATGTTCGGCCAGCCGGCCCACCTGGTGGCCGAGGGCGACTGGCAGGACGTGGTCGACGTGAACCTCACCGGCGTGTGGCACACCGCCAAGGTGGCGGCGCCGTACCTGCTCGACCAGGGCACCGGCGGCTCCATCGTCCTCACCAGCTCCACCGGCGGCCTCCGGGGCCACGCCAACATCGCCGCCTACACGTCGTGCAAGCACGCCTTGGCCGGCCTCATGAAGGTCTTGGTGCTGGAGCTGTCGCCGCACTTCATCCGGGTGAACACCGTCCATCCCACCGGCGTCGCCACCGACCTGATCCTGAACGACGCCTGTTACCAGCTGCTGGCCCCGGACATCGACCACCCGACCAAGGAGCAGGCGGCGGAGCGGTTCCGGGTGACCAACGCCATCCCGATCCCCTGGGTGGAGCCGATCGACATCGCCAACGCCGTGCTGTTCCTCGCCTCCGACGAAGCCCGGTACATCACCGGCACCGAGCTGAAGGTCGACGCCGGCAACACCACCAAGTAGCCGGCGCCCGGAGGGCGGCCCGGTGGCGGGTCCGGTCGCCCAATTGGACGATTGCGGCACCCCCGCGGCGATCGCACGATGACACGGTGGGCGACGAGCGGGCAGCCACCAGGTCCCCGATCCCGGGTATCCGGCCGAAGGGGGGCCGACTGGCTGTGGCGGTAGACGCCAGCCGGTGCACCGGCCAAGGGGTCTGCGTCGAGGTGGCCGCCGCCGGGTTCGCCCTGGACCGGTTCGGCTACGCCTACGTCCTGCCGGGGACGTCGGAGCGGTCGGCCGGCGACCTGACACTGCGTGGCGCCCTCCGTGACGCCGAGGCCCGCTGCCCGCAGGGGGCCATCCGGGTCACCGAGATGCCACCGGCTTCGGCCACCGGCGACGCGTCACCGGTCACGGCCACTCCCCGGGCGACGGCCACGGCGAGCGTGAAGACGACGCCGGGGACGCCGTCGGCGCCGAGGTTGTTGCTCCCCGAGGGGGAGGAGGAGTCGCTGGACCAGTGGGTGGGCCAAGGCGGGTTCTCGCGTCCCGGGCCGGTGGCGTTGGTGGACCAGGTGGCGGAGGCGAGGTTGGCCGGGCACGGCGGCGGCGGGTTCCCCGTGGCCGCCAAGTGGCGGGCGAGGCGCGGCGTGCAGCCGCCGGTGGTGGTGGCCAACGGCGCCGAGCGGGAGCCGGGTTCGGTGAAGGACCGGTACCTCATGGCGCACCGGCCGTTCCTCGTGCTCGACGGCCTGCGGGCGACGGCCGCGGCCGTCGGGGCGGGGCGGGCGTACATCGCCGTCGACGTCGAGGCCACGGCCGCGCTCGAGGCGATGACCGACGCGCTCCGGCAGGCGACCGAGCGTGGGGTCCTGGGTGACCTGGAGGTGTCGGTCGACCCGGTGCCGGCCCGGTACGTCGCCGGGGAGGAGACGGCGCTGGTCTCCCTCCTGGGCGGCGGCGACGCCCGACCGAAGGCGAAGCCGCCGTACCCGGTGCAGTCCGGCGTCCTCGGGCGGCCGACGGTGGTGCACAACGTCGAGACCCTGGCCCAGGTGGGGCTGATCGCCGCCTTCGGGCCCGACTGGTTCCGTGAGGTCGGGCCGCCGACATCGCCGGGAACCGGCCTGTTCTCGGTCGGTCGGTTCGGCGGCCCCATGGCCGTGGTGGAACGCCCTTCGGGGACCACCGTCCGGGCGCTCGTCGACGGCGCCGGGTGGTCGGCGGCCCGGGCGGCCATGGTCGGCGGCTGGTCCGGCACCCTGTTACCGGCTGACCGCTTCGACCTCCCCCTCACCGGTCCGGCGGTCGCCGCCGTCGGCGGGGTGCTCGGGACCAAGTCGGTCCAGGTCCTCGACGACGGGGACTGTCCCGTGGTCGTCGTCGCCACCGTCCTCCGCTACCTCGGCGCCGAGTCGGCCGGGCAGTGCCCGCCGTGCACGAAGGGTGTTCCCTACCTGGCCGACCTGTTGTCGTCGCTCTCGGCCGGCACCCTCGCCGTCGCCGACCTGGACGACGGGCGGGCCTTCGCCGCCTCGCTGGTGGACCGGGGGGCGTGCCGGCTGCCCGACGGCGCGGTCCGGCTCCTCGACAGCCTGTTCCGGCACTTTCCGGACGAGGTCGACCGGCACATGGCCGGCCGACCTTGCTCCGCCTAGGACACCGTGCCGCTGGGTGTCCTCCGACGGCACCATGCCACCTGGTGCCCATTTAGGGCACCATGCCACCTGGTGCCCATTTAGGGCACCATGCCACCGTCGACGTTGATGATGGCGCCGGTGGTGAACGACGAGGCGTCGCTGGCCAGGTAGAGGGCGGCGCCGACGATCTCCGACGGGGCGGCGATGCGCCGCTGGGCGGTCAGGCCGATGAGGTTGTCGCGGTACTCGGGTTGGGCGAACAGCTCGTCGACCATGACGGTGGCGAACGGGCCGGGGGCGATGCCGTTCACCCGGACCCCCCGGTCGGCCCACTCGAGGGCCATGGTCTGGGTGAGGTTGACCAGGGCGGCCTTGCTGGAGGCGTAGACGCCGAGGTCGCGCTCGGGCCGGGCGGCGGACCGGCTGAGGATGTTGATGATGGACCCGCCACCCTCCTGGCCGCCCATGACGGCGGCGGCGGCGGTCGAGAGGAGGAGGGGCCCGAGGACGTTGACGCCGTAGACCTTGTCGAACAAGGCCTGGTCGACCAGCTCGAGCGGCCCGACGACGGGGTTGGTGGCGGCGTTGTTCACCACAACGTCGAGCCGACCGAACCGATCGGTGACCGTCGGGACGACGCCGGTGACGTCGTCGTGGTGGCCCATGTGGACGGCCATGGCCAGGCCGCGGCCGCCGGTGGCCTCGATGTCGGCGACGACCTCCTGGCAGAGGTCCTGTTTGCGGCTGGTCACCACCACGGTGGCCCCGGCGGCGGCGAACCCGAGGGCCATGGCCCGACCCATTCCCTTGCTGGCACCGGTGACGACGGCCACCCGGCCGTCGAGGTCGAAGGAGGGTCGGGGATCGTCGGTCGGCATGTCGCCAGGGTTCTCCACTCTGCCGGCCGGCTCAATCGTCCAAATGGCCAATTCCTGCCGTGCCGGGTAGCTGGGACGATCGGCCCATGTCGACGACCGGGCGGGCGACAGCTGGCGCAGGAAGGGGAGCCGTACGGGGGGCGGGGGCGGTGGTGACCGGGGGAGGGTCCGGGATCGGGGCCGCCACCGTGGAGGTGCTGGCGCGGCACGGCGCCCACGTGTTGGTGGTCGACCGCGACCGGGACGCCGGCCGTGCGGTGGCGGCCCGGACGGGGCAGTCCTTCGTGGCGGCCGACGTCGGGGTGCCGGCGGACTGGCAGCTGGTCCGGGCGGCGGCCGACGACCTGGGGAACGTCCGCTACGTCCACCTCAACGCCGGGGTGAACAGCGGCCCCCAGTGGTCCCCGCTGGCCGAGCTGGCCGACGATCGGCTGTTCGGCACGTTGGCCGTCAACCTGGCCGGCGTGGTCCTCGGAGTGCGGGCGTTGGCACCGCTCATGGAGCACCGGGCGGGGTCGGTGCTCGTCACCGCATCACTGGCCGCCCTCGGCCCGTTCCCCGCCGACCCGGTGTACGCCGCCACCAAGGCCGGGGTGATCGGCTTCGTCCGCAGCGTGGCCGGGCAGCTCGACCGGCAGGGGATCCGCATCAACGTGCTCTGCCCGACGGCCACCGACACCCCGATGGTCGGGGAGGCGGACCGGGAGTGGCTGTCCCGTTCCGGGGTGCCCCTGGCCGACGTCACCACCATGGCCGAAGCCATGGTGGCCTGCCTCACCGGCCCGGGCACCGGACAGGTGTTCCGGTGTGACGGCGACGCCGGGCCGCAGCTGGTGCCGGTACCTCAGATGGGGGATTGACCCGCCCCGGTGGCGCTTGCATGGTGAGGGGGACCTGATCGTCGGGGAGGGGCCTGATCGTCGTGGAGGGAGCAGCGGGGATGCCGTCGGCGGCCACGCATCCGGAGGGGCTGGCGCGCCGGGCCGCGGTCCGGCCGGAGCGGCCGGCGGTCCGGTTTCGGCGAGGCGCCGACTGGGTGACCTGGTCGGCCCAGCAGTATGCGGCGGTCGTCGGGCGGCAGGCTCGGCACCTGATCGACCTCGGGCTCCGTCCCGGGGACCGGGTGGGCGTCGTCGGCGCCACCAGCCCGGGTTGGGCCACCGGTGCGCTGGCCGTCCAGTCCGCTGGGGGAGCGGTGGTCGGGGTGTACCCGACGGCCGCTCCGGCCCAGGTGGCCCGATCGTTCACGGCGGTGCCCACCCGGATGGTGTTGGTGGGGTCGGTGCCCGACGAGGCCGCCGTGGCGGCGGCCCTGGACGGCGTCGCCGGCCTCGAGCACGTCCTGTCGATCGATCCGTCCGGGGCCGACAGCCCGCCATCGGGCCGTTGGCCGGTCCTCGGCGGCACCGGCTCCGCGACCGGCTCTGGAACCGGGGGCGACGACGACGCCGGAGCGGCGGCGTTCCTCCTCGAGCTCACCGGCCGCCTCGACCCGGACGCCCCGTGCAGCGTGATCTTCACCTCCGGGACCACCGGGGACCCCAAGGCGGCGGTCCACAGCTTCCGCTCCATCGCTCAGATCGCCGACGCCGTCGCCCCGGCCCTCGGCTACCGGGAGGACGACGACTACTTCGTCTACCTTCCCCTCAACCACGCAGCCGAGCAGCAGAACACGTTGGTGGTCGGCGGCCACCTCGGGTGGACCCTCAACTTCGGTCGGTCGATGGACACCATCTACGAGGACCTGGCCACCGTGCGGCCGACCGTGATGTTCGGGGTTCCCCGGGTCTTCGAGAAGATCGGCCGGGACTGCCTGGCCGCCGGTGGGGACGGCGGTGGTGGTGACGGCGCCGGCGGGGACGGGGCTGCCGTCGAGGCCACCCTGCAGGCCGCCGGCCTCGACCGGCTGCGGGTGGTGCTCGGGGGCGGGGCGCCGATGCCGGCCGACGTGGTGGCCCTGTTCGACCGCCACGGCGTCCGCATCCGCAACGGGTACGGCAGCACCGAGGGGAACGGGATCTGCATGCCCTGGGAGACCGCCCCCCGGGCCGACACGGTCGGGACGCCGCTGCCCGGCGTGGACGTCCGCCTGGCCGACGACGGCGAGATTCTGGTGCGCGGCCCGGGCCTGTGCATCGGCTACCTCGCCGCCGACGGCACGCTGGACCCGTTGGTCGACGCCGACGGCTTCTACCACTCCGGCGACATCGGCGAGCTGACCGCCGACGGCCAGCTGCGTCTGGTCGACCGGAAGCGGGACATCATCATCACGTCGGGGGGCAAGAACGTGAGCCCCCGGCAGATCGAACAGGCCCTGACCGCCGGCCCCTATGTGCGGGGTGCCGTCGTGGTCGGCAACGAACGCCCCTATGTGGGCGCCCTGCTGATCCCCGAGGTGGACGCCGTCCGGGCGTGGGCCGCCGGCCGGGGGTTGGCGTTGGTGGGGGAGGACGCCGTCGTGCACCACCCGGCGGTCCGGGCGCTCTTCGACGAGGTGGTCGGTGGGGTCAACGCCGGGCTGTCCCGACCCGAGCAGGTCAAGCGGTGGGCCTTCGTCGCCGGTGGCACCATGGCCGGTGGTCCCGGTGCCGCCGGGGCGGTGGGGATGAAGGTCCGCCGCTCCGATCTCCACCGTGCCTACCGCGACGACATCGACGCGCTCTACCAGGAGGCTGCCCCATGACCCGACTGCTCAGCGACGACGAACTGGCCGAGCTCGCCCTGTCGTCCCACGACCAGCTGGCGGCGGTCTTCGACGACCCGGCCGGCGACCCGGCCCGGACGGTGCGGTCGCTCCACCGCGGCCACCAGGCCAGCGTCACCGGGCTGGAGACCTGGTCGGCGACCGTCGTGGACTTTCTGGCCGGCCGGGGCGGGGTCGCAGCCGTCACCGCTGCCATGGCCGCCCTGACGCCGGTCCTGGTGGAGGGCCGGCAGGGCCCATCGGGGGACCCCGACGTCGAGGCGGTGGTCCGGCTGGCGGCCACCGGCGACCGGGCCGCCACCCTGGCGGCCTGGGACGAGCTGGTGGCGGTCCTCCGGTTCCGCCACGACGTCCTCCTCGACGTCGTGTGCGTCCTGCTGTCCCACGTCTACCGCACCGAGGGCGTCGACGCCCTCCACGAGTCGCTGCGGTACACGGGCGAGCACATGCTGCTGTCGTGGATGCCCCAGGACGTGGCCCAACCCCCCGAGGTGCGGGTGAGAAACTGGTCGAAGATGACGAAGGGCAACTTCGCCACCATCACCGTGGCCGAGGAGGACGACAGGTTCGTGATCACCCAGGACCCCTGCGGGACCTGCGGCCGCCAGATCCTCGACCGCGGCTACCCCGGCCCGCTCGACCTGGCGGTGGTGGACGACGACGACCCGCTGACCCGGGGGGGTGGCGGGACGCCGGTCTACCGGACCCACGTCCCGGTGCTCCACACAGAGCTGCCCCGGGAGCAGCGGGGGACGCCGTGGCCGGTGATCCGCTGCCCCGGCGGCCTGCAGGCCGCGCCGTGCCGGATCGTCCTGTTCAAGGACCCCGACGAGCCCCGGGCGGCCGCCCTGGTCGACGACCCCGACGGTGGCTGAGCCACCGGGTGGACCGACCGTCGTCGGGGTGCTGTTCCCCGGTCCGGCCCACCGGGAGGCGCTGGGCGCGCTGTACGCCGCGGACGACCTCGACCTCGAGGTGGAGATGGTCGACTGGGCCGACCGCCCCGACGTGGCCCTGGCCAAGGCGGCCGAAGGGACACGGTCGTGGATCGTCGCCAACGAGACCCCGGTGGACGACCGGCAGCGGCGCCAGCTGGCCCGGGCCCACGTCCTACTGGCCCTCGACGCCCCCGTCGACCTCCCGGGGCTGGCCCCTCGGCTGCGGTGGGTGCAGGCCGTCGGCGCCGGGATCGGGCCGTTGGCCGCCACCCTGCGGGGGACCGGCATCCCGGTGCACACCACCGCCGGGGCGTCGTCGGTACCGATCGCCGAGTTCGTCATGGCCCGGCTGCTCGGCGTCTGGAAGCGGGTGCGGACATTCGACGAGCTGCAGCGGTCTCGGACCTGGGCGCCGCCGACGGCCGCGCCGCCTTCGGTCGGCGTGGCCGGGCGCACCCTCGGGATCGTCGGCACCGGCAGCATCGGCCGGGAGATCGCCCGGCGGGCGGCGGCCTTCGACCTGCGGGTGGTCGGCGTCCGCCGGCGTCCCGAACTGGCCCCACCGCCGGGGTTCGACCGGGTGGTCGGGGCCGACCGCCTCGCCGAGGTCCTCCCCGAGTGCGACGCCCTCGTGCTGGCCGCCCCGGGGACGGCCCGGACGGACCGGCTGATCGGGGCGACGGAGCTGGCGGCGCTGCCGGCGGGGGCGGTGCTGTGCAACGTCGCCCGCGGCACCCTGGTGGACGAGGCGGCGCTGGTGGCCTCCCTCGAGTCCGGCCACCTGGCGGCGGCCATCCTCGACGTCACCGATCCGGAGCCGCCGAGCCGGCAGAACCCGCTGTGGGGTCTCCCCGGCGTGTACCTGTCCCCGCACGCCTCCGCCCTCGTGCCCGGCCACTTCGAGCGGGTCACCGAGATCTTCCTCGACAACCTCCGCCGGGACCAGGCGGGGGAGCCCCTGCGCAACCCCGCCGACCTCGACGAGGGCTACTAGCGCCCGCTGGGCGCGGCGGCCGGCTCCCTCTGTCGGTCACCTCCGATGGCTACTCAGTCGGCCACCTCAGGTGGCTACCTCAGATGGAGGATTGACCCGAAGGCCGGTTGGCCGGATCCTGTGCAGAGGCTGTCCCGACCGGGCGGCCACGGGGTGGGGACGGGGAGGCGCGACGATGGCGCAGACGGTCGAGCGGCGGGTGGACGGTGACGGGCACCTGATGGAGTTCTTCGGGACCAACATCGCCGACTACCTGGAGGACCCGTGGTACTCGCGGGTCCGCGACGCCGCGGCGTCGTGGGCGCCGACAGCGGGGACCACGTTCCCCTGGTTCCCCGGCGACGGGTGGGACCGCAACCACGGGGCCGACCTGTTCAAGGGCCGGGGGAACTCGGCCGACGACTGGCTGGAGCAGATGGAGCTGGGCCCGCTTGACGTGGCGGTGCTCTACCCGTCCTTCTTCCTCCAGATCGGTGCCCTCCACCACCGGGAGTGGCCGGCCGCCGGCGCCCGGGCCTACAACTCGTGGGTCAGCGCCGAGATCGTCGGGAAGGGCAACGGCAAGCTCCGGGCCATGGCCGTCCTGGCCCCCCAGGACCCGACAGCCGCCGCCGACGAGCTCCGCCGGGTGGTGGAGACATTGGGGCTGTCCGGCGGGATGCTGCCGGCGGACACCGCCGCCCAGTTCGGGGACCGGTCGTTCGATGCGCTGTACCGGGCCGCCGTCGACGTCGACGCCCCCATCGCCGTCCACGCCTCGGGCACCCACCTCGCCGGCGGGAAGCCGTTCCCGACGTTCATCCAGACCCACGCCTACAACCATCCGGCCGCCGTCATCGGGCAGTTCACCAGCATGATGTTCGAAGGGGTCTTCAGTCGGTACCCGACGCTCCGGGTCGGCTTCCTCGAGTGCGGGGCGACCTGGGTGCCGTGGTACGTGGACCGGATGGACGAGGAGTACCACGCCCGCGGCGCCTGGGAGGCACCGGACCTGGCGGCGGCCCCGAGCGAGTACGTCGGGGCCGGGAAGAACCTCTTCTTCGGGCTGGAGGCCGACGAGCGGATGCTCGGACCCACCCTCGACCTCATCGGGGCCGACGTGGCGATGTACGCCTCGGACTGGCCCCACTGGGACGGCGAGTACCCGGGGTCGCTCCGGGAGATCGAGAACCGCCCGGACCTGTCCGAGGACCAGCGCCAGGGCATCCTGCACCGGGCGGCCGAGAGGTTCTACGGGCTCAGCACCGACTGAGGCCGCCCGGCGGCGGCCGGGCCGCGGTCGTCCGGCGACGGTGGCCGGTGTCAGCTGATGTCGGCGCTGGTGGTCCGGGGCCGGGCGTCGGCCAGCAGGCGGCGGACCACGGCATCGACCGCCTCGGGGTCGCCGACGGGGTCGGCGGTCGGACCGCGGTGCCATCCCTCGGCTACGCCGAACACCACGCCCGACGACTCCACCACCGCGCCGGTGACGTCGGCCGAGCCGGCGGAGGCGAACCAGGCGACGAGGGGGGCCGCCCAGCGGGGGTCGAACTTCGCCACCAGGTCGTCCGGGAGGGCGAGGTCCTCGGTCATGCGGGTGGCCGCCCCGGGGGCGATGGCGTTGACAGTCACCCCGTAGCGGCCGAGCTCTTCGGCGGCGATCTGGGTGAAGGCGGCGATACCGGCCTTGGCGGCCCCGTAGTTGGACTGCCCGACGTTGGCGTACAGGCCGGACACCGACGTGGTGTTGACGATGCGGGCGTCGTTGGCCTCTCCGGCCTTCGATCGTTCCCGCCAGTAGGTGGCGGCATGGCGGGTGGGGGCGAACGTGCCCTTCAGGTGGACCCGGATGACGGCGTCCCAGTCGTCCTCGGACA
>Ga0134126_10007345_pt1 | contig 13834 bp, 11 predicted proteins | sample KB31752_FD_96881 | JGI IMG/M metagenome (GOLD analysis project Ga0134126, IMG submission 96881) | Terrestrial soil microbial communities with excess Nitrogen fertilizer from Kellogg Biological Station, Michigan, USA - KB3-175-2 | ecosystem: Environmental > Terrestrial > Soil > Unclassified ...
AAGACGGTGCGCTCGGTGGCGATGCGGTGCGAGCCGTTGATCGAGATGCCGCAGCCGCCGCCCATGGTGATCCCGTCGACCAGCGCGATATAGGGCTTGGGGAAGCGATGAACGCGCTGGATCAGGCAATATTCCTCGCGGAAGAAATCCGCCTTGTAGTCGCCGGCACCCTGCTGGCGCCTTGCGTCATAGATCGCGCGCACATCGCCGCCGGCGCAGAAAGCGCGATCGCCGGCGCCGCGCACCAGCAGCGCCTCGACCTTCGGCTCGGCACCCCAGGCGACGAGCTGCGGGTCGAAGATGCGATACATCTCCAGGGAAAGCGTGTTGAGCGCCTTCGGGCGGTTCAGCGTGATGATGCCGAGCCCGCTTCGGTGATCGAGCAGGATCTCGTCGGTGACCTGGTTCATGGACCTCGATTGGTTTGGGCGAGCAGTCGCCGCGCGATGATGACGCGCATGATCTCGTTGGTGCCCTCGAGGATCTGGTGCACGCGCACGTCGCGCAGATAGCGCTCGATCGGGAAATCCTTCAGATAGCCGTAGCCGCCATGCAGCTGCAGCGCCTCGTTACAGATCTGGAAACCCGCATCGGTGGCGAAGCGCTTGGCCATTGCGCAATGCTGCGTCGCCTCGGGGTCGCCGGCATCGAGGCTCGCCGCCGCGCGCCGCACCATGAGGCGCGCCGCCTCGAGCTCGGTCGCCATGTCGGCGAGACGGAACTGCAAGGCCTGGAAGTCGGCGAGCTTGCGCCCGAACTGCGAGCGCTCGCCGAGATAACTCTGCGTCGCTTCGAGCGAGGCACGGGCGCCGCCGAGCGAGCAGGCGGAAATATTGAGCCTGCCGCCGTCGAGCCCCATCATCGCGATCTTGAAGCCGTCACCCTCTTCGCCGAGGCGATTGGCGACGGGCACGCGGCAATTCTCGAAGATCACCATTGCCGTGGGCTGGCTGTTCCAGCCCAGCTTCTTCTCGCGCTTGCCGAAGGAAAGGCCGGGCGCATCCTTCTCGACCACGACGCAGGAAATACCTTTCGCCCCTTCGCCGCCGGTGCGCAGCATCGTGACATAAATGTCGCTGGCGCCGCCGCCGGAGATGAAGGCCTTGGCGCCGTCGATGACGTAATGATCGCCGTCGCGGCGCGCGCGTGTCTTGAGCGAGGCGGCATCGGAACCGGCGCCCGGCTCGGTCAAGCAGTAGCTCGCGAAATGCTCCATGCTGGCGAGCCTGGGTAGGAAGCGCCGGCGCTGCGCCTCGCTGCCGAAGCGATCGATCATCCACGCCGCCATGTTGTGGATCGAGAGATATGCGGAGGTCGAGACGCAGCCGGTGGCGAGCTCCTCAAAGATCAGCGCTGCATCGAGCCGCGTGAGGCCCGAGCCGCCCATCTCCTCGCGCACATAGATGCCGGCAAACCCCAGCGCCGCGGCGGCGCGCAGCGCGTCGACCGGAAAGATGCAGTCCTCGTCCCACCGCGCCGCATGAGGCCGGAACTCGCGCTCGGCGAAGTCCCGCGCCGTCTCCTGGATCGCGCGCTGTTCCTCGGTGAGGGAGAAATCCATGGCCGGGCGATGATAGTCGCGCGGCCATGGCGCGGCAATGCAGCGCGGCGGCGCTACTCCGCCGCCTTGCCTTTCGCCTTTTCCTTCTCCGCGCGCTCGGCCTGGTGCTTGGCGAACATGGCCTGCGCCGCCGCCTGGCTCAGCGCCATCAGCTCCTGATTGTGCGCCGTCGTCCATTCGAGCGATTGCGCACGGTGCAAATTGGCCTTGCGGAAATGCGGCACGACGTAGCGGGCGTAAAGCTCGTAGGATTTCTTCGTCGCTTCCCAGGCCGCCCAGTTATGCGCGAGCTGCAGGAAGGCGCCGAACTGCCCCTGCTTGCCATAAAGCCGGTCGATCTGCTTGATCGCGTCCTCCGGCGTGCCGCAGACGACGGCGCCGGCTCCGACCAGGACATCGAGCGGGTCGCCCTTAGGCAGGCTCGCGAAGCGCGCCGGATTGATGCGCTGAAAATAGTCGAACCATTTGTAGAAGCCGAAGCGCGCATTCCTGAGCGCCTCTTCGCGCGTTTCGGCGATATGCATGGGGCCGACGAGGCGCAGTCGAGCCGGGTCCATCGTGCGTCCATGCTCCGCTGCGATCTCCTGCGCGACGCGCCAGTTGACACTCAAGGTATCGAAGCCGTCCGGCTGCGTGGCCGCGACGCAGAGCATGCCGAGATCGTGCTTGCCGGCCGCGCGCCCTCCCGAGGGCGTCACCGTGCTCGCGACGCAGACCTCGGGATGCGGTCTCGTATAGGGAAGGAGATGAAGCTTCGCGTCCTTCAGCGTGTACCACTCGGTCGTCTCGGTGACGGTTTCGCCGCGGAAGAGGCGCAGGATCACATCGAGCGCTTCGCTCATCCGGTCGCGCTGCTTCATCGGCTCGATGCCGAGCATCATCGCATCCGAGGTGAGCAGGCCCGGCCCCGCCCCGAACATGACGCGCCCCATGGTCATGTGGTCGAGCTGGATGATCCGGTTCGCGGTCATCAGCGGGTTGTGATAGGGCAGAGAGACGACGCCGGTGCCGAGCTTGATGCGCTTGGTACGCTCGGCCGCGGCGGCGATGAAAAGCTCAGGCGAGGAGATGATCTCGAAGCCGGCCGAGTGATGCTCGCCGATCCATGCCTCTTCGTATCCCAGGCGATCGAGCCATTCGACCAGCTCGAGATCGCGGCGGATCGCCAGGGTCGGGTCATCTTCCGTCGGATGGAACGGCGCCAGGAAAATTCCGCTGCGCAAAACCGGGTCGGCCATGGGCTTTGCTCTCCCCTCGTTTGTCACGCCGAGGTCGCCGCCCCGGGCGGAGGCATTCTGCATGCGCTCGTCCCCGGCGACAACAGGGCGCGCCGCGGTGCCGTTGTCAGCCTGGCGGCCCGCGCCTATCATTCGTCCACCTTCCGTTCCGCCGCGAGGCTTTGCCCTTGACCCGTTCGCCTTCCCAGCCGCTCGGCGCCTTTCCGCGAGTTCGGATGCGTCGCAATCGGCGCGATGACTGGTCGCGTCGCCTCGTCTCCGAAAATACGCTGACCGCGGCCGACCTGATCTGGCCCGTCTTCGTCCATGACGAGAAGGCGGCGCGCGTGCCGGTACCCTCCATGCCAGGGGTCGATCGGTTCTCCGTTCCGGCGCTGATCGATGCGGCAGGAGAAGCGCAAGCGCTCGGCATACCGCTCATCGCGATCTTTCCGGCAACGCCGGCCGAGAGGAAGACGGCGGATGGCGAGGAGGCGGTCAATCCCGAGAACCTGGTCTGCCGCGCGGTCCGCGCCGTGAAGAAGGCGCTGCCAGGGCTCGGGCTTCTCTGCGATGTCGCGCTCGACCCCTTCACCACCCACGGCCATGACGGCGTGCTGCGCGATGGCTATGTCGCCAATGACGAGACGGTGCAGATCCTGTGCCGCCAGGCGCTGGTGCAGGCCGAGGCGGGCTGCGACGTGATTGCGCCTTCCGACATGATGGATGGGCGGGTCGGCGCGATCCGCGATGCGCTCGATGCCAAGGGCTTCGAGCAGGTGCGCATCATGTCCTATGCGGCGAAATATGCCTCGGCCTTCTACGGCCCTTTCCGCGACGCGATCGGCTCCAAATCCTCGCTCGGCAAGGCCGACAAGCGGACCTACCAGATGGACCCGGCCAACGGCGACGAGGCGTTGCGCGAAGTGGCCCTCGACCTCGCCGAGGGCGCTGACATGGTGATGGTAAAACCCGGGCTTCCTTATCTCGACATCATCCGCCGGGTGAAGGACCGGTTCGGCGTTCCCACCTTCGCCTATCAGGTGAGCGGCGAGTATTCGATGCTGGCGGGAGCGGTCGAGCGCGGCTGGCTCGATCCTTCGGTGGTGATCGAGACGCTGCTCGGGTTCAAGCGCGCCGGCGCCGACGGCATCCTGACCTACTCCGCCGTTGATGCGGCCCGGCGGCTCAAGGCGGGCTGATCATCCTCAGTCGCTAAAGCGCCGCGAGGAACTGCGCGATACAGAGATCGTGCCAGGCGGCGCGCCGGTCGCGGCCTTGAAAGCCGACATGGCCGCCGCGTGCCGGCAATAGCGGCACGAGGTTCGGATTGCGCCGCCATTCAAACGCCTGATACGCGGCCGCCGGAATCCAGGGATCATCGAGCGCATGGATGACGAGCGTGGGCACGGCGATGCCGTCGAGGAAGCGCCGCGCTGCATTGCGCTCGTAGTAATCCTCGGCGCCTCCAAAGCCGTTGCGCCGCGCGCTGAAGCGATGGTCGAACTCCCAGATGCTGCGCGCCTCGCGGATGGCGGCGCGCTCGGCCGGGGCGAGTTCGGCGCCCGGCGCCAAAGCCTCATGGCGCATCGAGCGCAGCAGATAGCCCTGATAGATCGCGTTGCGCCGACGCATCATCCAGCGCGAGGTCGCGGCGAGGTCGAGCGGCGCGGAAACCGACACCGCGCCCTTGAGGGCCGCGCCGGTGCCGCTCTCGCCGAGATATTTGAGCAGCATGTTTGCGCCGAGCGAATAGCCCACGGCGACGACACCTGCGCCGGTCAGCGACCGGGGTAGCCCGGCCAATGCTTCGGCGAAATCCTCGCTGCGCCCGGCGTGATATTGCAGGCGGCAGACCGGCCGCGAAGGCCCGGCGCCGCGCAGATTGAGGCGCAATACCGGGAAACCGAGCGCCAGCAGATGCCAGGCGGTGCTGAGGACGTAGAAGCTCTCCTCGCACCCGGCGAGCCCATGGACCAGAACGACCAGCGGGCGGGCGAAATTCCTCTCCGCCGGCACGTTCAGCGCCGCAAGCAGCCGGTCGCCGCTGCCATCGGCCAGCGGCAGGCTCAGGCGCGCCGCCGGATAGATCCCGAGCTTGCGCACGCGACCGACGATGAAATTGCGCAGCGTTTGCAGATCGCCGCCCCACCATGGGGCGCGGGCCCTGAATGGCGGGTAGAGCGCAAGGCGGGGCGCCGGTCCGCCCGTCAGCTCAAGCGCATCCATGTCAGCTCATGCTTGTTCTGATGGAGATGGAGGAGGCGCGAGCCAGGGATAGCGGCGAAACTGCGGACTGTCTCATGGTCGGTCGGCCCTTGGAACTTGAGCGTACAGACGAAGCGGCGACACGTCCGCGCCGCCAGCCAGCGCTCTACCAGCGCCAGAAGCCGACGGGGATAACAGACAACGTCCGAGAACAGCCAATCTATCCCGCCAACCTTTTTTGGCTCCAGCGCAAAGGCGCTTTCACGGCGCACCTCCACGCCCGGCAGCTCGGCGATGCGGGGGTCGAGCGGTGCCTTGTCAACGCTGATCACCCGCGCGCCCAGGCTCTGAAGCACCCAGGTCCAGCCGCCCGGGCTGCTGCCGAGATCGAGGCAAAGTTCCCCCGGCCGCGGCTTCTCGCCGGTCACGGTGAAGAGTTCCCAGAGCTTCAGATAGGCCCGGCTCGGCGGCGCCAGCCGGTCTTCGACGAAGCTCACCTCGCCATTGGGAAAGGGGTTGGAGCAGCGCGGCGCCGCCAGCAGCGTGTTCGCGTCGAGCAGCGTCCAGGAGCCGAGCGGAGCGGTGGGCGCCGGGGCGCCAAAGACCAGTGGCTTGGCCGAGACCTTGGGCAGCCGCTCGGCGATGAGGGCGGCGCGGCGATGATGGGCGTGGGAATAGAGTACCCAGTTCCGCTGGATGGCGCGCAGCTGGCGGGCGGCGTCGGCGATGGAGGCAATCGCCAGACGCTGCGGCTCGTGCCAGAGATTGGCGACCCAGGCTGCCGGACGGGGAGGTCCAGGCGCCAGGACAAGCCGGCCGAGCACGGCGCCGGCGTCCGAACCGAGCTCGTTCAGCAGCTCGTCGACATAGCCTTCGGGCGCGAGGTAGCCGGTTGAGCTGCCGTCGGCCCCCTTCCCCTCAGCCAAGGAGGAAATCGCGGATGACGGCGATCTGATCCGCCGCCATCAGCGCCGGCGCGTGGCCGATGCCGGGAAGCTCGACCAGCTTCGCTCGGGGGCCCCGCCGCGTCATCGCCTCGGCATCCGCCGGACGCAGCAAATCCGATTGGGCGCCGCGCAGCACCAGGGTCGGACAGGTGATAGCGTCCCATTGCGGCCAGAGGTCGATATCCTCGGCCGGCGCCGCCCGGAACGGATCGCCGATACGCGGATCGTAGGCGAAGCCCAAGGTTCCGTCCGGCTTCTGCCGCGCGCTGATGGAAGCGAGATGCCGCCATTGCGCATCGGTCAAGGGACCGAAGCTCGCCGCTACCTGGCGCAGCACCGCCTCGAGCTCGCCGGCGTCACGAAAGCTCGGGTCACGTCCAACATAGGAGGCGATGCGCGCCAGCCCCTCCTTGGCGATGAGCGGGCCGATGTCGTTGATCACCAGGCGTCGGATCGGCGAGCGCGGTTGAGCCGCCAGCAGCATGCCCACCAGGCCGCCCATCGACGTCCCGACCCAATAGACTTCGTCGCTGCCCAGACGGGCGATCAACGCGGCCATGTCGGCGAGATAGGTCGGATAGGCGTAATCGGCGGGATGGGGCAGCCACTCGCTGCGGCCGCGGCCGGGAAAATCCGGGCAGGCGACGCGGAAATCGGCAGAAAGCGCCTCGGCCAGCGCGTCGAAATCACGGCCATTGCGGGTCAGGCCATGCGCGCAGATGACGCTGCGGCCACCGGGCGGGCCGGCCCACTCCCAGTAGGCGAGACGATGGAAGCCGTGCGGCCCGAGGCAGGCGAGGCTTCGGGGGGTCATGGACATGGCGCGCAATCCCGTGGTTAGCTCGCCCGACCATCGCCCAGCTCGCTTCAGGGATCAAGCCGCCATGGTGGAGATCACGATCGGACCGCCGCGCGCCGGGGATTTCGCCGACTGGCGCCGGCTCTATGAGGGCTACGCCACCTTCTACAAAAGGCCGATGACCGATGCGGTTGCCGGCACTGTCTGGGGCTGGCTGCTCGATCCCGAGCACCCGCTGGAGGCGCTCCTCGCCCGGACGAGCGAGACAAGCGTGGTCGGTCTCGCTCATTTTCGTCCGATGCCGCGTCCGCTCACCGGGACGACCGCAGGTTTTCTTGACGATCTCTTCGTCGATCCGCGCCTGCGCGGCGGGCGCGTCGCCGATCGGCTGCTCGAGGCGATGGCGGAGTTCGGCCGGCAGCGCGGCTGGACCTTGATCCGCTGGCTGACCGCCGACAACAACTACCGCGCGCGCGGCGTCTATGACCGCCACGCGCAGCGAACGATGTGGATCACGTATCAGATGGATATCGTCGCTTCGCCTTCGCCTGGAACGCAGTGAACCTTTCCCGCTGATCGCCGTTCATCGCCCGTCGGCTCGCCTCTCGCGACAACCGGCGAAGGGGAACGGCCTCCGCATGATCAGTGAAATCCCGCTCGCTTGCCCGCATTGCCGGCAAAGCTCGGTGAAGCCGGTTTCCTGGCTGCAACAGAATACATTCTATACATGCGAGTTCTGCGACATGCCGGTGATGATCGACAAGGATGGCTGCGCCGAGGTGGTCGCAAAGCTGGAGTTGCAGCAGCAGGAGTGACACGAGACCAACGGTCGAGCCGGCGATTGCCGGCCGGGTAGTGCTGCGCTAAAGACGCGGCCAACCCCACCAGCTGCAAGGCTCGCACGAAATGGCCGCCAAAGGGCCGCTCTCCGGCATCACCGTCGTCGATCTCTCGCGCATTCTTGCGGGACCCTATTGTACCTTCCTGATGAGCGAGCTCGGCGCCCGCATCATCAAGGTCGAGCCTCCCCCCAAAGGCGACGATGCGCGCGAATACGGACCCTTCGTCAAGGGCAAGTCGACCTATTTCGCTTCGATCAATCGCGGCAAGGAGTCGATCGCCCTTGATCTGAAAGCAGCAGCCGACAAGCGCATCTTCGAGGCGCTTCTCGCCAAGGCCGATGTGGTGGTGGAGAACTTCCGTCCCGGCACCATGGAGAAACTCGGCTACGGCTGGGAAAGCCTGCATCTGAACTATCCTCGCCTCATCTACGCTTCGGCCTCCGGATTTGGCCATACGGGCCCCTATTCGCGCCATCCCGCCTACGACATGGTGGTGCAGGGACTTGGCGGGGTCATGAGCATCACCGGCCATCCCGGCCAGCCGCCGGTGCGGATCGGCATGTCGATCGGCGATATCGGGGCCGGGCTCTACACCGCCGTCGCGGTCAACGCCGCGCTCGTCCATCGGGAGAAAACCGGCGAGGCCACCAAGATCGACATCGCGATGTTCGATTGCCAGCTGGCGCTGCTCGAGAATGCAATCATGCGCTACACCGTCACCGGCCAGGCTCCCGGCCCCCTCGGCGCGCGTCACCCGTCGATCACGCCCTTCGAGGCCTTCGCCACCGCCGACGGGGCGATGATCATCGCCGCCGGCAATGACGGGCTTTACTTGAAGCTTTGCGATGCGCTCGGCCGCACTGACCTCGCCACCGCGCCAGAATACAAGACCAACGATCTGCGCAATCAGAGCCAGCCCAAGCTCAAGCGCGAGATCGAGGGCGAGCTGGCCAGGCAGCCAACGAGCTTCTGGATCGAGCGGCTCGAGCGCGCCGGCATTCCCTGCGGCCCCATCAACAACGTCCCGCAGGCGCTGGGTCATCCCCAGGTCGCCGCACGGAACATGCTGATCACCGTCGAGGATCCCGTCGCCGGCACGCTCAAGCTTGCCGGCAATCCGCTCAAGCTCTCCGCCTTCGACGATCCGCCGACGCGTCCACCGGCTCCCGATCTCGATGCCGACCGCGCCCGCCTGCTGAAGGAGCTCGGGCTCGAGGGCTGAGGGGGCGGGGCTGGCGGCGGACGACGGCGGATGTGTATAACGGGAGCGGATCTGGCGAGCCCCCTCACCCTCCCGCCACAGGCGGGCCCCTCGTTCTCCCGATGAGAGAAAGGGGCAGGATGGTGCTCGCTTCATATGACTCGCGAAGGGAGGAACCGATGCTGCAGAACCGGCTTGAGCCCGTGCTCGATCCGCGCGCGCTGGCGCGCGAGCTTTCCAACAAGCTGCTGATCGATGGCGCGCTGGTGCCGTCGGTCACCGGTCGGACCTTCAAAGTGGTGAACCCCGCCACTCAGGAGCACATCGCCGACGCAGCCGACGGCACCGCCCCCGACGTCGACGTCGCCGTCCGCGCGGCGCAGAAGGCGCAGAAAGCCTGGGCGAAGCTCGCCGCGCGCGAGCGCGGCCGCCTGGTCTATGACTGCGGCCGCGCCCTCGCCGATCATGTCGAGGAGATCGCGCGGCTCATCACCTTGGAGACCGGCAAGGCCCTCCGCACCGAGAGCCGCGTCGAGGCTGCCGTTTTTGCCGATGTCCTGGTCTTCTACGGCGGGCTCGGCTCCGAGATCAAAGGCGAAAGCGTGCCCTTCAAGCCGGGGATGCTCACCATCACGCAGCGCGAGCCGATCGGCGTGGTCGGCGCCATCATCCCGTGGAACGTGCCGCTGCTGCTGATGGCACTGAAGATCGCGCCGGCGCTGGTCGCCGGTAACGCGGTGGTGGTGAAATCGGCCGAAGAGGCGCCCCTTGCCGTGCTCCGCGCCTGCCAGATCATGAACCAGGTACTGCCTCCCGGCATCCTCAACATCCTGTCGGGCGACGGGCCGGGCTGCGGCGCGCCGCTGGTCGAGCACAAAGCGGTCGGCAAGGTCACCTTCACCGGCTCGGTCGAGACCGGCAAGCTGGTCTACAAGATGGCTTCCGACAAGCTCATCCCGGTGACGCTGGAGCTCGGCGGCAAGAGCCCGATGATCGTCATGGGCGACGCCGACCTCGAAAAGGCGGTCGATGGCGCGATCATCGGCATGCGCTTTACCCGCCAGGGGCAGAGCTGCACCGCCGCCAGCCGCATCTTCGTCCACGAGACCATCCATGACACCTTCGTCCAGAAGCTAAAGGCGAAGGTCGACGCGATGAAGATGGGCGATCCGCTCGACGAGGCGACCGATATCGGCTGCATCATCTCCAAGCAGCAGTTCGACAAGGTCAAGAACTACATCCGGATCGGCGAGGAGACACCGGGCGCCACGACGCTGCGCTGCTCGGCCATGCCGGGCGACAAGAAGCTCGGACCCGGCTATTTCGTGCAGCCGGTGATCTTCACCGGCGTCGCCAACGACAACAAGATTTGCCGCGAGGAGATCTTCGGCCCGGTGACTTGCGTCATCAAGTTCCGCGATTATGAGGACGCCATTCGTCAGGCCAACGACACCGATTACGGCCTCGCCGCGACGATCTGGACGCGCGACCTCAAGACTGCGCTCGATGCGACGCAGCGCTTGGAAGCGGGCCTCGTTCAGGTGAACCAGAATCTGGTGGTGCAGGCCAATATGTCCTATGGCGGCGTCAAGCAGTCGGGGCTCGGCAAGGAAGCATCGCTCGAAGCCATGCTTGAGCACTTCACCCAGAAGAAGACCATCATCCTGAACCTGGGTTGATCGGCGACAGAACAGACGCGGCGGAGCCGGCAGGATGAGGCGATGGCTCCTCCGCCTCCTGTTGCTCCTGCCCCTGGTGGCGATCGCGGCGTCGCTGCTCTGGCTGCGCTCCTCCTTGCCGCTGAGCAGCGGCCGGCTGTCCGTCCCGGGACTCACAGCCGAGGTGCGCATCGCTCGCGATGCGCACGGCATTCCCACGATTACCGCCGCTAACGACCGCGACGCAGCCTTCGCCCTAGGTTTCGTCCATGCCCAGGACCGCCTCTTCCAGATGGACCTGATGCGGCATGCCGGTGCAGGCCGGCTCTCGGAGTGGTTCGGCGCGCGCACGCTCGGCTTCGACCGCTTCATGCGCACCATCGGCCTCTATCACGCGGCCGAGCAGCAATATGCCTTGCTCTCGCCGGACCTGCGCGCCGCGCTCGACGCCTATGCCGCAGGCGTCAACGCCTATCTTGCGCATCGCCGCGGAGCGCTTCCGGCGGAATACTACCTGCTCCGCATCTCGCCGGAGCCTTGGCGGCCGGCGGATACGCTGGTCTGGGGCAAGCTCATCGCGCTTGAGCTCGCCGGCAATTTTCGCCGCGAAATCGAGCATGCGCGCGTCGCGCAGCATGTGAGCCCCGAGGACATGCAGTTCCTCTATCTGCCCTACCCGAGCGACGGCCCGACCGCGGTGAGCAGCGCCGCGCTGCTGAAGGGCATGCCGCTCCACCAGATCGAAGCAGCATTGCCGCGGCTGGTGGGCCCCGCCTTCGCCTCCAACAACTGGGTGGTCGACGGCAAGCACAGCGTCTCCGGCAAGCCGCTCCTCGCCAACGACCCGCATCTGGGTCTCTCGGCCCCGAGCTTCTGGTACCTGGCGCATATCAAGACGCCGACACTCGACCTTGCCGGCGTCACCGCGGCCGGCGAGCCCTTCATCGTGCTCGGCCATAACCAGAAGATCGCGTGGGGCTTCACCAACACCGAGAGCGACGTAGAGGACTGCTTCATCGAGCGCGTCGATCCCACCGATCCGTCGCGATATCTGACGCCAGACGGCAACGCGCCCTTCGTGCTGCGCCACGAGCGGATCGAGGTGCGCGGCGCGGAGCCGGTATCGTTCACCGTGCGCGAGACGCGGCACGGTCCCGTGATCTCCGATATCGGCGGCAATTATGCCAAAGCAGCCAGCCCCGGCACGGTACTGGCGCTGCAAGCGACCTTCCTTCAGGGCGAGGACCGTACGCCGCAAGCGCTCTGGCGCATGAACCGGGCCGGCAATTGGCAGCAGTTTCGCGATGCGCTCCGCGACTTCGTCGCGCCGGAGCAGAACATGGTCTATGCCGATGTCGACGGCCATATCGGCTTCATCGCGCCGGGCCGGGTGCCGATCCGCGGCAAGGGCGACGGCTGGATGCCGGCGCCGGGCTGGAGCGGCGAGTATGACTGGACCGGCTACATCCCGTTCGATCAGCTTCCCAGCGCCTTGGACCCGCCAAGCGGGCGGGTCGTCACCGCCAACAACAAGATCGTGCCGGAGAGCTATGCTTTCTTTCTGGGCCGCGGCTGGGACTTGCCCAATCGTGCGCTGCGCATCAACCAGCTGCTCGACGCAACGCCGCAGCAATCGCCGGCCGCGTCCGCGGCGATCCAGGCGGATACGCTCTCGCTCATGGCAAGACAGTTGCTGCCGCTGATGCTCGCCATCGAGCCGCCATCGAAGTTCGCGGCCGAGGCGCTCGAGCGTCTCAGGACCTGGAACGACCGGATGGACCGGAAGTCGGTGGCGCCGCTGATCTTCGCCGCCTGGCTGCGCGAGTTGAACCGGACGCTGTTCGCAGCCAAGCTCGGCGATGCCTTCGACGACTATTGGGGCATGCATCCCGACGTCATCCGCCTTATTCTGACCAAGCATCCCGAGTGGTGTCGGAATGGGGCGGCGCAAGGCGCATCAAGCTGCGCCGATCAACTTGCCGCCTCCCTGCTGCGCGCGCTCGACCAGTTGCGCCAGCGCTACGGCTCGGACATGGCAGGCTGGCGCTGGGGCCGCGCCCATCGCGCGCAATTCACCAACCAGGTCTGGGCAAGCGTCCCGGTGCTCGACTCGCTCCTCGCCACGACCATCCCGGCCAATGGCGGCTATGACACCATCGATCGCGGCGCCACCCAGCTCGCCGCGCCTCAACCTTATGCCGATGTACTCGGCCCGAGCCTGCGCATGATCGTCGATCTCTCCGACATCGACGGCGCCCGCTTCATGATTTCGCCCGGCGAGTCCGGCAATGTGCTCGCGCCGCATTATCGCGACCTCATGCGGCCCTGGCGCGATCACGCCTATGTCACGCTGGGCGGCGAACCGGTCGGCGGCACGCTGGTGCTGACGCCATGAGCCTCGCCGTCGCACTTGCGGACATCCGCGCTGCCGGCGATGCCATCGCCGGCGCCGTGCTGCGCACGCCGTCGGTCGCCGCACCGGCGCTCAGCGAGCTCATCGGCGCAGAGATCGTGCTGAAGCTCGAAACACTCCATCCGACCGGCTCCTTCAAGGAGCGCGGCGCGCTCAACAAGCTCCTCAGCCTTGATCCGGCTCAGCGTGCCGCCGGCGTGATCGCGATGTCGGCCGGCAATCACGCGCAGGGTGTCGCCTACCACGCCCGGCGACTCGGCATTCCCGCAACGATCGTCATGCCGGCCGAGACGCCCTTCACCAAGGTCGAGCGCACCGAAGCGTGCGGTGCGCGCGTCCTGCTGCGCGGCGCCGGCCTCGCCGAGGCCCGACTCGCCGCCGACGCGATCGCGCGCGCCGAGCGGTTGACGCTCATCCATCCTTATGACGATCCCAAGGTGATCGCGGGTCAAGGCACCGTCGCCCTGGAGCTCCTCGCCGACCACCCGCAGATCGACGTGCTGATCGCACCGGTGGGCGGCGGCGGCCTCATCTCCGGGATCGCCGTCGCCGCCAAGGCGATGCTTCCCTCGATCGCCGTTATCGGCGTGCAATGTGCACTCTATGCTGCGATGTTGCACGTTCTCGGACGTTGCCCGGCGCCGCTTGGCGGCACCACGCTCGCCGAAGGCATTGCCGTCAAGGAGCCCGGCGCGCTCACCAAGCCGATTATCGAGACGCTCGTGGACGACATTCTGCTCGCCGATGAAGTCGTGCTCGAGCGCGCCGTCGCGACGCTTGTGGAGGTCGAGAAACTCGTCGTCGAAGGCGCCGGTGCCGCACCGCTTGCGGCTCTCATGGCCGAAGCACCACGCTTCCGGGGCAAGCGCGTCGGGCTCATTCTTTCGGGCGGCAATATCGATGCAAGGCTGCTCGCCTCGATCTTGCAGCGTCAGCTCGTGCGCGCCGGAAGACTCGTCCGATTGCGCATCGAAGTTTCCGACATGCC
>Ga0134126_10007346_pt1 | contig 13834 bp, 8 predicted proteins | sample KB31752_FD_96881 | JGI IMG/M metagenome (GOLD analysis project Ga0134126, IMG submission 96881) | Terrestrial soil microbial communities with excess Nitrogen fertilizer from Kellogg Biological Station, Michigan, USA - KB3-175-2 | ecosystem: Environmental > Terrestrial > Soil > Unclassified ...
TGAATTAACCCATTTCGAATCCAGCCCTCCGCCTGGCTCAACGTCAAAACCTCGCTTAGTGCTTACTGCGTCGTTCTTTCTGTATTCATAGTTCTTATCGAGCGCGCCCCAGGTCCGGAGCAGCTGAAGCATTCCATCTTTTTCATCGTGCGAGATGATGCCATCAAGGCGATTCTGATCGGTCGCTTTCGCCATTAACTCAGCGATGTAACCGTCAAAATCCGCGGCAATTTCGCGATACCGCTTTGGTCGTCCGCCAAACGCTTTCGCCGAATGGATGTAGGCGTTGTAGTTGACCTGGGAGAAAATCTCCAATGGCACATTGAAGAGCTTGCAGTAGTAAAGGATCCCCTGGTGGTGATAGGGCAAACGCCATGGACCTGGGTTAAAGTAGAGCCCTTTCCCAAATTGAATATGTTGGGTCGTACCACCGAGCTCGGTATAGCTGTCGCCGCCATAAAGAGACCAATTCCTGCCACCGGCGCGATCGTTGTATTCCAGGATTTGCACCTTGTAGCCCACTTTCCGCAGCTCGTACGCTGCGGTCATCCCAGCAAGTCCGGCTCCCAAGATCAAAACCGACGCGCCTTTCACATTTCCCGAGAGCTTGATCGGTTCACTAAAATCCGATGTTCCAGCATACCCCATCGCCACCATCGCTTCGTACATCATGGCGGTGCCGGCGGTCCTGCCGATCAACTGTAAAAGGTGGCGACGCGTAAAAGGCGGTTCAGGAGAACGAGCCATTAGTGGTTTCCCCTAGGTGTTTTCATTGATTGGGCCCGCTCGGCGGAGCTACTGTAAAAGCGTTCGGCGGTAGTGACGTGGAGAGGCCCTTATAGATGAATCGTTGGGCCCGAGCGCCTGGTGCTACTTCTGCAGTGTAAAGATTTCCGCTGGAATCCACGGCGATGTGGTGAACGCCGCGGAAATTTCCCGGCTCGGTTCCGCGCTGCCCAAACTGATAAAGCACCTTAAGCGCTTTGCGATCGACTACCGCGATGTGGGAGTTACCATAATCCGCCATGTAGAGAAATTTTTGGGCTGGATCCGGAGAAAAGGCCAACCCAGAAACAGACGCAGACCTGGGCCCTGCTCTGTTCAAGAACATTTCAGTCAGATATTTGCCTTCGGGCGTGAAAAGTTGCACGCGCCGATTGGCCCGATCGGCGACATATACAATCCCGTCATTGGAAACCAAAACGGCGTGGACAGGACTAGCAAAGCGGTCTGGTCCTGGGCCTTCCAGATCTAAAGGCGGAGCGGTCCCACCACCCTCGTCTCTCTTCTGGCCAAAAGGGCCACCCAACATTCCAGGACCGCCGGAAGTCGAATCGTCCACGGGCGCCTTTCCAAATGCTGCCCACATCCGCTTGTACCTGAAGGTATCTGCATCTAGCACAATTACACGCCGATTGCCGTAGCCATCGGCGACGAAAAGTTCGTTCGTCTTGGGCCAGACATAAAGATCGCCCGGTTTGTTGGCAGAGGTCGGATCCGCACTGCCCTTGCTCACAGACCTGCCACCAAATTGCTTCAAGAATTTGCCGCCGGCGGTGAACTTCAAGATCATGTCGTCCGAAGATGCCGTCGGGACTCCGTTGGGGCTTGAGCCGCTGATATAAACGTTATCTTTCGTATCCACGAAGATGTTGTGTTCGTAGAGGGGCCAGTCATAGCCGGGGCCCTGTCCGCCCCATGCCTGAACAAATTTTCCGTTCTGATCGAGCTCGATGACCGGGGGCGCTGGCGTCCTTCCTGCAGGCACGCCTTCACTGGGCCGGTGAATAATCCAAACGTTGCCATGGCGATCGACGGAAATCGTCGAAACTAATCCCAATGCCCATCCATTGGGAATTTGGGGCCAAGTTGGGTCCACCGTGAAGACAGGCGCAGGTTCTGTGAGGTCCGCTGCCAAAACGGCTGTTTCCATGCCCGAGCTCAAGCCAATCCACAGCAGCGCGCCAAAAACAACCAATATGCCTTGTATTCGCATCCCAGTCCCTGGAGAGCGCTTGTTAGAAGTTGAACGAGATTCGCCCATAGTAGTAGCCACCGTTGGGATCGTAAGCCGTACCGAGAGGAACGTGATTGATCAGGCTGTTGTTCGAGTCCTGTGCCGTACCGCTTGTTTGATCTGGTCCAAGTTTGCAGCTTCCCCCGGCGGCAAGAACCACGCTAGGTGGATTTGGGCATAAAGCTGGCGCGAACCCGTAGGTATCGGGCCGGATATTGAACAAATTGTTCGCGCCAAGTGAAAACTGCAACTGATCGGTGACGTTATATCTGAGCTCCATGTCAGTCAGCCCCACACCAGCCTGATTGGCCACGATTTCCTCGCCTCCGGCATTCGGGCTCGTGTAGCCATGGCTCGGACCGTAATAAGTTTCGCGCAGCGTGGCGCCGAATTCGTCCAACGACCAATCAGCCGTAAGACCAATCTTAATTGTGGGCGTTTGGTGCTCGAAAGCAAAGACGGAAAACGGTGTGTAGAAGCTGGCATTCGGATTGGAGGCGAGCAACACAGCAGGAGGTGTAACCACCTGGCTAACACGGTTGTAGTTGTAATTGCCCGCCAAGGTCCAATTGATAAGCCCATACTCCCCTAAGTCTGTCGGGTAATTGACCGTCGCGTCTACGCCCTGGGTAAGCGACGAAATCCCGTTGAGGAACGCTGTTACTCCCTGCTGGGAGGCCGTCGGATCGAGTGAAACGCCCTGTAGTGCGATCGCGCTAGAGACTAACGGGGTATTGATCGCTCCACCGGCGGCTGTAACGGTCGTGGAAGTCGTTATGCGATGGCCGATTGCTATCGAATAGACATCCACTGTGGCGTTCAGGTCGGCGAATGGGTGGGCAACTATGCCCAAGCTATAACTGCTGGAGATTTCTGGTTTGAGGTTGGAAAGACCCAGTAGGTTCGCTGCCGCGGAGTCGGCGGGCAACTGGACAGTTGCAGAAGTCGGCGAAACGTTAACCGCGGTATAGAATTCCTCACCTAGCGTAGGCGCACGAAACCCAGTAGAGGCTGTACCGCGGATCGCCCACTGCGGACTGAAGTCGTAACGGGCGGTGACCTTGCCAATTTGAGTGTCGCCAAAGTCAGTGTAATGCTCGACCCGACCAGCAACATCAAGCTGAAGCGCCTCGATCGGCGCCAGCGCTAGATCGATATAGCCTGCGTAATTCTTTCGACTGTGCCTGCCGGTGCCTGCAGGCGGGAAGCCTGGGAAGGCTTGCGCCCCCTCCTTGTAATAGGAGGCTGGATCACCAACGCCGATGAAATAAGTATCCTCCCGGGCCTCTCCGCCGAGAGCTACCGTCAGGGGAGACGCCATGCCGACCTGAAATTGATGGCTTGCATCGATCGTTCCCGTCAACTGACTGGCAGTGAAACTGCCATCATAGAAGTTGGCGGGTGTTGTGTGCGTGTCCAGGAAAAGGGAACGATTGGCTGAGTTCAGCGTGTAATTATAGTCGATGTCCTTTCCGTACCCGACATCCACATTGAGTGCCCAGCCTACTAAGTTGAACTTCTCACCGACATTGTATTGATAATCGTCTTCCTTGATTGCCTGATAAACTTGAAACCCGCCAGGCGCGTAAACAAGCTCGGGCGTGGTGCCGAGCACAGTTTCACCCGTAGCGCTGGGAAGCAGCGCACCCGTCCGGGCGTTGATCAAAGTTGAACTGAATAGATTACCAGCATTGCCCGACGAGATGACTGTGCCGGTAGCTGGATTGAGGCCCGCTCCGGGTGTGCCCGGAAGTGCGCTGAAGCCGTTAGCGGTACCGAGAGCAAATGGCCCAGTACACGACGGCGTCTTACCGTTCGACGTGCTTGAACCAGTGTTATATCCATTCGGATTGGTTGCACTACAAGGTTGATCTGAACCAGTGGTGGCTATGACCTGATTTGGCAGGCGATCAAAGTCATAAAATTTTCCGTCTTTATGGCTGATCGTACCAAAAGCGTAGATTGAAAAATTGTCGCTAAAATCATACCCGGCGTTTAGCTGGCCCTGGGTGAGTTCGTATTCGGTGTTACCCTCAGCTCCGTTCGATCGGGGATAGCCCGGGATGAAGGGCAAGAACGTATTGGGGATGCTGTTGCCGCCGGACAAAGTCGCGACGCCATTTGATCCAACTCCCGTGACCGTCGTCTGCGCGACAGGCTGCCCCTCGGCATTGATAAATCGAGAATCCGTACCGCCATACTGCGTGAAATTTTGGTACTGTTTCTCCACGGTAAAATTGACGAAACCCTTGTCGAATAAGGGCAAGCCCATGTTAAAGGAGAGATCGTACTTCTGGCCGTCATTGCCTATGCCGAGGCTAGAGCCGCCATGGTCGTAATAATCCCCCGCCTGGGCGAGGAATTGACCTCCAGACGATTTGTTTTTCAGAATTATGTTTATGACGCCAGCGATGGCGTCGGTGCCATATTGGGCCGCCGCGCCGTCCAAAAGGACTTCGACATGATCAATAGCGGCAGAGGGTATTAGCGAGATATCGGCTGACGAGCTGCCAGAGGCAAAGCTGCCCGCATTCACATGGAGATTCGCAGAATAGTGCCGGCGGTGACCATTCACCAAAACCAGCGTGTCGTTCGGGGAAAGACCTCTTAACGCCGCCGAAAGGGAAAGGTTAGCCGCGTCGCCTTCAAACTGTTCGGCAGTAAATGAAGGGACGCTTTGGGCTAGCTGCTGCCTCAGATCATTTGAGCCGGTACCGTGTGTAAGCGCGTCGGTGCCCAATACCGTAATCGGTGCGGCGCTGTCGGCGGCTGTCATGCCCTGCACGCGCGTGCCGGTGACTATCACAACCTCGGCCGATTGGTCGGGCCTTGCAGTCTGGGCCGAAGCCGCGGACGTGACTGCTAGTGCAATTAAAGCCGTGGACGCAAGCAAGTCTTTCCGGCGCGTGGAATAATTCCCCATTATTCTCTCCCCCATTGGCCGCAGACGGCCTCAGAAGAGTGAAACGCAGGACCGACCAGAACCCTCACCCGTCAGTGCCGCTTTTGCCTATCTTTCCACTGGCGCATTTACTCCAACACGGGCGGAGCGCGCTGACATTAGCGCCGAGCTCCGCCCGCCAGGCCTTAGCAAGATAGGAGGACGCTAGGCCGAGACTATTTTGTTGAATGCGTTGAAAAAGGCTTCCATGTCCTGTTTCGACCCGACGCTAACACGCGAGTATGTCGGCCAAACTGGCCAGCGCGGCCCAGCGATACTCACGCCTTGGGCGCGGAATGCAGCCTGCATCTCCTTGGCCGTTTTGGTCTTCCAGTCGAAATAAAAGAAATTGGCCTGGCTAGGGAGCACCTTGAAGTTTCGCTTCTGAAGGAACTCGATCGCCATGGCTCTATTTTCCACCATTTCCTTTCGTCTCTTGGCGATTTCTGCGTGTGCCATGAGACTGGCCGTGCCACAGGCCATGGCCGGACCTGATACAACAGGGTCTGGGCCGCCGTTGCTATAAAGGATAAGTTTTTTCAGCAAATCCGGTCGAGCCATGATAAAGCCAAGGCGCGCGCCGGCCATAGCGAATATCTTCGAGAACGTGCGGGCAACGAGCACATCTTTGCCTTGCGAGACTAAATGGGCACAAGTGTTATTGGGATAATTGTCGCTCGAATGGATGTAGGCCTCGTCGATGAGCACGACAGATCCAGCCGGCTTATTTTCTACTAGCCACTCGATGTCTGCCACTGGCGTTATAGTGGCAGTAGGATTGTTCGGTGTGCAGATATAGTAGACCCCGGCATTGGGATCAGCTGCGAGCATTGCTCTTACGTTGTGGCTATAATCTGCCTTCAGGGGCACGGTCTTGAAGGGCGCCTGCATATAGTCAACCGAGAATTTCATGTCGTCATAACCGGGGCTCGCCTGGACAAAGCCTTTCGTGGGTGAGCAGAAAGCCACAACTGCGTGAACTAGGCCTTCAGTTGAACCCGGCCACACCGACACATGATCCTCCGGAACATTTTCGGTCTGTGAGATCGCGCGAACTAGGTTCGCCTGCGCATTGTTCGCGCCATAGGCGTTGCATTGTGGAAAATTTGCGGTCGCTGCGGCCAAGCCGGCGGCCATAGGTCCCGTCGCCCATGTGTTTCCGCCGATGCTGACCAGCGGTGGCGCATCTTTGCTTCTTGCAAGGTTTTCGCTCTTAGCCCAGGCCATTTCTGCATTAAGGCCGCTGAACGCGGACGCAGCTCCAAACATGGTCGCTACCCGCATCATTTGACGGCGGGAGTAGCCACGACTCAGCAGATCGTCTTTGATCTCTTCGACTACGAGTCTCGTCATTGCCGTTTCCTTTCAAAGGTTTGTCTGGATTAGCCGCCCGATTTAGCCTCAAGTAATCGTCTGCTCCCTCTGGGAACGTAAAACGCAGATCATCCAAAAAACCTCAACGCCCATTTTATCAGTCCGCGCCGGCTCAGCTCCCTCAAACCAAAAAAAGCCCCACAGGCCGGCGCGACATGGCCTGTGGGGCGAGAGCCACGTCTTTTGGGGGGACAAAAGACGTGGCTTTGAGCTATGCCGAACAACCTGTCGAGCCCGGCAAACAATCCTTCTTTAGACCTCTGGGTTCTCGGGATGCATTACACGTCCAACCGTTTTCGCATTTTCATTCTCGCAATGGCCCACTCAGGCCGACACGACCCTCTTGTGCAGCCTCTTGATCGAATCCAATGCTGAAAGCACTGACCCTTCCTGCCATCCAGTGATGAATGAGCAATGCTCGCCCGCGAGCACGATGCGGCCGTCAAGGGCACAAATGTTATCGTAATTTTTTGCCCGATTTTCCTCCGTCCACTCTGCGGCACATCCGAGAGTCCAAGGCACGCGGTGCCAAGCAACGGCAACTCCGTTTTGAAATTCTTGTCTGTATTGAGGATGAATTCGAGAGCCCTGATCGACCGCAACCTTGACCATTTCTGTTGCAGGTAAGGTTTCAAGGCCGAAACTATTGACATCCTTTCCCACAACATACGCGCCCAACAGGACCCCAGCTCCGCCTTTCATGTATCCCGTCGACGGATATCCGATCGTAGAGATTGGCAGATCTGTATGGCTGATACCGCCATAGATCTGCTCGTCATCCTCCCAGAAGCGCCGTTTGAACTGTAAGCCGACTTTGACCGATGCAGTATACGACAAGGAGAAGATCGCATTCCGCATTGGTGCACCGATGTTCATTGGGATCTGTCCCAAGATCGTCGCGGGAATTGTGCACACACACCAATCTGCCCGCGCAGTCTGGGGTGCCCCACCCTTCCTGCTGTCGATATAGGTGACAGTGACGCCTTTGTCGTCCTGGTGGATGTTGATGACCTTGCAGTTGTATTTGATCAACCCATCCAAAGCTTTTCCGAACGTCTTCCCGATCACGCCCATTCCGCCAACTGGCTGAAATAACGGGCTCCCCCCGCTCCGGGCAGCTCGCCAAAGCCCAGATTTGAAGAGCTGTTGCATCGGAAGAGGTTCAGATGGGACTTGTCGGGGGCTTAAACCTCCGCCCGGATATACGTCAAAGCCGCGCCTCGCACTTCCCGCATCACTTTTCTTGTACTCGTAATTTTTATCAAGTGCTCCCCAAGATCGTAGAATTTGCAAAAGGGCATCCTTTTCGTCCCCTGTCAGAGCGCCATCGAGTTTGCTTTGACTGTTCGCCTTGGCGAGGAGTTCGGCGACATAGCCATCCACATCGGCAGCTACTGCGCCGATGCGCTGAGGCTTGCCGTCAAATGCACTCGTTGAATGGACGTAAGCATTGTCGTTGGATTGGGTGAACACTTCGAGCGGCACATTCAACTGCCTGCAATAATGGAGCAGGCCTTGATGATGAAACGGAATTCGCCAGGGCCCCGGATTAAAATAAAGGCCTTTGTCGAACTTCACTTGCTGGGTTGCGCCCCCCAGCTCCGTATAAGTATCGCCCCCGTAAAGAGACCAATTTCGTCCCCCGGGGCGATTGTTGTATTCGAGCACCTGTACCTTGTAACCAGCTTTCCGCAGCTCATAAGCAGATGTCATTCCTGCGATCCCAGCGCCCAGCACCAAAACAGAAGCACCCTTTATGTCACCGGAAAGCTTGACGGGCCCACTGAAATCCGATTGAGCCGCGTAGCCCATCGCCAACATAGTGTCATACATCACAGCACTTCCGGCGACGGTGCCGATTAACTTCAACAATGAACGCCGGCTGACAGGAGAAGGTATTTGGGCCATTTCACATTTTCCTTAAGTGGGAGGCCACCACCACGCGACGTCAGAAACTCAATCTAACGCGCGCGTAATAGTAGCCACCATTGGGGTTGAATACAGATGCTAGCGGATAGAAATCCACGGCCGAGCCGGTATTGATCAGTTGCGCCGAACCATTGCTTGCGCTGGGCGCAGTCGTTGTGAATCCGCCAGCCTTTGGATGAACATCGAAAAGATTGTTGACGCCGAAGGCAAACTGGAATTGTTCGGTGATGTTATAGCGGCCCTCTGCGTCGAGAAAGCCAACGCCTGGTTCGTTCTGCTGAAACAGTGGCGGACCACCATTAGGTGTACCAATATTGTGCATCTGACCGTAGTAGGTCTCCCGTAGCGTAACGCCCCACTCGTCCAACACCCAGCTAACCGTTAAGCCAACTTTCTCTTGGGGCGCACCGTGAGTGAAATTGTAAAGCGTATAAGGCTGAAAGAGACTTGCCGCCGGATTCGAGCTCGTGAGAACCGCGGGTGCCGGTTTCACGTATTGGAGCGCCGTTTCGTTGTGGTTTGCTGCAATCGTCCAAACCGCCGATCCATAGTCGCCGAAGTTTGTTGGATAATTTGCAGTAAGATCGATACCCTGCGTCGTCGAACTAAAGGCATTCACGAACGAGCTCACGCCGTTTTGAATGGCCGTAGGGTCGAGAGCGTTGCCAGCGGTTAGAATCGCCGTATTAACGAGCGGCGTGTTGATCGCGCCGCCGATGCTGTTGACAGTACCGGAGCGCGCAATACGGCTTCCCAACGCAATACTGTAGATATCAACTTGGACGCTGAGGTCCTCTGACGGATGCGCAACAACGCCAACGCTATAATTTGTTGAGATTTCTGGTCCCAAATTTGGAATGCCGAGCACTTTGGCCGCATTCGAATCCGCCTGTAGCTGCACGGTAGCCGATGTCGGCGTCACATTCGTTGCAGTATAGAATTCTTCGCCAAGCGTCGGAGCGCGGAAACCCGTAGAAAGGGTACCTCGAATTGCCAGTCTGGGACTCAAATCATACCGGGCAGTGACCTTCCCGATTTGAGCATCACCAAAGTCTGTGTAGTGTTCGGCGCGGCCAGCAACATCGAGCTGAAGCGCAGCAATTGGAGCAAACGCAAAATCGACATACAAGGCGTAGTTCTTGCGGCTATGAACTCCCGCATCTGAAGGCGTGTATCCAGGAAAGCCTTGACTACCTTCCTTGTAATGTGACAACGGATCTCCAGCGGCGATTCCGTAGGTGTCTTCTCGCGCTTCAAGTCCTGCAGCGACAGTCAGGGGGGCGGCCATCCCGACGTTGTATTCATGTGTCGCGTCGATCGTTCCAACGAATTCACTTGTAGTGAAGGTTCCGGCATAGAATGAGGTTGGGGTCGTATGAGTATCAATGAAGAGAGAACGATTGCTCGTGTTGATATTGTGAATGATGCCTACGTCTTTTGCATAACTGCCAGAGATATCAAGCTCCCAATCAGCCACAGGAAGTTTGATTCCGACATTGTATTGGTAGTCATCCTCGGCCAGCGTTTCTAAGGGTTCGAAGCCTTCAGGATATTGCTTCAGTTCCCCCGGGGTATAGAGCGTGCCAGCCTGCCCCGACGAAATAACCAACCCGGAAGTGTTGAGCCCATTGTTCCCGAGCGGCGCGACGCCCACGCCGCTACCGGTAGTAACGCCGATGGCACAAGCTGGCGTTACCCCATTTGCGGTGACCGCCGTATTGTATCCTTGAACATTTGCGGCGCTACATGGTTGGCTAGAACCTGGAGTCGCGATGACCTGATTTGGCAGACGAAAATTCTGATCAGAAATTGTATCGCGATGGCTGTAACTGCCGAAACTGTACAACCTAAAACTGTCTGCGAAATCGTACGCGCCATTATACATGGCACTCGTGATATTATACTCAGCATCGCCTTGATGATTGGCATAGGGGTAGCCATAGAAGATCGGTGATGTGCCCGGAATTACCCTACGCACAGCCAAAGGAACACATATTCCACTGCTGCATGTGATCACGCCGGCGATATTTGGGCTTGTTGCTATTGTCCCTTCGGCAGTTTCCTGACCAAGCGCATTGATCAGACGGCTATCAGCTCCGCCACGCTGGGTGCGTTCATGGAATTTTTTATCGATCGTAATGTTGACAAAGCCGCTGTCGGATAAGGGTAAGCCTATATTGAAGGACAAATTGTAAGTCTGGCCTTCGCGATTATAAAATTGCCCGTCAGTGGCCGAGACCTGACCGCCTGATGATCTGTTCTTCAAAATGATGTTCACCACGCCGGCGATGGCATCCGTGCCATATTGAGCGGCAGCGCCATCCAATAGAACCTCTATGTGATCGATCGCAGCGTCCGGAATGAGAGAAAAATCAGGAGCGGCACCGCCATTACCCACGTTAAAAACAGCCGTGCCGTGACGCCGCTTTCCGTTAATAAGCACGAGGGTGTCGTTGGGGCTGAGGCCACGCAAATTGGCTGACAGAGTGGCGTTGGCCAAATCCCCGCCGGTGGTCTGGATGTTGAGCGAGGGCAGCGTTTGGCCGAGTGCTTGCAGCAGATTTGGCGAGCCAATGCCCTCTGTCAGGGCCTCGGTGCCAAGAATTGCAATAGGAGCGGCGCTGTCGGCTGCCGTAACGCCAACCACTCGCGTGCCAGTAACGATCACCGTCTCGGATATCGTCGCCGCCGATGGAGGTGTTTGCGATTGTACTCGCAACGGCTTTGGCGTCGCTTGCGCTATGACTATCGGCGTCTCAACCGTCGCCTCTTTAATTTTTTTTTTCTCGACAGTCAGTACACCGGTGTCATTCGAGCTGACTGCCAGGTCCGAATCTCGCAATAGGATGGAAAGTGCGGCATCAGAAGTATATCGGCCATGCAAGGCAGGGGCGATATGCCCCCGAACCAATTCTGTCGAGAAGATGATTTGCTGAGAGGTGCTTAAGCCAAAATCGACGAGCGCCTTGGAAAGGGGTTCAGTGGGAATATCAAACTGATAAGTCGTCCCTGGCTCGGCGGCGAAGGTAGCTGGTGAGATGACGATCGAGATGAGTGCGGTGGACGCCAGGAGAAACCTGCGACCAAGCCGCTGCCTCCCCATCTTCCCCTCCCCGTGGACCGAATGAACCCCAAAGAGTGGAACGCAGAATCGTTCCAAACCCTCAGCATCCGTTCCTTTGCCGAAGGTTAGATCCGTTTTTGCAGCAGAATATAGCCGTGCTCGAACTTGGACTGGACAGGGAAGGAACTCGTTATAGCTCCCACGAATTCACCAAGTTGTCGAACATTGAAAACACCACTGATCTTCATGTTCGCGATCGCAGGGTCGATCTTTAACGGTGTGGCGAGGTAGCGATTGACCCTTTCAGCTGCCTCCGTAAGCGACTCATCGCTGAAGACAATCTGGCCACGTTGCCAGGCGTTGGCCGCACCCAAATCAATACGCGTGATGGTCGGATCACCATTACGGTTCAAGGTCAATTCTTGGCCCGCCGCGAGCAGCAATTCCGGGGTATCGGCGCCCCCATTCCCCGGGCCGGGCTCCACCTTGACGCTGCCTTGCGTAAGGGTGACAACGATTTTCGTATTCAACTTCTCAACATTGAACGACGTGCCGATGTCTACAACTCTCTCATCGCCAACTTGGACGCTGAAGGGCCGGTTCGGATCATGAACGACGTCAAAATGAGCTCGTCCCTTGGTGAGCGTCAAAGCTCGCGACTTGCGAGAATATTGTGTGACGATTACCGCGCTAGATGAATCAAGGATGACGCGCGATTGATCAGCAAGAATTATTACTTGTTTCTGGCCTATGGCCGTTTGATAGACCATCGGTTTTGGAGCGGGCCATAAGCTAAAAGCGCCGATCATGATAATCGCCGTTGCAGCAGCGGCGCCCGCCAAATAAAATCGAAGCGCTTTCGGCCTTGAGGTGCCGAGCGAATGAGCTCTTCGCCACGCAGCTGCTCTCAACTCAAGAAGCTCGGGCGCCTCGCGCTGATCGTCAAATAGATGCAATACGCCGGCCACTTGTTTCCAAGCGGCCTTGTTGTCCTCCTGAGTGATCCAGTCACGAAATTGGTCGGAATGCGCGATGGTCGCCTGGTCTTCGAGGCGCGCATGCCAAACCGCGGCCGCCTTCAACCGTTTTACCCATCTACTGAACGCAAGATTGGCTCTACTCATCCCTTAATCAGGCGCGCTGCCAGATGTGTAGTGGCCTTGACGACTTGTTTCTCGACCGCGCTCACAGAAATCCCATACAATTCCGCAATTTGCCGATGCTTCATTTTTTCCAGCCGAAATAGCACAAATATGTCCCGCGTCCGTTCGTCAAGCTCCGAAAGTGCGCTCAAGGCCTCCCGCAGGGTTTCCTTAGCTATTAGAACGCGCTCGGGCTCTCGATCCTCAGCGCCAATCGCCCCCAAATCGAATTGTGGGTCAGACAGGCTGTCATGAACCTTTAACCGATGTGTGACCGCCCTCCTGGCCCGATCTCGTAAGAGATTGGCTCCGATAGTGAAAAGATAGGATTTGATGTTGGTATTGTCGGGACTGCTAATCCGTCGTGCGCTACGGGCAAAGGTTTCTTGGGTGAGATCCTCAGCTTCACACTTGTCGCCGACCCGCCGCAAGAAAAAAGCCATCAGGATCGAGCGCCACCGACGATCTAAATCGTCGGAGTAGTACGATAGGGTCGGTCCCGGAATATGCGCCATACGCAACACCCCTCCTCAATGACACACCAGCTTCTGGCCGTTGTCCAGAGAAGCTGGGAGGAAGGGGGCGATGGTGCACTGCACTAACGCTCGAAATCCTATCAAGTGTGGGAACTCAGTTCGTTTTCTTCACCGCGATAAGTTCAATTTCCACCAGCGTGTTATTGCCTGCGATTGCGGCAACTTGAAATGCTGAACGCGCGGGTTTGTTGGGTTGGTCCGCGGCACCGAACTCCTTGAACCATTCGGTATTCATGCCAGCGAAATCCATTTTACCCTCGTTGGCAGGATCGCCCGCCAAAAAGACATGCGCTTGGACCACGTCCCCTAGCGTCAATCCCAGTCTGCCCAATTGCGCCTTCAAATTGGCCAATACAGCAGCGGTTTGACTCGCCGTATCGGTCCCACGCCCCGGAGAACCGCTGATGTAATAAGTCGTGTACCCGGGCGGCACGATAACAGAGCTCGCGTAAGGGGCCTTGCCATTGTCTTGATTGTGAATCACGTCGGCGGCGAGGGCTAAGCCCGTGAGGGTGCAACACCCGATAGCCGCAAAAAGCACGCCGTATCTTAGTGATTTCATTTTTGATGTCCTTAGTTGGAGGATGCGGCCGGTGTCATTGGCGGGCAGCGCGAACGTCAGCTGGCGTAACTTTGTCTGTGTAATTGTTACCAAAATGCGTGCGCACGTAATTGACGACATCAGCAATTTGGTCGTCGCTGAGCAGCGATCCAAATTCTGGCATCGCCTTTTGGCCATTAGTGACCACAGAGACAGGATATCCTCCAACTTCGAGCTTTGGGTTGCCTGCCAAGGCCGGATACATCCCAGCGCCTACCGCGCCTCTTGCA
>Ga0134126_10007347_pt1 | contig 13834 bp, 9 predicted proteins | sample KB31752_FD_96881 | JGI IMG/M metagenome (GOLD analysis project Ga0134126, IMG submission 96881) | Terrestrial soil microbial communities with excess Nitrogen fertilizer from Kellogg Biological Station, Michigan, USA - KB3-175-2 | ecosystem: Environmental > Terrestrial > Soil > Unclassified ...
CCGATGCTGGGGAAGAAGCTGGTGTCCACGACGTAGAGGTTGTCCAGTTCGTGGGCCTTGCAGTTGACGTCGAGCACCGAGGTGGCCAGGTCGGCGCCGAACCGGCAGGTGCCGGCCTGGTGGGCACATCCGGCGATCGGGATGCTCATGTCCATGTAGAAGTTCTTGCCCAGGACGTGGTGCTCGGCCATCCCGGTGTGGTTGAGGATCTTCTTCAGCTCGCCGTAGAGCCGGTCGGCTTCGGCGTTGTTGGTGGGCTGGTAGAACAGGTGGACGTTGCCGTCGCCGTCGGTGGTCACCCGGTTATCGGGGACCGGCAGGTCCTCGGTGGTGAGCCAGAAGTCCACGGCATGCTTGGCCACGTCGGTCAGGCTCCATTCGGGGGACAGCTTGGTCAGCGTGGGTTTCTCGCCGCGCATGGCTTCGGCGTTCGACTTGCCGATCATCTGGATATTGCCGGCCGGGTAGTCATAGCCCGGTGCGCCGAAGTAGAAGTCGTTGATGCCCAGCGTCTTCTGGAACACCGTGTCGTTGCGCTCTTTGGCCAGCGCGACCACGGCCAGGCAGTTGTGGTACATGTAGTTCCGCCCCACCTGGTCCGACCCGTTCGCCAGGCCGCGGGGGTGGGCGCCGCTGGCCGAGTTGAGCAAGATCTTCGCGCTGTTCGCCGCCCCGGCGCACAAGGCCACGATGTCGCCGGTGTACACCTCACGCTCACCGCCACGGTTGACGGCGACCCCGGTAATGGTGCGCCCGGCGCCGTCGGTCTCCAGCCGCATCACCTCGGCCCCGGTGACCAAGGTGACGTTATCCCGGCCAAGGACCGGGCGGACCGCGATGACCTCGGCGTCGGACTTGGCGTGGACCAGGCACGGATACCCGTCGCACCAGGTGCACCGGATGCACGCGCTCCTTGGCCGGTCCGCCTCATCCAGCATGATCCCGCACGGCGCGTGGAACGGGTGGTACCCGCCCTTCTCCAGCCCTTCGGAGATCTGCGCGATCCGCGGCTCGTGCGAGACCGCGGGCCACGGGTAGGGCTGGCTGCGGTGGCCCTCGGTGGGGTCCTCACCACCGTTCCCGTGCACCTGGTACAACTGCTCGGCCTGGGTGTACCAGGGCTCGAAGTCGTCATAGTCCAGCGGCCACGCCGGGGAAATGCCGTCCACGTGCCGCAGTTCCCCGAAGTCACGCGGGCGCAGCCGGTACAAGGCTGCGCCGTACAGTTTGGTGGCACCGCCGACGAAATAGTGCACCTGCGGCTGGAACGGCTTCCCATCGCCGCCGAACCAGGTGTCCTTGGAAATGTATTTACCGTCCACGAACACCGGCCGCGGGTCCCAGTTGTCCATCTCCCTGGGCAGGAAGTCCCCCCGCTCCAGCAGCAGGATCCTCTTCCCCAAGCCGGCCAGCGCATGCGCCAGCGTCCCCCCGCCCGCCCCGGTCCCGACAATGATCACGTCATAGTGCTCAGTCACCGCTCACTCCTTCTGCCACTTGTCATGCTGAAGTCCAGGCGGGGGCGACAGCATCACCCGTAAGGGGGGGCTCAGATCAGCTGAAGCTGGCGGGCTCTGCGGACGGCTTCGCCGCGGTGGGTCGCCGCCAGCTTGTGGCAGATGTTCTTGATGTGTGACTTCACGGTGTTGGTCGAGATGTAAAGCTCGCTGGCGATCTCGGCGGTGGTCAACATACCCGAGACGTGTCGCAGCACTTCCCGCTCGCGTTCGGTCAGCGGCTCTACCACTGGCGCGGTAGTCATGCCCGGTGCTTGGGCGTCCGTCGCATCCCGTGCTGCGGTCCCTGTCGAACCCGGTGTCCCGGCGCCAAGCGGCGCCGGAAGCTGATTGCCGCAGAGAGCCGATGGCAGCAGATGCCGGTAGGTCTGAGCCAGATCAGGGTCTCGCCGGAGCACCGGCCCTATCCAGCCGCGCTCCAGGATGAACGGCAGCCTGAGCCGTTCACGTTCGGCCAGCCGCAGCGCCCGCCGCAGCGATCGACGACCGCGGGCACGGTCGCCGCTGTGGTAGCTGAGCCGGGCGTCTGCCAGGCAGGCTTGCAAGCGCACCCGTTCCGGCACCCCGTCATGGGCGGCCAGCACGAGCGCCTCCCGGATCTGGCCGGCCGCCGCCGATGCTCTGGACTCGGCCAGGCTCAGCTCTTGCTCGAGCCAAGCCGGAACATCCCACTCGGATCGCGCCCTGGCCACGTATTGCACCGCTACGTCGCCGCGCCCATCGGCCAGGGCACTGTAGGCGGCTATGAGACAAGCGATCGCTCCGATCAGCCTGTCCGGGCTCAAGGTAAGTGCAGCGTCCACTTGCTTGAGCCGCCTGTGGACCTGGCGCTGCTCATGGCGTTCCAGGCCCACCCAGGCCAGCGCCACGAGTGCCGCGGGGTTGGGATGCTGCCCGTTATTCGCGCAGGCCGCCGCCGCCTGATCGGCGAGCCTCGCGGCATGATCCAACCGGCCGCGCAAGGCCGTAGCCAGCGCGAGATGGCCAAGGCACGCGGCTCGTGGATGTTCCCCTCCTGGCGCGGCCGCGGCGGCTACCCCGGAGTCGAGGATGTGGACCGCCTCGTTGAGACGGCCCGACCAAAGCTCCACAGCCCCGCGGGCCGACAGTACCTGGCCGCGAATCCCCGCGTGCTGGGCGAGAGTGCCGCCTGAGATCTCGTCTGTCAAGGCCTCAGCACAGGCGATGGCCTCCGCCGCCGCCGTCAGGTCGCCGCTGCGACGACAAGCGGCAAAGCGGATCATGGTCGCGGCCAGCCGGCCAGCGGCCTCTTGATCAGCGGGAAGCCGGTCAAGGAGCGTTTCCGCCGCATCCAGCGCGGCGGCAGCCAACTCGGGCCTGCCAGCGGAAAAGGCGGCCGCGGCACACACCAGGTATGGCTGAGGTTCTGGCCACCTTTCACCGAGTGGCATCCGCGCGAACGCATCGGCCAGAGACGGGCTCTCCGTGGGCTCGATGATCTCGCCGATGGCTAGCCCGTCGACGACCATGCTGGCGGCGAGTTGCCAATCACCGGCCTCGGTAGCGTGCCGCACCGCGTCGGTGAGCTGCCCATTTCGCTCGTTCCAGCGGGCGGCTTGCCTGTGCAACGAGGCGATCCGGTCTGGGCACTCAAGCCTCAGCGTAAGCCGCAGCATCTCCGCGAACAGCGTGTGATAGCGATACCACCCATGCCCGATCGGCTGGACGAACGCATTGGCGTGGGCCAAATCCGCCAGGATCCGGCCGGCCTGCCCGCTGCCAGCCAGTTCGCTGGCCACATCGGCATTGATGTGCTCCAGGAGGCACGTGCTCAGCAGCAACTCCCGGACCTCGGGCGGCTGGATGTTGAGGATCTCTTCCGCCAGATAGCTGGTCAGGGAGCTGTCCTCGGCAAGCAGTTCCTTGACGAACCGGTCAGGGTCGGGGTGAGCTGCCATGGAGATCGCGGCCAGGCGAAGCCCTGCCGCCCAGCCCTCTGTCTGCTGCATGAGGCACTCAAACGAGTCCGGCGAGAGCGTGCACCCGTGCTGGGCCAGCAGCAGGCGCGCTTCGTCGGCGCTGAAGGCGAGGTCGGTGCCCTGGATGTCAGCCAGCCTGCCGGTCAGCCGGTACCGATGCATGGGGAGCAGGGGATCGGCCCGCGCGGAGGCAACGAGGCGCAAGCCGGATCCCACACTTCTGACCAGGAAATCGAGCCCGTTCAGGACCTTTGGCTCCGTGATCAGGTGGAGGTCGTCGAGTACCAGCGTCACCGGCGGGTCCTGTGCGGCCAGCGCCGAGGCGAGCCTCAGCAGGAACAGGTTTTCTGCCGGGCGCCCCCGGGAAGCCCCCGGCAGAACCCCGGATACGGCTACACCGCACCGCTGCAGTGCCGCGACAACATGGGACCAGAAGGCCCCAGGCCGGGTGTTGTACTCATCCAGACAGACCCAGGCCACCGGCCCCGGCGCCGCCGCCGCCGCCCACAATGCCAGGGCCATCGTCTTGCCCGCGCCTACCGGGCCGGAGACGACAGTAACGGGGCACCACCTCGTGCCCTGAGCGATCATCTTGGTGATCCTCGGCCGCTGTATCACCCAACCCGGTAGGTCTGGCGCGGTGATCTTGGATACCAGGATCGGATCGCCGGCGAAGGCCGCCGACCGTCTTGAGCTGGTTACTACCTGCTTGGCAGCTTGTACCGCCATCGGAACCTCCGCTGGGACCCCGGCCGGGCCGCCTGCCCCGCCACCAGCGGGCACCTGACCCGCACAACCACAAAATCCCAATCCCACCGGCTGCGCATCCCACGATTGGTGGTAAGCGGACTTTTACCCCAACTGGGGGGATGAAGCTCGACTCGGAGTGCGGTGGGCTGCTGTTGCAAAGCAACGGAGGCCCATGAGTCAGACGGTGAGATTCCAGGAAACCCTGCGCAGACTGGCGATCTTCGACGAAGGGTTCGTCGGGGCTGGGTTCGGCCTCGACCTGCTCGACACGCCAGCGCTGGACGCTAAGACCACCGCGCTGCTGCAGGTGGCGGTATCGGTGGCCATCGGGTCGTCAGCGGTCTGCCTGCAATGGAGCGCCGCGCGGGCGCTCGCTGCGGGTGCGACCAACGACGAGATCGTCGACGTGCTCCTGGCGATCATTCCGGTGGCTGGCCTCGGCCGGATCGTCTCTGCCACTCCCGCGGTCGCCACCGCACTTGAATACGACATCGAAGCAGCGTTGGAAGAACCAAACGATCACTGACGGCACCTGATCAGCGGTGCGAACGACCCGGGTCACCGGGTGCAAGCCCGCGCCACGTGCCCCGGTCCGGGTCGTATTCCTCGCGCTCGAACAGGAGCATGTCATCACCCAGCAGGATGAGTGAGTATGGGCTTGGCCCGGTGCCCCGGACATGGCCATGGTTGTGCACATCGTCGGGTGGGACCAGCGTCACCACATCACCGCGGCGCAGGGCGCGCTCGCCGGTAAGGCTCAGTTCGGCACGTCCGCCGGCATGACGGACCGCGTTCCAGTGCTGGTGAGTCTCCACCCCGCGGACCGGGGCGATCGCGACCCAGCACCGGTGGGAGTGGGTGTAAGCCATCACCCCTTCGGGCCGGTGGACCAGCACCAGGCGCGGGCCTCGTTCGGGTTTGGCCAGCCACTGCACCCCAGGCGACCTGGCGGGCATATGCGCGATCAGCGGAGCGAAGTACTCCTCGTCGGCGGCCAGTTCCATCAGTAGCCGCCCTACCTCGCTCATGTCGGCCCCATCGCCGGGCCTCGGCTCATCCAGCTGCGCCATCAGGCGGCGCACCGGGTCGGGAAGCGCGCCGGTACTCATCAGTTCCCACCTAATCCGTTCCCACCAGCATGGAGTGTTGCCCAAGCGCGGCGACAGGGGTTCATCCTTGGTGGGTGAGGGCAACTGCCAGCGTCGCAAGGGACTGTGGCAGGCCTCACCTCCAGCTGCCGGAGGATCGCGGTGGACCTGCAGGAAAAGCGCCAGCTTGACCTGGCGAAGCAGGTGGCCAGCGTCAGGGAACGAGCCCGGCCTTGGCGCGCCATCATCTTTTCGGTGCTGGCTATCGTCGCCGCGGCCGTTTCCTACGCGTCCGGCCGCCACCTGGACAGCCTGTTCGAGCCGGGCCACCTGGCCAGCTCGATCGCTGCCGCGTCGGCCGCCGCCGCGTTCTTCATCTTCGCGACGGTGGCAGTGGTATCGCTGGCCAGAAGCGCACGCGAGACGCTCCAGACGGTCACCGGATCAGCGCATGCAGCGGTTGTGCGGTATGCCATCGTGCTGGTCGGCGCCATTCTCACCATCACGATTACGCTGGCGCTGCTCAAGGTCCCGGTCGGGCAGCTCCTGGTCGGCGGGGCGTTCGCCACGATCATCATCACCATTGCCGGCCAGCAGTCGCTCAGCAACATCTTCGCCGGGCTCGTCCTGCTACTGTCCCGGCCGTTCCAGGTCGGCGACCCGATACTGCTGCGCTCGGGCGCTCTCGGCGGCCAGCTCGAGGGCACGGTGACGGAGATAGGAATTACCTACCTGCGGCTCGACACGGATAACGGCCTGGTGCTGCTGCCGAATTCGCAGGTGCTCGCCGCGGCGGTAAGCCGCCAGACACCCGCCCGCGGCCAGGCGGGCCCGAGCGCAACGGACACAGTCAGTAACAACTCGTATGACTAGGCAGATCACCCGGTCTGGGTGAAGCTGCAGATGACCCGATCGCCATTGGGTACCTGGGGTGGGACAACGGCGCACGGGCCGCCGGGGAGGCCCGCCGCCTTGGCGCGATGCGACCGCTGCGCGGTATTGTCTGTCTGATGCTGCATCGATCTTGAACTGAAGCACGAGGCCGGGGTCATCGGTGTGTCTCAGGTGATGTCTGACAGAGATCACGGGACCGCTCCGGGGCCCGGCTTCCCGCTGCCCGAGCCGAAATTCCATCCGCCTGGGACACGGCCGGGAATCGTTGTCCGGACGGCCCTGGTCGAGCGGTTGGCCGCCGCGCAGGTACCGGTCATCACCGTGACCGCACCACCCGGCTACGGCAAGACGACACTCATGGCGCAATGGGCTGCCCGGCTCGGATCCCGCGTGGCGTGGCTCTCCTGCGACGACGCGGACAACGACCCGGTGGTGCTGCTGAGCGCACTTGCGATTGCGCTGGGCCGGATCGGGCATGTCGACGCGGCGATCTTCCCGGCACTTGCCTCCTCCGGCGCAGGCGCCGCCATGGTTCCCAGACTCGTATCTGCCGCCGCCTCGGTGCAGCCGCCGGTGACCGTACTACTCGACCAGGCCGAGGCGGTCACGAACAGGCAATGCCTCAACGCGATTGCCGAGTTCGCGCTGCGCCTCCCGCCCGGCTGGCGGTTCGCACTGGCTTCACGTACCGCGGTACCGCTGCCCACGGCGCGGTTGCGTGCCCAGGGAGGGCTCCTGGAGGTTACCGCCGACGACCTCGCCATGGGTGCGGTGGAAGCGGACGCCTTGCTGCAGGGGGCAGGAGCCAAAGCCGACGAGGCAAGCCTCGATGCTCTCCTGCAGCGAACCGAAGGATGGCCAACCGGGCTGTACATCGCCGCGCTGGCGATGAACTCCGGCACCCAGCGAAGCAAGGCCGGTTTCACCTTCACCGGTGACGATGTTTTCATGGGTGACTACCTGCGCTCGGAACTCCTCGACCGGATCTCGGGCACGGAGGTGTCTTTCCTCACCCGCACATCTGTCTTGGACAAGATGTGCGGACCGCTCTGCGATGCGATCTTGGGCGGCAAGGGATCCGCGGCTGTCCTCGAACAGATGCAAGCCAGGAACCTGCTGGTCGTCCCGCTTGACCGCCATCGGGAGTGGTACCGCTACCACCACCTGTTCCGCGAACTCCTGCGGGCAGAACTCCAGCGCCGAGAGCCGGAGGCGGTCCAGGATCTCCACTTCCGGGCGGCTATGTGGTTCGAGGCGAACGCGATGCCGGAGGTAGCGATCGACCATGCCCAGGCGGCGGGAGACTACGACCGGGTGGCCCGGCTGATTCTGGACCTGCAGCAGCCGGTCTGGGCCAGCGGGCGCGTCGAGACCGTGCGGCGCTGGATGGAGTGGATCAGGGACGTCACGGCGGCCGAGTACTACGGCGCGATCGCCGCGCATGGCTCGCTGATCTTCGCCCTTCTCGGTGAGGGAGGTGAGACCGAGCGCTGGATGGCCGCCGCGGAGCGCGCGTCTCCCGCCGGGATTCTCCCTGATGGAAGCACGATGGAAGGCACGCTGGCCTACCTGCGCGCGTGCTTGTGCCGCGACGGCCCCGCCGAAATGCGGCGTGACTCTCTGATCGCCCTGGACGGGCTGAGCCCGGCGAGCCCCTACCGGGCGACCATGCTGTACAGCGAAGGGCTGTCCTACCTGCTGGAAGGCGAACCGGCCCGGGCTGAGCCCGTTCTCGCCCGCGCTCTCGACGTCGCGGCTCAAATCGATGCCCCGCCCGTGACCTCGCTCATCCTCGCTCAGCAGTGCGCTACTGCGGCCCAGCGCAGATCCTGGTCAGAGGTGACGTCACTGGCCCAGCGCGCGACCGCGATCGTGCAGGCCGGGCATTTCGACGACTACTGGAGCAGCGCCCTTGTCTATTCATGGGCGGCCCGGGCCGCGCTGCACGACGGAAACAACTCACAGGGCCGCTTCTACCTGAGGCGCGCCTCCAGACTCAGGCCCCTGCTCACCTACATGTTGCCTGTGGTGTCCACTCAGGCACTTCTCGAGATGGCGCATTCCTATATCGCGCTCGCCGACCGCGCGGGTGCGGCAGCGGTCCTGACGCAGGCCCACAGCATTCTCCAGCAACGGCCGGACCTCGGTCTCCTCACTGAGCAGGCGGACCGACTGGAGGCCAGGCTCGCCACCATCGAAGCGCGCGCGGCCGGCCCATCGGCACTTACCGCGGCCGAGTTGCGGCTCCTGCCGCTGCTGTCCACGCATCTGCCGGTACCGGAAATCGCGGCCGAGTTGTTCCTGTCGCCGCACACCGTCAAGTCGGAGATGAAGTCGATCTACCGCAAGCTGGGTGCCACCACTCGCACTCAGGCGGTCGCCCGGTCCCGGGAACTAGGGCTTCTGGGCCTCTAGCCGCCTGCCCCCGGTCCCGTCACCGACCGGCGCTGGGAGCGCACGGTCAGCAGCACGGTCAGGGCGAGGAGCCCGATCGTGAACCACAGGCTGTAATGGGAGATGGTCCTGGCCGCGACCACCGCGGGGTGACCCAGCGCGTAACCCAGCCCGGCGAGCATGCCGGCCCACAGCAGCACGCTGATCAGGTCCAGGACCAGGAACGTGACGAGCCTCATCCCGGCCCAGCCGACGATGACGAAGATGATCGCCCTGGGGATGGGGAGGAAGGAACTGACGAGCACCGCCGGCCAGGTGAATTTGCGGCCGAACCGCCGCACTCGCTCCATGCTCTTGGCCACCCGCTTGCTGCCGGGCAGCGCCATGAGGAACCGCTCGCCCCACATCCGCCCCGCCCACCAGTACAGGATGTCGAACTTCATCAGTCCCGGAATCGCGGCCAGCAGGACCATGATCAGCGTGCCGTCCCCGTCCCTGGCGAACGCGGCGGCCGAGATGATGGATTCGGTGCTGCCGTTCAGCACCTCTGCCACTACCGGGTGGGTGCCGATCAGCGACACCCGCAACGGCAGCAGGGCCCAGTAGAACAGGCCGCTGAACACGATGCCCGCCCAGCAGAGGATGTCGGCGGTGCGCGGATTCCCGTGCCAGGGCAGCCGCGGATCATTCCACGGGTTCCCCTTCTGGGGCGCATCCGTCGTAGCGGACGCCGTGCCTTCCCCCGTCTCGACGTCGGCCGCGGCCTCCACCTCGGCCGCGGCCTCGGGCTCGGCCTCGGCGGATTCCGCCCCGGGGGCACTCATGAAGCAAACTCCCTAACGTTGGCGCGCACTGAGCGGCGGCGCTTTCTCGCCGACCCTAATGCACGCCGGCTGGTCAGAAGGCACGGCGGATGAGTCTGCGCTCGGGCGGCGGCGGGATCCCCGTATCCTCACCCGGGGCCGGTACCCGGGTCATCGACGGACCGTAGCGGCGGGCTAGTGGATCGGCGGTCACGCCATGCGCCACCACGCTGAGCAGCACGGTGAAGGCGATGATCGTAATTGCGGACCCGGCCGCATGTTCGCCTATCTCCTCCAGCGCCAGCAAGGCGAACACGACGGAGGCAAGGCCGCGTGGACCGAACCAGCCGACGAACACAACGGTGGTCCGGCCGAGCCGCGCCCCCGCGAGCGCGACCGCCACCGGCACCATCCTGATCAGGGTCAGGCTGAGCACGGCATACAGCACATCGGGCCATGTCAGATCCTCGAACGCCGGCACGACGGCGACGGCTCCGAACGCAAGCCACACCAGCAGCGATACCAGAGCGCTCGTTTCCTCGACGAACGGAACCATCCGCTCACCGCGCTCGCCGCCGGCCGTCCGGTAGGCGAGGCCGCCGACGAAAGCGGCGATAAAGCCATTGCCGTGGAGGGCCAGCGAGCAAGCGTAGGCACATACCGCAAGCGCCAGCACCGCCGAGCCAGCAAAACTCCCGGCGACCCAGCCGCGGTCACTGGCCACTTTGACCAGGTACCCACCGACGCCCCCTACCACCGCGCCGATGGCCACGCCCAGCGCCAGCTCGGCGGCGGCCTCGGCCGGGCCGATACCGGCTGCGTGCCCGCTGGACCCCAGTCCCGCGAGCGCGATCAGCACGAACGGGGTGGCGATCCCGTCGTTGAGGCCGCTCTCGACATTGATCAGCCGGCGTATCCGCACCGGCACGGCAGGGTTGACCATCATGCCCGCGCCGAGGGCAGCGTCCGTGGGCGCCAGCGCCGCACCCACCAGCAGTGCAAGCCAGGGATTGCCTGTCCCGACCACGGGCAGCGCGATCAGGGTTCCCAGGCCGATCGTCAGCGGCAGCCCGATCGCCAGCAGGCGAACGCACAGCCCCATGTCGGTTCGCAGATCCCGCAGCCCCACCCGTGATGCATCAGAGAACAGCACGAGGACGAGGGTGATCTCCGCCAGCGTCTTGACCACCTCGTTGGAAGGCGCGAACCCCAGCGGCGCCAGCGGCCCGTGCGTCAGCAGCAAACCAGCGAGGATGAACGTGATAGGAGCGGTGACATCAAAGCGCTCCAGCCGCGCCGACAGCGTCGCCCAGACGAAGATCAGCGCCGACACGATCGCCAGATCGGAAACGCTCACCTTCTCACCCGTCCGCCAGGCGCTGGCCGAGATTGAGCACGCGTACCGCGTAGCTCCCGCGCACCTGCCCGGCCCTTCGCCGGGTCGATGCTGGCAAACGGGATCAGCACGTCGCTGTGCCGCGCCGCGGCCTCGGCGATCTGTTCGTTCGACAGCGCAGGGTGGCCGGTGAACGCCTCGATGTCCACGGTGAACACCACCGCGCCGATGCGCCGCTCCCGGTAGTAGGCGGCGATCTCATCGACCGTTGGCCGATGAGGGCTCGCGCCGAAATACGCTGCCGACGCCGCCGCGACGTCCTCCGGCAACGACGTACGGCCGTCATGGTCGGCCTCGACGTGTACGTGCACATCGACAGCCGTGAGCCCGGCTAGGTCCACGCCGCCCTCCTGACACAGAGAGAAGCCATCCTGCAACAGAAGATCACAGCAAGGAAGCCAGTGGGTCGTTGGCCCGCCCATAATGCCCTGTCAGAGGGTCCAGAGCGCCTGGGTGGGCGATCCGCCGCCGCACGCAGCGGTCAGCAGCGCCGCCGCGGCCAGGACTGCTACTGCCAGCAAGGGCTTGAACCGGGCAGGCCTGGCGCTCCCCGGTCCGGGCATGAGATGGAGGCTTGTGTCATGCATGCCCGCAACAATGCGGCCCGCGTGTCCTAGCCGGGTCCGCGGACTGTCACGAGCGCGTCACAGTCACCGGTTCGGCGTCGGGCAGTGCGTCAGGCCGGGTCTGGCGCACAGGCAGCCCCGGCCCGGGGGAGCGGGTCAGCCCGGCAGGCTGGGGGCGGTCTGGGCGTGGCCAGTGGCTTGCTCGAACGCGGCGGCGACCGCGAGCAGGTGCCAGTCGGCCCGGCGGCGGCCGACCAGTTGCAGTCCCACTGGCAGGCCGGCGGGGGTGAACCCGGCGGGCACCGAGATCGCGGGCAGCCCGGTGACCGAGATCAGGTACGCCGACCTCATCCAGTCCAGGTAGGACTCCTGCGGTACTCCGTCGATCTGGTGCACCCAGTCCAGGTCCACATCGAACGGAGGTACTTGGCTCACCGGGCAGGCGAGCACATCGAAGTCAGCGAAAAACGCACTGACGCGCTCGGCCAGCGCGGCCCACAAGGTGGTGGCCCGGCTGAGGTCAGCCACGGTCAGTTCCTGGCCGCGCTCGATGTTCCAGGTCACGTTCGGGCCGACGTCGCTGGGGTGGTCGCGCAGCAGTGGGCCGAACGCGGTCACGAACCGTAGCGCCCGCCAGGTCCGGAACACCTCATCCCCGCCGGCCAGATCGGGCGCCGCGTCGCTCACATGGCAGCCAAGGCCAGCCAGCACACCGCGGGCCGGCGCCAGCGCGGCCCGGACCTCGGGCTCGACCGGCAGGCCCAGGTCCGCGCTCCAGGCCACCCGCAGCCCGCGCACGTCCTGCGCCAGCACCCGGGTCACGTCGGCCGGGGCGGCCAGTGCCGGCGGGAGCGCATCAAGGGCGAGCGCGGCCCGCGGTTCAGGCCCGGACAGGACCGCCAGCAGCAGGGCCGTGTCCGCGACGGTACGGCCCATCGGCCCCTGGACGCCGAGAATGTCGGCCGGGTCGGTCACCGGCCACCTGGGCACCCGGCCCGGCGACGGCCGCAATCCCACCACGTTGCAGAAGCTGGCCGGATTACGCAACGAGCCTCCGAGGTCGCTGCCGTCGGCCAGGCAGATCATCCGCGCCGCCAGCGCCGCGGCCGCCCCGCCGCTGCTGCCGCCGGCGCTGCGGCTCAGGTCGTAGGGGTTGCGGGTGGCCCCGAACACCCGGTTCACGGTGTGGGAACCCGCGCCGAACTCCGGCGTATTGGTCTTGCCGAGGCTGATCGCCCCGGCGCCGGCCATCCGGCTCACCAGCAGTTCGTCGCGGTCTGGCACGTGGCCCACGAACAGTGGCGACCCGTAGGTGGTGCGGACGCCCGCGGTGTCAACGAGGTCCTTGTGCGCGACCGGCAGCCCGTGCAGCAAGCCCGGCGGCTCGCCACAAGCCAGGGCCTGGTCCGCGGCCGCCGCCTTCGCCATGGCTTGCTCGAAGCACCGGGTGACCACGGCGTTCACGGCTACGTCCACCGCTTCGATCCGCTCGATGTGCGCCGCGATCACCTCGCGTGCCGAGACCTCACGGCCGCGCAGCATCCCCGCCAGCCTGATCGCGTCTATCTCCCACAGAGCCGTCACCGGCGAAGCGTAACCCGTCCACTGCCCATCATTTCGGCGCTGGCGAGCGGCTCAGGCGGCATGGGCAAACCCGCGGGCGCGGCCCGGCCGGGGTCCCGCTACCCCGGTACCAGGTCAGCTCCCGGTGGGCCTGCCCTGCATATCCGGCGCGTGCGCCATGCTGGTCAGCGCGGACAGCGACGTGGGCGAGTCGTTGATGATGTAGTTGCAGGGCGGTACCTGGCTGTCCCAGTACAGCGCCGCCGTTATCTCCGGGTTCGCCTGGACGAAGGCCTGCATCTGATGGATCCAGTTGACCCGCACGTTCGCGTCGGGGTAGGCGACGCTGCCCCACTCGGCGATGAACACCGGCAGGCTGCCGTGGCTGGCGGCGAACCTGACCAGCTTGCCGAACAGCGAGGCGGGCGTCTCTGGCGGCGTTTTGCCGGTGGTGAAGTGCGTGTGGTGCGCCCTGGCCACGCGGCAGCCGCCGGTGTTGTAGCCGTCGGCCCCGACGATGTCCACCTCGTGGGTGCCAGGCCAGAACCGGCTGACCCGCCCGTCGATGTAGGCGAAGTGGGTCAGGATGAGCACCCAGTGCAGCCGCCCGCCGTCGGTCCAGTTCAGGTGGGCGGTGGCGGCAAGCTGGTGGATGTGGTCCCAGGCCTGGACGAACTGGGCAGGCGTGCCGAGCGCCCGATGGTGGGCCAGAACGTCCGCCTCATGCTCGAAGGTCACATAGATGGCGGCCAGGTGGTACCTGACCGCGGACCGCTCGACCTGGGTTAGCCAGGACTTGATGGCCGCGTCCTCGCGCCCGGCCGCGATGGCGGAGTAGGTGTCTCTCCCGGGGAACAGGTCCAGGCTCACCGCGACGGTGGTGCCGCCGGCCATGATCCGGTCGATCTTCGGGTTGCTGAACG
>Ga0134126_10007348_pt1 | contig 13833 bp, 11 predicted proteins | sample KB31752_FD_96881 | JGI IMG/M metagenome (GOLD analysis project Ga0134126, IMG submission 96881) | Terrestrial soil microbial communities with excess Nitrogen fertilizer from Kellogg Biological Station, Michigan, USA - KB3-175-2 | ecosystem: Environmental > Terrestrial > Soil > Unclassified ...
CCCGCCTCCCAAGCCCCGGTTTGGTAGGATCTGGCGGAGGGCGGCGGTCGTGTTTGCCGTGTGTCTCGCGCTCATAGGGCTCGTGCTCGTCCTATCCACGGGAGCGCGGGCCACCGTTAGCGGCTGGTTTCATCTCCGTGGCGTGGAGATCATGCGTATCCAACCGGGACAGCCGGCGCCGTCCCCAGTAGGGACAACCCTCCAGCTCGGCCACCGGACAACCCTCGCCTCCGCCCAAAAGCAGGTACAGTTCCCTATCGAGCTCCCCCGATACCGGACGATTGGCCCCCCTGATGACATCTATATTGGCGGCCCTCTGCCGGGACAGGTCGCGCTTGTCTATAGGGCGCGGGCCGGCGTTCCGGCAGCCCGGACGACTGGGGTTGCCCTGCTGATCACCGAATTCCGCGCCGATCTCGCGTTTGGCATCCTCAAGAAGCTCGCCTTCATGGGAACTACAATTGAAAATGTCAGCGTGACGGGAGCGAATGGTGTATGGTTGAGTGGCGCGCCCCACTTCTTCGGGTACGCGATGCCTGATGGCAGCGTGGTCACCGAACCATTGCGCCTGGCCGGCAACACCCTCCTGTGGCAACGCGGCGCCGTGACCTACCGCCTCGAAGGGTCGGTAGGCAAGGACATCGCGCTCCGCATCGCCGCGTCTATCCGCTAACGGACTCCATGGAACCACATTTCGACGCCGATTGTATGGTTATCACGGGCGCCAAACATGGGGTGCCCCTTGCTCCGCACCTTATCCGAGGGGAGACGGTCATGCAACGGTTCCTGTGGTCCTGCTTCATTGGCGTCATCCTGGTCATGGCGCCGATCCTCACTCTCCTTGGCGCCTCTGCCCGGGCTACGGCGTCCGACATGCTGGTATTGCGCATCGGCATTGGCCAGGCCGAGGGGCTTGCCACCGTGCAGACAGGCGGCGTGCCCGCGCTGTCGCTCCCGCTCGGCTTGCTCGACCGGAGCGGCCAGACCCTCTACTCCGCCCGGTCGCAATCGGACGGCACCACGATAGTGCAAGTGATCTCCGTGGCCACCAGCCAGGTAGTGCGCTCGATGAAAATCCGGGGCACATTTTCGACCCGTAGCGGTGATTACGCCGAAGGGGCGCTCCCATTGCCGGGACAGTATGGCACTGGCGCGCCGACCACGAATGATTATCCGCCGCTTCTCGCTTCCGGCATAGCGCGAGTTGGCCGGATCGCCGCCGGTGTCTCCCCCGCGCCGGTGGCCATGCGGCAGGCGAGCGTGGCGCGATCCGGTTTTCCGGCGGATGGATCGCAGGTGCTGAGCGCCCTCTCCTTCAACGCGCGTTGGCTGGCCTTGCGCGAGGAGTTGTCAATCAACAGCACCACCACGCATTTCATCGTGATCGATACGCAAAAGATGCGGGTGGTCGCCGATCACACGCTGAATGGGCAGTTCGGGTTGGACGCGATCTCCGCCGATGGCAGGATCCTGTATTTGATTCAATCGCTGCCAAATATTGGGTTCGGGGTGTACCAGGTCCGGTCGTTCGAGGTGGCCCACGGCGTGCTCGACTCCAAGGTCGTCGCGCAACGTGGCGAGAAGCCTGGATCGATGAGCGGCGAGGCGTGGACGCGCGTCTGGTCACCGGATGGTGCCTGGCTCTATACTCTCTACGTGGAAAATAATGGCCACGCTTTCATTCACGCCCTTAATTTGCGGGCTCGCACGACCATGTGCCTCGACTTCCCGGCGATCTCCAGTAACGTTGGGCTGATGGCCCATTTTACCCTGAGCGAGGCGCCGGACGGGCACGCGCTCTACGCGGTGAATGCCGCCCTGGGCGTAGCGGTGGAGGTACGGAATCTGCCCGTGGGCAGCATGAGACTGGTTCACCTGGGCCTGCGGGCCGGTGCTCCCATGCGCATGCAGGACGCGGCGGCGATCTCAGCCGATGGGCGGCGGGTATTCGTGGCCACCGGCTCGGGTGTCTGGGTACTTGATACGGGGTCGCTTACCGTGCGAAAGACCCTGGTATCCGATCAGGAGATCGGGAGCGTGGCGATCAGCCACGACGGGCAGCGCCTCTTCGCGCTCTCGCAAACCAGCAATCAGATCGATGTGTTGGACTCGAATGATGGATCAGTGGTTGACGGTATGCAGCCCAGCCCGGATGCCTGGGCCATCGAGGCGGTACAGTAGCAAATCCTACCCTTCCATCTTGCCGGGCCATTCCTCTTGAATCACGGAGACACGGAGGGAACGGAGTACACGGATGGCGGCGCCACTTCCGCCTCCTTGCCGCGTCTTCCCTGCCTCCGTGCCTAGGGAGGTCATCCGTGCCTTCCTTCCCCTCCGGGTCTCCGTGATTCAACAAGATGGTAGAACCGGCAACTGGCAAACAGTCTCCTCGCTCCGATGGGCGCCAGCCGGACGACTAACGCGACGAGCGTGCTGGACGCGCTTTTGGGTGATGGACCGTGCATGGCGTACATGGTCGACATAGCGACGCGACTCTCGGCCACCCGCTACACCTACCCAGAAGTTGTGGTCATCTGCGGCGAGGATGCAGCGGTGGCTAAACGAGACGAAACCGAGATTGACTTGCCCCGCGTGGTGATCGAGGTGCTCTCCGAGAGTACCGAGCGATACGACCGTGGGCGCAAGTTCTCCTACTATCGGGAATGCGAGAGTCTCCAGGAGTACGTGCTGGTGGCCACTGAATACCAATCGATCGAGGTCCATCGGCGGCTGGAGGATGGCTGGGGCCTGTACCGCGCCTACGGGCCGGGTGATGAGGTGGAATTGGCATCCGTTGGGGCGCGCTTCCCAGTGGCCGCGCTCTATCGGCGAACCGATGTGCCGCTCACCCCATCAGACTAACCGGAATGAGCTACCACCACCCGTGGCGGACGTACGCCATGTTGTATCAGTACTCAACCGAGCCGCCATTTGGTGAGATTCCAGGCGATCCCAGGAGAAAACGGATTCGCTTGATAGCCGCTCAAGGCCGTGGTGGCCAGGGTGAAGTGCTGGGCCCAATAGAGGAATATATCCGGTTGATCCTCTACCAGCAGGGTTTGGATGCGCTGATACAGTGCCACCCGCTGGCCGTCATTGGTTGCCGTGAGAGCATCCCCAATTAACCGATCAACCGTGGCGTTGCTAAAGCCATCAAAGTTGCCGCCCGAAAGATTGCCTGGCCGCACGATCATTTTGGTGGACCAATAGAACGAGTCGTCCGGCTCGGGTGAGGTCGTCCAGGTGTACAGCACGGCGTTCAGTTGCGTGCTGTACAGGCGGTCGGGATTATAGAGCGGCCCGTGATAGCCGAACAGCTTGTGGGTATTCTCCGTGCGCACGCTGGTTGGGATCCTCGCCGCGCTCCAGCTTGCCGCCACCAGATTCGCGACCGTCTCGCAGTCCGCGCAGCCGCTATCGGTCCACAGGGTAATCCGAAGCTGGAGCCCAAACTTCCCCCAAACCCCATGTTTGAGCGCGTAGCCGTGCTTGCGCAGGAGGGCTGGGATCTGGCTCGGATCGTACCCCAGTGTGTCCGCGATACTGGGCTGATAATACTGCGAAGTGGGCGGCTGATCCCCATCGGCGGGACTGACCAGGCCATGGAATACCTTGGTGATGATCGTCTGGCGCGGAGTCGCGTAGGTAAGGGCCTGGCGGACCACATGGTCCCGCAGGAAGCCGCTTTCAATCAGGTCGATGTGGGTCCAGCCGTAGCCGGGCGAGGAATAGGCGGTCACTCCAGACTGTCGTAAGGTTGCCAGCAGATCGCTGGAGGTCGTACCCACCGATGGACTGACCAGCTGCACCGCGCCAGAGCGGAGGTCGGCCAGGGCAGTGGATTCGTTTGGTTCCAGCTTATAGACTAACTGGTTGATCCGCGGCGTTCCCCCGAAGTACGCGGGATTGGCGGCCAGCGTGGTTGCACCGGTGGTGATACCGGCCAACGTGTACGGCCCATCGGTCACCGGATGCTGGTTGAAAAATGTGTAGCCCGCCAGCTTGTCGGATGGGATCAGTCCTAGCACATGAGAGGGAAGCAGCGGCGTGGTGGCGAAGGCCCTGAGGAATGGCGCGAAAGGCGAATGGAGGGTGATAGTGACGGTGAGCGATCCATCGGCGCTGATCGAGGCGATAGACCCGTAGCCGAAGCGATTGGCGGCGGGGAACTTGGGGTCTCGCATCAGGCGGGTGGTAAACAGCACGTCATCGGCGGTGACCGGCACCCCATCTTGCCAGCGAGCCTGGGGGTTCAGGGTGAACTGGTAGCGGAGACCATGGTCGCTTACCGTATAGCCGGTGGCCAGATCCGGCACCAGCACATCGTGCGGATCCGCGCTGAGCAGACTGTCGAACAGGGCATGAGTAATGTCCGCCGTGGAGTCTCGCGGATCGATCAGCGGATTCAGGCCGCTTGGCAGGCTGGTTTCGGCGATCGTGAGCGTCTGGGCACTGGGCGCCCCGGTGGCCGTTGCCTGTGCCGGCCAGGGAGCGGAGAGCGCGAGCAGCAGCATCGCCGCCGCGCCCCATCGCCCGATGCCGCGTACCATACGCCAGTGAAGGCGGGTCTGGAGACCCGCGCCCCTAAACTGAGGCCGCGGATTCATGGGGATTCCCTCGCGGCATTGGTTGAGAGGCAGCATTTACACAAGTTCCCGATGGCCGACGCCCGCTATCCACTGACTGGTCCGCGTTTCCGCCACTACCTTCCCCTTCGCGATCACGTACCGCCTTGGCGGCACGTCCGCCAGGATGCCGGCTGGGTCAGTGCTATCCAGCACCACCAGATCCGCCTGGCAACCAGGAGCCACCGCGTGGTCGGTCAGACCGACAACGCGCGCCGGAGTGCTGGTCACGGACCGCAATGCTTCCGCCTGCTCATCGGGACTCCCCAGATGCGCCGCGTGGGCCAGCAGGTTCGCGACCAAGAGCAGGTCGCACCGCCCAAATGGGTTGAACGGATCACGCACGTTATCGGAACCGCAGGCCACCGGTACCCCCGCCGCGAGTAACTGGCGGACCTGCGTGATCCCCCGGCGAATCGGGCCATGGTCCAGGCGGCCCTGGAGATACATGTTGGCCGAGGGCAAGGTAATCACGGTAATTTCCGCCTGGCGGACCAGCTCGATCGCTCGTGCCGCTGCATGGTCGTTCACCGCCGCCAGAGAGCAGCAGTGGCCGGCGGTCACCCGTCCTTGAAAACCTTCGGCGAGCGTTTTTTGGGCCAGGTAGGGGAGGCAAAAGTCAGCCGCGTCGTCGGATTCATCCATATGGAGATCGATATCGCGCTGGTACCTGGTCGCCAGGGCGAACACGGTATCAATCTCCGCCCCCGGATCGATCGTCAGCGCCGGCGCCCCTCCGACCAGATCGACTCCCATTCGCAGTGACTCCTCCACCAGTTCACGGCAGGACTTGCCGGCGTCACCCGTCAAAGGATGGGCCAGCGCGACCAACTGGATGCGCATCACTTCGCTCAGTGACTCGCGGAGCCGCAGCAGGGCCTCCACCGCTCGCAGCCCGATATGGGCATTCAGGTCCACATGGGTGCGGATAGTAATCGTGCCAAACCCCAGGTAGCGCCGCGCGCTCACCTGGGCTCGTTGGTAGACGGTTTCCACTGTGTCCCGCGCCTGGATCTCGTGGATACGGGCGATCGCTTCCCGCAGGGTGCCGCTTCGGTTGAGCGATAGGCCGTAGGTCAAGCTCTTGTCCAGATGAGTATGGGACTCCACGAACGCGGGCAGCAGCACCCGGCCGCCGAGCCGAAGCTCCTGGGCGGCCTCGCCCGTGATGGTCGGCGCCACGGCGGTGATCATGCCGTCGTCGATTGCCACGTCCACGCGGGCGCCATCGGCAAGCCGCGCGTCGCGAAGGATCAGATCAAGTGGCATGTACCTTATTCTCCCCTTCCCACGCCGTGGAGAGCCAGGGCGATCCTTCCTAATTGGGAAAGTCGGCGCCCGGCCTTCCGGATATCTGGGCGGGGCAGCAACCCGCGGTCCCGGAGGTATACTCGCGCCGTATTCCTGCCTGGACCACCAGTAATGCCCCCACCGGGATGCGTGCCGGCTCCGGAGAGGTAGAGTCCGCGAATGGGGGTTCGATATCTGGAGAGGTCGGGGCTGGGCCGATTGGCGAGCATTTGGTCGATCCCGGTGTCCAGGTGGTCGGCGTGGCCGCCCAGGTTTCCCGTCCGCCGCTGCCAATCTAGCGGGCTCAGCACCTGGCGGGCCCGCACGCTCCCCGACACGTTTGGAGCCACGGTCCCCACGGTCGCCAACAACTGGTCCGCCACTCGCTCTTTCATCTGGTCCCAATCGCTCCCATCACGCCAATGGTAGGGGACAAATGCCGCCAGCCAGAGGAGATGAGTCCCTTCGGGCGCCAGGGATGGATCGAGCGCCGAGGGCGCCGCCCACATGGCGCCGGGACGTTCGGGCATGATCCCCCTCCGGATGTCCATGAAGGCATTTTCCACGTCGCCCACCGTGCCGGACTGCCATACGGATCCCCGAATGGCCCCATTGCCAAGTGCCGAGGAGGCGAACCTCGGTTCCTCGGTGACGATGCATGCCATGCTCAGTTCGCCGATGTTGTCGCGTCCGCTGGTCAGTCTTGCCATGCGGGCGCGGAAGGCGGACGGCTGATCGTCCACGTCCACCAATTCGGTGAAGAGGCGTCGCGCGTCGATGGCGGATACCACGCCGTGTCCGGCGGTGATCCGCTCACCCGAGGCCAACTCCACCCCAACCGCGCGCCGATCACGGATCAGCATCCGCTGGGCGGGCGTGGAGCAGCGTACCGCGCCCCCATGGTGCTCGATACAGCGGACCAGCGCCGAAATCAGTCCCCGTCCGCCGCCCTCGGCTCGCGTCCCCCCGCTCCCCTGACCGCCTATCGCCAGGCAGGGCGCGTAGCCGGAACCCAATTGCCAGGGCGGGGTCTGCGCGTGGGTGGCATAATTCAGCAGCCCCGCCCGTATATAGTCATTCTCGAACCAGTGATCGACCACCTGGCGCGGGCTGGACAGAAAGGTATGGAGGAGCGTGGATCCGGACTTTCCCGCCGCGCCCGCCAGGGTAGCCAACTGGTCCAGGCTGGGAGGCGGTCCCTCGCTGACCACGCCAAGAAGCTCCAGGATCGGGGCGCTGAAGCGGCTGAATCGCTCGAACGCCTCGGCGTCCGCCGGGGAAAGAGCGGCGATACTCGCGAGCGTTTTGGCCCGATCAGCGTGAATAGACCAGGAAACGCCATCGGCGAAGGGGAAGGAATAGATGTGATCGCGGGTCAGATAGCGGAGCCCGAAATCCGCCAATCGCAATTCTTCCCCGACCGGGGAATGGGCGAACGCCCCATGTTCGAGGCCGCCAATGTCCATGCGGACCTCGGGGAAGCCGGGGATGCATGCGGTGGCCACGCACCCCCCCGCCTCGTGGTGCCGTTCGAGCACCAACACCCGCTCGCCGGCCTGGGCCAGGTAAGCAGCGCACACCAGGCCGTTATGGCCGGCGCCGATCACGATCACATCGTAGTCGGTCATCTACATCTTGGGGAGGAACTGATTGGTAAACGCCTTGCTGACGTCCACCCCGCCCACCTTCTGACCGATACTGACCATTTGCTGTTGGAGGGTTTTCCAGCGGGCCAGGGTGAAGATCCCAATCCCGTGTTTGGCGGCATCTCCACCATTGACGAGCTTCAGGTTCTTCAACTCGGTGTAGCTGTATTGCCGTTCACCGGGGTTGAGCTTGTAATTCTTGGCCCCCGCCGCGGTCTCCAGATAGGCATTGGTGGCCGCCGCCTGGGAAGGATTGTTCAGATAGCCGTTCCACCCGGCGATACTTGCCTTGACGTAGGCCCTCACTACGTCAGGATGCTTGGCGATCATGTCCTCGGTGGTGTAAATCAGGTCACCATAGGGGTTGTAGCCGGTAGAGGCGATCAGGGCCGCCTTCGTCTTGATTCCCTGCTCACCCCACTGATACGGCTCGGAGGTGATGAAACATTGATTGGCCCCCTTGGGATCCTGGGCGAACTTCCGCGGAGTAAAGTCGTAGCTGAAGGTCTTGAAATTATGGTAGTGATACTTCAGCACCAGGTATGCCTCGTAGCCGGCGCCGAACGTGTAGTACAGGTCATGGTTACTGAGGTCGGCGAGCGTCTTGATCGAGGTGTCGTTGGCGTGCCAGAGGATACATTGATCGTTCGTTTGATAGGTACCAAGGATGGCAACCACCTTGGCGCCCCTCGCTCGGTACTGCAGAATCTCATCGGCGTTCGCCATGCCGAAGGTGTATTTTCCCGACACGACGAAGGGGATGGTGATGTTGATCGCGTACGAGAACTCGCTGATCGAGGAGTTTATTCCCGCCTTCTGATAGAGGCCAAGCCGCTGAGCATTATAGAAGCCACCCTCCTCGGGCTCGGGAAACCAGTTCATGATCATGGTGTAGGCAGGGCCTGCGGCATGGGTGGCGGGCGGCGTGGCGCCGTGCGATCCGGCCAGCAGGCCGGCAACCGCCAGGATGGAAAAAAGACGAGTGCGCTTCATAGGATGATCTTCCCCTCGTTGTTAAAGACTCCTGGTAGCCCTGGCCGATGTGGTGTACGTATCCCGTAATTCTAGGGGCACCCCTCGTGGGTGCCCTTGGCGGCCCGCACCAGGGCACCCACGAGGGGTGCCCCTACGGAGCGGTCAAGGAATCCGCGCCAAATACAATCAGTGATAGGCGTGGTACCTCCTTTTTAGTTTTCCTGCCGCGTGGCCGATTCATGCCAGTGGCGGAGGGCTAACGCGCTCAATAAACCAAGGACAATAAACACGGCAATTCCCAGGAGGGCGGAGGTAATCGCCGCCGCTCCCAGCAGTCCCCAATCGCCTTGATGGGCCGCATACTGAATTTCATAGCCGAGGCCGCCGCCGGCGGGGTCGCCGCTCCCCAGGAGGAACTGGCCCACAATCGCCCCGATAATAGCCAAGCCGCTGGACACTCGAATTCCGGTCAAGATATTGGGAATCGAGGATGGTAGGCGCAAATGCAGGAGTTCCTGGAGGCGTGAGGCGTTGTACATACGGAAGAGGTTGACCTGGCTGGCATCCACCGAGGTCAACCCCAGTGAAGTATTGGCGATCATCGGGAAAATGGCGATGATCAGGGCCACCACCACGATGGCGATATGGCCGTCTCCGGCTATCTGATAAATCAAGGGCGCGATCGCGAAGACCGGGATTGTCTGGGCCAGGGTTGTATAGGGATAGATGGCCCGTTCCAGCACTTTGGCCTGGGACATGATGATCGCCAGCCCCACCCCCAGGGCGATACTGAGGGCGAGCCCGAGGAAGGCGTCCTGGAGCGTGGAGAGCAGAGCGGTCCAGAGGTCACCCGAATTGTCGCGGAACCCATTGAAGACATCGCCCGGAGACGGGGCGAGAATAGGCGGCGTATTCTGCCAGCGAATGATCCCTATCCAGGCCACCAGCAGCACCGCCAGGCCAACGATCGGCGGCAGCCAGAGTTCAGCCATGCGTCGCGCGCGGCTCTCCACCGGGATCAACATTTCGTCCGCTTGCTCGGTCGCCGGATTGGCCACCAAGGTCGCACCCGGCACGGCAGTCTCTCGGCCTTCCGGCATGACTTGGCTCATTCGCTGCTATCCCTCCTGCAAATGGGCCAGCACCCGGCTCGCGATCAGGTTGAATTCGAGGCTGGTTCTCATGGCCGGCTCGCGCGGATAGGGAAGCTCGATTGGCTCGTCAGCGACAATCCGGCCTGGGCGCGGGCTCATCACCACGACCCTGCTGGACAGGAAGACCGCCTCGAAAACATTGTGGGTGACGAAAAGAACTGTCCAGCCGGCCATCGCCACCACGCGGAGCAGTTCCACGTTGAGCCGCCCGCGGGTCAGTTCGTCCAGCGCCCCGAACGGTTCATCCATGAGCATGAGACTGGGCTTGGCCACCAGGGCGCGGGCGATCGACACGCGCATTTTCATTCCGCCGGAGAGTTGGCGGGGATATTCACGGGCGAACTCACTCAGCCCCACGGTGGTCAGCGCCTCCATGGCCAGTTCCGCGCGTTGTTGCTTGCTGGCTCCGCGCAACTGGAGCGGCAACTCCACGTTGCGGCGGACGGTCCGCCAGGGCAGCAAGGTGGCATCCTGGAAGACGAAGGCCATGTCCTGGCGTTCGCGCCGGGCGATCTCCGGCGCCAGACCCGCCACGCGCACCTGTCCGGCCGAGATTGGCCCCAGCCCGGCCACGATACGGAGGATGGTCGATTTACCGCAACCAGACGGACCGACCAGGGAAATGAATTCGCCCGGTCGCACCGCGAGGTTGGCTCCTCGGAGCGCCACCGTCCCATTCGCGTATGCCTTGCTCACGTTGCGCAGTACAACCAAAGCATCCGCGTCATCGTCGCGCTCGAACCGCATGGCGGCCACCTGGTCAACCGGCGTAGCCACGCCCGTTCCCTTTTCTTGCCATCCCGCCTTGCATACCGCTCCCCGTGGGCGGGGACCATCCCCGCGCGCCAAACCCGATCGTGAAACCCTCCGCGCGGGCGTCCATGCGTTGGCGCCCACTTCGAGCCTCCACGCCGCGCCATTGCCCATTCACTATACCCGAGAATCCATGGCCGGTGCGGGCAACCCTTGGCAAGGGGCGCGTCACGGTTTTATGATGGACTGCCCTTTCCTGGGAGCGCGGGGTTCCCGCAGGTGGGTACCTGACTCCTGGGAGCGCGAGCATCCTGCTCGCCCCGCTGGGGCATTCGCCAGACGGCCCGGACGGTGGACGCCGGTACCCTGACGAGCAGCTACGTCGTTCCTGGCGCTGGCGCGTTAGTGCGAGCAAGATGCTCGCGCTCCCAGAGGGATCTCGCGCTCCCAGGCGGTGTTCTTCCGCGACCGTGCTGGGAATTACCAGCCTATTGCCTGGACGAGCGGCGGCCCCAGGATCAGGAGGCCAATCGCCGCCGCCCCAATCGCCATGACCAGAACCGCGCCCGCCGCCATGTCCTTCGCGATTTTGGCCAGGGGATGATACTGCTCGGTCGCCAAATCCACCACTGCCTCGACCACGGTGTTCAGCATCTCCAGGGTCAACACGGCCAGGATACAGAGCAGGAGCACGGCCACTTCGACCCGCGATACGCCGAGAATACCCGCCAGGACCAGTACACCGGCCGCCGCGCACACATGGATGCGCATGTTTCGCTGGGTACGGAACACATAGATGATTCCCCGCGCGGCGAAATAGAAGGCGGCGCTCAGCGAGCCGCTACGTACCCGAGGCATCTCGCGACAGGCCGGCCTCCGCCAGCAGTGCTTCGGTGGTGGCTCGCATCCGCTCTTCGTCCTCGGCGCTTTGGTGATCGAAGCCCAGGAGATGAAGCAGACCATGCACCAGGAGAAACGCGAACTCTCGTTCCTGACTATGGCCGTAGGTACGCGCCTGATCGCGCATCCGCGGCACGGAAATGACGATATCGCCCAGAGGCACCGGGTAGCCGGGCGGCAGGGTCCGCACATCCAGACCTTCCCCTTCCAGCTGGGAGAACGACAAGACATCCGTGGGGGCATCGATCCCCCGGTAGGCACGGTTGTATGCCTGAATCTCCGCCTCGTCCACCAGGAGAAGGCTCACCTCTCCCCGCTGCGGCGCGATGCCCCGCGCGGAGAGGGCGCGCAAGCTCTCGATGCCCACTCTCTCCGCCAGGTCCGCCCAGTACTCCTCGGCAGCCGCGCCGCCGATCGCGAATTGAAAGGCCGATTCGGCCGCGGGATGATCCACGCTTACTGGCTCCCTACCGCTGGGAAAGGAGAACGAGGATAGCGGACACGGGCATGCGAGATTCCTTGCAGGACGATGGCGAAGCTCTTCTCGATCGCGGCGAGGTCGCGGAGGGTAAGGGGACATTCGTCAAACTGGCCGTCCTGTACCCGTTCCTGGGTCAGCCGGTGAATGATCCCACGGATTTGGTCCGGATCGGCGCCCGGATTCGCGCGCACCGCCGCCTCCACCCCATCGGCCAACATAAGGATGGCCATTTCACGGGTCTGGGGCCGCGGTCCAGGGTAGCGGAAGTCCTCGATCCGCACGGCCGCCTCGCCCCGCAGATCCACCGCCTGTTGATAGAAGAAGCTCACCAAGTTCGTGCCGTGATGCTGCCAGATCCCATCCTCCAGAACCTCCGGCAGATGATGGGCGCGAGCCAACCGGACCCCTTCGTAGATGTGCTCCAGGATCAGGGCCACGCTCTCCTCCGGCTCAATTCGGTCATGAATGTTCCCGACCGCGGCCTGGTTCTCGGCGAAGTTCGTCGGATGGACCAGCTTGCCGATGTCGTGGAAGTAGGCGATCACCCGCACCAGGAGGGCGTCGGCTCCGATCTGTTCGGCGGCCCGCTCGGCGAGGGTACCGATCATCAGACTATGATGATAGGTTCCCGGCGCCTCCTGCATCAGCCGGCGCAGCAGCGGATGATTGGGGTGGCTCAGCTCAAGCATGTGCAGCGTGGTCGTGACCCCGAACAAGCGGCCCAGGGCGGCCAGACTGCCCAGGGTCAAGGTAGCGGCCAACAAGCCGCTGAGGGCCACCGCCGCCACATCGCTGCCCATCCCCAGCCAGTCATTCCCATGAGCCAGTAACCGCCCGGCCACCACGCAGCCCAGACCGGCGATCGCGGCCCCACACCCGGCGGCAAAAAACCCCGTTGAGCGCCGGGTACCGCGGATCAGCATGGCGCCGGTCATCCCACTGACCAGAAAATAGCCGCTGATCAGGATCGATCCATCCAGTTCCCACCCAACTAAAAACGCCCACAGAGCGGTGGCCACCAGGGCCAGTGGAAAGTCAAGCAGGAGGGTTAGCAGCATGGAGATGGCCGCCGCCGGGAAGGCGTAGGGGAGCGAGCCATGCTGCTGGGTCATCACGGCCGCCGCGACGCAGGCGGTGAGAAAGAGCATATCAAGCAGCAGGAGACGGCGCGGACGGAGGAGAACGGGACTCCGAGCCCGGATCAGGTAGCCATGGAGGAGCCCGGCGGCCAGAAGGGAGAGCAACAGGTCGCCCAGCAGGGTTTGCCCCGAGAAACTCCGATCCATCACCCCCGATGCCCTCAAGGCCGCGAGCGTGCGCCGATCAATCATGTCGCCGCCGCGGACGATGACCTCGCCGGCGTCATACCGCGTCTGGATTGGCGCCACCCGCGCGGCGGCATCCCGCCGCGCTGTAGAGGTCAGCTCCGCATCCGCGACCCGGTTGGGTTGGAGGAATGCCGCGAAGAGGGCCGAGGCGACGGAGCGTGCCTGGGCACTGAGCGTCCCTCGGAACGGGGGCGCTACTCTCAAGACGTGCGCCTGCGTCGCGTCAAGGGGGAGTTTGGCGCTAAAGGCGAGCCCGTCCATGACCGCCGATTCAATCCGATCGAGATCGGCACGGCCGAGGCGCAAGAGGTTAGAAGCGAGCGCCGGGCTGATCACTCCTCCCGATCGGCGGGCCAGGACCACGGGCGCCGCGGCTCTCTGGTGGCCATGCTGGGCGGGTGATCCCAGAAGCACCTGAGCAGTGGCAAAGAACGCGGCGGCCTCCGAGCGTGACTGGGCCTGAGGGCCGGGAATGGCGCGGTATTGAGGAGGGACCGCCCTGGCAGCTTCGTCGTGTCGTCGCGCGGTAGCCTGGGGATCGGAGATTGAGAAGTCCTTTGGCGAGACGATAGTATGAGTGGCGATGCTCCCCAGGTGCATGGTCTGAACCGTCAGGGCATCGGGAAGAAACAGCACCAGGGTGAGGGCGAGCGCCAGAATCAAGCCCAACAGCGAGGCACG
>Ga0134126_10007350_pt1 | contig 13833 bp, 10 predicted proteins | sample KB31752_FD_96881 | JGI IMG/M metagenome (GOLD analysis project Ga0134126, IMG submission 96881) | Terrestrial soil microbial communities with excess Nitrogen fertilizer from Kellogg Biological Station, Michigan, USA - KB3-175-2 | ecosystem: Environmental > Terrestrial > Soil > Unclassified ...
CCAAATCAACGGCGCCCGCTAGCGGTACGCGGCCAGCTTGCTGTGGGTGCGGGCGGCCTCATCGCGCGATTGCGCGTCCTCGGGGCGCTGCCAGCCGCGCAGCAGCTCGGCGAACTCCGCTGGCGGCAACGGCGGACTGAAGTGAAAGCCCTGGTACTGATCGCAGCCGAGGGAGCGCAGGAACCGGAGCTGATCGGGCGTCTCCACCCCTTCCGCGACCACCTTGAGCCGCAGGCTGTGCGCCAGGGAGATGATCGCCTGCACGATGGAAGCATCGGTCTCGCAGCCGAGCTCGCGCACGAACGAGCGATCGATCTTCAACTTGTCGATCGGGAAGCGCCGCAGATAGTTGATGCTCGAATAGCCGGTGCCGAAGTCATCGACCGCCACCACCACCCCCATGCGGCTCAATTGCTCGAGAATCGCCGCCGACTCCTCCGGGTGGGTCATCACCGCGCTCTCGGTGAGCTCGATCTCGAGATACCGCGGATCGAGTCCGGCGTCCGCGAGCGCGCCTTTCACCACATCGAGCAGATCGCCCCGCCGGAACTGGGTCGCCGCGACGTTGACGGCCACGCGCAGCTCAGGGAGGCCGCTGCGCCGCCACTCCGCGCACTGGCGGCAGGCCTCGTGCAATACCCAGGCGCCGATCTCGTTGATCAGCCCGCTCTCTTCCGCGAGCGGAATGAAATCCCCCGGCTGGATGAGACCTCGCTGCGGATGTCGCCAGCGGATGAGCGCCTCGGCGCTATAGACATCGCCGCTCGCGGTCTCGGCCTTCGGCTGGTAATGCAGCTCGAATTGCCCGGCCTCGATGGCGGCATGCAGATCGCTCTCCAGGCTCACCCGTCCGACTGTGTCGGCATCCATCCCTTCGGCGAAGCACTGCACATTGTTGCGGCCGCGCTGCTTGGCGCAGTACATGGCAGCGTCAGCGCGTGCGATCAGACTGTCCGCCGAGCTGGCGTTGGTCGGATAGTACGCAATGCCGACGCTGCAGGTGACGTGAAGCTCCACGCCTGAGACTCGAATGGGAGCCCGAAGCGCTTCCTTGGCGCGCCGCGCGATGGCGAGCGCATCATCCGGTCCGCCCGAAGGATTGATCAGTACGATGAATTCATCTCCACCGGTACGCGCCACGGTGTCGATGTCGCGCACGACGGAGCTCAGGCGGCGCGAGGTCTGATCGAGCACCACATCGCCGGCCCGGTGCCCGAGCGAATCATTGATCAGCTTGAAGCGGTCGAGATCCACGACCAGCAGGGCGAAGGGCTGTCCGTCGCGGTTCGCGTGGGCCATGGCCTGCGCCAGACGGTCATCGAGCAACACCCGGTTGGGCAGTCCCGTCAGGGCATCATGGGTCGCGAGGTGGCGCAACTGGCGGTTCGCGGCCTCCAGCTTCTCCGTGCGCGCCGCAACCACGTTCTCCAAAGTCTCCACCTGCACGCGCAGCGCCCGCTCGTGCTGCCACTTGCGCGCCAGAGCGCTCGCGCACTGCAGCACCTCGATGGGCTCGAAGGGCTTCTTGAGGACGAGCAGGCGGTCCGTCTGGCCGAGGCGCGCGACCACATCGCTCCAGTCATAGTCGGAGTGCGCCGAGCAGATCACGACCTGCACGTCCGGATCGACGGCCCACAGCCGCTCGATGGTCTCCAGACCATCCCAACCCGGAGGCATGCGCATGTCGATGAAGGCGATCGCGAAAGGCCGCCCGGCGTCGACGGCGTGCTTGGCGCGCTCCACCCCTTCCTGTCCCTGCGAGGCGAACTCCAGCACGTACCGGGCGTGCACCCGGTCCGTGGCGGGTGCATCGCCGAAGAGCAGGGACTCGACCTCGGCGAGCGCCGCCGGCGGCCCCGGGTCCGGAGCCAGTATCTTGTCGAAGTCCCGATGAATGGCCGGATTGTCGTCGACGACCAGGATCCGGGTCTCGCCGGGGCCGCCGTCCACTTTCGTTGCCGCCGGGTTCGTCATGCCGTTCTCCTTTGCGGCTCCGCCTCGGCCGCCGCGACGGGCAGCCGCACCGTGAAGCACGCTCCTCGGTTCACACCGTCGCTGCGCGCGCTGAGCTCACCGCCCATCTCCTTCGCCAGATTCGCGCTCGCATGCAGCCCAAAGCCATGGCCGTCCTTCTTGGTCGTGAAGCCGAACTCGAACAGACGCTTCATCGACTGCTCGCTGATGCCCGCGCCCGAATCCTCCACATCGATGGCGAAGCACCCGGGCGGCACCGCGCGCAGCCGGACGACGAGCTCCCGCGGCCCCTGCGTCCGCTCGCGCAGCGCATCGCGCGCGTTACTCAGAAGATTGCCCAGGATCTGCAGCAGCTTGTGCCGGTCGACCATCACCCGACCCACGCCACGGTGCTCGCGGCGGACCACGACCTCCGGGCTGGTCGAGAAGTGCATGACCAGGGCGTGCTCGATCAGCTCGGCGACGTCGAGCTCCTCGATGCTGCCGCCGCGGCGCGCATAGGTCTGCTGCGCGGCCACGATCTTGCCGATGTGCTCGACGTGGGTGACCACGGCCTGGGCCTCCTCGCAAAGCTCCCGATTCTCGGCGGCGAGGCGCTCCCCGAGCTGGCGCAGATAGCCCGGCAGCTCCCGGCCGCGCGGATCGCTGGCGAAGAATTCGCCGAGCCGCGGGCCCTGCGCGTCGATCAGCTTGGCGGCGCGCTCGACGTTGCCCACTCGAGACTCGCGCAGGCGCGCCTGCAGCATTGCGGCGGCGACACCCAGGCTGTTGAGCACGTTGCCGACACTGTGCAACACGCCGGTCGCAACCTCCGCCATGCCCGCGTGGCGGGAGGCCTCCTGAAGCTGCAGTTGCAACTCGAGGCGCCGCTCCTCCTGGCGCACCTGCTCGGTGACGTCCCACGCCACGCCGAGAAGCCTTCCCAGCCGGCCGCTGTCGTCGCGCAGGAGGCGCGCGTGCGCCTGCAGGTGGATCGCCCCGCCCCCGGGCGCCGCGGCGCGCACGCGCAGCGCGCAGGCGCCGCGCCGGTCGGCCAGCGCCGCGCGCACCGCCGCCTTCACCGCCGCGACGTCCTCGGGATAAAAGCTCGCGAGCAGCGCGCCGGGATGCTCGCGCGGATCGAGCCCGGCCGCCTTGATCGCCGGGATCTCGTTCTCCGTCCAGATGATCTGCCGCTGCGCCAGGTCGTATTCCCAACACGCGATGCCGCCCGCCTCGGTGGCGAGGCTGAGCAGGCTCTTGCCGTGCTGCAGGCTCGCATTGAGCTCCGCGAGCCGCATCGCATCGCGCCGGGTCCGCGACTCGAGATGGGCATCGTAAAGCGTGGTGATCAGCGTGAGCCCGACGACGCCGAGCGCGATCATGCCGATCATCACCGCCAGCCAGTTGTTGTCGAGAGCCGCCCCGCCGCCGTAGCAATACGAGTCCGGCGCCAGCATGGAGGCGGCCATCGCGGTGTAGTGCATGCCCGCGATCGCGAGGCCCATGACGACGGCCGCACCCGCCCGCGCCAGCGTCAGGAGCCGCGAGGCGCCGCTGCGCAGGCGGAAGAAGAGCCACAGCGCAACGAAGGAGGCGGTGATCGCGATGACGATGGAGGCGTCGACCAGCAGCGGATCGTAGGTGATCGCCGGCACGATCTGCACGGCCGCCATTCCGGTGTAGTGCATGCCGCAGATGCCGGCGCCCATGAGGACCGAGCTGACCGCGAGCCGGCGCAGGGACAGATCGCGGCGGCTCGAGATCGACAGCGCGAAGAGCGAGGTCAGCATCCCGATGAAGAGGGACGCCACATTGATGAGGAAGTTGTACCGCAGCGGAATGGCGACGGAAAAGGCGAGCATGCCGATGAAGTGCATCGACCAGATGCCGATGCCCATCGATGCCGCCCCGCCGAGCAGCCACAGCCGCCCCGCGCGGCGCTCCGCGCCGGCCACCCTTTCCGTGAGCCTGAGGGCCGTGTAGGAGACGAGGATTGCGACGATGACCGAAAGGGTCACCAGCCAAGGATTGTACGAGGCATGCATCCCCCGCAACTTGCCCGAGACGCCTCGGCCTCAGCAGTGTCTGTATCTCAGTTGGCCGCCGCGCCAGCCAGGAAGTGTGATGCGGCTCACACCCCGAGTCGGTCGCATTCCCCCATGTACGGGCGCAGGGCCTGCGGCACGCTCACCGAGCCGTCCTCGTTCTGGTAATTCTCCAACACGGCCACCAGCGTGCGCCCCACGGCCAGTCCGGAGCCATTCAGCGTGTGCAGCGGCTCGGGCTTGCCGGTATCCGGATTGCGCCAGCGCGCCTGCATCCGCCGCGCCTGGAACGCCTCGAAATTGCTGCAGGAGGAGATCTCGCGGTAGCGCTGCTGGGAGGGCAGCCAGACTTCGATGTCGTAGGTCTTGGCGCTGCCGAAGCCGATGTCGGCGCTGCAGAGCGCGACCGTCCGGTACGGCAGCCGCAGGCGTTGCAACACCTGCTCCGCGTGGCCCGTCAGCTCCTCGAGGGCGGCGTAGGAGTCCGCGGGCCGGACAATCTGCACCAGCTCCACCTTGTCGAACTGGTGGTTGCGGATCATGCCGCGTGTGTCCTTGCCGGCGGCTCCCGCTTCGGAGCGGAAGCAAGGGGTATGACAGACGAACTTCAACGGCAAGGACTCCGCCGGTACGATCTGTTCACGCACCAGGTTGGTGACCGGAACTTCCGCCGTGGGAATGAGATAGAACGCGTGTTGCACCGGTTGCGGGGCCGCCGGCGAGGAACTCACATCCTCCACGGAGGGAAATTCACTCTTCCCGCCGACCCTGAACAGATCATCCTCGAATTTCGGCAGCTGTCCGGTGCCGAGCAGCGCCTGTGATTGGACGAGGTAAGGTACATGCACTTCCGTGTAGCCGTGCTCTCGGGTATGCAGGTCCAGCATGAATTGCGCCAGCGCCCGATGCAGCCGTGAGACCTGTCCGCGCATGACCACGAAGCGCGCCCCCGAGATGCGTGCGGCCGCCTCGAAATCGAGACCCCCGAGCCTCTCTCCGACCTGGATGTGGTCTTTGGGCTCGAAGGTAAACCCACGCGGCTCCCCCCAACGGCGCACCTCGCGGTTGTCGGCCTCGGTACGACCGTTCGGCACCGATTCGTGCAAGAGGTTCGGCAGCTCGAGCTGGAAGCGCTCGAGCTTGCGCTGCACGAGGTCCAGTATCTGGTCGGCTTGCGCGAGGGCGAAGGTCAGTTCCTCTGCGCGCTCGAGCAGCGCAGTCGCGTCCTCCCCTCGCCCCTTCGCCATGCCCACGGCCTTGGCGTTCGCATTGCGCTCCGCACGCAGGCGATCCACCTCGATCTGACGGGCCTTGCGCTCATTCTCCAGATTCTGGAAGTCGCTCACCACAAACGAGAAGCCCCGCCGTGCCAGATTGCGGGCGACGGCCTCGGGGTCGGAGCGCAACAGCTTCGGATCGATCATCAGCTCTTCTTCCTCAGTCGTTCCAGCGCTTCGCCGATCTTGATCTCGAGTCCGCGCGGTACTGGACGGTAGTATCGCCTATCCGGCATCTCGTCAGGGAGATAGCGTTCGCCCGCCGCGTATGCCTCGGGCTCGTCGTGCGCGTAGCGATATCCTTCACCGTAGCCGAGCCCCTTCATGAGGCCCGTCGGCGCATTGCGCAGCCGCAGCGGTACATCCAGCGTCCCGTACTGCTCGACATCGGCCATGGCCTCGCCCATCGCTACGTAAACCGCATTGCTCTTCGGCGCACAGGCGAGGTAGACCACCGCATTCGCGATCGCCAACTCCCCTTCGGGGGAGCCCAAGCGGTCGTATGCCTCCCAGGCATCCAGTGTCAGGGCGAATGCCCTGGGATCGGCGATACCGATGTCCTCCACGGCCATGCGAACGACCCGGCGGGCGATGTAGAGCGGATCGCAGCCGCCATCGAGCATGCGGCAGAGCCAGTAGAGCGCCGCATCGGGATCGGTGCCGCGCACCGCCTTGTGCAGGGCCGAGATCTGCTCGTAGAACTGATCGCCGCCCTTGTCGAACCGCCGGCGGCCACCGGTGGCCACCTCCTGCGCGAGCGCGAGAGTGATGAGCCGTGGACCGGACTCCGAGGCCTGCGCGAGTCCCGCCGCCAGCTCCAGCATGTTGAGTCCCCGCCTGCCGTCGCCGTCGGCCGCCTTCGCGATCAGCTCGAGCGCCTGCGGCTCGGCCGCGATCCCCTCGTTGCCGAGGCCCCTCTCCCGGTCCGCGAGCGCGGAGCGCAGGAGCGACTCGATGTCGGTTACCGTCAAGGGCCGCAACACGTACACGCGCGCCCGCGAGAGGAGCGCGCTCACGACCTCGAACGACGGATTCTCGGTCGTCGCACCGACGAAGGTCAGTGTCCCGTCCTCGAGGTAAGGCAGAAAGGTGTCCTGCTGCGCCTTGTTGAATCGATGCACCTCATCGAGGAAGAGGAGCGTCGGCCGACCGCTCGCCGCCCGGGCCGCGCGCGCGGCGTCGACGGCGGCGCGTATATCCTTGACCCCCGCCATGACGGCCGAGAGCTGGATGAACTGCGCGTTGGCGCGCTGGGCGATGAGCCGCGCCAGCGTCGTCTTGCCGGTGCCCGGCGGACCCCAGAGGATGAGGGAATGAAGCTGTCCCGACTCGATGGCGCGGCGCAGCGGCTTGCCCGCAGCGATCACGTGCCGCTGGCCGACCACCTCGTCCAGGGTGCGCGGCCGCATGCGGTCCGCGAGCGGCCGCGAGGAGTCGGGCACGCTCGGACCGGCGGGGCTCACTTGGATGGCGTTCCGATCACATCGGCCCCGGGCGGAACCGTAAAGGAGAACGCCTTGGCCGGGACGGGCGTGTTGACCTCGACATCGTGAAACATGATGGTCACGACCTGTCCGAGCTTGTCCTCCAGGATCATCCGCTGCAGCGCCCCCTTCTTGTCGAAGCCGAACAGCGCGCTCTTGAAATCGGCCTCGGCGCTGCGCGGCTCGACATACACCCAGTCGAGGCCGTCCCGCGCGCCGGCGCTCGACTCCCTGAAGTGCTTGCGAACGTCCACCGTGCCGGAGAGCAACATCGCCGGCGTCGCCGACAGCGCCGCCGTCACCGGGCGCACGGTCACCTGCTCGAGATCGCGGTCGTAATACCAGAGGTTGCGCCCGTCGGAAACCATCAGCTGCCCGCTGCCGGCCGCGCCCGCGGGTTGTTTGCCGCTGCGGACCCGTCCACCCGCCGAGGCCGCGGTCGCGCCCGGCACCTCGCTTTGCGGCTGAATGTCCCAACGGAACTTGCCCGGCCGCTCGACGGTGAGCGTACCCGAGGAGCGGCCGACCTCCGCCCCGTGGGCGTCGGCGACCGTCTGCACGAACGAGACGCGCAGAGTCTTCAGGTTCCGCAGGTAGCGATCGAGCGGTGTCGGCGCGCTCGAGGCGGCGGAGGACGCCGGCTGAGCCGCCTGTGTTGCGCCGTGCGCCATCGGCAGAAACGCCGTGGACGACACGATCGTGCCCGCCGCCATCACCATCGCGAGTCGCTTCAGCATGTTGGCCTCATTCCTCTGCCGGCGCCGGCGCCAGAACCTCGCGCGATCCGTTCGCCTGCAGCGGTCCCACGAGCCCCGCCATCTCCATCGCCTCGAGCAGCCGCGCGGCGCGGTTGTAGCCGATCTTCAGCCGCCGCTGCACGTAGGAGATGGAAGGCTTGCGCTCCGTGATGACGATCCTGACGGCCTCGTCGTAGAGCGCGTCCTGCTCCGGATCCTCCATCGCGGCCGCCTCGCCCTCCTCGCCCGGCAGCCCGGGTATCGGCGCCCGCGGTCCGGAAAGCACCTCTTCGATGTAGTCGGGCGGCGTCGTGACCTTCAGCGCTTCGACGACGCGATGCACTTCCTGGTCCGACACGAAAGCTCCGTGCACGCGCGTCGGCACCGAAGTGCCCGACGGCAGGTAAAGCATGTCGCCGTGGCCGAGGAGCGTCTCCGCCCCCATCTGGTCGAGAATCGTGCGCGAGTCCACCTTGGCCGATACCTGGAAGGCGATGCGGCACGGGATGTTGGCCTTGATGAGGCCGGTGATCACATCGACCGAGGGCCGCTGGGTGGCGAGCACCAGGTGGATGCCGGAGGCGCGGGCCTTCTGTGCGAGACGCGCGATCAGCTCCTCGACCTTCTTGCCGACGATCATCATGAGGTCGGCGAGCTCGTCGATGACGACGACCACGTAGGGCAGCGGCACCAGGGGCTGGATCTCCCGCTGATCGATCGTCGGATCGTTGGCCGCGCGCAGCATCATCACCGGATCCAGGATCGGCTTGCCGGCGTCGCTCGCCTCCTTCACGCGGCGGTTGAAGCCCGCGATGTTGCGCACGCCGAGGGCCGCCATGAGCTGATAGCGCCGCTCCATCTCCGCCACGCACCAGCGCAGCGCATTGGCCGCCTGCTTCATGTCGGTCACGACCGGCGCCAGCAGATGCGGGATGCCCTCGTACACCGAGAGCTCCAGCATTTTCGGGTCGATCATGATGAGCCGCACGTGCTCGGCGGTCGACTTGTAGAGGAGCGAGAGCACCATCGCATTGATGGCCACCGACTTGCCCGAGCCGGTGGTGCCCGCGATGAGCAGATGCGGCATGCGCTGCAGATCGGCGACCATGGGCTGCCCGCCGATGTCCTTACCGAGGGCGAGCGCGATCGGCGAGTGCACCTCGTCGTAGGCCTTGGAGCGGATGATCTCCCCGAGGGTGACGATCTCGCGCTTCTCGTTCGCGATCTCGAGGCCCATGACGCTCTTGCCGGGAATCACCTCGACCACCCGCACGCTCAGCACCGAGAGCGCCCGCGCCAGATCCTTGGAGAGAGTCGTGATCTGACTCGCCTTTACTCCGGGGGCCGGCCGCAGCTCGAAGCGCGTCACCACCGGCCCCGGTTGCACGGCGACGACCTCCGCGTCGATGGCGAAGTCCTTGAGCTTCATCTCCACGAGGCGCGAGAGCGCTTCGAGCGCCTCGGCGGAATAGAGCGGCTCGCGTGCCGGCGGATCGTCGAGGAGCGAAAGCGGCGGCAACTCGCCCGCCTTCGGCGGATCGAAGAGCGGCACCTGCCGCTCCTTCTCCACCCGCTCGCTCTTCTCGAACAGGGCGGCCGGCGGCTCGATCTTCGGCGGCGGGCGCGCCGCGGCCCGCTTCTGCTCCGTCACCACCGAGTCCCGCCGCGCCGCGCGGCGCTCCTTGCCGACCGCGACATCCTTCGCGGTGGCACGCCGCTCCCGCATCCAGGAGATCGCGGCCCAACTCCACGCGCCCAGGCGATCCATCACCGTGAACCACGAGACGCCGAAGGCGAGTGACAGGCCCGCCATCCACGCCGCCAACATGAGGAGGGTCGCACCCAAGAACCCCAGGCCGTCCTCGAGACCGGAGCCGATCAGGCTGCCGATGACCCCGCCCGCCGTCTCGCGCAGCGACCCCGGCCGCCAGTTGAGCGTCGCGAGTCCGCAGCTCGCCGCGAGCAGCAGCAGGAAGCCGCCCCACCGCACCACCGAATTGATGCGCGAGGCGCGCTCCGGCTCTGCGCGCCGGTGCAGCGCCCAGGCGCTCGCGCCCAGCATGATGGGCAGCAGGAAGGCCGGACGGCCGATGAGGAAGAAGAGGAAGTCGGCGAGCAGGGCGCCGCCCCGCCCGATGCGGTTGTGCACCACCGGCGAGAGACCCGCGAACGAGAAGCCCGAGTCCGCCGGGCTGTAAGTCGCGAGTGCCAGAGCCAACACGATCGCCGCCGCCGCGATCGCGATGACCGCGCTCTCGCGCAGCCCGCGTGCGACGGCGGCCGTGAAGCGGAGGGGGCGCGCCTGCGCGTGCAATTCGGCCAATTCCTACGGCTCCGGTGGATTCAGTGGAAGCGAGCGCTGATTTTAGCGCAGTACGGTTTCCGGGTGCCCTTTCCGGCTCACCGCCCGGGCTTGCTACTATGCCCGCCCGACCCCATCACGAGGAACTGAATGACCCCTCCCCGGCACAGCCGACTCATCATCCTGGGCTCCGGCCCCGCGGGCTACAGCGCAGCGGTCTACGCCGCCCGGGCCAATCGCGCGCCGCTCCTCATCACCGGCGTCGAGACCGGCGGCCAGCTCATGACCACCACGGACGTCGACAATTGGCCGGGCGATGTCGAGGGGCTGCAGGGGCCGGCACTGATGGAGCGCATGCGCCGCCACGCGGAGCGGTTCAGCACCGAGATCGTGAACGATCACGTGCACACGGCCGATCTCTCGGGCCGACCCTTGCGGCTCACGGGCGACTCGCGCACGTACACCTGCGATGCGCTCATCATCGCCACCGGCGCCCGCGCCAAATACCTGGGGTTGCCCTCGGAGGAGAAGTTCCGCGGGCGGGGCGTCTCGGCGTGCGCCACCTGCGACGGGTTCTTCTTCCGCGGCCAGCGCGTCGCCGTGATCGGCGGGGGCAACACGGCGGTCGAAGAGGCGCTCTACCTCTCGCACATCGCGGAGCACGTCACCCTGGTGCATCGGCGGGACCGCCTGCGCTCGGAGAAGATCCTGCAGGACCGCCTGTTTCGCGAGGTGGAGGCCGGCAAGGTGTCGATCATCTGGAACCACACCGTCGATGAGGTGTTGGGTGAGACGCAAGGCGTGAGCGGCCTGCGCCTGAAGTCCGTGCAGGACGGCGAGATGCGGCGGCTGTCGGTCTCCGGCGCCTTCATCGCGATCGGGCACGAGCCCAATACCGGCGTCTTCGCCGGTCAGCTGCAAATGCGCAACGGCTATATCCACGTGCGGGGCGGCTCCGAAGGCGATGCCACCGCGACCAGCGTCCCCGGCGTCTTTGCGGCGGGCGACGTGGCGGACCACGTCTACCGTCAGGCGATCACCTCCGCCGGCGCGGGATGCATGGCGGCGCTGGATGCCGACCGCTACCTGGAGCGCCTGGAGACCGATGCGCTTTCGAGCTCACTGCAGCATCGATGAGATCGATCCCGGCGAGTGGAATGCGCTCGCCGGCGCCGGCTGTCCGTTCCTGCGCCACGAGTTCCTCGCCGCGCTCGAGCACACCGGCTGCGTCGGCGCGGGGACGGGATGGGAGCCCTGCCCCCTCACCCTGAGCGATGACCACGGGCTCGCAGCCGCCGCGCCCACGTATATCAAGACACACTCCTACGGGGAGTTCGTGTTCGATTTCGCCTGGGCCCAGGCGTATTCGCGCCATGGGCGGCGCTACTACCCCAAGCTGGTGGTCGCCGTGCCCTTTACTCCCGCGACCGGGCCACGCCTGCTCCTGCGGCGGGGGCTCGATCCCACCGCCGTGGCAGGGCGCCTGCTCGAAGCGCTTCAGGCGCACGCGGCGAGCCGGCGGCTCTCTTCCGTGCACGCGCTTTTTGTCGATGAGTCCGGGCGCGCGGCCTGCGAGCGCGCCGGCTGGCTGCTGCGGCGCGATTGCCAGTTTCATTGGACCAACCGCGGCTACGCGGGCTTCGAGGCCTATCTCGAGACTTTCACGGCCGAGAAGCGCAAGAAAGCCCGGCGCGAGCGCCGCCGGGTGGCCGAGGCCGGCATCCGCTTCGAGACCCGCTTCGGCGCAGATCTCGACGAGCGCCTCCTCGACACCGTTTACGCCTTTCACCGGGAAACCTTCTTGCGGCACGGCAACGAGCCTTATCTCACCCGCGAGTTCTTCAGCGAGATCCGCCGAACGCTCGCGGATGCACTCATGGTCAAGGTCGCCATGCATCGGCCGGCACCGCAGGCCGGCGCCGCCCCATCGCCGGCGACACCGGTCGCGGCGGCGATCTTCTTCTGGTCGCAGGAGGCGCTCTACGGCCGTTACTGGGGCGCCGCCGCCGACTACCACAGCCTGCACTTCGAGACCTGCTACCACCAGGGGATCGAGTTCTGCATCGAGCGCGGGATCGGGCGCTTCGAGCCCGGCACCCAGGGCGAGCACAAGGTGAGCCGCGGCTTCGAGCCGACGCTCACGTGGTCGGCGCATTACATCGGCGATGCCTCCTTCCGCGAGGCGATCGGCGACTACCTCGAGCGCGAGGGCGACGCCATCGACGACTACGCCGCCGAGGTCCGGGAGCACGTGCCCTACCGAAAAGCCCCGGCCTGACAGTCCCGTGAAGACGATCACCTGGCTTTCGCCGAAGGACGCCCCGGAGTGGTTCCCGCCCCCCGAGCAGGCGCTCGACGACCCGGCGGGGCTCCTGGCCGCGGGCGGCGACCTCTCGCCTGCGAGACTCCTCGCCGCCTACCAGCGCGGCATCTTTCCCTGGTACTCGCCCGGCCAGCCGGTCCTCTGGTGGTCCCCGGACCCGCGCGCGGTGCTCTTTCCGGAAGAGCTCAAAGTGAGCCGCAGCCTCGCTAAAACACTGCGCAATGGCGGCTTCAGCCTGGCGCTCGACGAAGACTTCGCCGCGGTCATCGACGGCTGCGCGGCGCCGCGGCCCCAGAGCCTCGGCACCTGGATCACCCCGGAAATGCGGGCGGCCTATCTCGAGCTGCACCACCGTGGACATGCCCACAGCATCGAGGTGCGCCGCGGCGGGGAGCTCGCCGGCGGTCTCTACGGGGTGCGGCTCGGCGGCGTCTTCTTCGGGGAGTCGATGTTCAGCCGCGTGCGCGATGCCTCCAAAGTCGCGCTGGCGCATCTGGTGGCAGTGTGTCGCCGCAACAGCATTGCGGTGATCGACTGCCAGCTCGCCTCCCGGCATCTCGCCAGCTTGGGCGCCCGCAGCATCCCGCGGTCACAGTTCCAGGCGCTGCTGCGGGAGTGGGTATCGCTGCAGCCCGCACCGCTGGAGTAGCGCCCGCAAATATGCTCCAATGCGCGCCCCCGAGACGATAAGGGCATTATGTCCAAAGAAGACGCGATCCAGATGGAGGGTGAGGTGGTCGAGACCCTGCCCAACACCACCTTCCGCGTGAAGCTGAAGAACGGCCACGTGGTTACCGCGCATATTTCCGGCAAGATGCGGAAAAACTACATCCGCATCCTCACCGGCGATCAGGTCACGGTCGAAATGACCCCTTACGACCTGACCAAGGGCAGAATCATCTACCGCGGCCGCTGAGGCTCATCCCGCCGTCAGCTCCGGAGTGGTGTTCGGCGTGGTTTCCAGCTCGAGCCTCGAGCCGTCCGCCGCCACGAACACCCGCACGTGCCCGCCGCCCGCGAGCTTCCCGAATAGCAGCTCTTCCGCCAGGGGCCTCTTGATGTGCTCCTGGATGGTGCGCGCCATCGGCCGCGCGCCCATCTTGGGATCATAGCCCTTCTCGGCGATCCAGCGGCGCGCCGCATCGTCGAGGGAGATGGTGACTCCCTTCTGCTCGAGCTGCATTTCCACCTCCACGACCAGCTTGTCGACCACCCGCTCGATGGTGACGGGGTCGAGGCTCGCGAACTGGATCACCGCATCCAGCCGGTTGCGGAACTCCGGCGTGAAGGAGCGGCGGATCGCCTCCATGCCATCGCTCGCGTGATCGGCATGCGTGAACCCGATGGAGGGCCGCGCCATCTCCTGCGCCCCGGCGTTGGTCGTCATGACCATGATCACGTGGCGGAAGTCGGCCTTGCGGCCGTTGTTGTCGGTCAGCGTGCCGTGGTCCATCACCTGCAGCAGGAGGTTGAACACGTCGGGGTGCGCTTTCTCGATCTCATCGAGCAGCAACACGCAGTGCGGATGTTTGGCGATCGCCTCGGTGAGCAGCCCCCCCTGATCGAACCCGACATAACCCGGAGGTGCGCCGATGAGGCGCGATACGGTGTGCCGCTCCATGTACTCCGACATGTCGAAGCGCAGGAACTCCACGCCCATCACGATCGCGAGCTGGCGCGTGACCTCGGTCTTGCCGACACCCGTCGGG
>Ga0134126_10007351_pt1 | contig 13833 bp, 12 predicted proteins | sample KB31752_FD_96881 | JGI IMG/M metagenome (GOLD analysis project Ga0134126, IMG submission 96881) | Terrestrial soil microbial communities with excess Nitrogen fertilizer from Kellogg Biological Station, Michigan, USA - KB3-175-2 | ecosystem: Environmental > Terrestrial > Soil > Unclassified ...
AACCTCCGGGTAGGTCGCTGATGAGCGCGAGCGGTAACGCTCCGCCTAGAGGAATGACCGCACACGACAAAATTCGGCTTACAGGTCCTTTTGCCGAATCATTCAAAAAACGGCGCCGGAAGCCAACAGCTTCTGACGCCGTCCACTTTTGGCGCTAACTCCGCCAACCCCGCTGACCCCCGCTATCATCAATCCATGCTTCGCGTGAAACTCCTTGACCCCGGAGCGCGCCTTCCCGCGGTCGCGCATCCCGGCGAAGACCTCGGCTATGACGTGTTCGCCCTCGAAGGCGCTTCGCTCGCGCCGCGAGCCACCGTCCGCCTGCGTACCGGCATCGCCGTCGAAGCGCGCCACCCGGAAACCGGCGCGCCGCTTGGCCTTCTCGTTCGCGACCGCTCGTCGATGGCCGCGCGCGGCCTCGCCTGCACCGGCGGCGTCATCGATGCCGGCTACCGCGGCGAAATCCTCATCGTCATGACCAACCTCGGCGACACGCCCATCGAACTCCAGCCCGGCGAAAAAATTGCCCAGATGATTCCCGTCCCGGTCCTCACCGGTGTCGTCCAGGCAGTCGATTCACTCGAAGACTCCCTCCGCGCCCAGAAGGGATTCGGCAGCTCGGGAAGCTGAAGCGGCCAGGCAGAGATACCAGCGCCGATCCCTGGCCACCGCCACGGCAGATCTGCCCTGGCGACCCATCGCGCCGCGTACGCCTTCCATCGGGAAGCATTGCCTTTCGTCGCGGACAGGATGCCGCCCTCTTTCCGAGCTGGCAGACTTCAGGTCGGGAGGAAACATCCATGCGGCTCAGAACCGTTTTGATTCTCAATACCATCCTGCTTACGGCAGTTGGCCTGTTTGCGCAGCCTTCCGGCGCCATGAACTGGAGACTGCCGCAGCACATGGCGGTAAAGGACAACGGTCCGCGAACCTATCGCTTTACCGTGGTCTACTACATGGCCAATACCACAGGAGACGTCGTTCAGCGTCAGCGTCTCAGCGGGGACTACACGCGGGGGCTGCCCGAGGGCGAGGTAAGTTGGAAGAACGTGTCGCAGGCACAGGCGAACGGCGCCACCGCCCCCTTTGAAGCGGAGCAGAAGCGCAGTTTCATGGAAGGATTCCACTACCGAAACGATCTGCCCGCTACCCTCGGCCCCGATTTCTTCAAAGGGTTCCCCGCAACCGCGGTTTTCGAGCGGAACCTGGTTTGGGACACCGGCATGATCGAGTATTTCGGCCAGAATTTCTTTGAGCATCTTCGCTTGAACGAGCCGTACCACAGCGGGTCGGAACAGGCCATGAAGCTGCCCGGCGTCGGTACCTTTCAAAACCGCGACGTCGTGCTCGAGTGGGTGGGTTATTCGCGAAGAAACGGACAGGACTGCGCCCTCATCCAGTACCAGTCGTTCCTGAATCCCGTCGAACTTGCCACTGGCGGCATGACCATGAAAGCACGCAGCGACTATTGGGGCGAGATCTGGGTATCGCTCCAAACCAGGCAGGTTGAATACGGCACGATTTATGAAAACGTGACGGGAGAAATGAAACTCCCGGGCCGGGACACGCCCCAGCCCGTAAATGTCTTCCGGATCGGCTCTCTGGAGCCAGTGGATGCAAAATAGTACACAAGAACATCCAGGAGGCAATCCAATGGCCCCGACCAAAAACAACTGGTTGTTCGCACTGCTGTGGGTCAACGCTGCCGTTGCAGTCGTCTTCGTAATTCAGTGGACTGCAAATCCGCATTGGCGTCTCTCCGACGTGCTGCATTCGCTCCTCTACTCCCTGGTGATTGCAAACGTGACCGGGGTGCTGGGCATGCTGCTGATGAACGGCTTTGTGCAGAGACTCGCTTTGCGCAAGATGCCCCTCATTCCTTTCATCGGCGCCGGCATCCTGGTGGTATCGGCCGCGGGCTTGCTCCTTGGCCAGGCCGTTTTCATGGAGGTCGGGTTCGTTGCTCCCGCTCATTTCTGGCGGGATTACCTCGAGAACCTGCGCATCTCCATGCCGCTGGTGGTCGTTTTCGGCCTGGGAGCCCTGGTGCACGGCACGCTGCGCGGCAGGATCGAAGAAGGCGAGAAGCGGCTTCAGGAAAAGGTACTGGCGGAAGAGAAAGCACGAAAGCTCGCCATGGAGGCGCGGCTGCAATCGCTGGAATCGCGAATTCAGCCGCACTTCCTTTTCAATACCTTGAACTCCATAAGTTCCCTGATCGCCGAGGACCCTGTACGCGCGGAGCAGACCGTGGGAAGGCTGGCCGTCCTGCTGCGAGCCTCACTCGATACCACCAGTCATCCGCTGATCTCCCTGCGGCAGGAACTGGCCCTGGTAGAAAGTTACGTTGATATCCAGAAGGTGCGATTCGGCGATAAGCTTCGTGGCTCGGTGCAAGTGGCTGCCGAGTTGCACAATGCTAATGTTCCTCCCATGTCCATCCAGGCGCTTGTAGACAACGCCGTGAAACATGGAATCTCTCCGCAAAGCGACGGTGGAGAGTTTCTGGTGACCGCCGCGGCTGAGAATGGCAGCCTCAGGATCCAGGTCCGGGACTCCGGGCCGGGATTCGATCTGGCGGCGGTTCGTGCAGGACACGGCCTCGATAACCTGGTGGAGCGTCTGGATGCACTCTTTGGCTCGAAGGCGCATTTGAACGCCTTTCGCCGAGATGGCTTGTCCGTCGTGGAAATGGTGTTGCCCCTCGTATGAGCTTGCGTGCTTACCTCGTAGACGACGAACCGCTGGCGCTCAGGCGTCTACAGCGGATGCTGGAAAAGATAGAAAGCGTCGAGCTGATCGGTAGCGCCGCCGACCCTGGACAGGCTGTCGAAGCGCTCATCGCGGATCCGCCTGACCTGTGCTTCCTCGATATCCAGATGCCGCGACTCAATGGCTTTGAGGTTCTGGAGCGATTACCCATTCAGCCCGCGGTTATTTTCACCACGGCGTACGAGCAATATGCGCTGCAGGCCTTTGGTGTGAACGCGGTCGATTATCTTCTGAAGCCCGTCGAGCAGGAGTCGCTCGAACGCGCGGTCAGGAAAGTCGAGCGCCTGCGGACCCTTGGCCAATTCGCACCTCCCGATTATCGGATGCTTCTCAAGCAACTTGCCGATTCCCTGCGCGAGACGCGGCCTGAACCGTATCTGGAACGAATTGCCTCGCGGCTTGGAGATCGTCTGTGGTTCATCGATCTGCCCCAGGTAACTCACTTTTATGCGGAAGACAAGTTGACCTACGCGGTATGCAACGGAAAGTCCTATGCAGTCGACTTCGCAATCGCTCGCCTCGAAGCCAGGCTCGACCCAAGGAAATTCGTGCGCATTCACCGCGGCGCCATTGTGAACCTCGCATGGATCAGCGAGGTTACGTCCCTGCCGGGAGGATCCCTGAATATCCGCCTCAAAGACGCCAAGGGCACGGACCTCACCGTGGCCCGCGATCGGGCGCGTGCCTTTAAAACCCAAATCGGATGCTAGATCGGCGAACAGGGCGCCGCTACCGGTTTTGCCGGCCCGCTCGCAACAATTCCGTTTACCCCGCAACCATTTCCGCGATATGCTCGCCGCACGATGGCTGCTTCCAGCACTACCCAGCACATCTCCGTTCCCCGCGCCGGAACCGCCGCTACGCCGCGCCACACGCCGCTGGTCCGCGTCACCCACTGGCTCACCGTGATTGCGTTTCTCGCCCTGCTCATTACCGGGCTTGAAATCGTGGTGTCGCACCCGCGCTTCTATTGGGGCGAAACCGGCAACTCCGGCACCGCGCCGCTTTTCAGGATCCCCATTCCGGCCTCGAGAGACACGGTCCCCACGGGCTACGCCTACACCATGCCCGACCAGAACGGCTGGAGCCGCTATCTGCACTTCGAAGCCGCGTGGCTGCTGGTGATCACCGCGCTCGCCTACGGCGCGGCCAGCCTGCTCAATGGCCACTTCCGAAAGAATCTTCTGCCCACGCCCGAGCAGAGAAACTGGCCGGCGTTCCGCAACGTCTTATCGAAATTCCTGCGCCGCCCTCCGCCGGGTTCGGCTGACGGCCACAGCTATAACGCGGTGCAGCGGGTGGCTTACCTGTCGGTCATCTTTATCCTGTTTCCTCTGGTCATCTTTACCGGGCTCGCCCTTTCCCCGAGCTTCAATTCCGCGTTTCCTTTCATTGTGAATACGTTCGGCGGCCGGCAGTCCGCGCGCACCCTGCACTTTATCGTCACCAATCTCCTCGTCATCTTCCTGGTTGTTCATGTAGCCATGATTGCCCTGGCGGGATTCTGGAGCCGGACCCGGGCGATGATCACCGGACGCGTTACCAATTCTTCGGAGGGCAAATGAGCCGCATCTCTCGACGCAAGCTCATCACCACGGGCCTTGCCACCGTCGCCGGCGTAGCGGGGCTGGCCTCGGCAGATCGCTTGGCTCGCCGTTACGGCCTCATCCCGCCCGACAGCGGCGGAATCTTTGGCCCCGGCGAAACCCTCACCTACGCGACCCAGCGCCTTCTCACTCGCCATTCGCTGGCGCGCGAGTTTCCCCGCAGCATGATTTCCGCCAAGCCGTTCGGCAACGAAATTGCTCCGTCCAACGAGGCTTTCAAGCGTCACCAGGCCCTGGGCTTTGCTGACTGGAAACTCTCCGTGGACGGAATGGTCGCGCATCCAACGTCGTTCTCACTGGCCGATCTTCGCGCTATGCCCGTCCGCAACCAGATCACCGAGGTGATGTGCGAAGAAGGCTGGTCCTACATTGCCGAATGGATCGGCACACCGCTGCATCATGTGCTCGACGAAGTGGGTGTTCTACCCCATGCGCGCTACGTGGTCTACCGCTCCATCGAGCCCGCCTGGTGGGACAGCATCGATATGGCTGACGCCCTGCACCCACAGACCTTCCTGACTATGGGAATGAATGACGGAGATCTGCCCATCCGCTTCGGCGGCCCGCTTCGCCTGCGCGTGCCGCGCCAGCTCGGCTATAAGAGCGTCAAGTTCATTACCACCATGACCGTCACCGACAGCATGAAGAAGTTCGGTAAGGGACTCGGTTCGGCGTCGCCCGAAGCCGGCTACGCCTGGTATGCGGGAATCTGAAACGCGGGTGCCGCGAGAGATTACTTCTTCACGCACAAGGCGCATAGTTCGCTTGTAATCCCCTTGCCCTCTTCCACGGTGTAAATGCGATCGACCGCGGCCGGCTTGACGGTGTCGACCGCGCCGCTCGGCCAATGAATTTCGACCGCATCGACCTTCGCCGCATCGCCCAGGCCGAAGTGCACGCGCATGTCGCTCGAGGAAAGATAGCTGCCGCCGCTCAGCACATCTTCGCGCTGGCGCAACCCGTTCGCGGTCACGTAAACCGTCGCACCCACCGCGTCACGCGGGCTTCCGCCTTTGCCTTTCTCATTCGCCGCGCCCACCAGATTGAATTCCACCCAATGATGATGGTCCGGGTTGACATTGCGCAGCAGCACCGGAGCCCCGTCCAGGTTGTTGATCACCACGTCGATCTTGCCGTCGTTGAACAGGTCGCCGAACGCCGCGCCGCGGCCCACCGCAGTCACCGCCAGCCCCGAACCCTCGACAGCCGGAACCACCTCGAATTTGCCTTTTCCCGTGTTGCGGAACAGCAGCGGACGCTGCGCATAACTCATTCCCCAGCCCGGCTGCTTGTCCACCGCGGGATATACGTGCCCGTTCACGAAGAGCAGATCCTTCCAGCCGTCGTTGTCGTAATCCAGAAAGCCATCGCCGAAACCCACAAACGGAATCGTCGGCTCGGCCACGCCCACGCTGTAGCTCACGTCCTCAAACGTTCCCGTCCCATCGTTGCGGAACACCACGAAGTAGTCGTCGGAAAACGTCGTGTTCACCAGGTCGACGTGACCGTTATTCTCGTAGTCGCCCACGGCGATGCCCATGTTCGCCACCTCGCGGCCGGCCTCGTTCACCGCGTAGCCGCTGGTGTAGCTGGCATCGTCAAAGGTTCCATCGCCCTTGTTGATATAGAGATAATTCGGCGTGGAGTCATTGGCCACCGCCAGGTCCACTTTGCCGTCCCCGTTCACGTCGACAAACACCGTGCCCAGTCCGTAGTAGCGGTTGGTGTCGGTCACGCCGGCTTTTTTCGTCACGTCGGTGAAGGTGCCGTCGCCGTTGTTGTGGAACAGGTGATCTTCCGCGCCTTCGAGCCCGCGCGGCCCGCACATCACGCTCACCGCCCGGTACTGGCACGTCGCGGTCTTCACGCTCGTCGATCCCGCAAGCGGCGGATTCTTGAAGTCGTACTTCACGTAGCCCGCGACGTACAGGTCCAGTTTGCCGTCGCCATCGAAATCCCCAAACGTCGCGCCGGTGTGATCCGTCACCACTTCCGGCGACTCGGGCTTGAGCGCCACACCCGCCTTTTCCGCCACGTCTTCAAACGTGCCGTCATGCTTGTTGCGGTAAAGCCGGTTTGCGCCCAGGTTTGTGATGTAGAGGTCGGGCCAGCCGTCGTTGTCAAAGTCCCCCACCGCGCAGCCCAGGCCCCAGCGCTCGTTGGTCACCCCGGCCTTCTCTGTTACGTCCGTGAACGTGCCATCGTGATTGTTGCGGAACAGCGCCGCGTGCGGCACGGCCGCTTTGCCTTCCTGAGCCTCGAACGTGGATCCGTTCACCAGGTAAATATCGAGCCAGCCGTCAAGGTCGTAGTCGATGAGGCACACGCCCGATCCCTTGGCTTCGACAATCAGCTTCTTGTCCGGGCCGCCCGTCACGTTGTGCCAGGCGGCCAGGCCAGCCTTCTCCGCGATGTTCTCAAACACCACCGGCCCGGTTGGCACGGTTCCGCCTGCGGTAATCGGCCTGTGCTGGGCATCGTATTGGCCGGTCTGCGCGCCGCTTGAAGTCATCGGCTGCTGCGACGCATGCGGCGGTTCCTGTGCTGTACTCTGCCCCGCAGCCTGCGCGGTCTTTGGGCCCGCCGTCTGCGCCACAGCTGCACACGCCAGCAAACCTCCTCCAAGCACCACCACCGGCATCCATCCGATCCAATTCTTCATCTGCTCCCGCACCACTTCTAAGGCTATGTCTTCCGACTATAACGGGTCTCCCGCTTGAAACTCGTGTCCCAACCCAATGCTCAGAGCTGACGGCAAACGGCTGAAAGCGCGGAGCTATTAGCTAGAAGCTAGGAGCTAGAAGCTAAAAGCCAACGTCCGATCCACTACCATGGTCTGTCGCAATCCGAGGACCCTTTGATGATCCATTCCTCTCGCCGCCGGTTTCTGCAGCAATCCGCGCTCGCGACCGTAGCCGCGCTCGCCGCGCGTCCGGCCCGCGCCTTTGCCGATCCGCCGGCATCCGCCTTGGCCGTCCACGCGCGCGCACCGCTCACGCCGGGCGCTTTCACCCTGCTGCCGCTCGGCTCCATCGCGCCCGCGGGCTGGCTCCATCGTCAGCTCGAGATCCAGGCGAACGGCCTTTCCGGTCATCTGGACGAGACGTGGGCTGATGTCGGCCCCAACTCCGGATGGCTGGGCGGCACCGGCGAATCGTGGGAGCGCGGCCCGTATTTTCTTGACGGCCTGATCCCGCTTGCCTGGCAGCTCGACAATGCGCGGCTCAAGGCGAAGGCCGAGCGTTTCCTTGACTGGACGCTCACGCACCAGCAGCCCAACGGCATGATCGGCCCCGCCTCTAATGACGACTGGTGGCCGCGCATTGTCATGCTCAAGGCGCTGACGCAGTATCACGAGGTCTCCGCCGACCCGCGCGTCCTTCCCCTGATGGACAAGTACTTTCGCCATCAGCTCGCGGCCTTGCCTGGACGGCCGCTGCGCGACTGGGGCAAGTTCCGCTGGCAGGACGAAGCCCTCTCCGTCCTCTGGCTTTATAACCGCACCGGCGATGCGTACCTGCTCGATCTCGCCCGCCTGCTCCACCAGCAGGGCCACGACTGGCTCGCGGAGTACGCCAACTTCCAATTCAAGCAGCAGATCACCGCGGAGTTCATCAAGCTCAACGAGGGCGGCGGGCTCAAGGACCTCGCGCTTGCTACCCATGGCGTGAACAATGGACAGGCGCTCAAGACGGGAGCGATATGGTCCCTCGTTTCCGGCTCGCCCATCGACCGCGACGGTACCGCGCACATGCTGGCGGAACTCGACCGCTGGCACGGCCTGCCCAACGGCATGTTTTCCTGCGATGAACATCTTTCCGGGCGCAATCCTTCGCAGGGTTCGGAGTTGTGCACGGTGGTCGAGTCGATGTTCTCGCTCGAACAGGCGCTCGCCGTCACGGGCAATCCCGCGCTCGGCGATCGACTCGAAAAGGTGGCCTTCAACGCGCTCCCCGGCACGTTCACTGACGATATGTGGGCGCACCAGTACAACCAGGAGCCCAACCAGGTGGAGTGCAGCCTGCATCACAAGCCGTGGGTCTCCGACGGCCCCGAGTCGAACCTCTACGGACTCGAGCCGAACTTCGGCTGCTGCACCGCCAACTTCCATCAGGGGTGGCCCAAGTTCACCGCCAGCCTCTTCATGCTTACCGGATCGTCCGATGCCGATGCCGGGCTGGTTGCCGCAGCCTATGCTCCGTGCGACGTGCGCACGCGCATCCGCGGTATCGCCGTGCACGTCGCGGAAGAGACAAGCTACCCGTTCCGCGCTACCGTCCGCTTCACCGTCAACCCGGCCTCTCCGATCGCTTTCCCGCTCAGCCTGCGCATCCCCGCGTGGACCGACACGGCGGCCGGCGGTAGCGTTTCGCTCAAGGTGAACGGCCGTCCCGAGCCGGTCCCACCGACCGGCTCGTTTGCGCGCATCGAGCGAACCTGGAAAGCGGGCGACGTGGTGGAGCTCATTCTGCCGCTGGTTCCGCGCATCACGCGCTGGTTCAACGACTCCGCTGCCGTCGAGCGCGGGCCGCTGGTCTTCAGCTACGGCATTGGTGAGGACTGGCTAAAGCTGCGCGACCGCGGCATGACCGCCGACTGGCAGGTCTTTCCGCGCACGCAGTGGAACTACGCAGTGGAGGTCGATCGCCCATCGGCCGACACCGCCATCAAAGTGACAGAGTCCGAGCCAGGCGCCATTCCGTTCAGTCGCGAAAACCCTCCCGTCACCGTCGCGGTTCCGGCCCGCAAGTTGCCTGCCTGGCTGGCCGAGGACGGCGTAGCGGCGGCGCCTCCGCAGAGCCCGGTTATCACTGCTGAACCCGCCGAAACCATCCGGCTGATCCCCTATGCCGCGGCCAAGCTGCGCATCACGGCGTTCCCGGTGGCGAAGTCCTGATCCTTGCCAAAGGCGGCGGCCCGCGCTCCTTCGAGCGCGAGCCCTTTCGTTCGGTTGTCGCTACGCTGCAGCCGTGTACCGCAGTCCATCACGCGCCGCATCTGACCCGTGCTGTTTCACCATCTTGTTGTAAATACCCATCAAAAGAAACGGCGCCGCCCACTGCCCCACGAACAGGGACTCGTGTCTGCGGCCCGCGGCCATGAATCCCAGCGAAGCCGCCATCGATCCAAGCGCCAGCGCCAAATACATTGCCGAAGGGGCCTTCGACGTCACCTTCTCAATGCCGGCTGTCAGTTGATCCTCATTGGCCTCGCCCCTCGCTACACGAAAATCCGTCATGTCTTCTCTCCTCAAGCGACATTCGTCGCTGCCGGGTCAGATGCCGTTCATGGGGCGCGGGCTGGAAGGCTTTCTTCCTCTCGGGCGAGGATAAGTCGTTGTTTCCGCAACCTGCGGCAAACACAGTTGAGTATGCGCACATCCTCACCAGAAATTGCAGAGCCATGAACAGGAATGATTCGTGCTCACGTTCAAGAAACCTCATTGCGGACGTCCGGCTCCTGCCGTTCGTTCATCATTCGCTCATCAGTGCGGTTTATGCTGGAGGCATGTCGCGGATCCCCTTTCCTGTTGTCCTGCTCGCCTCTGCCTTCCTCATTGCTCCCTCGCTTCCGGCCTCCGCCCAAACGGGTTCCGACACATGGAGCTTCGCCGTCTCCGGCGACAGCCGTAACTGCGGCGACTTTGTCATGCCCGCCATCGCCGCGCGTGTGAAAGCCGAACGCGACGCCTTCTACTGGCACCTCGGCGATTTCCGCTGGATGTCGCAGCCCGACCAGGATCTGGTGGCCATGCTGCATGGCAAGGAAATCTCGAAAGACGAATACCACCAGCGCGCCTGGGATGACTTCCTCCAGCATCAGACGGCGGCGTTCGGGTCGTTCCCCGTCTTCCTCGGCCGCGGCAACCACGACACCATTCCGCCCATGACCCGCGAGGGCTACATTCAGAAGTTCTCAAGCTTCCTCGACCGGCCGGAGATCGCCGCGCAGCGTAAAGCCGACGGCGCCGATGCTGCGCCCATCGGTCCCTGGTATCACTGGACGGAAAAAGGTGTCGACTTCATTACTCTCGACAACTCCACTCGCGACGAGTTTACAGACGAGCAGCTGCACTGGCTGCGGGCGGTGCTCGACCATGACCTGGCGCCCGGGTCGGGAATCAATGCGATTGTTCTGGGCGCGCATGAGGCCCTTCCCCACTCCACCGGCGCCGAGCACGCCATGGACGACTGGGATCACGGCGAGCAGACCGGCGACTTGGTGTATCAATGGCTCTACGGCGCGCAGGCCGCCGGCAAGCACGTGTACTGGATCGCCAGCCATTCGCATTACTATTCGCCCGACATTTACGACACCGCATTCTGGAAGCAGCATTCCAGCAAGGTTCTTCCGGGGCTGATCATCGGCTCAGCCGGAGCGCACCGCTACTCGCTGCCGAAGACGGCAAAGAAGGGTGCGAAGACCATGGTCTACGGTTTTGTGCAGGGCACCGTCCACGCGGACGGGACAATTGACTTCGCGTTGAAGGAGCTCTCGGAGCAGGAACTAATCAAGACCAAATGGCCTGAGGCGCCGGTAGACGCCATTCACGAGTGCTACATCCATAACGGAGACACCGAATAGGGCGGCCATCGCAAGTCGTGCGCGATTAGAAGATCCGGTACCGCAGCCCGACCGTCGCGCCCAGCGAGTTCATTGACCCGAACGTGAATTCCGGCCACTGCTGGTATTCGAAATCCGCGCGTACTTTGAATCGGCCATTGAGCCGGTAATCCAGCCCGCCGCCATACGCGACTACCAGGTAGTTCCCGGTGCCGAAGTTATACGGATAATTGAAGTGCCCGTCCCCGACCAGCGCCTTCACGTACGGCTGGTAGCGCTCGTAGTTCAGGTGATAGCGCATGCCGATGAGGTAGGTCTCAGCGTGCACGTTGGCGGTCTGGTGATAGTCGAGCCAGCGCGCCTCGCCCTCAAACCCGAAACGGCGCAGGCTGTCGATGTCGGCCCAGGTGGTGGCGCCGAGCATTTTGCGGTTGCCATAACCCAGGGTCGCGGCAGATACACCACCGCCCACCCAGAACAGGCCGTGACCGGCGTTGGCGTCTTCGACAGTCTGGCTCCATGCCGATCCGCTGCCGAACATCCAAAGGACCGCGACAAGGATCAGGCACGGCAACGTCGTGGCGCGTCCTACTCCTGCCTTGATTCGTACTCGGACTCTTACCCGCTGAGGGACTCTCATCGCACTCCCGCCGCGTGCGCCGCGGCCCTGGTTTCGCGAACCCGCGCCCAGATCGTGCCGGCGCGAGTTCCCGTTTCGTTTACTTGGTTACCGTCAGCGTCACGTTCTGGTAGTGCGACGTGTTGCTGCCCGACCCAACGCCGCCCACTTGAATGCTATAGGTGCCCGGCGCGGCGGACACTTGCGAGAAGCTTCCTCCGCAACCGCTGAGCGACATGGCTCCGGCCAGGAAGCAGACCGCAGCGGCCAGCAGTGCGGCGCCATGCTTCCGGCGCAGCCGCCAGAACCACGCGCCGAAAAGCAGGCTGACGGGCAGCAAGATCCCAGCCATTGCGACACCGGGCCCGCCCGGGGATTTCGCGCTGGCCGAGCTGCCTCCGCTGAGCGGCGCGTTGGTGTCGATGGTCAACTGCACCTTTTGGATCGTATTGGCGCCCAGCTTCACGGTATTGGAACTGAAATGGCAGTTCACCGCTGCAGGCAATGACAGGCACCCCATGCCGATCTCGTCGCTGAAGCCGTTATTCGAGACCACGGAAACGGTGACCGTTCCATTCTGGCCTGAAACCAGCGTCATCTTTGGTGGATCGACCACAATGCTGAAGCCGTCGCCGCTTCCCTTGATGCTCACGCTCGCCGATTGCGACGGGCTATGCACTGCATCGCCGCCATAACTGGCCACGATCGAGTGGCTGCCTGGCGTGAGCTCCGGCACCAGCGTCGCCACGCCGCTCGCATTGAGCGCGCCCGAGCCGACAACCGTGGCGCCTTCCATGAACGTGATGGTGCCAGTGGGAATGGGGCCGGTGGTCCCGAAAGTGGTGGCCACCAGGATGGTTTGCGGCGTGGAACTGGTTGTACTCGATGTTCCCAGGTTCGTGTTGGTGGGAATGGCGGTGATGACCTGCGACAGCGCGGCCGATGAGCTGCCCGCATCGTTGGTGTCGCCGGCGTATGTGGCGGTGACGGAGTGGGTGCCGACAGCGAGAGCTGAGTCAGTGAATGAGGCGCTTCCGGTGGCGTCGACGGCGCCCGAACCGGCGACGGCCCCATCGACCGTGAAGGTGACCTGGCCGGTGGGAGTGCCTCCGTTGCCGCTGACCACTGCCTTGAACTGCACCGCGGACAGCACCTGGGCCGGCGTGCCGCTGGTGGTCAGCGTGACAGTGGTGGTGGCCTGGATCACGGGCAGAGCGAACGGGGCAGAAGCGCTGCCTTTGTCGTTCGTGTCGCCGCTGTAGGTGGCCACAATCGAATGCGCACCGGGTGCAAATAGGTGGGTGAGGGTGGCCACGCCGCCGGAACTCATCGCAGCCGTTCCCAGCGTGGTGGTCCCGTCAGTAAACGTGACGGTGCCGCTGAGCGCCGCCGACCCTCCAGCCAGGGCCACCTTCGCGGTGAGTGCGACCGCCTTGCCGGCGATGCCTGGATTCGGCGAGGCGGAAATTGTAGTGGCCGTGTCCGCAAGGTTGACCACCTGCGTCACCGCCGGAGAGGTGCCCGCCCCGTCGTTGCTGTTGCCCAGGTACGCTGCCGTGATCACGTGCGAGCCGACGCCCAGGGAACTGGTGGTGAAGGCCGCCACGCCCGTGGTACCCGCCAATGTCGCCGAGCCGATCTTCGCCCCTCCGTCAAGGAAGTTGACGGTGCCCGTGGGGGCCGTGGTGCCGTTCGTGGTCACAGTTGCCGTGAACGTGACCGCGGTGCCGTACGTGGATGGATTGATTGATGAGCCAAGCACCACGGTCGAGCCGGCCAGCACGTCCTGGTTCAAGGTATTGCTGGTGCTGCCCTGGACATAAATGCTGGTGTCGCCGCTGTAGACGGCCGTGATGGGATGTACTCCGTCGCTCAGCGTGGATGTTGTATAGGTGGCCACTCCGGCACCGAGTGCCACGGTGCTCAGCACGTTGGCTCCGTCCAGAAATGTCACGGTACCGTCGGGGGATACGCCGCCGGTGCCTTTTACTGTGGCGGTGAAGGTGACCGGCTGGTTGAGCGTGGAGGGATTGGCGCTGGAAACGAGCGTGGTGGAAGTGGGCTCGTTTACCACCTGGTCGAGGGCTGCGGAGACGCTGGAGAAGTGGCCGGTGTCGCCGTTGTAAGTCGCCGTGATGCTGTGCGTGCCCACAGCGAGCGACGAGGTGATGAATGTGGCGACGCCGCCGGTGCCGATTGTCAGGTCGGGGGAGATTTTGGTCGCACCGTCAAAGAAGCTGACGGTTCCGGTGAGTGCGCCGGTGCCGGAGC
>Ga0134126_10007352_pt1 | contig 13832 bp, 12 predicted proteins | sample KB31752_FD_96881 | JGI IMG/M metagenome (GOLD analysis project Ga0134126, IMG submission 96881) | Terrestrial soil microbial communities with excess Nitrogen fertilizer from Kellogg Biological Station, Michigan, USA - KB3-175-2 | ecosystem: Environmental > Terrestrial > Soil > Unclassified ...
AAGAAATCCAAACCCGAGTTTGTGAACATTACCAGTGCGAACAACTGGAACCTCTGCAACAAAAGGTCGAAGCCAAAGATCCGCCCAAAACCAGGAAAAAGGTCGCCTGATCCTGCACTAGGTCTCTTTCAATGGAGCGTTATCACATGCGGCCGATCCTGCTCACCGCTCTCTTATTCGTCTGCGCGATGACTATTCTGGCAACTGGGCACTCTGCAGAACCGGCCCGAGAACAGGCGGACCCGTGGGTAGGGACATATCGCGGGGATTCCTATGGGAATGCTCGACAAGCGACAGTCACCATCACGAAAGGCGCAGACGGCTATTACCTGAGCAAACCATACGACGGGCGGAAGTTTACCGAAGTTGAAAAGGGCGTGTTGTCTGATGTTAAAGGGGGGCTTGGCCGGATCATTCTCGGGACAGCCAAGTTCGCCGACGGAACGAGTGTCCAGGTTCTACGGGGAGACTTCTGTTATGAGCAGTTCATCCTCTACGGTGGCTGGGACTACCCGGCAGAGCGGGCCAAACCGAAGGGAAGGTAGCCGACGAGTCAGAACGTCGCTGCCCCAGGAACCTTTTTGAGTGACGGTAGCCTGGCCGAACGAGAATGCCACGACAAACAGCGTGGCTCCAAGCAAGAACTGCTCCGCAAACTCAATGCCATCCGCCTGTATGTGGCACTGGGCCAACCGCCGGTCCCGTTGTTAAAAGGCACTAACTTTTTGGGCGAACGGCCGGCGTAAGCCGGCTGGTTTTTGGCCCGTACCAGCCGGCTTACGCCGGCCGTTCGCCATTCTGTTACACGCTCGAAGCGCAAGCGGCTCCAGGATTGTTTCAGTCACCGAAGAGTTGATCGAACTTGCTTTTCGCGGGTGCCCGTTCGCCGGCTTTGGCGCGCGTGGTGAACTCGAACTCCTCGCAGAAGTTCGCGCCCTCCGCGTCGCGGACGTAATCGGTGGTTGAGCTGAGACAGTGATTGTGGGAACTGGGGCTGTACAGCCGGCAGTTCAGACAACTGTGCAGATACGCATGGCACTTCGGACACGTCGCGCGGAAACCCACCGCGTCGGTGATGGTTTCGCCGCACTTGTGGCAGGTGCCCATGATCGTTCCCCCACCAGCCCGCAGCGCCAGCAAGGGTGTCCCTTGCTGGCGCTGCGGGCTGGCAAGCCGCGTCATGCATGCAGGTTTTGCAGCATTTCCTTACGCGATACGAGACGTTGGCCGCGGCATTCATCAATGTGTAATGCCTTGAGCAAACGACGACGCAATTCGCTTTGCATCTGCTCGACAGCATTGGCGGACGTACTCAGCAACGGGATGGTGCCACCGGCCCGGCGGTCGTGTCCACCCGCGCGGCCAAGTTTGCCCACCACCTGACGTAACATCTCGCCGGCTCGCGCATCCTCGGCCGCGCTGCGCACCGAGAGAATCAGCTTATCCTCATAGACGCCGGCGCAGACCGCCCAATCGATTTCCTCGAAACGAATCAGAAAATCAACCACCTCCGCCGCCAACTCCGGCTGCGGCAGTTCATTCACCCAGCTGACAATCAGCCGATCGTAGATGAACGAACTCTGCAAAGCGTGCAGGATGCACTCAAAATGACTCTGCGGCAGTCGGGCGTTGCGGATACGGGCCAATAAATCCTTCTCGGCCAGCGGAAACAAGTACAGCTGAGCGCTATCGTCCAGCGGACTGGCCTCACGCGGATAGCCGCTCAGTTCCGTCTCGATGCCGTACAGTAGGCCCGTCGCCAACCGTGGCGGCAAGTCGATATTCTGTTCCATCAGATAGCTGGTGACCAGCGAACAAGTCGCGCCCAGGCTGCGGCGAACATCGACGAACGGAACGCCGTCGAGATCGCCGGGCGTGTCGTGATGATCGATGACGGCATAAAGGGGGACGCAGGGATCAAGATTGTGCCGGCCGGTGTTCGGCTGGCTATCGACCATGACGATGGCGTCGCCATCGTGCCAGGTCGCTTTTTCAATCGGCACCAAATCAATATCGAGCAGCGAAACCATGGCTCGGTTTTCGGCTCGGCTGATGAGGCCGTCGCGTGTCAAGCGTGTTCGTTTGCCCAGGGTGGTTTCGACGAGATGAGCCAGGCCCATCATGCTACCCAGGCTGTCCGGGTCCGGGTGGATGTGGGAGACGAAGGTGACAGTCGTCGCCTCCTTCAACCCCTCCAGGAACCGATCGGAACGACGGGTGGGCGAAACTTTACCATTCAGTCCAGAGTCGGCGCTGCGACGCGCCATAACGGTTATTCCTCCACAGGAGCAAGTCAGGTCCTGGAGATGGCGACTGGCCGGCGTCAGCCAGTTGGTTTTAGGTGGTCGCCAGCCGTTTGATGCCGGCCGGTCGCCCTCCCCAGGGCAGCCCTGACTCTGAACAAAATTGTAGCTCTCTCCAAGGCTCCTGCCAAGACAACCCCCTGCGCGACCTATCTCGGTGTCGCGACTCCTTCAGGAATCGAAGCGTTCATCCGGTTTGCCTGATCGGACAAGCTTTCCAATCATCGAGGCGAAATTCATGCTAATCTTGCGTACCGGGACACTTGGGGGCGAGGCTCGCGCCTACAATCCAAATGCCAACGCGGAGGGCAGTCCTTCGGCCCCCGCGTCAGGGCTACGATTCGAGTCGAGATCGGTTCCGGCCGCTAAACCTCTCGATTGCACATCCAATGCCGGGGCCGATCTCGACTCGTTCATTCAATCACAGGTATCATTCGTCGAGCGCAACGCAACCCTTCCGGCAGGAGGAACCGCCATGTCCTATCTTTCCCTTTTGTTTGCCTCGAAAGCTTCCGGCGCGTCCCCCGCAGTGCGGGAAATCCAAAATCTGAAACCCGACCTCCGCATGGAGGATGGGGATTTCTATTCTCCCTCGCAATGGGGGGAGAGCGAGCAAGCACTGCCTTCGGGGGTCGCGTCGATGGAACACTGGCTGGATCTCAACGCTTAAGCGCGTCAAGGTGTCTCACTTGTTCGTTGTGTTCTCATCTCCTTCGGCGGAATAAACACGATCATAACCGTTCTCAACTCCAAGAGCAACCGTCAGCGGGCCACGGAGGGCGAAAGCCAGTCGCGCACCTGCTTACGTTGCCGGTCAGTTAATTTGCGCGTGGGGGAAACGACGGCCTCATCGAGACGTTGGGCCTCCTCAGCTTGTTTTCGTCCCTTTTCGGTATCGCCGGCCTTGAACCAAGCCCGCGCCAGTAAGTAGCGCAGCTTGGCCTCGGCCGGATCATTCGGCAGCTGGCTCTCCATCACTTCGGCGGCCTGCCGGTATTGCTGCCGAGCGACTTCCTTTAGTTCGCCGACACGTAGCGGATCGCGGTTTCGCCCTCGATCGGCGACATCGTCGTTGCGCGTGCCGAAAAGCATGCGCAGCTGATAACACACCAGATACCCCTGCCCTCCCTGCGGATCGAGGCGAATGGCTCGTTCCCCGTGAGCGATTGCCAGTTCGGCGAGCTTGGGATTGGAGAACGTGGTTCGTTGCATGTTCAAATCCCAAACATTGCCGTACCACCACGCCAGCTGAACGTGTAGGCGGGCGTCGTCCGGCGTGAGACGAACCGCCTCTTCAAGCAGCGTAATCACATGTTTGCGCAGATAATCGTCTGGGGCGTTGCGGATGGCCGCGCCCCGCTGCGCGGTTGGCTTGTTGGCGTTGATCCGGTAGGCAGCGACGAAGCGCAGCGCCTCATGCAGAAGACCATCGCCGGCCAGGATCGGATAGAGGACATAGGTGCCGTAGCCGAGGACAAGCGCGCCCAGGATGGGCACGGGCAGGATCGCGGCAAATCCGGATCGACTGAGCCACAACGATGGTTGAAGCGAGCGGGCATTGAGCGCCAGCGCGACGGCGACCCACAGAGGGCCGGCCACCGATGAGAACATGATGCCGCCGGAGACGCATAGATTGAGCAGCAGGGCCGCGACCCCAGCGGTCAGGGCCAGGGCACGGCCGCGCTCGGACCAGATGACCCGCTCGAACAGACCGTAGGCCGCGAACCAAACCACGGCGCGCAGCGCCGCCGTCCATGTCTCGGCGAGGATGGTACTCGGCGATGCCGCGTTGACGCGTAACACGAAACCCAACAACAGACCGAATACGCCGCCGAGGTAGAACTCCCAGCGCACCGGCGGCGGTTCCGCTCCGCCTCCGCCCCTCTCCGCTGTAGTCGGGGGAGAGGGGTTGGGGGTGAGGGGGCTGATTGTTGTGGCCCCTCTCTCCCCCTCACCCCAACCCCTCTCCCCCGAGTACAGGGGAGAGGGGCTTTGGGCCAACCAGCGCACCATCCGCGCGAAAAACAGCGCGAGAGCCACGAGCAGCGCCAGCAGGGCGAAGACACCGCATGTCGCCCACATTTCCAGCGCGAAGTTGTGCGGATCCTTGATCTTCTCCTCGGCGGTTTCCGGCATCAACCGCGTGTAGTTTTCGCGAAAATTGCCGGGACCAACGCCCAACCACGGCCGCTCCTGGATGATTCGCTCGGTGGTCTGCCAATACTCCAGACGCTGGGCGACCGCGTTGGATCCCTTGCCCATACCTCGCGTCAATAGGCCGCCGCGCCAGGCACCGTAAACCAGTCCCGCCAATACGAGCGCACTCACCAGCGTGACGAGCAAGTGTGTCCGCAGGGTGCGTCGCCATAGCAGTACGATCACGCCTACGCCCACCAGCGCCAAACCCAGTATCGCTCCTCGGCTGTGCGTCAGCCACAAGGCCGCCCCGCCCAAAACAGCCCCGCATGCCGTCAGAATCGTTTGCCAGTTCGGAGCGCCCATCCGCCGGCAAAGTATCGCTGCCCCGATCAACCCCGGCAGCCACAAGACGAGATAGCCGGCGTAGCTGTTGGGATGGGCGTAGGGTCCGTAGATGTTGTTTTCCAGAGCGCGACGGCGTAATCCTTCGAGAAAGCCTTCGTCGGTCTCCTGGCCGGGGCTTTCCTCGGCCCAGGTAGCGCGCAGTTTCTCCGGATCTTCCGCCAACTTCCGATTCTGCGGCAGTTCCACCACGGCCTGATAGATGCCCTGCGCCGCCAGAGATACGGCTCCGGCCAACAGAACGGCGAACAAGCCACGCTGCTCGGCCGGCGTGACGGCCAACTGGCGGACCACGAAAAAGGCGGTGAACAGCCCCAACCATTCCCAGGCGATCAACCGGGCTGGGAACTTGTAATGGGCGGCCAACTCGGCGCTGAGGAAGACAATCGCCACCGTGACCAGCAGAGCTGTCTGCACGATGCCGCCATACCAGTTGCGCGGATTCGCCTCGGACGAATCCTCACGCCACGGCGCGAAGAATGCCAAGAACGAGGCTTCCTTGCTGTTCTTCGCGCTCCGCGGTGGGGAGGCGCCTGGTCCTTGCGGTCGCAGCCAGAAGCGCCAGACGGCCCAGCCGAACGCGGCCGTCAACCACAGAAGCGTCAGGATCATGCCCCAAGGATCGGCCAGGCTATCGGTCAGTCCGGGTTCCTCACCGAGAACCAGCGGCCGGGCCACGAGCAGCGTCGTCACCAACACGAGCAGCATGCGGCGCAGCAAGACCGGACCAGTCAGGGCCGGAGCCTTGTCGGTTTCAGGAGCCGGCGAGGTCGGCGAGGTCGTGAGTTTGCGAGACGTGGCGCGACTCCTTGATAAACAAGAGGGACTAACCACAGAGGCACAGAGACACAGAGAAGACAAGAAGATCCATCGAGAGTTAGAAAAAAATCGCTAATCCTCGATCCTTGCTTCTATTCTGTTTTTTCTTGTTTTCTCTGTGTCTCTGTGTCTCTGTGGTTAGAAAATTGTTCTTTGGGTGCAAATTCCATCACGGCGAGAGCGATCCACCAGACGCCGAGTTGCCCGGCGACCAGCACGGCCGCCAGTCAGGTTGCCACCGCATAGAGTATCAGACCGCTCGCTCCACTGGCCAGCGCCAGCAGATAAATTACCCGTACCGCCGTCCATCCCGACAAGCCGCGTCCAACCAGGCGATGCGATAGGTGCTGCTTGTCGGCGTGAAACGGACTGCGTCCCTGCGAGAGCCGTAACACAACCACGGACAGCAGATCGTAGCACGGCACGGCCAGGATGCACAGGGGCACCGCATACGCCCATGCTGGCCCACTCTCGCGCAAGGCCATTCGCGCGCTGCCCAGACCAAGCGTGAAGCCGAGAAACGTGCTACCGGCATCGCCCATGAAGATACGCGCCGGCGGATGATTGAACCACAAAAAACCGGACAGCGCCCCCATAAGAATGATGTACGGCCCCCACTCGGCGAGAGCCGGCGGTGATCCCAACCACAGCGCCGCGATCAGAAAACCGGCCGCGATCCAGGCGACGCCGCCGGACAGCGCATCCATGTTGTCGAGCATGTTGAAGGCGTTGATAAGTCCCGCGATCCACAAGACAGCCAGACAACGGATCGGCCAAGCGACCGGCGGCAGACACACGAAGACGGCGACGACCGCGACGCCGAACTGTACCGCGAGCCGCAGTTGCCAGTGCAAAGGGCGAAGGTCATCGAGCAGACCAAGCAGAACAATTGCCCCGGAGAGAAGCGATTGAAAACTGAAAACTGAAAACTGAAAACTGAAAACTGCGAGGAGAAGCGTCAATATCACGGCGACGAAAATGGCCAGCCCTCCCGCGCGCGGCGTCGGTCGCGTGTGAACCTTGCGATCACTCGGATAATCCACCAATCCCAGGCGCGGCGCCCAACGGATGAGAGCCGCCGTCAGCAACCACGAAATCGCCAACGGACAGCCGAACAGCCAGAGGAGCGACGAGAGCCAATCGGGTAGGTTCATCCGTCGCCCTCTTCGCGCAGGCGTTGGCGATAATAATCGCGGGCTTGCTGGAGGAAATCGTGAACGCACGCCTGGCGATAATCGGCGTAGGTCCACGGCCACGGCTCGAACGCGCCGGCGTGATAGCGTAGCGTCACCTCGGCGAAGATGCCGTCGCGCAGATAAACGCGATGAGATTGATCCTTGGTGGTGGCCAGCATGAACTTGCCGAGGACGAGCAAGCCCGGATCGAGATTCAGAGGACGCAATTCGGCATAGATTCCGCTGCCGGTCAGTTCGCCTTCGAGGGCGTTGGTTTGCAGCTTGATCTCGGCCAAACGATCCGGCAGAACGAGTCGCTCGAAGGCGAGGAACTGTTTGCGTAAATCGCCTCCCATGCTCGCTTGGTAATAGGTCGTTTGATCGAAGACGAATGGCTCGCTTCTCAGGCCAACGGGACCGTAATGCGTTTCCAGCCGCGTTTGCGCCCAGGCGAAAGCGTCCGCATGCCGGCTGAAGACGGCCACGATGAGCAACGCGGGAACAGGAGAACGAGGTTCGGCCATACGTTGGTTATTGATTGCGAGCGCGGAACAACCGGATAGAATCGTTGTACCATCTCCGCGAGCAAAGTGTTCGACGTTCGGAAAAAATCGTTGTGACTTTGTAAGGAGCGCTACCATGCGCCAGCTGCGATTCGCGTTGGAGTTGAGCAAGCGTCACATCCTTGCCGTGGTGACGATCACCATGCTGGCTTCGCCGGTGTGGGCCTACATCAACGGCGAACATTATGACAGCCTTGATGCCGACAAGCAAAGACTGAAAATGCTTGGCTGGACATCCGCGTTCGAGCATTATCTGTCAACGTCCGCCCTGCCCGACAAAGCCGCGTTACGGCGCACCGCCAACGGGTTAGTCGGACAGGCGCTTCACCATCTCCCCGAGGAGGACGCGGCTAAGGTTTCGACCGAGACGAAACAGGAGATCGCCCGAATCGCCAGGGAAGCGTTTGAACAGGCGAGCATGGAGGTGCGACAAATCATCAAGACGGGGCAGGTGGGTTCGCTACGCTATCAAGTGGGAGCCTTGTCGTGGCACCGCTATTCTGTGACCTACGATCGTGACAACCAGCCCAGGAAGAAGGGCCAGTGGGGGGGCCTTGTTCCCTTCGTCGCCCTGAGGAGTACCGACCGCGTGCGGTGGGCGGAAGCCAAAATTGCCGTCGCGCTTTACACGCTGCCTGCGGACACCAAGATATTCTTCGACGGAGAGCCCACCACGCAGACGGGACCTTCACGCGATTTTGTCACGCCGTCCCTGGAGGTCGGCAAAAACTACCAATATGAAATTCTCGCCCGCTGGCAGGAGAAGGGCAAGGAAGTCACGCAATCACACAGGGTATCGATGACGGGAGGCGACTCCGTGAACGTCGCGTTTGGCCCCGTCACGACGAATCCGGTCCATTGTAAGTGGGTGCGGTACACGGGGGGCCGTAAGACTGCGGAAGCGTGTTCCTTCGCTTACAGTCTCGACCGCAAAACGGTCGTCAAGGTGCTTAGCAAGGGCACCGGCCTGGACGATAAGTTGATCCGCCTCTACGAGGCGGCTACGGATAAGCCGTTGGGTCCGAAGATCACTCTCCACGGCCACCGGGTAACTGCCCTGGCCGTCTCCCCCGACGGCAAGACGATCGCGACAGGCTTTCACAGCGAGTACAACAGACACTATGCGCTCGTCAGAGTCTGGGACGCGACGAGCGGCAAAGAGATCGGTGGGTACTACGACGGGCACTTCCCCCACTTAGATGAGGTCTTTGATTTGACCTTCTTCCAAAACGGCAAATTCGTCCTGATTATCGCTCTCCCCAAAAAAGAGTGAGGAGGGCACGTCTCTATTGCCAATGCGTTTCCGAACCCCATGTCCTTGTGAGGAGCATGTCATGCGACAGACGAAATTCAGCCTGGAGTTGAGCAAGCGAATTTTCCTCGCCTTGGTGATGGTCGGCATACTGGTTCCACCCGTGTGGGCCTACATCGAAGCCGGCACCTATAATAGCACTCTCAATACCCACAGAAAAAGGCTGGAGGCCGCCGGTTGGGCGGTAAATTACGGTCAGTATCATCTGTCCGCAGCTCTGCCGGATCGATCCACGTCGCGGGATTCCGTTAATTGGTTGGTCGCCAACGCCGTCCATGCCCTACCCAAAGAGGACGCGGCCAAGGTTTCGAGCGAAACCAAACGCGAGATCGCGCGAATCGCCAGGGAAACAATCGAAAGGGCGGTAACGAGCGGGCAAGATATAGTCAAGAAGGGGCAGACGGGTTCGCTGCGTTACCACGTAGGAACCTTGTGGTACAAGTACGATTGGGCGGACGGCAATGTGCGTCGCGACGTGAGACGGCTAGAGCACCGGTCAGCCCGCATTCCCTTCGTCGCCCTGATGCCGACCGACCGCGTGTACTTGGCAGAGGCAAGAATCACTGTCTTGGTCCCCGCCGACGCCAAGGTATTCTTCGATGGGGAATCCACCACGCAGACAGGTAGCGAGCGCCTTTACATCACGCCGCGCTTGAAGGCCGGGAAGAACTACCAGTATGAGCTTGTCGCTCGATGGCAGGAGAACGGTCGGGAAACCAAGCAATCACGCAGGGTCACCGTGACGGGCGACGGCTCTGCCCGCGTCAATTTTTTCACCGAGGAGAAGTAGAGAGGAGTGAAACCATGCGACCGGCGATGTTCAAACTGAGGTTGAGCAAGCGATACATGCTCGCCTTAGTGATCGCCATCATGCTGGTCTCGCCCGCATGGGCGACCATCAAATACAAACGCTACGATACGCGCGAGGCCGACGAGAAAAGATTGAAGGCAGTAGGCTGGACGACCACGTTCCAGCGCGATCTACAAACGTCCGCCCTGCCCGACAAAGCCGTGTTGCAGCGTACCGCGAACGAGTTGGTCGGCCGCTCCGTTCACGCCCTTCCCGAGGTGGTCGCGGTCCAGATTTCGTCCGAGATGAAACACGAGATCGCCCGACTCACCAGGGAAGCGCTCGCCAAGGCGAGTTTTGAGGAGCGCGAGATCGTCAAGATAGGACGGATGGGTTCGCTGCTCTACAAGGTGGGTGCCTTGCAGTATTATCATGTGAAATTCAATCGTTACGGCAGGCCCTATTCCGAGTTGGGCGGCTTGTCTCCTTTCGTGGCCCTGATGCCGGCCGGGCAAGCGCGGTCGATGGAAGCTCAAATTACCGTCCACATGCCCATAGGGGCACCTGCGGATGCCAAGCTATTTCTCAACGGAGAACCCACTACCCAGACGGGAGATAAGCGCGTCTTCGTCACCCCATCCCTGGAGATCGGCAAGAACTACCAGTATGAGGTTGTCGTCCGCTGGCAGGAGAACGGCAAGCCGATCGAGCGATCGCGCAAGGTTTCGGTGACGGGCGGCGACGCGGGTGCGGCACTTCAGCCCCGGCCCCGCCTACGCGAGCAATCGCGCAAGGTTTCGGTGACGGGCGGCGACTCCGTGAGGGTCGATTTTAATACCCAGACGGGGGATCGGATCGCGTGTAAGTGGACGCCGCACACGGGAGGACGCGCGACGGCGGAAGACTGTTCCTTCGCTTACAGTCCCGACCGCAAAACGGTCGTCAAAGTGCTTGACCAGGGTGCCGACCCCGACCATAAGGCGATCCGCCTCTACGACGCGGCCACGGATAGAGCCTTGGGACCGAAAATCGTTCTCGACGCCCAACGGATTACCGCCCTGGCCGTCTCCCCCGACGGCAAGATGGTCGCAGTGGCCTGTCACCGCAAACGCGACAGAGGTTATACGTTCGTCGCGGTCAAGGACGCGACGAACGGCAACGAGGTCGGCGGGTACACCGGGTACTGTGGCGGTCCGCCCCCCCTCGCCGAGGTCTTTGATGTGGCTTTCTTTCAAAACGGCAAATTCGTCCTGATTATCGCTCTCCCCAACCCGTGGGGAGGAAAGTGAGGGCAGCACATTCACATTGTCGGTGCGTTTCCGAATATCCCTTGTGCCCTTGTAAGGAATCTACCATGCGAATGACAAAATTCCTGGGATTAAGTAGGCCATTCTTCATCGCCTTGGTGATGGTCGTCGTACTGGTTCCGCCCGCAGGGGCGTATATCAACGGCGGCATCCACCACAGCACCCTCAAGACCTACGAGAAACAATTGAGGGCGGCAGGCTGGGAAGCAAGTTTCGGTCAGGATCTACCAGCCACTCTGCCAGATAAAGATGCCTTGCAGCGTTCCGTCAACCAATTGGTCGGCCAGGCTCTTCACACCTTCTCCGAGGAGGACGCGGCCAAGGTTTCGCCCCAGACCAAACGCGAGATCGCGCGACTCACCCGGGAAGCGATCGAGGAGGCAAATAAAGGCAGGAGACAGACCATCAAGACGGGAAAGACAGGTTCGCTTCGGTATCAGGTAGGAGTCTTGCGGTACGAGTCCTATTATGTGGTCAAGAGTGGCGTGGATCGCGGGATTAGGGGCCGGTCGTCGGGCTTGGTCCCCTTCGTCGCCTTGATGCCGGCCGATCGCGTGCGCTCGGCAGAGGCGCGAATTACCGTCTTTGTCCCCGCCGATGCTGAGGTGTTCTTTGAGAGAGAATCCACGACGCAGAGAGGGAGAGAGCGCCTTTACCTCACCCCGCCCCTGACGGTCGGCGAGAACTACCAGTATGAGATCCGCGCTCGATGGCAGGACAGGGGGAAGACGATCGAGAGATCACGCAAAATCTCCCTGACGGGAGGAGACTCCATCCGCGTCAATTTTCTCACCGAGGAGTAATCAGCCCGCAGCGCCGGCAAGGGAATCTGCTGGCGCTGCGGGCTGGTGAGATTGTTAACGCAATTTCTGTTGTTTCAGCACTTCCTGCAACCACTGGCGATCCTCAGAGTTGAGCGGCGTGGCCGGATCGCGGCCATAGTCGATCTTGGTCGCGAAGCCGCCTTGATCGTAACAGCGTGTGAAAGCCGTGTGCAGATCGAGTACGGTGTCGCGGTCATCGGAGGCCAACGGCAAGCGAAAACGCGGCAAACGCTTTTGCAAGGTCGCCGTGTAAATCTCATAGCGCTCCGGCTGCGTCGAGCGCGTCACGGTGACGGCGTAGTCCCAGTCGGGCAGGCCATCGCGCGAATACTCCAGCGTCGGTTGTCCTTGCAACACCAAATCGAGTTCGACAAGGTTGGCGCTGGCGTTGCGACCCTCGCGGCGTTTGTCGAGGTAGGCGGTTCGGCCGGCCGTCGTCACTTTGTTGGCCGGGCTGACCACATCAACCATCGTGATGAGCCGGCCATCGGAGCGCTGGCGGACCTCAATGTAATCTTCGTGGTGTTCCTCGCGCACGACAGAGGTGAACAGAGCTTGTTCGGTGACGTAATGACGTTGGTTGACGCGGGCTCGATAGCGATCGACCAGACCGGGCAGCAGAATCTGATACAGACACATGACGAGTTGGTGATGGAACACCGGCCAAAGGTCGTCGTCTTCGAGATACGGGTCCATACCGGGAAAGGGGCTCGGCATTGGCTGTCTTCTCCCTGGTTTTTGGAGAATCGCACGGACAGACGAGGTTGCAGCGCGCCGCCGTCCGGCGAGAGGATGGTGCATCCTCCCCCGTCTCGTTTGCCTGTGGTTTGTCCAATGAAATCTCGCTCTCTGCTCCGAGGGTCTTGAGGAGTGTATTATACGAGCGCGGAGAGCAAGTGCCAGCATCCGAATCGAGACGAGGGCGCGACCGAATCGGTTTGCCATCGTCCGAGCGCCTCTCATCATGAGGACCGCGCTTGACGCGGCTCTCCCAATCTCTGTAAGCTCCTTCCGCCACTCCCTCGCCCTTCTTCCCTCTGATGGGAAACCGGAGGTCCAATCGTGAACACGCGGATGGTCTTGCTCGCTGTCATCCTGCTCGCCGGCCGTGTCGAAGCCGGCACCATCAACAAACCCAAACTGCGGAAGTTGGCCGAACTGCCGGCTATCACCATCACATCCGTGATCCGCTTCTCGACCACCTACGGTTACTCCTTCAATCAAGAAAAACCTAATGCGGTCGCGGAGATTGCCCGCTTACGGAAGCAACTGAAGGGTGATGCCAGCGATGCCGAACGCTATCAGCGGCTGAGCTTGCTCTATGCGAAGGCCGATCGCACGAAGGAATCGGACGAAGCCTCCGCCAAGGCCGTCGCTCTTTGCCGGCAGCAGGTGCGCGAACATCCGCAAGACATGCGCTGGCTCGCTCAGCTTGGCGATGCGCTGGTTGAAGACGGCCAAACCGAGGAGGGCGAGAAACTCCTGCGCCGTGCGGTCAAGGAGGCACCCAACGAATGGCGAGCGTGGCTGGCATTAGCTCAATGCGTGGACGGTCTTTCCTTGCGGGCTGTCACGGGAGATAAACCGTTCACCTTCCGTTATGCCGATCACAAACTGTTGATCCCCGCGCTGCTCAAGACGAAACCGACAGAAAAACAGATCGCGGCGATGCGCCGGCTGCGCAAGGAAGCGAAAGCCGATTACGACCGGGCGATCGCGTTGGCACCGCGCGAGGCGAAGTCGTATCTGTGGCGAGCCGCTTCGCATGGGATACATGGAGCGGTCGAAGCCGGCTTGCACATGGGGCGAGGCGAGAAGGTCAACGTGATGATGTACCTCGTCACGCCTGAATGCGCGGCCGACATGAGCCGGGCAGCTCGTCTTTCTCCCAATGATCCCGCCGCTATCGGCGCGGCGATGTTCCTGGAGATTATGGCCTGCATCCTGCACGATAAAATGGACCTCAGTGAGAAGAAAGATTTGTCCGCGGATGTCCCGGCCGCGAAGGATCGTTCGGTGGTGGACTTCTTACCTACGGCGAGCCGTGATTTCGTTCGTTGGGCGATGAATCGTATCAGCCTGTTGAAAATCGGCTTGACAGGCATGGTATGTTGGCGGCAGGCCAACACCGCCAACCGAGGAATCTCCCATGAGTATGGGCCGCCGATCCAGCGAACAACAGCCCCAACTCTGGCTCC
>Ga0134126_10007353_pt1 | contig 13832 bp, 10 predicted proteins | sample KB31752_FD_96881 | JGI IMG/M metagenome (GOLD analysis project Ga0134126, IMG submission 96881) | Terrestrial soil microbial communities with excess Nitrogen fertilizer from Kellogg Biological Station, Michigan, USA - KB3-175-2 | ecosystem: Environmental > Terrestrial > Soil > Unclassified ...
CATGGGTGTTTTATGGACTTACCGGGTTGGGGCTTTTTATCCTTCGGAAAAGGACCCCCGAAGCGACGCGGCCCTACCGGGTTTGGGGCTATCCGTGGCTGCCGTTGGTCTTTGTCGCTTTCACCCTTTTCTATCTTGTGACGACTATCTACGGCGACGTCGCCGCTTACCGCAGCGGGAAGTCTCCGGTCATCAATTCCGTTTTCGGTCTGGCACTTACAGCGGCGGGTATACCTTTTTATTTGTATTTTCAACGTAAACGCATGAACCATGAGAAATAAGATGTATGCGATTCTGGCCGCTTGTCTACTTTTCGCTACGAACGCCGCGCATGCCCAGGTGGCCGACCCTCACGGCCGTATCGGTGCAGGGCACAGGCAAACCGGACATGACAGCGTATATCTCCTACGGCCGGACCGCGTCTTCGACGGCGAACAACTGCATGAAGGATGGGTGGTCCTCGTGCGGGGCCGTGAGATAGAGGCCGCCGGACCCTCCGCATCGCTACAGGCGCCTGCAGGCGTCATCATCCTCGATCTCAAAGGCGCCACGCTGCTACCGGGGCTCATCGAAGGGCATAGTCATCTCTTTTTGCATCCGTATAACGAGGTCTCCTGGAATGACCAGGTCCTGAAAGAATCGAGGGCGGAGCGGGTAGCGAGAGCGGTTGTACATGCTCGTAAGACTTTGATGGCGGGTTTTACGACCACACGCGATCTCGGGACCGAGGGGGCGGGATATGACGATGTGGGCCTGAAGCAGGCAATCGAGAAGGGGGTCGTACCCGGACCGCGGATCTTATGTGCGACCCGCGCCATCGTCGCCACGGGCAGCTATGGACCGAAGGAGCTGGCCTACGATATCGAATCGCCGCATGGCGCCGCGGAAGCCGACGGCCTCGAAGGGATCACCCGCGAAGTGCGTACGCAGATCGGCAAAGGCGCCGATGTAATAAAATTATATGCCGATTACCGCTGGGGAATCAATGGCGCCAGTGAGCCGACATTCACCGTGGAAGAGATGAAAAAGGCAGTGGAAGTCGCCTCCAGCAGCGGCCGTATCGTCGCGGTACATACCGGTACCACCGAAGGGATGCGTCGCGCTATCGAAGCCGGTGTCACGACAATAGAACATGGCGACGGCGGTACTCCAGAGCTTTTTGCCGCCATGAAGGCCAAAGGCATCGCGTTGTGTCCTACGCTGGCAGCCGGAGACGCCATCCTTCAATATGCCGGCTGGAGGAAGGGAGTCGATCCGGAACCCGAACGCATCAAGGCCAAGCGGGCCAGCTTTCAGGCCGCGCTCGCGGCGGGCGTCACCATCTGTATGGGCGGTGACGTAGGGGTGTATCCGCATGGCGATAATGCGCGCGAGATGGAGGACATGGTCGATTATGGTATGAAGCCGCTGGACGTCCTGCGTTCGGCCACCTCCATAAATGCAGATGTCTTCCGGATATCCAAACGGGTCGGAAGGATACGCGCGGGACTCCTGGCGGATATCCTGGTGGTGGAGGGCGATCCGGCGGTCAACATATCGCAGGTGCGGAAGGTGATCTGGGTAATGAAGGATGGGGTGATCTACCGGCCCTGATCAGCCGCTACGGATCGTTACCGGTCGCCCGGGATGGTCCCGGCGGGTCGCGGGTCACATCCCTTTATTGTTCGATCGTCACGTGTGCTTCATACGTATCCGCCAACGAATCTTTGATACGGGTAGTATCGTGTACCGACGCAGCGATGGGGAAATAAACTTTGAAAAAGGCCGAATCCTTCTGATACATCCGGATATTCAGCTTGTAACCCAGCAATTGATTATAACGCCGCAGGGCATGGCCCTTATTGGCTGTTTGGAGAATTACAAAACGATAGAGAGCCTCACCCGCACCCGGGACAGGGTCATGGAGATCCGGCGGGGGCGTGACGACCGGTTTCTGAGCAGTGGCATCCACCCTGGCCGTATCCTTTTTTTCAAGGACGGCGGCCGAAGCGTTTCGGGCGGCCGTATTGGTATCGACGGCAGTGCGGGCCACAGTCGTAGAATCCACGCGCCGTGCAGCGGTCGTGTCGGGGATGACGGTGGCGCGGTTCTCGGAAGTCGGCTCAACGAAATTGTTGCGTTTGTACAGGTAATAACCGCCCCATCCGATGACAATGAGCCCGGCAATGAGACCGACCAGCAGCAGCGTCTGCCGTGAATTGGTATTCCGGGATTCTTCCCGGGTCTCTTCTTCATGGCCGGCGGTGGTCCGGCGGTCATGGTGGTGGTCTTCGAGACGGGCAACGAGATAGTCGCCGGGGGTGAATTCCAGCAGCCCCTCTTTGTTTTTGAGCAGGGTCCCGATGCCGTCAAGATAAAAAGGCTTGCCGATATTGAGCAGCTGACGGCCGGTGGTCAGATAGAAATCCAGGTCGGCGGCGGCCAACGATTTCATTTTTCCCGTATGCTCCTTGATATAGGTGATGAGGACGTCGTCTGCGAGGGCGATATTGGCATTTTTAAAGGAAATGCCCGTAGCGGGCACCTGTCCGATCCTGTCCGACTCCTGGGGGATCACTGCTCCCGCATCGAGGGTGAAACTGCCGATTCCGGGTAGATCAAGCTTTCTGTGTTGATATAAGTACTGTGATAATAGTTGTGGTAGTTTCACACAATCGGATTTTGCGATGGGATAAAGATAAAGCTTTTGGTGTACTTCCCCGTAACTTTGTGGAGCATACGGCCGAATGCTGCCGTCAAACGCCGCTATGATGACGAAGGAAGAGACAGATTTTATCCGGTATTGGGAGGCCAATCGCCTCAAAAGAAAAAAGCTTTCCCGACAATTGCTCGTAGGTATCCCGGCAGGTTTGCTGATCACGGTGCCGATCGTCATCAATCTCACCTCGGGATGGTACAAACGCGCGACCATGGAGATGAATAGCAGCGATTTCAACCCCATGGTATTGATCGTCGCGCTATTGATCATCGTCGCTTTTTCGGCCATTTTCTGGCAGCGGCATCAGTGGGACCAATATGAACAGCGGTATCTCGAGCTGCTGATCAAACGCGATAGGGAAGAGGACCGTCAGAGTGAGCATGTGGAAGCACGGAGCGGCCCGGACGAAGGAGATGACCCGGGGGCAAAACAAAGCCCCGGCGAAAACCAGGGCTCTTAGCAGGTAGTTCATGGTTACTGCACATCAAGCAGCTGTATATCTAAAAATCAGGATGAAAAAACGGTATCTGGCGCCACACAACGATAAGGTTAGACATTGATTGGCAGTCTCTTAAGTTGATCCAATAAGGTTGATTAGTGATTTGTCCCGTGTAAACCCAGTAAATTAGACAACTCCTTAGCAGGAATTGCTGCAAGAAAATTAAAAAAACTTCAAGATTTTTTAATTCTGTCCTGTAATTGGACGCGTGTTAGTTGGAACTGCCCCATTTTACATCCCTGAGGTCATTGCGCGTAATGGCTTCATTACCATGCAGTTTCCTGCTTATGTTGCCCTTGTCCTCGTGCAACCATTCGGCCAGCGGCTGGGATTGAACCCGCCGGCGATGTCTATTCATCGCGGAATCGATAACTTTGTAGAAACCCACCGATCTTGCCACACGAAAGCATTTCCGTCTTCGACATGTTCAAAATTGGCGTCGGTCCGTCCAGCTCGCACACCCTCGGACCCTGGCGCGCCGCTCAACGGTTCACCGACTCGCTCCAGGAAAAACATGGACTATCCGGTCTCGAAAAGATAACCGTTCTTCTCTATGGCTCGCTGGCCAAGACAGGGAAAGGACACGGCACGGATATCGCCATCCAGCTGGGTCTGGGGGGCGAAGATCCGGTCACCTTCGACCCGGGACAGATCGATACGGCCATCGGGTCCATCCTGGACCGGAAAAGCCTGAACGTCCGCGGCCTCCGGCCCATCACGTTCGATCCGGCAACCGATATCGTTTTTCTTTATTCCGAAACCTTACCCTATCATCCCAACGCCATGACATTCGCGGCCGATTGGGAAGATGGTTATCAACTGGCCGAGACCTGGTATTCCATCGGCGGAGGATTCGTCCGCAAAGAAGTTCAGGAGGCGTCGGTAGGATCTGCCATGCAGCTGCCTTTCCCCATCGATACGAATGCCGATCTGCTTCATTGGTGCCGCATGACCGGGTTGAGCATCAGCGAGGTCGTCCTGGAGAACGAGGCGGCATGGAGATCCGAGGCCGAGACGCGATCGGGTGTCGGCCTGATATGGAAGGTTATGCGGGAATGCGTCTATCGGGGTTGTCACGCAGAAGGCATGCTCCCGGGTGGTCTTCATGTGCAACGTCGCGCCGCCATGCTGAACCGAAAATTGATCGGCGACCGCCCATATCACGATTTTGAATCCTGGGTGGCAGCTATCCGGTCGGGAGGCAACGGTTTCAAATATACGCTGGACTGGGTCAGCTGTTTTGCCCTCGCCGTCAACGAAGAGAACGCCTCTTTTGGCCGTGTCGTCACCGCTCCCACCAACGGCGCGGCCGGCGTCATCCCCGCGGTCCTTCAATACTTCGTCATTTTCTGCGACAGTCTCGAAGAGGAAAAGATCTTCCGTTTCATCCTTACCGCTTCGGAAATAGGCAGCATCTTTAAAAAGGGCGCCACCATTTCCGCCGCCATGGGCGGTTGTCAGGCGGAGATAGGGGTAAGTAGCGCCATGGCTGCCGCGGCCCTCACCGAATCCGTAGGGGGCAACCAGCGGCAGGCAATGATGGCCGCGGAGATCGCGATGGAGCATCATCTCGGGCTCACCTGCGATCCCATCGGCGGTCTCGTGCAGATACCCTGTATCGAACGCAATACGATGGGCGCGATAAAGGCCATTACCGCATCGCAGCTGGCGTTGCAAAGCACGCCGGATTTTGCGAAGGTGTCGCTCGATGCCGTCATCCAAACGATGTGGCATACCGCGCAGGACATGAACAGCAAATACAAGGAAACCTCCGACGGCGGGCTCGCCGTGCAGATACCGCTGGGGTTGAGCGAATGTTGAGGGAACGGGCTCGCCGTGCAGATACCGCCGGGGTTGAGCGAATGTTGAACGCACATCCCGTGTATCGAAACCGGACAGAGCCAGGACAGATCGCGGAACTAAAACGATGAGGCACAGGTTGCTGTGATTTCGGCATCCTATTGGCCTCTTTCCTCCAAAATTAACTCGTTCCCATGCTCCGCAACTATTTCCTCACTGCCTGGCGAAACCTCGTCCGCAATAAAGCATATAGCACCCTGAATATCCTCGGTCTCTCCATCGGTATGACCGTGGCCCTGCTCATCGGTCTCTGGGTTCAGTACCAATACTCCTACGACCGATCGCTCCCCAATTACCGGCAGGTTTACCAGGCTCGTAGTCGATTTTCCCGCAATGGCCAAAAAGAACAGATGGACGCTACCTGTCTGCCTCTGGCATCCGCATTGGTGAAGGATATCCCTGGTATCCAGTATGCGGTCCATACCGATTGGATCGACGATCACGGTCTGGTTGCCGGCAAGAACAAAGTCTATCTTCCGGGTATTATGGCCGGAGACGATTTCTTCAAGGTCTTTCCTGACCTCATCGTCAAAGGCGATCTGAATACGGCGTTGAAGGAAGACTACTCCATCGTGCTCACGGAGTCCGCCGCAGGGGCGCTTTTCGGAGAGGAAGATCCCATGAACAAACCGGTACGGATCGATAACACGCACGATCTTATCGTCAAGGCGGTGATTAAAGACATTCCCGCCAATTCTACATTGAGATACAGATATGTTATCCCCTTCGCCTACGCTGCCAGCATCAGTGACTGGACCCGCGACGCGGCCACCAACTGGAACAACAATTCTTTCGCGACATATGTGACCCTCCTGCCGGGTGTCACCTACACACAGGTGGAGCCCGGGCTGAAGGCCATCCTCGACAGATATGCACCGGAAGGCAGATCCTCTCAGCAGGAGATATTCCTGCAACCCATGAAGGATTGGCATCTGTACAGCGATTTCAAGGCGGGGTATGTTTCCGGCGGATTCATCGAATACGTGCGGATATTCAGCCTGATCGGTATCCTGGTACTGCTGATCGCCTGTGTGAATTTTATGAATCTTTCTACGGCCCGATCCGAGAAACGCGCGCGCGAGGTCGGCGTTCGTAAGGCGATTGGTTCCCGCCGCAAAGACCTTATCTTCCAATTCCTGATCGAATCCCTCGTCATTACCACATTTGCCGCAGGTGTGGCGCTGGCGCTGACCCACATGTTGTTGCCTTCCTTCAACCTGCTCACCAGGAGCCAGATCGTCCTGCCAATAGGAAATGGTGTGTTCTGGTTGGCGATGATCGGCTATGTCCTGCTTACGGGGTTGCTCGCCGGCGGGAGGCCTGCTTTCTTTCTGTCTTCCTTTCAACCCGTCAAAGTGCTTAAAGGGTCCGTCACAGCCGGCCCCGGCGGCACGTTGTCCCGAAAGATATTGGTAGTATTGCAATTCACCTGTTCCATCGCTCTGATCATCAGCACCTGCTTGATCTACCAGCAGGTACAGTATGCGAAAGACCGGCCTACCGGTTATCTTTCGGACCGACTCGTGATGAGCGACGGTAGCCCCGATCTGGATCGAAATTTCCCTGCGCTGCGTGACGAGATGATGCGCTCCGGAGCCATAGAATCCGTTACGCGAAGCTCCAGCTTCGTCATCGGTCTTCCACGATGGAGCCTGGTGCAAAGCTGGCCGGGCAAGCAGCCCGAAGAAAAGCTTCTGGCGGCTTTCGTCAATATCGGCGACGATTATTTCAAGACGATGGGCATGCGGTTGGCGGCGGGCAGGAGCTTCACCGGCAATTATGCCGCCGATACGTCCACGCTGATCCTGAATGAAGCCGCCGTGAAACGCATGCGGCTGAAAGACCCTGTCAATACCGTTATCACCTGGAATCTCACGCCGCATAGGATCGTCGGTGTCGTCAAAGACGCACTAATGAAGTCGCCGTATAGTCCGGCTATCCCTACGGTCTTCAACTATGACCCGGAGGCGGGTAACATCACCTACCGGTTGTCGAAATCGATACCCACCTCTACGGCAATCGCCCGGCTTGGCGTGCTCTTTAACAAATACAACCCTTCCTTTCCCTATTTGTATCATTTCGTGGACGAGTCCTATGCGCACAAATTCGATGTCGAAGTGCTCGTAGGGAAACTCTCGGCGCTATTCGCCGCCCTGGCTATCTTCATCTCCTGTTTGGGGCTTTTCGGGCTGGCGGCCTATTCGGCGGAACAACGGACCCGTGAGATCGGTATCCGAAAGGTGCTCGGCGCTACCGTACCGCAATTGTGGTTGCTGTTATCCGGGGATTTCGTGGTGCTGGTCCTGGTGAGTTGCGTCGTGGCGTCTCCATTAGCCTGGTATTTCCTGCATGACTGGTTGCAGAAGTATACCTACCGGATCACTATCGGGCCGGGCGTTTTCCTGATCGCGGCGGCGACGGCGCTACTGATCACGCTGTTTACGGTCTCGTTTCAAGCCATACGGGGGGCAATGGCGAACCCAACGAGGTCGTTGCGTAGTGAATGAGGAGATCTTCGCCTCTGGCTTGCGAATGAGCGGGCGGCGGTGGCGTTAATTCAACTGCGGGTCTCGTGCCAGCGCGTCGATGTCCGCATCTTTGTAATTATGGATCTCATTGTAGAGGGTGTCGCGTTCCACCGGTTCGCGACCTACCTGCCGGATCAGCGCCACCAGCTGGGCAGTGCTGAGGCTGGGCGTTTGTTCCTCGCTGCCGGCCATCGAATAGATCTTCGTCGTGTCGTCGATGGTGCCGTCAAGGTCATTGACGCCAAAGGACAGTGTCAGCTGTGCGTTCTGTCTTCCCAGCATGGGCCAATAGGCCTTCAAATGCGGAAAATTATCCATAAACAGACGCGACACGGCATATAGCTTCATGTCCTCGACGACCGACGACTCGGGTACATGGCTCATGTCATTATCCTTGTTACGGAATTTCAATGGGATAAAAGTATTGAAGCCTCCGGTGCGATCCTGTAGCTCTCTTAGCCTGTTCATATGATCGATACGATGCGCATAGGTTTCAATATGGCCATAAAGCATCGTGGCATTGGTATGCATGCCTTCGCGGTGTGCCGCTTCGTGTATGGCCAGCCAGCCTTCCGCATCGACCTTATCGGCGCAGATCACGTTGCGGACGTCCGGATGGAAGATCTCGGCGCCGCCGCCGGGCATCGAATCCAGCCCAGCCTAATGCAGCCGATGCATGCCTTCTCTTACACTCAGCTTCGCTTTCCGGAACATATAGTCCAGTTCCACGGCGGTGAACCCTTTTATATGAAGACCCGGCCGATGCGCCTTGATCTTTTGCAGCAATTCCGTGAAGAACTCCAGGTTCAACTTCGGGTGGACGCCGCCGACGATATGCACTTCGGTCACCGGCTTGTCATCATAGCGTTTCACGATGTCCAGCATCTGCTGCTGGCTCAGCTCCCAACCCTCATCCCGATGGGCATAGACACGGGAATACGAACAAAACTGGCAGGTGAAGACGCAGACGTTAGTCGGCTCGATATGAAAATTACGGTTGAAATACGTTTTGTCTCCGTGCATCCGTTCGCGGACATGATTGGCCAGCGCTCCCAGAAAAGGAAGACTGCCTTTTTCGAACAGGAGGACCCCTTCTTCAGGGGTGATGCGCTCGCGCGAAAGGATCTTTTCGCCGATGGCCCGCAAGGGCTTTTCTGCCGTCTCCAGGAGGGAAGCTATACCTGTCGTATGGGTGATCATGCCGCAAAATTAACGATTGTGTGGGTATTTCTTTATCTTCAGCGAATGAATATCCGCTTTCGTCTTATCGTCATGAATTTCCTCGAATTCTTCGTCTGGGGGGCCTGGCTGATCTCATTGGGAGACTATATGTTCAATATACTTCATTTCGACGGTAAGCAGGTCGGCAGCATCTATGGGACGATGGGGATCGCCTCGATATTCACACCCGCATTGTTCGGGATCGTCGCGGACCGGTGGATGAATGCGGAAAGGGTGCTGGGGCTTTGTCATATTATTGCGGCGGTTATGCTGATCTGGGCCTCCACACTGACGAGCTTTGGTCTTTTCTACATGGCGATGCTTTTCAACTCCTTCTTCTTTATGCCCACGATCGCGCTGAACAACACCGTCTCCTATATCATTCTTGAAAGAAGAGGGTTCAATATTATCCGGGATTTTCCCCCGATCCGTGTCTGGGGTACGGTGGGCTTTATCTGTGCGATGTGGGTCGTCGATCTGTGCGGCTGGAAACAGAGCCCGGTTCAGCTGTATGTGAGCGCCGCTGCGGGTGTGACGCTCGGGATCTATGCCTTCACCCTGCCCGCGTGTTTTCCCATACGGACAGGGCCCAAACCCAGTCTTTATGCATCGCTGGGGCTGGATGCCTTTGTCCTGTTCAAGAGACCGAAAATGCTGATCTTTTTTATTTTTTCGATGCTGTTGGGTTTTGCCTTGCAGATCAGCAATGCCTTTGCGGATGGGTTCATCAGCGATTTTGCGCATGTCGACCGTTATGCCGGGGCCTTTGCCGTCAGGCATTCGGTGCTGCTCATCTCCATTTCGCAGATCTCGGAGACTTTATTCATTCTGACCATTCCTTTCTTTTTACGACGATTTGGCATTAAAGCGGTGATCCTGATGAGCATTTTCGCCTGGGTATTCCGGTTTGGACTCTTCGGTATCGGCAACCCCGGCAGCGGGCTGTCTTTCCTGATCCTGTCGATGATCGTTTACGGGATGGCCTTCGACTTCTTCAATATTTCCGGATCGCTGTTCGTCGAGCGGGAGGCCGATATCAAGATCAGGGCCAGCGCCCAGGGGCTCTTCATGGTGATGACGAACGGGTTCGGCGCCTGGGCAGGAACATTCCTGAGCGGGTTGGTGGTCGATCATTTCACTGAAAACAAAGTGCGGGACTGGCACAGCATCTGGCTGACCTTTGCCGGGTATGCGCTGGTGCTCGGGATCGTGTTCCCGCTGGTATTCCGGTATAAGCATACAGCCATGGACGACAAGGCTCCCGTCCTGCAATAGCTATATGAGGTGGATATATACCTTCGTAACGCTGATCTGCTTCGGGCCTGCCGTCTCCCGGGCCCAGCCGCAGGCCGATATCAGCAATGGCATCGTGCATGCGCGGTTTTATTTGCCGGATACCGCGACAGGTTATTACCGCGCTACCCGTTTTGACTGGTCGGGCGTCATGCCCCTGCTCGAATTCCGGGGACACCGGTATAGCGGCCAGTGGAATCCCGTTTATTCCCCGACCGTCAACGACGCGATCATGGGTCCTGTTGAATCCTTTTGGCCGTTGGGATATGACCGCGCGCCAGCAGGCGGAACATTCGTACAGATCGGCGTCGGGGTCCTCACGCGACCGGATACAGCCCGTTATTCCTCCTTCCGCTATTATCACATCGAAGACGCCGGACGGTGGCGGATAACACACCGGAAGAACAGTATCAGATTCAGACAACGCATCGACGGTTCGTCCTACAGCTATGTATGTACGAAGACGATCACGCTGCCGAAAGGTGAGTCCGGAATGGTGATCGCGCATGAGCTACGCAATACCGGCCGGGATACGATCGAAACCAATGTCTTCGACCATAATTTTTTTGTCATGGACGGTCACGACCTGGGACCGGGTTTCGGGCTCCGGTTCCGGTTTCATTTGGACACGTCAGGGTCGCGGGGCGCGCGCGATCTGGCGGCCATACAAGGCGATTCGATCGTCATCCTGCGACCTTTTGCGGCAAAAGAGACCGTCTTTGCCGTGCTCAAAGGTTACGACAGCACCGCTGCCGATTACGATTTCGTTCTAGAAAACCCGCTGACCGGCTCATCGCTGCATATCCGCGGCGACAGACCGCTTGTCCGGCTCGTTTATTGGGGATATCATAACACACTGTGCCCCGAACCCTATATCCATATCAGGGTGGCGCCCGGCCAGACTTTCACGTGGACGTTGCGTTATAGCTTCGAACCGCGGGTAGATAGTTCTGCTGCGAAAAGCACCCGCTGAATCCGCCATCAACGGTAATGCGGCATATGAAAAGGAGAGGGTGGATGCAAGCAGTAAAAACAGCAGCAAGGGTCGCATTAGCAGGGGTATTCCGCCCCAGAATAGGAAAAAGTTTCGATAAAAAAAGCCCGGGACCGGGGGACGGCGGGACGAAAAGAAGCCCGCATCCTTGAAGCAGCGGGCTTATCCAAAGCATAACGATCAACGCCGGGGCTAGGGTAACTTGATCCGGTAAATGGTATAGGGTGTCGTTCGCTTGCTGGCCCCATTGTTGAAGTCGGGTCCCAGATTAATTTGCGAACAACTCATGTACAAATAACCATCGGTGGAGATAGCATAGCTATCGGGCCAGATGAGCCGGCTGTCCTGCACGACGGTAGTTAACTTAAGGTTCTTATCGAGTTTAATGATACGGTGCTGTTCGAGATCTCCCATATACAGATTGCCTGCCTGGTCGAAGATCATTCCGTCCGTGGTGGTATAGGTACCCAATTGTTCCACTCTTGCCCCGAGGACATTCGGATCCAGTGTCGTATCCCGCAGGTCGGCAGTGGGTACCCGGTACAGGTTATGATCGGACAGAGGTTTATAGTACAGATAAGAATTGTCGGGCGTCAGCGCGATCCCGTCGGAGTTGACATAAAAAGGTGCGTCGGCCTGGTTGATCTGCTTACCATCGATGGTCAGGATATAGGTCTGATCGGCGATGACCGAGGTATTACCCTGCAGGACCTGGCGGGCGTTACCCGTATTGAGATCGACGACGACGATACCGCCTTCGCTGGAATTGCTCAGGTAGGCGACATTGTTGGAGGCATCGACCCGGACATCGTTGATATAGCTTTGATCGTCCGTGGCGCCGGCCAGCGGATAGGTGCGGATGACGGTATTGGTAGCCAGACTGATCTCTACGAGCTTCTGGCTATTGAGGTATACGCCTCTTTGAAAAGGCGATGCCGGATCGACGACCCAGAGATTGTTGTTGGCATCGACATAGACGGCCTGAACGCAAACCCACTTGTCCATTGCGCTGTCGCCTTCCGCCCAGCTGTTCATCATTGTGTTGGGATAGGGTACTTCGGGATTTCCATGGGTAATTTCGGCGACTGCATTCTTGTAGGTGGTGGACCATAAAGGGTATGAAGTGAACAACCGTCCGTCTTTCGAAATGGCAACCCCCGTCAGCTGATAGGTGCTATCCTGGAAAACGACCTGTAGGGACGGATTAGTCATATTGTTCTGTCCGGTTCCGGGTGTTTTCTTACAGGCAGTCATCATAAGGCATAGGAGCGCGGTGGAGGCGAAAAGTCTTATCATAAAGAGGCTTTACACTTTCTTTAACATAAAGCGTACCGTGCCTTTTTAAGCTTGCACAGGGGAAGAAATTCTACAGGAACGTAGCAAAAAGCCCGCACGGAGCGCGGGCTTTTGGGGATATATTGACTTTTCGACCCTGAAGAACCTACTTACAGGTGCGATTCGATCTTCTTGACAAAATTGGACTTAGGTTGCGCGCCGACCAGCTTGTCGACGACCTTGCCTCCCTTGATGAAAAGGATGGCCGGGATGCTCGTAATGCCATAATTGACCGAGAGTTGCGGATTGTGATCCACGTTCACCTTACCCACATTGATCTTACCGTCGTATTCCTTCGACAATTCTTCAATGACCGGTCCGATAGCGCGGCAGGGTCCGCACCATTCCGCCCAGAAATCTACAACCGTCAATTTATCGGAGGCGATCACCTTGTCCTGAAAATTAGTATCTGTTAGTTCTAGAGCCATAATCGGGTGTTTTATATGATAGTTATGTTTTTTGAATTACAAATGTCGGCTTAATTAAGCAACTTTTTCGTCGGATGCATGACAAATTTAGCATCAAATGGTCACGACCTGGACCTCGAGTTCCGGAGTTTTTTCAAGGAAGGCGGTCATTTCGTCATTCATCTCAAATCCGCTGCCCATGGTGAACAGACTGATGTTGCTATGCGTTTTCGGCTCTATAATATTGAATTTCAAGCCTGATTTGCCCGGGTATTTCCGAATGTTCTGATCCATGAATTGCACGATCTGTTCATTAATGAACCGGGCCGCTACCTCGATGATCACCTGTTTGGTCAGGATAGGCTTTATACTCTCGAGGAGCATCATTTTCTCTATCCGGAACTCGAATTCCGATTTATTGAACCTTTGCCTGAAGCCACCCGTCAGGAACAGGTTCTTGCCCTTTTCCAGGTAGTTGCTATAGCGCGCATAATCCTCGCTCCACAACATGAACTCGGCCTTCCCGGTATAATCTTCTATCACCAGCGATCCAAACTGTTTGCCAGTCTTGCTGACACGATGTTGCGCATCCACGACGAGACCCGCGAGTCGCAAAGACTTTCCGGGATTAGATTGCAGCGTCAACGCTTCTTTTATCTCGTTGAACTCGCCCAGTCGCGTGATACCATAATGCGTGATCTCGAATTTGAAATGATCCAGCGGATGTCCGCTCATGAACATGCCCGTGACGTCCTTCTCATGATCGAGCAGCTCGGTCAGCGTCCACGGTTCACAGTTAGGGATCTTCGGAGTGGCGATATCGGGCATGACCAGGTCTCCGAAGAGGCTATTGCTGCTTTGGGTAGAATTGGTCTGATAGACATTCCCGAATTTAATGATCTTCTCCAGACCCGTCGACGTATCTCCTTGCGGCATATGGAAATATTGCGCGCGGTGGATGTCGGGGAAACAATCGAATGTTCCGGCATAGGCCAGG
>Ga0134126_10007354_pt1 | contig 13831 bp, 13 predicted proteins | sample KB31752_FD_96881 | JGI IMG/M metagenome (GOLD analysis project Ga0134126, IMG submission 96881) | Terrestrial soil microbial communities with excess Nitrogen fertilizer from Kellogg Biological Station, Michigan, USA - KB3-175-2 | ecosystem: Environmental > Terrestrial > Soil > Unclassified ...
ATGGCGAATCACGGTGTGGATTGCAGCAACGCTGCTCGTAATCGCCATCGGCCTTTCGCGTATCTACCTCGGCGTCCACTACCCTAGCGATGTTTTCGCCGGATATCTGGCTGCCACAGTCTGGGTGGGAACCATCATCGTGCTCGATCACGTGCGCAAGGTGCGGGGAAGCTCGAAATCGAGAACAGCAAAATAAATCGAATTGGTTTATGGCTGTTCCAATCCATGCTCCACTTTCCAGTCATGTAAGCGTTTTTGGCCTTCTTGAATTTCGGCGTCGGTATAGCGGTGGTGCAGATGGACCCACTCCATTGTTTCCCGTGCATTCTTTGGAAATTTCGTTCCCGGAGCGCCGCCTTCCGCGGCCAGCATGTACCATATATATGCGCTAATTGCGTCCTTCTGCACTCCATCGCCATTTTCATACATGAAGGCCAGCTTCAGTTGCGCTTCCGGCTCCTGATCGTCTCCCGCTTTCAAGAGCCATTTCACGCCTTCCGGTTGGTTCCTGGGGACATCCTTTCCGGCAAAGTTGTAAACGCCGGCAAAATACTCCGCTCTGGGCATTCCTTGTTCTGCCGCCTTGGTGAACCAACTCAAGGCTGTTGGATAGTTACGAGGAACATCAAACCAGCCTTCCTGGTAAATAAGTCCCATGGCGAATTCAGCGCCAGGTTTTCCCTGAGCTGCCAACTGCTGGAAGAGAGCAAGACCTTGCCGGCGATTTTCCTTCTTGTCTTGCCCGGAGATTGCTTTTCCATTTTTAAAAAGCATCAGGAGATCTCCGGCCCCGATCCAGGAGCCGCTCTCGACCGCCTTAACATACCAATCCTTTGCTTCCGGTTCCCGATGTAGTTGCACCAGCAGTGCTCCAACGTTAAATTGCCCCACAGCATCATTGTGCTCGGCGGCCATGCGATACCATTTCAGCGCTTCATCAGGATCATGTCCTTTGCTCCCGGCAAAATGTTCAAATGGATCGTAATAAACGCCTATCTGGGTGGCCGCAATCGAACTCCCCTGATCAAATGCGAGGTGATACCACTTGAGCGCCTCAGTCGCATTCATCGGTACGCCGCTTCCCAGCTGATAAGCCATGCCTAAAACAATCTGTGCATGTATATCTCCGGCTTGCGCCTGCGTAAGCAGTTGCTGGACCTTATCAGGGGCCAACTGCATTGCTTCATTTCGCAATAAAAAATAGTCCCTGCTCTGGATCGTTTTTGTGGGTGCTGGAACTCTATCCGCCTCAGCCGGTTTTGTTTGTGTCCAGGCTGGCATTGCCACAAGGACAATCAAAAGAAAATGCATCCGTAAAAAATTCATCTGCGTTCCCGCTTTCCTACAAGCAAGCGGGAGCGTAACTCTTTTTGGGAATGCCCTGAAAGCGGCAAACTACGGCAGGAGCCTATGTACATTGAATGTCGTCCAAGATGAGTACCGCCTGCGCTCGTTGGGCCCGCTGCTCTCAACCCTCTGAGGATCGTTGAGACGGAAAGTCGAGCTATTACCGTCTGGTCATCCTGAAATTTCCCTCAGGCCGTTCTGCGGACAATCTCACCATCCGGCGCGATTCGCGTGCCGGACGCGAAGCCTCATAGTCCAGAAACTGCTGGATCACCCGACCTGCATCGCGATATCCCTGCACAATGATCGGTGCAACAATCTCGCTCTCAAAATCCAGCGCTCCGGCGGGCAAAGGTTCTTCCGGTGCGATGTTAAAGAACTTCACAAAGCGGTAGCGCTGCTTGCCTATTTCCAACTCCAGTTGTTCCGGCTTCACACCCATCTCGTTGGCATAAATGGAGCACAGCCGGTTGATGTTGCTCAGCAGAGCAATATCCGATTTGAAGTTCTTTGAAACCAGAATGTCCACGGCATGAACCCCGACATCAAGAAAAGTCTTGATCTTTCCGGTCTGATCGTCGCCGGTGAGCGGCGCAATCAGCACCAGGAAAAGGACGTCCGCGCCCAGGCGAAGCGCAGGCAAGACCGGTTGGTTGGTCATGATGCCGCCGTCAGTCCAGAGCCGGCCGTCCATGGTGACCGCTTCATAAGCGAAGGTGTAAGACGAAGAAGCCACTGCCGCCAGAACCAGGTCTTGCGGCTGCTCCACTTCTCTACGGATAAACTCTTCTTGCGCGCCCGGATCGGTCAAAAGCGTTTCAACCGGAGCATTGGAAAAGAAGCGCGCCGTGCCGCGCTGAATGTCGGTGGCGGTCATGATCACGCGGATCGCCGAATTGCGCAGCTTGTCCGCCGGAATGCGCGCGCGCAGAAACTTGATGCGATCAAAGTTAGGGAACAGGCCGGTGCGCAACGGCATGCGCAAAAAACGATGGCTCAATTTGCTCAGCGGGTCCTGCAGTAAACGGTAAATGCCCAGGGCTACCAGCAGAGCCGCCAGCATCGGTATGTGCGTGGCTATATCAAAGTGCAGCCCGCCCTCAAGCGGCAGATGGATGTAAGTGAAGCCCAAAAACAGAACAAGAAATCCCCACACCAGCACATTGGCGCCCACTGAAACCCAGGTCTTGCGCCAGTCCGGCTCCCAGTTTCGCTTGCGCACAAACTTCATCGTTACGTAAGCAACGTAAGAAAGCTTGTCCGCAAAAAGCAGAATTGAAACTCCGGCCACCCCCAGCGCAAACCAGGTGAACTTGGGATGATGCGCATGCAGAAAGATGCCGTGCTGCTGCAGCCATAGCCAGAGAAAATTTCCAATCCCAGCCGATGCCGCCACCAATCCAGCGAGCAGAAAGATATAGCGCGACCAATCAATGCCCAGCGTTGCTGGCGTAAGCTCCATCCAAGCCTTTACCAGCGGCTCGGCCTTGCCGATGTAGCCCTCCGCATGGGCCGCGTAAGATGCCGCATTAATGCTGCCGACTGATGTTGCCGTAATGATGTGCGTGGGAACTTGCGCATCCTGGAAGGCCATGAGCACGCCGGCTTCATAGGCTCCGCGAGCGCCGCCGCCGGAAAGAACTACACCGGTGCGCGATGAAAACACCTGCGGCCGTCTGGCGGTGCTCATGCGCGCGCGAAATTCGTCACGCAAGGCGTCTAGCTCCGCCAGGGCTGCCGCGCTATGCGGTTTAGCTGGGTTGAAAGGCATCGAACAGGCAAAGCATAACCCACCTTCCGCTAAAAACCTATCCGCAATGGTGATACGCCAATCGGGCAAAGAGAGCATGGAGGAACCTGAGTATCGCTTGTTCTTTAAGCATTTTTAGCACGCAACAAATCACTGTGACCGAACGGTTAGTGTTCTACTCAGCGCCGATTTCCTGCGTTCGGCGATCGCCAGCACGCAAATATTTGGCCATGTACTTGTGACGAAATGCGACAGCAACGACCAGCGATAGTAGAGTGAGGACCGCAATAATGGAAGTGCTAAACAGTTCAGGATTGTAGGTGTTATAGGAGCTTTTATTTTTGGAAGGAATTCAGTTTGAAATACATATTATGGAAATATAAACCATGTAGCTTATTTCACAAGTTGAGCATAGCTCCAAGAGAAATTTTTAAGCTAAAACAAGGTGACGATCTATTTTGCTGCCCGTCTAATCCATCAGCAATAAAGACCAATCCAGGTGCCTTGTATGAGTACAGCAGAAGTAGTAATTGCAGGCGGAAGGTTACCTCTCAAAGAAAACGGGCGTACGGTTTTTGTCCCGCTTGATGAAGTTGAATTCTTTGAAGCGTCAGGAAATTACGTGCAGGTGCACGCAGGCAACGGGCAATATCGTGTGCGTGAAACTCTCAGCACGTTTGCCGGCCGGCTTCCAGGCCGCGACTTTGTCCGTATTCATCGTTCCGTAATTGTGAACAGGAACCGTATTCAGGAACTGCGGCGTTCGTTTAGTGGCAAATATCTGGTGACGCTGATTTCCGGCAAACAGGTGACGCTGAGCCGCAGCCATCGCCAGCAGCTTTCCGCGCTCAAAGATCCTTTTTAAAACGCGGGGTGATACGGTAGCGATGGGCCAGTGCCTGGCGTTGCCGTGCCTTGATGCGAAAAAAGCGCACCTGCTGTGACCCAGGTGCGCTTACTTGTTTGCCCCGAAACTCTGCTCGGCTTTAATCGCCAGATGCTGCCTTGGCTTCGTGGAAAGCCTGCCTTACATCAGCAAGGAACATCTTGGAATTATCATTCTTCGGTCCTTGCCCGCTAAGTATCTCCTGAAAGCTTAGCTGCTTGCCATAGTAGCTGTGGGTAGAGTCATCATCCGGCTTCACTGAAGCGCCACTCAGGTCGATCCCGGCAAACAATCCTTTGGTGCGTGAATAAACCAGGATCTTGTTTTTCATTTTCCAATCTGTGCTGGCCTGGGCTTCGCGACCAACCGGCCCACCGGCTACGCCCGCATCAGCGCCCAGCTTGAACTGTGATTGCAGCAGCTCCTGCATTCCGGCATCGCCCAGAAAGACCATTACCAGATCAACCGATTCCACGCCAATCTGTGCGCCCCAGCTTCCGCCGGTAATGGCAAAGAATGCCGGCTGGCTCCAACCGTTGCCAGTGCGGCACGTTGCTACGCCGCGTCCGTGGTTTGCGCCAATCACAAAGCCGCCTTTTACCATGTCTGGCACCACGGCAATGCACTTGGCATCTTTCAGCACGTCTTGAGGAATCGCGTTATCAGGCGCGTTCATCAGTTGCTTTAAATCGGTTCCCGCGTTGTTCAGGCGTTCGATAATCTGGGCTTGTTCTCCATAAACTGTTTTTCCGTTTGCCGTAGTGGCAACGTGGTGGTGTGAGCATCCGGCCATCAAAAACACGAATGGCGCGGTCATTAGCAAGGCAAGAATTTTTTTCATGGTGCTCCCTCCTGGGGCGACTCGGGACTGCGGTTGTGATCGCCAATAACAAGGGCTTCAGGGGAGGGCCGCCTGTGGCTCGCGATCAGAGACATTCCATTTGGAAACGTCGGGGAAAACCGCTGGCTTTCAAGATGGGTGTTTCAGTCCCGCTTATCTATATCTATGAGACGATTCCCGTTAGACTTGAGTTGCATCGCGCCTGATGCAGCGGTTTGCTCCTGCGTTCGTCGCCTTTTGCCTCTCGATTCTGGCAGCAACCAGAGAAATAGCGCGCTTTCAAAGGCAACTTTATACTGTGAGAGAGAATCCGAAGGCACTTACCGAGGTGACTGGATGAAATTGAAATTTACGTTTGCCGCTCTGCTCGCCCTAATCCTCTCTCTGTGCGCGTGGGCACAAAATGCGCCACAAGACCCACAAGACAATGGGGGCATCAAGCAGGACACAAAGGACGCTGCGCACTCCACCGGAAAAGCGGCCAAGAAAGTTGGCCATAAAATTAAGAAGGGAACTAAGAAAGTGGTCCATACAGGAGCCAAGGGCACGCGCAAGGGAGCAAGCAAAGTAGAAGAGAAGACCGAACCCACGCCCACTCCTCAGCCAACTCCTCCGCCGCAGAAATAAAGGCGCAGAACTGCTCTTTAAATGTTGTTTTCTGTTGACGAGGTGCGTTATCGGACTTAATATCCGCTCTAGCCGCCTCGTCTCTGGATTTCCGGATGCATAAGCTTGCAAAGAGTGTTGTGAAGAAACCCGCTTCCGGCGAGGTCATCATCCCCGACAAGCTCTATTTTAGGATCGGTGAGGTGAGCCGTCTTTGTGGTCTGCCCAGCTACGTCCTGCGTTTCTGGGAGACTGAGTTCCCGCAGCTCAAACCAACCAAGAGCGGGACCGGCCAGCGCATGTACCGCCGCATGGATGTAGAAGGCGTGCTCCGCATCAAGAATCTCCTGTACGATCAAGGGTTTACGATTGCTGGTGCGCGCCAGCAACTGCGTTCAGAGCTTAAAAAGAAGCAATCGCCATTGCCATTCGTCACTCCCCCGGCTAACCGCACGGAATTAAAGCAAGTTCGCCAGGGTTTAAGGGAGATTCTGGGCATTCTGAACGCCCACCGATAGCGTCACGCCGGGATCCATTTGGCCCCGGGACTGAAGATTTAGTGTCTCTCCAGAAACCTAAGCTGCATCCAAAAAAGTGGCTATAATGGATGAGTAGCTCACCCTCATAGGTGTTCTTTCGTCTTTAAGTGGATAGGTTTTTAAAGGAATTTTTCTGATGTCCAAAAAGATCCAAGTTCTTCTCCTCGCCAGCTCCATGTTAGTCGTCGCTTTTGTTCTCATCGGCAGCCTTGGCGTACATGCCTCAGGCACCAACAGCGGTGACGTCACGCTGAAACATATTGGCGTTTACAGTGAAGTGCTTTATCGCGTTCGCACGGAATACGTGGAAGAGCCGAACATGAGCGTGGTTACCAATGGCGCGCTGCACGGCCTTCTGGAATCTCTGGATGCTGACTCGAGTTATCTCTCGCCTGAAGAATACAAAACTTTCAAGCAAAAGAAGACTGAGGGTAAGGCGGACATCGGCGCTACGGTCTCAAAGCGCTTTGGCTATGCCGCCATTGTTTCAGTGATTCCTGGCGGCCCGGCGGACAAAGCCGGATTGACTGCCGGAGATATTATTGAAACTGTTGAGGGTCTTAGCACGCATGATCTTTCCCTGGCGGCGATCAAGAACCATCTCTCTGGTGATTCTGGTTCGCGCCTGGATATGACCATCATTCGCACGCGCAAGATTGAGCCGCAGAAGATCACAGTGGTTCGCGATGTAGTTCCACTTCCCGCTGTGCAGGAGCAGTTGCAGGGCGATGTGGGCATAGTGAAAGCGCAAGTCCTCACCAAGGGCAAGGCGCAGGAAATTGCCGACAAGATCAAATCAGTGCAGAAGAAAGGCGCCAAAAAGCTGGTGCTCGATCTGCGCTATAACTCTGATGGCGATGAAGAAGAAGGCGTTGCCGTAGCCAATCTCTTCCTGGGCAAAGGCACCATCGCTACTTTGCAAGGCCAGAAGTATGACAAGGTGACCTACATCGCCGACGCACAAAAGAAGGTCACTGACCTGCCGCTGGTTGTGCTGGTCAATCGCGGAACCGCTGGCGCGGCGGAGCTTGTGGCTTCCGCCATTCAGGATAATCAGCGTGGTGATGTTGTGGGCGATAAGACGTTCGGCGAAGGCTCAATCCAGAAGTTGATTGAAGTGCCGGATGGCTCCGCTCTGATTCTTTCTGTGGCCAAGTACTACACGCCCAACGGCAAAATCATTCAGGATACCGGCGTAACGCCAAACGTCCTGGTGGCTTCATCGGATGACGTTGTCACGATTTCCGACGATGATGACAACAGCACAACTGAAGAAGTACCCAAGACGCAGCCTAAAGAGGACGATCAGCTTCGCAAGGCCATTGATGTACTGAAAGCCAAGACGCAAAAAACCTAGCTCATAAACTCCTCCTCCAGAAAAAGCGCGCCTGCGGGCGCGCTTTTTAATTGCTCAGAATTTGGTAGTGTCCTAATTTTAGGACACTACCCAGAATTTCAATGTCGCGCCTAAATTTCTTGTCCCACCGCAAGCGGCGAGGCTGGCTTGCGCGCCGAACCGCACGATGCAGGGCGGAAGGGCCAGTCCCATCTGATTGCTATGTAAGCGGTTTGGAGCGAAGCGACATAACCTAATGTAATGGGCCTGAGGTCGCTAACCATGCTATGCTGGCCCTGACTAACACTCCTCCCATGAAGTCCCTGTCTGAGCATCCGGCATTTAAGGTGGCCGCAAAAATCCTGGCTGGCCGGGTTGTGTTTGTCGCATTGATTCTGATTACAGCATTTCTGGGGACCATGACCGGCCTGCTCATGGTTTACTCCACTGATCTTCCCCAGATCAGCGAACTGGAGCGCTACCGGCCAAGCACCATTACGGAACTTTATGACGATCACGGCCGGCAGATTGGCTCTTTTGCCCTGCAGCGCCGCGTGCTGGCCAACTACGATGATTTTCCCAAGGTGCTGCGGGACGCCATCATCTCCACGGAAGATAAAAACTTTGAGAAGCATTGGGGCATCAACTTCTGGCGCGTGATGGGCGCAACCTATCGTGACATTACTTCCAACGCCAGAGCGCAGGGCGCTTCCACGCTTACCATGCAGCTTTCGCGCAACCTGTTCCTTTCACCGGAGCGCCATTTCAGCCGCAAAATACAGGAATCCATGCTGGCGCTGCAGATTGAGCGCCACTTCACCAAGCAGCAGATCTTCACCATGTACTGCAACCAGATTTTTCTGGGCCACGGTGTGTATGGTTTTGAGGCCGGCGCGGAGTATTACTTCAACAAACATGCCAAGGACCTGAAGCTTGAAGAAGCCGCTCTTCTGGCAGGATTGCCGAAAGCCCCGGTTTCTTACTCTCCCATTAACTATCCTGATCACGCCATGAAGCGCCGGAATCTGGTCATCAACAATATGCTTGAGGATGGCAAGATCACAGCGGAAGAAGCCGGCAAGGCCAAGACTGCGCCGTTGCGTCTGAATATCCAGCACGAGCTTTCTCCCGCGCCGTACTTTGTTGAGGAAGTGCGCCGGTATTTGGAACGGAAATACGGCGCCGATCAGGTCCATGAAGGCGGCCTGCGCGTTTATACATCGCTTGATCTTGATCTGCAAAAGACCGCGACCCAGGCAGTGCTGGATGGGCTGGCTGCCTATGAGCGCCGCCACGGGTGGAAAGGCCACTTGAAAAACGTGGTTGAAGATGGCGAATCCATCAGCAAATATCAGGATTCTGACTGGCAGAAGCCAATCACAGTTGGCGAATATCTGAACGCGCTGGTGTTCGATATTGGAACGAAATTCTGCAAAGTCAAGCTAGGGCGTTACAGCGCTTCCCTTGGGCCGCCAGACATAGCCTGGACAGGCAGCAAATTGCCCAAAAAGATACTTAAGCCAGGCGATATTGTTTACGTAAAAGTTTTGGCCTTGAATGCTGATGGCACAGCCAAAATTTCACTGGAACAAAATTCCGGAGCCCAAGGCGCGCTGCTCGCCATAGACAACGCCACCGGCGACATCAAGGCCATGGTCGGCGGGCGCGATTTTGACGAATCAAAATTCAATCGGGCCACTCAGGCGCGGCGGCAGGTGGGATCGTCGTTCAAACCTTATGTCTACACTGCCGCAATCGACCAAGGCGCTGAGCCGGATGACCTGATCCTGGATGCGCCCACCACCTTTAATAGCGCCGGAACGCCTTACACGCCGCACAACTTCGACCATCGCTTTGAAGGCAACATCACGCTGCGCCATGCTCTTGCTGATTCGCGCAATATCCCCGCCGTTAAGCTGGCGCAGAAGGTCGGCATGACAACCGTAACTGACTATGCGCGCCGCTTTGGCATCACCTCGCCCATTCCGCCCTTCTTGCCTACAGCGCTGGGCGCGGCCGATCTTACGCTTTATGAGCAGACATCTGCTTTCACCGTTTTTCCTAATGATGGATTGCGGATTGAGCCGCGCTTCATCCGCCAGGTGACTGACTATGAAGGGCATGTGCTGGAGCAGGATTTGCCGGACGCCAAAGACGTGATCAGCCAGCGCACTGCGCGCACCATGGTTTCATTGCTGCAGGAAGTGGTAAAGCATGGCACGGGAGCGCCGGCGCTCAAATTGAACCATCCGGTCGCGGGCAAAACCGGCACAACCAATGACTACACTGATGCGTGGTTTATCGGCTTCTCTCCCAGCATAACCTGCGGCGTCTGGGTCGGCTTTGATGAAAAGAAAAACCTGGGTGAAAGTGAGACTGGTGGCCATGCGGCCTTGCCTATCTGGATTGATTTCATGCGCGTCGCGATTACCGATCCTGCTCGGAAAAACGAAGCGTTTCTTACTGTTGGCCCCGACGGCAAAAAATCTCCAGGCATTAAGCGCGCCTCCATCACTCCACCACGGCAAGCGAATGATGCGGAGGCGCATTGATTGCTGCGCAAGCTGATTAAATATACGTTTCGCGGGCTAGTGCTGCTTCTGGTCTTTCTCTCGTCGGCGTTGCTGGCCATGCGCTTTGCTATCCAGGGGCGTGAAGTAAAAGTGCCTCGCCTTACTGGCATGACGCCGGCAGAGGCGGAGCGCGCAGCCAATTCTGAGGGCCTGGTGCTTTCCATTGAGAGCCGTTTCTATAGCCCCACGATTCCGCAGGGCCGCATTGTTTCGCAAGCGCCCGCCGCTGATGCACCTGTGCGACGAGGTTGGAAAGTGAGAGTGGCAGAAAGCCTGGGTCCGCAGCGCGCAGCCGTGCCCAATCTACTGGGTGAAAGCGAACATGCTGCGGGCATCAACATCAGCCGCCGCGGCCTGGAAATTGGGACTATCTGCACACTTCACCTGCCTGGAGCGCAGCCGGATACCGTGGTCAGCCAGAACCCGCCGCCGGATACAACAGAAGCCACTTCTCCCCGCGTGGACCTGATATTTTCCGCGCCAGACAACACTCAGTTTTACGTGATGCCGAATTTTGTGGGCCATTCCCTGGCCGAGGCCACCGCTGCAGTGCAGAAAGCAGGATTTACGCTGGGCAAAGTCCATGAGGCCAGCGACGACAGCAATAGTTCGTCAATACCTTCAGGAGCCATTGCGCACCAATTTCCAGCTGCCGGGCAGAGAATCGCGGCGGGGGCGACGATCAGCTTTGATGTGAAGAAGTAAAGCTAAGCTCTCGCCCTTACGATATGCTGCGGTATTGCTGAAGATCAGACAGCGGTCATCCAGCGGTCATCCGGTTCGATTTTTCAATCGGAAATTGGGGTAAGAACCAAATTGTGCTCTAAATAGATTCTCTTTCCATCAGCACTTGCATACTTCAACTCATTGCTCCTTGCTCCGCGCGCTTGTCCTTGAAGGATGAACTTTCCGCTCATATAAATGGCTCCCGTGCTATCGCTGTAAACGGTACAGAGATTTGGTCCACCATTCTGGCTAGGAGCACAATTGAAAAATGCCCCTCCATCGGCGCCACCAGCCCAAACGGCGGCAACAGGAACTCCCGCGGGCCTTGTAGGACCATGTTGCCGACATCCAAATAACAGTACAGAGATTGAAATTATGAACAGGAGTAAAACTCTGAAAGCTGTCATCGTTAATTTTCTATCCTTCTCGGTAATGGTTTTTACCTGCATCAAATGTAATTTTGGTGTCCGTTCCTTTTTGCATATCACCAATAATAGACTCTGGCCTAATATCACCATTTGCTGCCGAGGAGTTCTGCCAGATTTTGAAAAGTTTTCTGGAGCCGGAAGTCTTTGACACCAAAAATGAAGGCTCCCGAACGTCAGCAATCAGGCAGGCACCCAGATAAATCACCTTGGTTGACGCTTCAAGATCGCCGCAAAAAAACCATCACATGGATGCACGCCCGGAATGGTCCGTAGAAAATCTCCGCTGAGCAGATTGTCGATGTCCTTCCAAACCAGGTCTCCTGACTGCCGTAGTCGCTCCAGTTCTTCTCTAACTGGAACAAGTCTGAACTCAGAATTTCCCTTGAGACAGGCAGATACGACTTGCTCGTTCTCTTCCGGTTCAAGAGAACAGGTGGAATACACTAACCTGCCGCCCGTCGACACGCGCCCCATGGCCGCATGCAGGATTGCAACTTGCCGTGATTGCAGGTCAAGCAAATCTTCAGGCTTAAGCTTCCACTTGATTTCCGGATTGCGCGCTAGCGTTCCGGTGCCGGAGCAGGGAACGTCCGCCAGCACGCGGTCGAACTCGGCAGCAAAGGGCAGCGCCAGAGCATCTGCCGTTACTACATGGATATTTGGTTGAGGCGCCAGCCTGCGCAGCAGCCGCGCGCGATGAGGATGTAACTCAGCAGCGTAGATCTCTGCTTCCGGTAGTCGGGTCGCCAGCGCTCTGGTCTTGCCGCCGGGAGCAGCACAGCAATCCAGAATGCGCTTGCCCTCGCCAACCAGCGCAGCCACAAGCTGCGAGCCTTCGTCTTGAATGGTGACTTGCCCGTTACGGAAGATCTCAGTGGCAGTAATGTCTCCGCTGGACACAATTCCAGCTCCGCGCATCAATGCGCCGGGTTCAAGCTTGATGCCTTCTTGTGTAAGTGTTTCTTCGTCTTCCTTTGCTGAAAGTCTGAGAGCAACTTGTGGGATACGCTGATCATATTCACAGATCAGCTTGGCTTTGTCGGCTCCAAAATTTTTTATCCATCTTTCCACCAGCCATTTCGGATGAGCAAGAGCGTCAGCCAGGCCGTTCACATCTTTTGCATCGGCAGGATTCGGGGCTGCACCCTGTTTTATCTTTCTCATCACGGCATTGGCAAGGCCGGCCGCAGATGTTTTCCGGGACTGCTTCACCAGCTCAACTGTCTCGTTGACCACGGCATGAGAAGGAATTTTGCTGAGGAACAGTTTTTGATAAGCGCCCATCCGGAGCGCAGTCAAAACTTCCAGATCCAACTTGCGAAAAGGCGTAAAACTGAAATGCGCAATAGACTGGTCAAGCACGGATCGCCAGCGCAATACACCCATCACGATCTCTGTTGCCAGACCACGGTCCGCCGGAGAAAGCCCGTCGAGCAGAGAAGAGTGCAGCAGCTCATCCGCATATGCCGATTCGCTCTCAACGCGTACAAGAATTTTAAATGCGGCGGCGCGTGCAGGTGAGACAGCCATGGCTCAGCCCAGCCGCTCGCCTTCGCTGGGGTGGTAGCCGTTGATGAACTCACGGGCGCTCATGGCCTTCTTGCCTTCCAGTTGCACGATGAACAACTGCAACACCGTTCCACCGCCGCAGAAAGCAAACAGATCGTCGTCTTGGGACCATAAAGCGCCGGGAACATCCGCCTTTTCCAGCGATGCCGGCCATGTGGCCACAAATTTGAGGTTCTTGCCGCGAAACTTCGTGTACGCTCCCGGCCAAGGCTGGAATCCACGGAGACGATTGTGGATCTCCTGCGCCGTGCGGTTGAAATCCACCAAACCGTCTTCCTTGGTGAGGATCGGCGCCAGCGTAGCCTGGGAATGATCTTGCGATCTGGCGACGATTCGCTTCTCTTCCAGCCCGCGCAGCGTCTCCACCAACAGGTCGGCACCCATCTCCGCCAACTTAAGCGCCAGCGTAACAGAAGTATCTTCATCGGCGATCGGTAATTCCTTTTGCAGCAGAATGTCCCCTGTATCCAAACCTTCGTTCAACAGCATAGTCGTTACGCCGGTGACTGTTTCTCCGTTGGCGATCGCCCACTGGATCGGCGCAGCGCCGCGATACTTGGGCAGAAGCGATGCATGTACATTGATGTTGCCGTAGCGAGGCAGCTCAAGCATCCAGGGCGGAATGATGCGGCCGTAACCGACAACGATGATTGCATCCGGCGCGAGCGCCCGCAGCTGTGCCTGAAATTCTTCGTTCTTCTTGATTTTCTCCGGCTGAACAACAGCCAGTCCCAGTTTGAGGGCAGATTGCTTGACCGGCGGGGCAGTCAGCTCCATGCCGCGCCCCTGCGGACGGTCAGGCTGAGTCACCACAAGTTGTACGTTGAATCCGGTTGCAGCCAGGCGCTCCAGAGTGGGCACGGCAAACTGCGGTGTGCCGCAAAAAACCAGCTTCATGCCCACTCGCCGGCGCGCACCAGTTTTTTGATCTTACGCTTGATCAGATCACGCTTGAGCCCGCTCACGTGGCTGATGAAAAGTCGGCCGTTCAGGTGGTCAATCTCATGCTGCAGCGCGCGGGCCAGCAGCTCATCGCCGGTTTTCTCAAACCAGTTTCCATCCACGTCCTGCGCGCGCACAGTGACAATATTTGCGCGGGTCACGTTCTCCCGGAACTCAGGCAGGCTCAGGCAGCCTTCCTGCCCGGTCTGTTTGGCTTCACGGTGAATGATCTCAGGATTCACCAGCACCAGCTTGGCGGCGGGATCTTCTTTGAAGGTGACATCGATC
>Ga0134126_10007355_pt1 | contig 13831 bp, 10 predicted proteins | sample KB31752_FD_96881 | JGI IMG/M metagenome (GOLD analysis project Ga0134126, IMG submission 96881) | Terrestrial soil microbial communities with excess Nitrogen fertilizer from Kellogg Biological Station, Michigan, USA - KB3-175-2 | ecosystem: Environmental > Terrestrial > Soil > Unclassified ...
AAGGGGCGCACGCGCAGCTCCTGGAGGTCGCCGAGCTGCGCCGACGGGTACTAGGCGAGGATCATCCCGACACGCTGAGCACCCGCCACACTCTTGCCTACGTCTTGCAGCGGCTGGGCCACTATGACGAGGCCGAGGCCGAGTACCGCGCGATCTTGGAGGTTCAGCAGCGCGATCTCGGCCCGGAAAAGCCCGAGACGTTGGGCGTACGCCACAACCTGGCGCGGCTGCTCCAGGAGCGTGGCGATTTCGAAGGGGCGCACGCGCAGCTCCTGGAGGTCGCCGAGCTGCGCCGACGGGTACTAGGCGAGGATCATCCCGACACGCTGAGCACCCGCCACACTCTTGCCTATGTCTTGCAGCTGCTGGGCCACTATGACGAGGCCGAGGCCGATTACCGGGCGGTGGTGGCGGGCCAGCGGAAAGCACTCGGTGACGAGCATCCCGAGGTCCTGAGCACCCGCCATAACCTCGCGTCCTTGCTGGAGCAACGCGGTGACCTCGAGCAAGCACTAGCTGCCTACCAGGAGGTGCTCGGCTTGCGCCGACGGGTCCTCGGTGAAAGTCATCCAGAGACTCAAGCCACCACGGAAGCGGTTACTCGGCTGACGCTGAAGGAGATGGAGGGGGCAGGGTCTGACGGAGGATGACGGGTCAGAGCGACCAGACGTGGAAGGCCGGTCCGTCGCCCGGCAGAACCAGGTCATCCTGCGTAATGGCGGCGCTGCCGCCGCCATGCAGGTTTGACGGCTCGGTGCGCGCGATGGTCGCTGGCAGGTGGATCGGGGGCCCGTCGGCGCGGGTAGCGAGCACCAGCAGGCGGTCGGTGGGGGTCTCGCGAAGGAATGCGATCGCGTCGGCACTGACATGAGCCCACCGCAGCCCGCCATGGCGCAACGCTGGCTGGTCGTGGCGCAGCGCGATCAGCTCGCGGTAGGTGCGGGCCAGGGGACTACCGAACCGTGCCGCGTCGGCCCACGGCATCGGGGCCCGCGCCCGCTCGCGGTCGTCGGCCAGCAAGCCGAGTTCGTCACCCATATACAACATCGGCACGCCGGGGTACGTGAACAGCAGCCCGGCTGCGGTCGCGGCGCGTTCCTCGGAGCCGACAACGGAGCGAATGCGGACGGTGTCGTGCGATCCGAGCAGGTTGACGTTGGCGGCCGCGGTGCGCCAGGGTACGGCAGCGGCAAATTCTCGCATGGTCCGGACGATCTGGCTTCCGCTGCGGGGCGGGGCAGGCGGATCCTCATCGGTCACCCCGGCCCGGCTGCTCTGCTCGGCGAGCCACGAGCAAACCGGGGAAGTAAAGCCGGCATAGTTCATGATGGAGTGCCAGCCGTCGCCCAGCAGTTCCGCGGTCGCGTCGTAGGCGTGTTCGGCGAGCAGCAGCGCATCGGGCCGCTCCGCGGCCAATGTGGCGCGCATCGTGGTGGCGATCTCGTGATTGAAGTCGTCGGCCGCCCAGCGGCCTGTCATGTTGGCCACATCGATGCGCCAGCCATCGAGGGCGTATGGGGCACGCAGCCAGCGCCCCACCACGCTTCCGGGGCCGTCCACTAGCCGGCGGCGCAGTCCGGTGGAGGCGAAGTTGAACTTGGGCATCGTGGGATTGGCGTACCAGGCGATGTAGTCGTCGGGGTGCTTGCGGAAGTAGTAGTAACCGGCCTCCTCCGAAGCAGGATCCGACTGGGCGGCGCGGAACCACTCGTGCGTGCTGCCGGAATGGTTGGTCGTCAGGTCACCGAGCAGGCGCATCCCGCGCCGGTGTACCGCGGTGGAGAGATTAGCCAAAGCATCGTCCCCGCCCAGCAGCGGGTCAACGTGATCGAAGGACGTTGCGTTGTAGCGGTGGCTGGAAGGAGCCGGGAAGAACGGCGTCAGATAGATGGTGTTCACGCCGAGATCCTGGAGATAGCCGAGGTGCTCCTCGATGCCGAGCAGGTCCCCTCCGTACAACTGCACCTGTGCATGCGGTTCGCTGAGCACTGGGTCGTTCCAGGCAGCCGGGATTGCCCATGCGGGAGCACTTCCGGTGAGGACGGGAGCCATGGCGGATCGGGCGAACCGGTCGGGGAAGATCTGATAGATCACCGAGTCAGCGGCCCAGGCGGGCGGCGGCGGGAACGTCGTCACCCGGAAGTCACCGTAGTCGCTGACGTCGTGGTCCCATACGCCGCTGCCGTTCAGCCACACCGGCCCGCTGGACTTGCGGTCCAGCCGGAAGCGATAACGGGTCACTGGGTTGTGGACTGGCAAGTCGGCGCGCCACCATACGTCGTGAACGTCGTCGCGGTCGACGGTGGCGGGCAGGAGGCGCGGGTCTTCGTCATAGACCACGCGCAGGTGGACCGAAGTCACTGGCCAAGTACGGGGCACGCGGACAAAGACGGGGATGGTTTGGTCAAGCGACGGCTCCGTGCAGGGGACATGCTGCATGGAGCCGTCGTGGTGCGGCTGGTTGAGCATGATCTCCTCTTCCCGCACTTACCAGCGTCTAGGCGAGCCGGGCGCTCGTGGTACGACGTACTGCCGCGCATAGTCCCAGCCTCAGTTGCCTGGCGCAACCTGCGGGTAGGGCGGGTGGTGCAGATGCAGTTCCGCCTTGGGCAGCGCTGTCAGGTCCCTTATCAGACCAGGCGGGTGACCAGGCCGAAGGCGCTCAGCGGGATGACGCCCCGGCCGGGCGTCGCGCCGGACAAGATGATCAGGCCCTCGGCGTGCCGGCGCATGCGGGTGGTGAGGTGGTCGAGCCGGAACAGCTCCTCCGGGAGCGGCTTTCGCTACCGGGCGGGGCGGGCCGCGGCGCCGGAGGCGGCCCAGCAGATCGCCGTGCTGCCGAGCGCGTCGGTGCTGTCCGCAAACTGGTCCACGGCCCCGACGGGCAGGCGGCGACGCAACTCCGGCTCGGTGACGGTGGCCAGCAGCGCCGCGGTGAGCCGGCCCGCGTCGAGGACCTGGAACGGGCGGTCGTAGTAGGGCCGGGTGCGCGGGTCCACCGGATCGGTGAGGCCCAGGTCGTTGTGCCGGGCGGCGGCCAGCTCGTAGGCCCGGCACAGGCCCCGCTCCCGCGCCCCGGCGTCGGTCGCGGCCAGCGCGGCCGACAGGGCGGGCCCGATGGTCTCCGCCTCGGGCAGCCGGGCGAACGCACTGCCCAGCCACTTGCTGTAGGGCGGGTAGCGGCGGCGCATCAGCAGGCACAGCCGCATCAGGTCGCGGGCCAGCCGCGCGGCCACCACGGCCGCGCCCAGCTCGTCGCCGGCCTCGGCGCATCGGCCGGGGAACGCCTCTTCCTGGGAGATCCGCTGCCACTGGCAGGCCAGCACGTACCGCCAGACCTGATCGGGGTACCAGGCCAGCCGGGCCCTGGCCAGGGTCAGCTGGCCGGGGCCGTCGTGATAAACCGACCCGCCGGTGACCTCGGCCAGCCGCTGAGTCGGGGTCGCTAGCCAGGCGGCGACCGGGATGGAATCCGCCGGGTCGAAGCCGACTATTTGTTGCAGAAAAGGGTGCAAGGCCGCGACCTCGACCCAGTGGCGGGGAACGCTGGCCGGATCCTCGGAGGCGGGAAAGAACACCGGGTAGCCGCGGAAGGACTCCGGCAGCCGGCGCTCCAGCAGGCCGGCCAGCTCGGCCAGCGGGCCGGGCTCGGCATTGTCGCCGGCCAGGATCTGCAGCCGCGGACCCCAGTTGTGGTCGGTGGAGCGCGCGCTGTCGAAGCCGAGCACCTCCGAGCCCCAGCCCAGCAGTGCGGCCGCGTGGTCCAGGCCGGGGCAGGCCTCGTCCAGCAGCGGCCGGACCACCTCGGCGTAGAAGTCTCCGGCCAGTTGCAGGCCGGGGACGAACGGCGTGGTCAGCTGCCCTCGATCTCGCGCGGCGCCTCGCCCGGCCCGATCTGCGCCTTCAGCGCGGCCAGTTCCTTGTCCACGTCGGCCGAGGTGCTGGCCTCGTCTAGCTCCTGCTGGATGTCGTCGGTGCTGCCGCCGACATCCTCCAGCACGCCGGACTGGAGCAGCTCGTCGACGGCGCCGGCCCTGGCCTGCATGTTGGCGATCTTGTCCTGGGCCCGCTGCAGCGCCGCGCCGGAGTCGCCGGCCGTCGAGGAGATCCCGGCCGCCGTCTCGTCCACCGAGGTCTGGGCCTGGGCCGCGGTGTACTGGGCCTTGAGCACTTCCTTCTGGGTGCGGAAGTTGTTGACCCGCTTCTGCAGGTTCTCCAGAGCCCCTTCGAGCTTCTTCTCCTGGTCGGCCAGCTCCTGGTGCTGGGCCTGCATCTCGGTGATCTGGCCCTGGGCCGCGGCCTTGCGTGACAGGGCCTCTCTGGCCAGGTCCTCGCGGCCCTGGGCCAGCGCCGCCTTAGCCTGGTCCTGGAGGTGGTCCACGGAGTGCTGGAGCTGCTGCTCCTGGAGCTCGAGCCGCTTGCGGGAGGCGGCGATGTCCACCAGCCCGCGGCGGACCCTGGTGATCTGATCAAGCATCTGCTCGTACGACAGGTCGAGCATCTCGTCGGGCTTCTCGGCGGCATCGAGGGCCTTGTTGGCCTTGGCCGCGACGATGTCGTGGGCCCGCTGGAAGAGCGTCATGACACGAGCCTAGCCCGTTGTCAGCGCATCGGACGGAACGCGGCCCGCACCTCGGCCACGAACGTCTCGGGCTGCTCGAACGCGGCGAAGTGACCGCCGGAGTCCAGCTCGTTCCAGTACCGGATGTCCGAGAAGACGGCCTGCGCCCAGCGGCGGGACGGGCGGAAGATCTCCCTGGGGAAGATGGAGCAGCCCACCGGCACGGTGACCGGGCCGAGGGCGGGCTGGGAGAAGCTCTCCCAGTAGAGCCGGGCCGAGGAGGCGCCGGCCGCGGTCAGCCAGTAGAGCATCACGTTGTCGAGCAGCTCGTCGCGGCTGAGCACGTTGAGCGGGTCGCCGTCGCAGTCGGTCCAGGCCCAGAATTTCTCCACGATCCAGCCGCACAGCCCGGCCGGGGAGTCGACCAGCCCGTAGCCGACGGTCTGCGGGCGGGTCGACTGCTGCTTGGAGTAGCCCGACTCCCACTGGTCATAGTGCCGCATGGTGTCCAGCGCGCACTGCTCGCGCTCGGTGAGCTCGCCGCCGGAGCGGTCGGGGAACGCGATCGGCATGTTCAGGTGGATGCCGGCCAGGTGCCCGGGGTGGCGCATGCCCAGGGCGGTGGTGACCTGGGCGCCCCAGTCACCGCCCTGGGCGGCGTAGCGGGGGTAGCCGAGCCGAGCCATGAGCGAGTCCCAGGCGTCGGCGGTGCGCTCGATGCCCCAGCCGGTCCGGTCCGGCTTGCCGCTGAAGCCGTAGCCGGGCAGGGACGGGCAGACCAGGTGGAACGCGTCGGCGGCGGCCCCGCCGTGCCCGGCCGGGTCGATGAGCGGCTCGATGACCTTGTGGAACTCGACGATCGAGCCGGGCCAGCCGTGCGTCATCACCAGAGGCAGGGCGTCCGGCTCCGGCGACCGGAGGTGGATGAAGTGGATGGGCAGGCCGTCGATCTCGGTGCGGAACTGCGGGAAGCGGTTGAGTCGCGCCTCCGCCGCCCGCCAGTCGTAGTCCTCCAGCCAGTACGCGCACAGCCGCCGGAGGTAGTCCAGCGGGATGCCCTGCGACCAGTCGTCCACCGTCTCCGCTTCGGGCCAGCGGGTCAGCCGCAGGCGCTGGCGCAGGTCGTCGAGATCGGCGTCCGGGATGTCGATGCGGAACGGGGTGATGTCGGCGCTCATCTGCTCAGCATCGCCCAGACCGGGACTGGGCTACAGGCCCAGACCGGGACTGGGCTACAGGCCCAGGCGCCGGGACAGGTCGGAGGCCAGCAGGCCGTCCGGGTCCAGCTCGGCCCGCAGCTTGCGGAACTCCGGCAGCCGCGGGTACATCTCGCCCAGCAGGCCCGGCGGCACCCGCGAGTCCTTGGCCAGGTAGACCCGGCCGCCCGCGGCCACCACCAGCTCGTCCAGCCGGGCCAGCAGGCCGGCCAGGCCCGGCGTGCGGGCCGGGAAGTCCAGGGCCAGCGTCCAGCCCGGCATCGGGAACGACAGCAGCCCGGCGTCGCCCGCCCCGAACCGCTTGAGCACGGTCACGAACGACGGCGCCCGTATCCCGCTGACCAGCTCGAACGACCGGCGCACGGCCGCCTCCTGGCCGAAAGGCACCACGTACTGGTACTGCCGCAGCCCGCCGGGGCCGTAGACGCGGTTCCAGTTCCTGATCCCGTCCAGCGGATGGAAGAACGTGCCGATGGTCTGCAGCTCGCCCTCGCGCCGACGGGGGGCCTTGCGGTAGTAGGCCTCGTTGGCCAGCGCGACCGTGTAGCGGTTGATCACCCCGACCGGCCACTCGCCCGGCACCCCGATCCTCGACGCCGGGGAGAACTGGAGGGGATCTGGCCTGAGCCGGGCCGGCAGGTCGGCCAGGTCCGCGAAGTCCCCGCTGGTGACCACGGACCGGCCCAGGTGCGGGCCGCGGGCCAGGCTGTCCGACCACGCCACCGTGTAGCGGTGGGTCCGGTCGTGCTCGATGAGCACGGCCATGGTCTCGTCGACGTCGGCGGTGCGCACCGTGTCCACCCGCAGGCGGGCCGTGGCCACCCTGGTCAGCTGGACCGTGGCCCGCACGATGACCCCGGTCAGGCCCATGCCGCCCGCCGTGGCCCAGAACAGGCCGGGGTCGTCGCGCTGGGTCACCGTGCGCAGCTCGCCGCCGGGCAGCAGCAGGTCGAACGACGGCACGTGCCCGGCGAAGCTCCCGGCCGCGTGATGGTTCTTGCCGTGCACGTCGGCCGCGATGGCGCCGCCGACGGTGACCTGGCGGGTGCCGGGGGAGACGGGCACGAACCAGCCCGCGGGCAGCCCGGCCACCATCAGCTGCTCCAGGCTCACGCCGGCCTCGCAGGTGACCAGGCCGGTGCCGGCGTCCAGCGTGAGGATCCGGTTCATCCGGGCGGTGGAGATGACCAGGCCGCCGTCGCACTGGGCCGCGTTGTTGTAACTGCGGCCCAGACCGCGGGCGATCACCCCGGCCGGCCGGGGGTCCAGCAGCGCGGCCGCGTCGGCCGGGCTGGCCGGCTCGGCCAGCGCGGCCTGCGACGGGGCAACCCGGCCCCAGCCGGTCAGCGTGACCGTGCGGGCGGCGGCGGCGCCGGGCTGGCGGCTAGCGGGCGGCATCGGCCAGGGCCCGGTCGTCGACCACGATCGTCACGCCGGGCGGCGCGTCGAGCGCGGGCAGGGTCAGTCGCGCGGCGTCGTCCACGTGGATGCGCGGCGGCTGGGGCGGCTCGGCCTCGTAGAACGTGCCGGGACCGTAGAGCTGGCCGTACCTGATCACCACGCCGCCGGCGTCGATGACCAGGCGCTCGTGCTCGGCCGTGGCGGCCCGCCGCTCCGGGACGGGGATGTCCCAGGAGATGCTCTGGGCAATGAACCGCCCGGCCCCGGCTCCGGCGGCCGCGGCGGCCAGCAGGTTGCGGGTTCCCTCGGTGCGCATCCGGTCGTTGCGGTCGCCGTAGGACCGGATCTGGGAGGCGTCGTCGGGCAGGTCGGTGAGCTGGTGCATGACCAGGTCGGGGCGGAACGCGGCCACCGCCCGGCGGAGCGCGGCGGTGTCGAACACGTCGCACACCACCGGCTCAGCGCCCAGCTCGGCCAGCCGCCTGGTCTTGTCCGGCGAGCGGGTCATGGCCGCCACGAGGTGCCCGGCCCCGGTCAGCAGCGGGACCAGGCGGATACCGATGACACCGGTCGCCCCGGCCAGGAAGATCCGCACCCACAGCAGCCTAGGCGGTGGCCCCGCCCGCCGCGTGGCTCAGGCGGCCCGGCCGGCCTTACTGATACGAGATCATTACCGGCTGCGGCCTTCGGTCCATGGTCTGCTGCGGGTCCAGCATCGGATGGTCCTTGCGGTAGAAATCCTTCCAGCCGAAGAACACGCCACGGGGCGCGGCCCCGAGCACTCCCTCCCACGTCTGCTGCTTGTCGTTGGGCGAGCCCTGCCCGTCCATGTGGATGACGATGGCGATGTCGTCCTGGCGGGTGTCCAGCCGCCGCTCATCGGAGATCATCGACAGCTGGAACTGGTGCAGCACCAGCAGCTTCTGCGGCAGGTGGTGCTGCGCGGTGAGCCGGGCCAGCCAGCTGATGACGCTGTTCACCTCGGTGATGCTGACCCCGCCGATCTGCCGCAGCGGCTTCTGGCCGGGCTGGAGCTTCCACTCCGGGTCCAGGGCCAGGCCGACGTTGGGCCGCTCCAGCAGGGCCTGGTACTTCTTCGCCTGGGCCAGCAGGCTGGCCCGGCCGGGCTGCAGGTCCAGCACCACGTACATGCCGGCCCGGCTGGCCCGGCGCGCCCAGGGCCGCAGCTGGGACAGCGGAGTCTCGTAGGAGAAGGTGTGGTCGGGCCCCGGCGAGCCCTCGGCCACGGTGGCGATGAGCTCGAACGCGGGCACCACCGGCACCCGGCTCAGCCGCCGGTAGGGGCGGGCCGCCTGCCGGACCCGCGCGATGCTGGCCGTCAGGCCCTGCTGGCCCAGCGCGCCCAGAGCCGGGGTGCCGGGGTGACCGTAGAGCGCGACCAGCCGGCGACCGGGGAACAGCACCTGGCCGCCGCCGGGCAGTTGCACGCCGGTCTCGGCCACCGCGGCCCTGGCCGCCAGCCGCTGAGCCGGGCCGAACCGGGCGCCGACCGCGATGACCCGGCTGGGCCGGGCGGCGGCCAGGGCCCGGATGGCGGCCCGGTCGGTCCGCGGGTCGTAGCCGCGGACCTCGATGACCTGGGCGCCGGCCACCCGCGCGGTCGCGGCGACCGCCTGCGCCACCGCGGCCGAGCGGTCGCGGCGCAGCAGCACCACCTCGTGACCGGAGGACGCCGGGGCGCGGGTGTGCGGCAGGGCGGCCGGCCGGGTGACCACGCGGACCCGGCCCAGCTGGGCCCGGAGCGCGGCGGCGGATATCCCGGCCGCCAGCACGGCGTCGGGGTGCAGGTCGCTGACTTCCTCGCGCAGGTCCGCCCGGCCGGGCCCGGCCTGCGGCGAGCTGAGCAGCAGCGGCGCGTGGGCACGCTCGGCCCACGCGGCCGCCTGGCTGAGGTCGCCAGGGTCGCCGGTGCTAGCGACCACCACCACCGGCGCGGCCGTCAGCAGATCGCCGGCCAGCCCCGCGGCCAGTGACTCCGGTCCGCCGGCCAGCACCGACGTGGCGGGCGCGACCGGCCGGATCCGCGCCATCAGGCTGGCGTAGGTGCCGTGGGAGTGGCCGCCGGTCGAGCATGAGGCCGCCGTCACGGCGACGGCCGCCACAATCGCTAGCTTCGCCGCACCCCGCTTGCGGCCTGCCGTGGTGGTCAGCTGGGACCTCCCCGAAACGTCACATGGTCACCCTGAAACGTCACATGGCCACGTTGGATGATAATCGGGTAGACGTCCGCAGCGCCGGGTTTCGCCCAGTCTGGAGTCGTCGTGGCAGGTCATCGGGCGGGGTGACAGGATCGGACAGTGGGAGAGACACGGGCCCCCGAGCCGGCCGGGCAGGAGAACCCGCCGTCGGCCACTCCGCCCTGGCCCTGGCCTCGCGCGCACCGGACCGCGGATCCGTGGACGGTGTGGATGCACCGGGCCGAGGAGCTGGCCGCGGCCCGGACCATGGGCCTGCCCATCCCGGCCTGGCTGCGCAAGACCCGCGGCGAACGTCGCTGGCCGGTCACGCTCAGCATCGTCGTGGCCATCGTCTTGCAGCTCCTGCTGCCCTCGCACCTGACCCACCCGCTGCCGCAGTACCTGCTGCCGATCCTGGAAGGCGCGCTGGGGATCTTCCTGAGCATCGCCAACCCGTTCCGGATCGAGCGCGGCGGCCCGGTCATCCGGGCCGCCAGCGTCGCGGTGATCATGCTGATGTCGGTGTTCAACGCGGCCTCGGCGGTGCTGCTCATCCGGGCCATCCTGGAGGGCAAGGCGGCCAGCTCGGCCATGCCGCTGCTGGCCACCGGCGCGTCGATCTGGGCCACCAACGTCATCGCGTTCGCCCTGTGGTACTGGGAGTTCGACCGCGGCGGCCCGGTGCTGCGCTCGGAGGGCACCCGCAAGCACCCGGACCTGATGTTCCCCCAGATGGCCTCGCCTGAGCTGGCGCCGGCCGACTGGGAGCCGCAGTTCGTGGACTACCTGTACCTGTCGTTCACCAACGCCACCGCGTTCAGCCCGACCGACGTGTTGCCGCTGGCCCGGTGGGCCAAGCTGACCATGCTGGTCCAGTCGGCCGTGTCGCTGGCCATTGGCGCGCTGGTCATCGCGCGCGCCATCAACATCCTGAAGTGATTTGGCATGAACGATGAAATCCGGTTCGGACCGCGGCGCGAGACCAGGCGGTGGCGGCCGCCGGGCTGGGCCTTAGCGGCCGTTCTGGCCATCGCGGTCGTCGTCACGCTCATCGTGACCCACCACGGGCACCGGACCCCGCCGCGCCGCCCCGGCCTGCTGGCGCCGGTCCGGGATGTGGGGTCCCACCTGCTCGGCGTGACCGCCCGCTGGCGCCTGATTACCTACGGGCCGGACGGGCTGGTCCTGATAGAGCCCAGCGCCGGGCTCATCGCCCACACCGCCGTCCCGATCGTGGACAGCACCGGCCCGGTCTCCTTCCTGGCCGGCCCGACTCAGGCCGTCATCCGCCCGCTCGACGGCGTGCCCGGTTACCTGGTCACGTACGGTCACCGGGCCCGGCCGCTCACCGGCCTGCTGGCCAACGGCGGCCTGGCGGTGCCGGGGCCACGGCCGGGCCAGGCCTGGATGGAGGCTGGTTTCCAGGCCCGGTCGCTGTCCCTGAGCTGGCTGGACGGCCGCCGGGCCGGGCCGTCCATGCCAGTGCCCCGCGGCACCTGGGAAATCACCCCGGACGGCCAGGGGTATGCGCTGCTGACCGACGCCGGGCAGATCCACACCCCGCCGGCCCTGTTTGACCTGCGCCCCGCCGGGCTGCGCCGGGTGAAGGGATATCTTCTGGCCGCCGGCCCGCACCGGTGGCTGACGGTCAGCTGCCCCCATAACCGGTGCACCGCCACCCTCACCGACACGGCCAGCGGCACCCGGCGGGTGCTGCCCGGCTCGGTGTCCCGCTCCGAGCTCGGCCAGCCCGGCGTGATCGCGCCCGACGGGAAGACCGCGGCCCTGTTCGGGCTGGCTGGCAACCGGATCACGCTCCAGCTGATCAGCCTGGCCACCGGCGTTCAGCGACACGTGCCGGTGCCGTTCGGATTCGGGCCGGCCAACTGGCAGACGCTGGCCTGGTCGCCCGACAGCCGCTGGCTGTTCGTGGTCGCGGCGCACGGGCGGCTGGTCGCGGTCCGGGCCAGCACCGGGCGGCCGCAGGGCCTGGGCGCGGCCCTGCCCCCGATCAGCGACATCGCCATCCAGGGCTGAGCCGGTAGATTTCCGGCATGCCCGAGGGTGAGATTGCGGTCGACGACCCGCGCGCCGCCGACGTCGTTGCGCTGCTGGAGCAGCACCTGGCGCTGATGCGGTCCATCACCCCGCCCGAGCACGTGCACGCCCTGGACCTGGAGGGACTGCTCGACCCCGCCGTCACCTTCTTCAGCTACCGCCACGGCGGCGAGCTGCTGGCCGTGGGTGCGCTCAAGCAGCTCGACGGGGAGCACGCCGAGCTCAAGTCGATGCACACCGCCGCCGCGGCCCGTGGCCGTGGCCTCGGCCGGGCGATGGTCGAGCACCTGGTCGGCGTAGCCAAGGCCCGCGGCTGCGGCCGGGTCAGCCTGGAGACCGGCACCCAGGACGCGTTCGCGCCCGCCCGGTCGCTATACGCGGGGGCCGGATTCCGGCCCTGCGGCCCGTTCGGCAGCTACCGCCCGAGCCCCAGCAGCACGTTCATGACCCTCACCCTGCCCTCCGCCCCTGCACCCACCCACCCGTAACCAGGCCAGCCCGGCCAACCCGCCCCGGCCCAATGCCCAGCCCAAAGCCCGGCCCGTTGCCCGGCTCAAAGCCCGGCCCGTTGCCCAGCCCGTTGCCCGGCTCAAAGCCCGGCCCGTTGCCCAGCCCGTTGCCCGGCCCAAAGCCCGGCCAATGCCCGGCCCAATGCCCAGACCCGACCCCCGCCAGCCCCACCAGCCCCACCAGCAACACCAGTCACAGCTTCGTCCGCACCACAGCACTCCGCAACGACGTGGTTGTTGCTCTCACGCCGTTCTAGCGACGTGGTTGTAACTCTCACGTCGTTGCGATCGGACCGGCGGGGCCCGCGGCGGGGCCCGCGGGGCGCCAGGCGGGGCCCGCGGGGCGCGCGGGGCGCGCGGGGCGCCGGGTGGGCCCGCGGCGGGCGCCAGGCGGGGCGCGGCCCGGCCCGCCGGGCCCGGCGGGGCACCAGGTGGGACACCAGGCGGGGCCCGGCCGAGCCCGCCGGGCCCGGCCGGGCGCCAGGCGGGCGGGCGCCCGCAGGTCAGGCGGGCGGGCGCCCGCAGGTCAGGCGGGCGGGCGCCCGCAGGTCAGGCGGGCGGGCGGACCTGGTCGGACTCCGGCTTGGGGACGCCGCGCAGCGTCGTGATCGCCTCCAGGGTGGACTGGTACACGAACCGCTCCCGCTTGGGGCTGGCCAGGAACCGGGCCGCCGCCGCGATCGGCGCCGTCGCCCCCGGCCCTTCGCCCAGCGCCCGGGACTCCGCCACCGCCGCCTGCGCCGTCTTGACCACGTGCGCGACCATGATCGGCGCCGCCGAGTGGTCCTCGGCCGCCGACTGGATCAGCGCCCGCTCCAGGTCCGCGCGCGGCCCGGCGTAGCCGTCCACCAGCGCCATCGCCGCCTCCGGGTCACGGCCGACGATGGCCCGGTGCACCTCGTTGGCGTCCTCGCCTCGGTGCGGGGCCGGCCGGGACCCGCCCCGCCCCGCGCCGCGCACGTCGAACTGGCCCGTCCACTGCACGAACCAGGCCGCGTGGAACAGCCCGCGCAGCACCTGCGGCGTGGGATCGGCCGACCAGGCCCAGCGCAGCGCGCTGAGGTAGGTCAGCGTGTGGGTCACGTCCAGCCAGCCCCAGTCGTTGGTGTCGTCCAGGTCTAGCTCGATGTCGAACCGGGCCAGCCGCTCGGCCGCGGCCCGGCCCGTCGCGTCGATCAGGCCCGTGACCGGCGCCCCGGCTTCCAGTGCGCCCAGCAGCGCCCCGGCCGCCTCCTCCGGCGACCCGTCGGTCAGCGCCCGCTCGTACGCCTCCCGGTCCAGCCCGGCCCCGCCCCCGCCCGCCCGCGCGGCCAGCGCGTCCAGGTCCACATCCGCCCCGGCCCAGGCCCGCAGGAACTTGCGCATGTACGGCAGCTTGTCGTACCTGGTGCCGAGCACCATCTCGGGCACCAGCGGGGACAGCACCGCGTCCGCCTCCTGCCAGCCGATCTGGTCCAGCAGCTCGAACGCCTTCTGCACGAAGATCATCGAGTGGCCATAGGCCAGGAAGTGGTCGGTCACCGCGGTCAGCAGCGTGTGCCGCAGCACCCCCGGCGCCACGCCGGCCGCGATCAGCCCGCGCAGCAGTGCCTCGGCCTCGTCGGCCCGCTCCTCGTCGACCAGCACCGGGTAGGCGCGCAGCGCGTCGGCCACAGATCCGTAGACGGCCACCGGGTCGGCCGGGTCCGGCCGGCGCCGTGGCGGGCGGCGGACCTGATCCTCGGCCGCCACCGACAGGCCCTGGATGACCGGCAGGGCCCGCAACGACTCGCCGAAGAACTGGCTCATCCGCAGGCAGTCGGTCAACGTGGCCAGCGAGTGGTCCCAGCCGTACTCGGCCCGCGGCGCCGCGAACCTGACCCCTTCGCGGACCACGTCGGCCAGCGG
>Ga0134126_10007356_pt1 | contig 13830 bp, 12 predicted proteins | sample KB31752_FD_96881 | JGI IMG/M metagenome (GOLD analysis project Ga0134126, IMG submission 96881) | Terrestrial soil microbial communities with excess Nitrogen fertilizer from Kellogg Biological Station, Michigan, USA - KB3-175-2 | ecosystem: Environmental > Terrestrial > Soil > Unclassified ...
ACGCCGCCTTCGCCTTCATCGGCGCTAAAAATTACCACCACGTCGCTCCTTGCGGGCGCGGTCGGCCAGGGATACTCGACCGCCATGCAAGCCACCGGTGGCACCCCCGGCTATAGCTGGAGCATCGCTTCGGGAAATTTCCCGCCGGGCTTGCAATTTGACAGCACGAGCGGCGCGATCGGTGGTGTTCCAACTGTAGCAGGCCAGTATGCTTTCGTGGCGCAAGTCAGCGACTCATCCACGCCGGCGCAAACGGCGTCGCAATCGATTAGCATCGCTATCTCCGCCTCATCGACAACAAACGTTGGACTCGGATCAACAATCGCAGGCGGCCTCATGGCATTACCTCCGAGCCGTCAACTGGGAACGAACGTGCTGCCAAACGGCGGATTGGAATCGGGAATAACTGGCTGGTACATCCCGAAGTGCTGGGCTGTCGACAGCACAGTCGCCCACTCCGGCGCAAGTTCCCTTCGCTTCACTGCCGGAGGCACTTGCACAGCGGCGTACGCCCCGGCGTTCACGTTCCAGGCAAATACGTCATACACCATCGGCGCTTGGGTGAAAGCCTCGGCTGGAAGCAACCTGCTGGCGCAAATAGATATCGCTGATGACACAGACAGCGGTTTGTCCGCCGGAGGCAATAAAGCGGTGGCCGTTGGCACGAACTGGACGTTCATCTCCGTTGCGGACTTTGATCTCCTCGCACTCCACAATGGTGACCAGATCCGCACCCGGTTGGTCGTCTCTGCGCCCACTGGGCAGACACCTGCGGGCCAACTATGGTTCGATGACGTCACGTCGCAACCCGAAACTCCATTGCCAGTTTCTTCTTTCCTCCTTTACCCCAACTTCCGCGGATATCTCTGGCAGTCGGGACAACAGCAGATTCGCCTCCACGTCGACGTTGCCAATCCGTCCGGCGCATCCGTACAGATTGGTCTCCAACTGGAGGGCGGCGGCGCAATCAACACCGTCCAGCAAGCCGCTCAGGCCTCGCAGGAGATCGACATCGACGGCTCGCAGCTTGCTCTTGGTTCGTACCTGCTTCACACCGCGGTGGTCGACAGCAACGGCCAGACCACAACCTATCCCGACTATCGCATCACCAAGGTCAGCGACATTTTCAAGAGCGGCCTTGTGAACTACGTCGACACCGACAATTTCCTGGTACACAACGGTCAAAAAGAATTCGTGTGGGGTGTGTACGACCGCACCAGCGGCACGTATGCTTGCCAAGTTTGCATGTACACGACTGCCACAGCCTATGACAGCCAGATTGCGGGCTTTGGCATGGGTAGGCTGGCGAATTATCAGGACACCCAATTGAACGCCATGACGAACTTTGCACCGTGGTCAGCGATGTCGCCTGGGCCGCCAGCTGTCTATGATCTGCTTGATCCGGCGATGCAGGCCCTTCAAGCGCGCGGCGTCGGCTACTTGCAGACAGTCAATAATTGGATTTCAGGGAACCAATACCGTCCAAATTGGGCGACGTCACTCAACGATCCCCAGTTGTGGCAACTGGCGGCAACTATGATGGCCGGGAAAGCCGACGGGCTTGGCTATTACACTTACGATGAGCCAGCACTCAATTTGCTTCCCGGTGTGTTTGCTCAGAATCAAACCTTGCGCGAAGGTAATCCGGGCTCCGTGACTTGGGGCGCACTGATTACTGCGGATCAGATTTATCGTTGGCGCGACGCCAGCGATGTCGTCGGGGCGGATCCCTACCCGGTCGGCATTCCCGTCGGTGTCGATGAATATGCCGCGGGAAGCCCGGAGGTCGCTGCAACGTCGCCTTCCTACATCGCGCCAACGGTGCGCGTCACCCAGTGGACAAAGGGAACGGAGCAGCAGGTTTACAACAGCCGCCCAGTCTGGATGGTGCTTCAACTGTGGCGCCAGTGGGGGCAGTTCCCGGTCTACGAACAGATGAAAGAATCGGCGTACAAGGCCATCATCGGCGGTGCAAACGGCATTATGTGGTGGGGTTTCGTGAGTGCGTCGGGAATCGAGGAGGAATGGTACCAGCGCCACAATTACCAAGCGTATTCCGATTTCAAAAAAATATCGCTGGAAGTGCAGGCGCTACAGCCGTACCTGATTGCACCGCCCCAACCGCAGATGCTCTCATCCGTGTCCGACCCAAAAATCGAGACTCTGGTGAAAGCGGACGCGAAGCAAGTCGTCGTCTTCGCCACAAGCGATTCCGCTTCGCCGATTAGCAACGTTACCTTCAATCTCTCGTCGCTCGTTCAGTCCTCGGCCACTTCCGTGACCGTATACAGCGAGGGTCGTAACTTAGCGTTCAGCGGCAACACTTTCACCGACTCCTTCGCACCTTACGAAGCGCACGTTTACATCATCACCCTGCCCTAGCCATGCCCTTGCATAAGAGCTGCTTTGCCGAAAGGCAAAGCAGCCCTTTTCACGGCTTACACTCGCCCAAAGTAGAGCATCCGGCCAGTGTCGAGCGCGTGGCATTGGAACTGAACAGGGCTTATGTCGAACACGTCGGAAGTGCTCGGGCGGATGCCTACCCATTCTTTCCGGTAGACACCTTTTGGGCCTTTGCTCGATAAGTGTTCTCGCAGGTAAGCTCTAAAGCGCAAAGCGGGCAGCAGCCAAGTTCTCCAATCCCGTGGTGTCAAAGTGAACGCAACCATCCCTCCTGCTTTGGTGACGCGGTGCATCTCCGACAGGTAGGACTTCAGTGCGATACGCGACGGCAGGTGCTGGAAAACACAGTAACCCAGGGAAAGATCGACCCATTTATCCTGAATGCCCGGAAGGGCAAAGCCCTGGGCCACGCGGAAATCGACATTCGGCAGGTTCGCTTGCCGGGCGATCGCAAGCATATTCTCTGAAATGTCCAGGGCAATCACGCGCCCGACTTCCGCTGCGATCACGCGGGTTAGTCTACCGACGCCACACCCAATCTCAACCACCGTGTCGCTTGATTCTGGCGTGTAGCCAATCACCCGCTTTATGTCACTCCAAATCGCGCGACCGCTGGCCCAGAACTCATCAAGGTTGCGGTCAGCATCGTAACTGCCATAGGATGAAACGTACCAGTGCGGATTCTGCTCGGCCGCTCGGTTCCAGAATGACCTGATGGTCTTTTCCGTAGGCATGCGCGAGGTATATACTCCTTACAACTAATAAAGGCAATAACAGGGACGGACGGATTTGAAGGCACCCGATAAAGGTCCACAGCTTCCGCGAATTTGAAATTGGTCAGTGGTCCCCGCTCCCTGCGATTTCTGCTACCCCTGAGGTATCATTGGATTGGGGAGAATGGCGAATGAGCGTCTCTCGTGAGGTTGGAATTTCTTCCGCGTTCGACATCCGCTGCGCATTGCTCCTGATTGTACTTTTATTCGTTCTGGGGTCTCTCCATGCCAAACAACAAAATAGTCTCGGCCCGGGATCTACAGTTCCCGGAGGACTCTTGGCGTTGCCACCAGAGGGAGAGCTTGGCCCCAGCGTGTTGAGCGGAGATTTCGAAGCGGGAAACGAAGGTTGGGTGCTCCCCAGATGTTGGAGCATCGATTCCTCCGTTGCTCATTCCGGCACAAAATCCTTGCGCTTCGATGCCGGGCTCCTTTGCGTTTCGTCTGCAGCTGCATCCACCTTCAGCTATGCGGCAAATGTTGCTTACACGTTCAGTGCGTGGGTCAAGGCGAGCAGCGGCAGCAATCTCCAAGCGAGGCTATATGTATTCAACGACACCGCTGGGGGACTTCCCGTCGCCAGCTCGAATCCGACTGCGATCGGCAGCGATTGGACGCACATCACTCTCACCCACGTTGACCTTCTACCGTTGCACAAAGGCGATGCACTTCGCACGCGGCTTATCGTGTCCGCTCCGAAAGGCGACGCGCCCAAGGGCATCCTGTGGTTCGATGACGTCACCGCTCAGCCTGAACTCCCGTTGCCCATCTCTGGCTTTCTCCTCTATCCAAATTTTCGCGGCTATCTTTGGCAGGACGGCCCTCAGCAGATTCGTCTGAATGTGTCCACGCCGAACGCCCCAACAGGAGCTCAAGCGCAGATCGTCATTCAGCAGGAAGGGCAGCAGGAAGAAGGGCCGATTGTTACCACGGTAACAAAGTCGGCGGCTGCCGGAGAGCAGGAAGTTGAAATCGACGCCTCAAAACTAGCTCTCGGTTCATATCTGTTGCATGAAAATCTGGTGGACTCTGCAGGCAAAGTTCTCGCAAGCTATCCCGATTATCGCGTCACGAAGGTCAGCGGAGCATTCAAAAACAGTCTCGTCACCTATGTCGATACTGATAACTTCCTGGTCCACAATGGCAAGAAAGAGTTCGTCTGGGGCGTCTATGACCGCACCAGCGGGACCTATGCCTGCCAAGTCTGCATGTACACAACTGCCGCAGACTATGAGAACAAGATTGCCGGCTTTGGCATGCGTAGGCTGGCGAATTACCAGGACACCCAATTGAACGCCATGACGAACTTTGCGCCGTGGTCAGCGATGTCGCCCGGGCCGCCGGCGGTATATGACTATCTCGACCCGGCCCTCCAGGCGCTGCAGGCGCGCGGTGTCGGCTATCTGCAGACTGTGAACAACTGGGTGAAGACGAACCGCTATCGTCCCTCCTGGGCGGCGTCGGTGAACGATCAGAAGCTCTGGGAACTTGCCGCGAAAATGCTGCGCGGCAAACGAGGAGCGCTGGGTTATTACACGTTTGACGAACCGAAACTCGATGAACTTCCGCTCGTGTTCGACCAGTATAAAGTGTTGCGTGACGGCAATCCCGGATCAGTGGCGTATGGAGCGCTGATCAATTCGGTTCAGATTTTTCGCTGGCGCGATGCGGCAGACGTCATCGGATGTGATCCCTACCCGGTGGGCGTGCCGATTACTGCCGATGAATATTCGCTGGGATTGAAGCTTAGGATGCCCTCGCTGCCGTTCTACGAGCCGCCATTGCTTCGCGTGCCGCTGTGGACTCGAGAAACGGAACGGCAAGTGGACCACAGCCGTCCGGTCTGGATGGTGCTGCAACTTTTCCGCCAGTGGGGAAAGTTTCCGACATACGACCAGATGAAATCCGCTGCGTATAGCGCCATCGTTAACGGAGCGAACGGAATTCTGTGGTGGGGATTCGTGAGCGCGCAGGGCATCGAGGGAGAATGGTACACGCGCCACAATCAGCAGCCGTATTACGATTTCAAGCGTCTCTCCGACGAAGTGACGCCTCTTGAGCCCTATCTGATCGCCCCGCCTAAGCCGCAGTTCCTTAAATCCGTCTCCGATTCAAAGATCGAAACTTTGGTAAAAGCAGATGTCTCGCAAGTCGTTATTTTTTCGGACAGCCTCTCTCCCAATGCGGCCAAAGATGTCCACTTTGTGCTTTCCGAAGCCGCAGCGGGGACGCATTCAGTCGAGGTTTATTCGGAGAAGCGAATTCTGCCACTAGATTCGACGGGGAGTTTCACGGATTCTTTCGCTCCCTACGAAGCGCACGTTTATCTCGTGAAGCGGAGATAAGTATCAGGACAAGTCTCTCTCGACTGGCGGCCCACCAGTGCGGGGCAAAAGCAGCGATCAGCGACCAAGGTCACAGATGAATCGGTCCGTCGCCATCTCCACGATTGAGGTGGGCTTCTGAGACGCTGGCTTCGAACGGTCTAAGCAGCGCGCTGAGCTGCGGAGAAGTCGCGAAAACGCAATTAGACGTTGCCTTAAGAAATCCATTCCTCGCCAAGGCAGTAGTCCAAGCCTTATGTAATTGATTTGAAATGATCAGCTCGACGCTCCTGTTGTGCAAAAACTCCGCGCCTGCGTGAATTACATCGCCTGCATCTTCCGGCAGCGCAAGACAATCCACTATCGAACCCACTCGAAGGTTTCCAAAGTGCCGATTGGTTTGCATTTGCGTGTCCAAGAGAACAATCCATCCGATGGAAGCGCCATCCTTCGTAATCTTTAGGCGAATGAATTTACTGTCCCGGGGATACAGAATGTTGAGATTTCTCTGGTCTCGCTCACCGATCATGGAGTATCGCGCACGAGACGAATTCCAAATGTCATCAGCCCAGATGCCAAAGTTTTCTACTTGCTCCGCTTTGACCGAATCGTATTTCGTCTTGCTTTGTGATCTCCAGGCATGAACTAACCGGATGCCCAAACTACCCAATCCGCTAAAAGCCGCCAAGTCGGCAATGACTCTGCCCGCAGTGAATCTCCGGAGTTCCGCCATCCCCCTGAGGAATCGAAAAGGGCGTACGACCCGAAAGTAGAATGGAACCAGCGTCATGCTCCAACCCAGAGCCTTCAGCATCCGCGGTAACGGCTGTTCGAATCCGCCCATCCCTAACGCAAACATCACCGGGTGGTCGCGCAAAGCCCCTCGCAGCATGTGGATGCCAACGTTTATGTATGCCCTATTGATGATCCCTTCGGACAGCGGGAAATGGTAGAAGCTAACTGGCTCAATATCGCCGAAGAAGGAAAATCTCTGATGTTTGAGCGCGAAGGCGCCCCTAACGTTAGCGCCCTCGATAGCGACAAAATATTCTTCATAGATCTCTCGGCCAGGAAGTTTTGGCAACGATTCGGGGGTGTGATTCTCAAAAAATAGAAAGTCGGAAAACGCGCCCGCTCTCTTAAGTCTAATGTTGAAATCCTTCACAGCCGGGACTCTGTCCTCTGTATATGGCTGAATAGTGATTGGCATGGATCGGGTGGGCGGGCCTAGGATGGAAAACGAACTTTATTTTCGAGCAATTGGACGATGTCGTCGATGCAATGAATCTGTTCCAATTCCTCAGGCTCGAACTGTACGTCAAATTCTTGTTCCAGAGCTAGGACTAAGTTCAATTGTTGAATCGAATCCCATGCTTGAATCGTTTCCGGACTAGAGTTTGGCGCAATTTGGCGAAGGGGAACCTGAAACAGGTTGGATGCAATACGCTGAACAGTCGCAAAAACTTGGGCTGTCATTGTTCCTCCTCTTCGGCCGCAACAACTTTGATCCATTCCGGAGGGTGAACGCCGGAGTTCGCCAAATCCAGGCTCCATAGAGAGCCCTTTTCATTTTGCTCGACGACCTCGAAGCCGTGGATGGAATAAAAATCTTTCGCTGGGGCGTTCTTTTTTGTCGGGAAAAACCAGCCCTGCAGCAAATGACAGCCCCGCGCGCGCGCGCCGTCGGCCAAATAAGACAACAGCGCTGTCTCCACGTCCCGCCCGATCACCCGGCAGCTCAAAAGAAAAGTGTCGAGTTCGCAAGCCCCGTCCTTGTCACGCGTAATCGCCACTCCGACCAATCCATTGTCAGCGAATCGGTCTTTGACGCGAATGGAAAGGACGCCGCACTCCGGCCGAGCCCCTATTTGGGCAATATCCTGTTCCGAATAGCGGCGCGTGGTCAGATTGAACTGATTAGTCTTCTGCGTTAATTGAGCGACTCGTGGCAAAGTCGTTGACGAGACACGCGCGATTCGCGCTTCTTGCTTGAGGTTGCGCAGAAAATCCTCGCGTGATCCGCAGCTCTGTTCCAATTGCACCCGTTCGCGCTGAACATTGTAATATTTCGAGCGCTCTCGATCTTCGGCAGAGAGCCTGACCCGTTCGAAGGCCGGATCCTCCCGCAACGCCCGCGCGTAATCCATTGGATTATTGGGAAGTTCGATCACGACGACTTCAGGCAAGTTCAAACGAACATGCCGCCGCTCCACTGGATTGTCGTCCAGCAACGCCAGAGAATTGAGTCCGACGTTGAGCTCCTCGGCGATTTCGCGCAGGTTTTTGGGCTTGTCCGCCCAGTTGACGCGCATGGCTGCAAAGTGTTGTGGCCGAAGCAGCATTCCCGGATGTTTTTCCAGTGCGGCCATGGCATCGTCCTGATTATTCTTGCTGCATACGGCCAGAAGGATTCCGCGGTGGTAGAGGTCGAGCATGGCGCGCTGAAGAGCTTGGTAAGCAGCGCCCGGATGTTCCAGTCCGAGTTGAATTCCGTCCATTCCGTCCTCGCCGATCACTCCACCCCACAACGTGTTATCCAAATCGACGACCAGGACCTTTGCGAGTTTCCCCGAAAGCGGGAGGATTAGATGCAGCCACTCATCCGCCAGATGAATCAAATGGCTCGCTGCAATCGGCAATCTGACCGTCAGCCATTTCCGCTCATCATGCCAAGCGAACCGGCCGAAACGCGCCGTCAGAGCATCGTAGTCCAAAAGATACGTTCCCCTGATTTCTTGAGCGATTGCACAAAGTTTTTCGTTGACCGATCGGATCATCGCGCTCTGGCCATTGGCAGACTGCACATCCAGCAAGCCCTCGCTCGGAATTGCCGGCTGCTCCAAGTTGTGAACCACTAAATATGCATTGCTGTGCTTGCGAAACATCTGAATCCAATGGCGAAAATCATTCGTGACGCGCTCGGCGGCCCGTATACTCTCTCCTGATTCCAGGTCGGTAAAATCACGCCACAGCTCCGGGGCAATATCCCGCGTTTGCACGGCGAGAACTGCCGCATCCGGCTGGAACTTGTAAAGCGAGCTGTCCGCGTCCAGAATCTCCTGAGCGTACGCGTTGAAATCGCCCGTCTGTACTGACAAATCGAACCCATTCACGAAAGCTGCCGCGCGCAAAAGCGGCACGGCTGGTTCCACCGTGAATGAGCGCAGAATCGCCAGCCGGTAAGGTGCGAGAGAAAGACGGCCGCGCAGCTTTTCATAGCACGAAATCACAAATGCCGCGGCGCCAGGCGTTTTCTGCGCCCGCCAAAACTCTTCGAGTGCGACCTTCGCTTCTCCCGCCGCTCCCGATGCGATCAGTTTTGCAATGTCTTCTTGTTGGTTTTGCATTTCCATCGGATGTAACCTCAAGCGATTTTGGGCGCCGACACGGTCCGCGCGCTAGCCCTTTTTAGTCTCCAAAAGCTCGACGAGCAGCCTGTATTTTGTGTATACCCACGCGATTCGGCGTCCGTCAAAGGCCACCGCAGGCACCGGTGAGCGCACGATTTTCCCCCCGGCCGACCGCATGAAATCCAAATGATCCTCTAGCGAATTCACTTCGTAGCAAAGGTGGTGCAGTCCGCCTCCTTTCTTCAAGAAACTCAGCACCGGTGATTTCTCTCCAGCGGGCTCGATCAATTCCACGAGCGGGTCGGTGGCACAAAGGCCCGTCAAAAACGTTACGCGCACGCACTGCAGAGGATCGGCAAAGATTCTTTCGTCCCAGCTTCCCGAGAGCGACTCGGCAAATCCCTTCGCCCCTTCGACAATAGAGGGGACCACGTAACCTACGTGATGCATACGGGCTTCACGCTCGCTGCCAATAACGCCGACGCCAGATGAGGTCTTTAGTTCCATCATTCCTTTCGCGATCGCGAACTGCCCAAACCTTGATTGGTTTCAACGTCAACGATCGCGCATCGCTTGCTCTTCATGCTTCGGCCGACCCACCCGATGACTTCCGCGAGTCATTCGATGCGCGTGAAACCCGCCGCATCGCAGAGCGCAGTCCGCGCGCGGCACTGACCCACCCGGTGTGACGCTCAGCTAATCGCAGCGCCGAATAGAGAACGGGCTTGCTGACTAAGTCAAAATAGCCGGCCGAGTAAAATAAATCCGCGCCAAAGCCTTTTTTGAAATTATACAAGCCGAAGCCCGCATTGCCCTCCGCGGGCGGGTAGGACGTGCCTGCACCAACCATGTCATAGTTGACACACCCTAGATTTCGGGACCATTGAATTGCGGCCCAGTGCAAGGCTTCATTCGCATAAGCTTGGCGAGCCTGCCAGTCGAAACCACCGTACAAGTAGTGGCACGTGGAACCGAATCGGGCGCACAGAATGCCCGCCACTGGGTGGTTATTCATTAGCGCCATAAAAAGCGATCCACGGCTTGCGGTAATGAGCTGTTCGCGAACCTGCAGAAAGTAGTCGAAATCGCGCACAGCGAATCCCTGCCGTTCGCTGCTTTTGAGAAGCAGGTCGTAAAACCACCGCAGCTGATCAATTCCGTTCGTCGCGGTAATTTTTAAGCCGTTTCTCGTGGCCCTGTTGATATGCTCGCGATGCTTTTTGCGCATTTTCTTGAGCAACTGTTCTTCCGATCCACGGATATCGATGACCATTGTTGCGCGCGGCAGGTTCCATAACGACCACTGATCCTCAATCGGTCGGAATCCGGCGGAGCAAAGCAGGGACTTCCGCGCCGCGTCGCTGTGGTCGAAGCGTGTTTCGATCCGCAGTAGAATTGCATTTCGCTCTGCCGCAAACCGTCGCATCCACACAGCCAGAGCACTCACGATTTCTGGAGTCGAACTGTTCCCGGCAATGCCGCAGGCCGCATACAACAGCGAATATCCCGCCACGCGGAAGTGGCGCTCGAATATCTGCGCAGCCGCGCATGGGCCGCCCCCTTCCTGGACCATCACTCGCCACGGATGCCATCCCTGGCGCGCACGAATCTCTCCCCACTCCCAGGAATGGTACAGCGTGCCATCGAGCCCAAGCACTGCGGCGTTCCACGCTTCTTTGTTTTCGCTAAGGCCGATATTCAAGACAACACTCTTTTCATTTGCAAGACTTTCACAATCATTATCGGGGTGAGGGCGGCAGCATCATTCATATCTGTCATATCTGTACTCGCGCGCGCGGAAAAGGAACCAAATCGGTCCACAGGTACCGTAAAACAATAGCAGCCACTCGGTTCTCTCAAGGGCAACCATCATGAAAGCCAGTGCGTAGATTCCCGGCGACTCAAACAGGATGCCGAAAAGCCCTAACAGCCGTCTCAAAATTGATGCGTGTGGTGGCCGGAGGGCGTCGTCAAAAGAAAAACAAAGCCAACAATCGAACCGCACGTTTTCGCGCACGCACAATTTCATTTCTCGCTTGATGGCCTCGCCCCCGTAAAAAATAGCGAATCCAGTTCCCGCGCACGTCCCTCCAAATCGCAAAACGGTTCAGCCGTTCCGGGCCCGACACTGCCGAGGCGCCATCTGAGTTCGGGATTGCGGACCAGTTCCAGAATCGCAGCGGCGAGCTTTCCGAAGTCTCGCGCAGGTACAAGCAGGCCATTCACATGGTCCTGAATGACTTCCGCAATTCCGCCCACCGCAGTTGCTACTGCGGGCTTGCCCAATTGCATGGCCTCAAGCAGCGCCAGCGGCAAGCCCTCCCACAAAGATGAAATGGCATAAATATCCAGCGCGGCCAGAAAATCCCCAAAGTCAGTGCGGAAACCGATCAGACGAAAATGATTCTGCAGACCCAGCGAGTTTATCAGGCCTTCAAGGTCTCTCCTCAGATTCCCTTCACCCGCAATCGCGAATCGGACATTCGGCGCTTCCGCCACGACAATCGCCGCCGCCTGGATCAGGAATTCAAAGCCTTTCTGCGGATCAAGTCTGCCCAAAGATCCGACAAGCACTTCTCCACCGTTCACCAGTGAGCGACGCAAAGCTTCCGCTGACTCCGCATGCGGGCAAACACGCTCGACCCCGTCGTGGCACGTGACCACGCGCAGTGAGCCGTCCATCTTCCGAAGATTTTCTGAATGCACTTCAGCCGCCGAGACAAGGCAATTCGTGCGTCGCGCAAAAAATCGTACTCCTGAACCCGCCGGCACTGGATTTCGAACGTGCGCGACAACCGGAACGCCGGCGAGTCTTGCGGCGAGGAGGGTGGGAATTTGATATGTGAATGTGTTGTTCACGTGAACCAGGTCATAGTTTCCGCGCCGGATGACGCGCGCCAGGCGAACCGTTGTCGGCAGTTGCTTAATGACCGCCGCCCAACTTCGCAACGCAGCTACACCCCGAAGGCGCGCCAAGCGCCTGAGTCTGCGCTTCATCCAATGCTCAGATCTCGAAGCTCCACGCAACCATGCGGGAGTGGTTGAATACAATGTCGAAAGTTTCCCAACGTGCGGCGACAGTTTTTCTGCGTTCGGCGTCGGATAATAAAAAAGCAGATCGTGAGCCATATCCTGTCGATGGCTATGCGCCAAGTAAACCTCAAGTGCGCCAAGCGAACCTCCGTAACTGCCGCCGACTTCCACGTGCAAAATTTTCATTCCGGATCCTCATTCCACTCCGCCTCGACGCTCATGCTTTTCTGGAGCGCAGCCGCGGAAAGCTGCGTGAATCCGGCAGAATGAAGTGTGACAACGTGCGAAGTTCCCTAATCGAGTAACGCACCGGTAACCGTGCTGGTGCAAGGAGTTCATTCATAGCGGTACTCCTGGGTACGAAACACGAACCAAAGTGGTCCACAGATGCCATAAAATAGAAGCAGCCACTCAGTTCTCTCAAGAATGACGGCGACGAGTACCAGTGCGTAGATTCCGGGTGACTCGAAGAGAATTCCGAAAAGCCCCAGCAGCCGTCGGAACAGCGATGCGCGTGGTCGCTGAATTGAGTCCTGGGAATCCAATTTTTTCCAGGGAGAAACGCCTGCATAACTCGCAAATGTATATAGTGAACTCAAATTTGAAATGCTTACGCAGGCAAGAAAAGCCAGAATCAGATACTCAAGGTGCCCTGTCGAAGCGACGACCCGATACCCTACTCCGAGAAAAACGCCAGTTTTGATCAGACAGTGTCCGCTAAGGTCGAGGAAGAGTCCGCGCCTTGATGTGCGACCCTCGAGCCGCGCTACCTCGCCATCCACATAGTCCAAGATATATGAAACTTGAAATATTGCTGCCGCCGCTACGCGAATCCAATATTGGGAAAATCCAACACCTACATCTGCCGCCAATCCCAAGAGAATCCACACGACGGTGATTTGGTTGGGTGTGACGCTCAGGTTCGCCAGTGGAAGACTCAAGTAAATGGACAGCTTGCGATATGGAATGTCCGTAATACTCGGACTGAATCCGGGAGGTTGAGCGGTCTGACGAGCTTTCTTCACTCCCCGAATAACGTCCGTGTTTGGCTTAAACCCGTCTTCGCGTCGATTTCTATCCATCTTTCTCCCTGAGCGGATGGCGCTCGAACAGAGTGGTTATCGCTCGGAATATCTGCGCATGGATGATCTCAACGCGTATTTCAAATAATCATTCTGATCGCGGCTCTTCACGCCGATTCGCATATGAAATCGTTTGTCGGCGTACTTGCTCGTTGCATCTGCCACAAAGATCCCGTAGTCCCGATAAAGAGGTTTCACTAATTCCAAGTCACTCGTAACCGTAATGAATGCCGTGGTCGCAGCGAGATCGTCAGAAGAGAACATACTCTCCAGTTCGTCTTGCAGTCGAAGAGACTCATTTTGCCACTGTTCAATGGAGTGTTCATAGTCGGAGAGCGAGTCCAGATGTAACTCTAAAAAACCCTCCGCGATAGAATTCACATTCCATATCGGCAATGTTGCATCGACATTCTTGAAAACACGGGCGTCCGCCGCGACATATCCAAGTCGGATGCCGGGGATTCCGAATAACTTGCTGAGACTTTTCACTACGGTCAGGTTGGGATGTTCAGGAATGAGTTCCAGATATGGGCGGTCCTTGTCGGCGTTGAGTGAAAGATCGAGCAAAACGTAATCGTATTTGTCGAGCAATTGGATCAACTCGCCCATCTCTATACGTTCTGCGGTTGGATTATTGGGCGAGACTATGATTATGCCCTGGGCTTGTTGCGGGTCCACCAGATCAAATCTTAGGTACTCGCCAAATGTCGGCGAAAATCGCAGGCAAAACTTAACCCTCTTTTCATGAAAATGGTTTTCCAAGATACGAATCCCCTCCGATGCTCCATTCAAAGCGAAAAGGGGAAACTCGGCGTCGACGGCGCAAAACGCTTTCAGCATGGCATTTAATCGTGTGCGGCCACTG
>Ga0134126_10007357_pt1 | contig 13830 bp, 13 predicted proteins | sample KB31752_FD_96881 | JGI IMG/M metagenome (GOLD analysis project Ga0134126, IMG submission 96881) | Terrestrial soil microbial communities with excess Nitrogen fertilizer from Kellogg Biological Station, Michigan, USA - KB3-175-2 | ecosystem: Environmental > Terrestrial > Soil > Unclassified ...
CATCGGTTCGCTCCGCGTCGAAGCCTTTGCTGTAATTCTCGAGCATCGTGAGCTCGGCGTCCTGCGATGGATAATCGACGCGGATCTTCATGAGAAAACGGTCGAGTTGCGCTTCGGGAAGCGGAAACGTGCCCTCGTATTCGACCGGGTTTTGGGTTGCAAACACGGTGAAGAGATCGTTCATCGGGCGGCTCTTGCCATCGCTTGTGACCTGGCGCTCCTGCATCGCTTCGAGCAGCGCTGCCTGCGTTTTGGCAGGCGCACGGTTGATTTCGTCGGCCAGGACCATATTGGCAACAGCGGCCCGCGCACGAAGCGGAAGATTCGCTTGCCGGTCGTGTGATCTTCTTCCAGTACGTCGGTGCCGGTGATGTCGGAGGGCATCAAATCAGGCGTGAACTGGATGCGCTTGAAGCTCAGATGCAGCACATCGCTGATGGTCCGCACGAGCAAAGTCTTGGCGAGCCCCGGAACGCCAACGAGCAGCACATGGCCCTGACAGAACATAGCGGTGAGAACCTGTTCGACCACTTCCTGCTGGCCGACGATGATTTTCCCAAGCTCGGCGGCCATCGTCTGATAGGCGCGCGACAATTGCTCGACGGCTTGGAGGTCGCCGGACGAATTCGTGGATGACATACTTGCTTTACCTTTTACCAATGAGGGCTGTTGAGCGGGGGATTCCCACATGCGGAAGGATTCTGCTGCGCGAGACCGCCGCTTGCGGCTTCGCGCCAGAAAGCGGGTCAGGCGCGAAGCCGCAAGCGACATGGGCACATCGTGCGGCGAAACGAGAGAACTTTATTCTTCGCGTCGTTTTCCAACTAACCACCGCGCCTTTACCTCTTGCTAAAGAGCACTCCGCAAGACACCTTAATCCCATGAACGCACACATTAAAGTCGCCACGAGCGCGGCGGACGTTGCCAGGCAGGCAGCGGACATCATCGTCGCGGCCGCACAAAAGGCGATTGCGGAGAAGGGTTCGTTTTCATTAGCCCTTTCGGGCGGGCGGACGCCTGAGGCGCTTTACCAGTTGCTGGCTTCAGAGCCACACCGATCACAGATCGATTGGTCGCGCACGGAGCTTTACTTTGGGGATGAGCGTTGTGTGCCGCCTGATTCTCCGCAGAGTAATTACGGGATGGCGCGGCGAGCCCTTGCAGCTGCTGCGATTCCAGAAGCCAACTTCCATCGCATGCGCGGCGAGATCGAGCCGGAGCACGCAGCGAAGGAATATGGCCAGCTTTTGAAGCAAAAGTTCGGTGACGGAGGCATCGATCTGGTGCTGCTTGGAATGGGCGATGACGGGCACACGGCAAGTCTGTTTCCGCATACTACTGCACTCGATGAGCGGGAACATCGTTGCGTGGCGAATTATGTGGAAAAGCTAAGCACCTGGCGGATTACTTTGACCGCTCCATTCATCAATCGCAGCGGAAGTGTACTGGTGCTGGTGGCGGGGGCGGAGAAAGCTGCCCGCGTCCATGAGGTCTTGGAAGGAGCAGAAGATCCGCATCGGCTGCCGATCCAGATGATCAATCCAGGAATTGGTCGGCTGATCTGGATCCTCGACGCCGGCGCGGCGGGGATGCATGACTGAGTTCCAAACGCGGCCGCTCTCGCTCGCGGCGCTATATCCGGTATAATCGTAAGCACTAGCCCACCACGGCAGGCAGCGAAGAGCTAGCTCAATGGGCAAACGGAACACGGCCGGGGCTCATCGCGTAGAATCACTATAATCCAGCAAGGCGAAGGTCGGGAGAATTTTCGGAGCACGCTTCATGTCTAAGTCGCAAGGTCGTTTTTCCACTTCAATTCAGCAACTTAAGCGGTCAAAGAGAGTCCAGGCGCGCGCCCTCCTGGGTGCTGCCGTGATTGAAACGCTCGAACAGCGCAGGCTGCTGTCCGCGACTTTTGGGACGCCGGTAACAGTAGCCCTGGAACAAGGCTCGCCCATACTTTCCATGGCAGTTGGCGATCTCAACGGCGACGGCTTCGCTGATTTGGTCATCTCCAATTCACCAGCCACGGGTGGTGGCCCGAACGAACAAGTCCTGCTCAGCAACGGCGACGGCACCTTTAAGGCCGAGCCGGACGTTATCCTTCAGCCAAACCTCAACAATGCTCCGGGCACGCTCATTGCCGACGTCAATGGTGACCATATTCCAGACATCCTCCAATCCGATTTTGTATTATCTGGCACCACGGTTGCCCAAGGTGGTGTCGGCATCGCACTTGGAAATGGCGATGGGACATTTATTGATGCCCTCGATTTTGCTCACTCTGACAATACTCCCTTAAGTTTTGTGACGTCGGACTTCAACCACGATGGGAAGATGGATCTGCTGATCAGCACTGCCGGCGTTCCCGGCGGCTCGGGCCCCGCCAGCTTCATTTTTAAGCCGGGAAAGGGTGACGGCACCTTCAGCAATCTCGGCAATCAGACCACGACCCACCCCAACGACAGCATGGTCCTAGGCGACTTCCGCAATAATGGTTTGCTTGATCTGGCGACGCCCTATGGCGTGATGAGGAGCAACAATGACGGCAGCTTCTCCACGCCCTTTGCTTACCCGGCCGGCAATGGCCTTGGACGCGTGATCGTAGGCGACTTCAATGGCGACGGACTACCTGATATCGCGCTGGCTCCCGACGACACCCAAACGACTCAGGCTGCCGACATCACGATTCTGATCAATGACGGCCAGCAGGGGTTCAATGCCAGCACCGTTCCGATCAGTGCAACGGCGACAGACCTGGCTGGTCTTACTTCTGCTGATAGCGATGGCGATGGGCATGTGGATTTGATTGGTACTCTTGGCCCGGGCTCGCCCGATCATGCCAACAACCTGTTCGTCCTTCCTGGAAATGGCGACGGGACCTTCGGTGCGCCGCAGTTCACTGCTCTTCACACTGATGCCGGGCAGGTCGAAATCGGTGACGTCTACGGCCTGGGTCGGCCTGATGTGGTCGTCCTCAATCCGTTTGACAAGACGGCAACGGTTTTCCCAAATACCGCCCTCGGCGTCACGACCACCACGTTGACAGCCAATTCGACGACGGCGGTCACCGGAGATCCGCTTCAGCTTATCGCAGCCGTCAAGGGCGGTGGGACCTCTGCGCCCACGGGCACTATCACCTTCCTGGATGGCTCGACGCCGATCGGCACCGCGCCGGTGCGTACCGACGGGCGCGCCATCCTTACCATCACGACGCTTGCTGCCGGTGATCATACCATAACCGCAAGCTATGGCGGCGATACGCGTTTTGGGGCTTCGACAACGGCGCCTGTTACTGAAACAATCCAAAGCGCCGCCCAGCACAATGCGGCCGAAGTCTCGGTTCAGATTGCTGGAGTGTCGCTTCCATCCGTGGTTGTCCCCGGCGACAAGGGAACGATATCGCTCACCTTTACCAACAACGGAAACACGGCCGTTTCAGGGCATCTGAATGCTCAGCTCTTTGCCTCGGCCAGTGGAGCTATCGATGCCAATGCCGTCCAGTTTTCGATCTCGGCGCTGAACTCCAAATCGATCAAGCTCAAGCCGGGCAGTTCCATGAAGTTCACCACGAAGTTCATCGTGCCGGTGACCTTGAAAGCAGGGAGCTATAATTTGATTGTTCGCGGAGCTCCGGCTGCAGGCCTGACCAGCAATCAGGTGTTTGGCGGCGCGGTCACCAGTTCGCTGATCAGCCTCGTTTCAGAATTTGGTACCGTCGGCAATCGAAAGAACGTCACGCTCGTCCATCAGAATCCTGATGGTTCACAAACGCTCTATTCGCTGCGCGGCCCCGGTACCGGAACGCTTGATGCTGCTTCAACCGGCATCACGCTAAATGGTACATCTGGTGCTTCGCAGCTTAAGATCGTCACGCGAGGCGGATCGAAACTGGTTTCAGTTACGTCCTTGACCGTTAATGGGTCGCTCGGCAAATTCATTGCCCCCAACACCGCAAACCTGACCAATGTCAATGTCACTGGTTCGGTGGGGCAGATGACCGTTGGCAACATCGTGAGCGGCACTGTCAAGATCGGATCCGCTGGCAAGCTCACGCTCGGAACGCTCAGCGGAACCAGCCTAACCTCCACCGGATCCATCGGCTCGCTCAGCGTCAATACCTGGACCGGCGGTACCACCATGACGCTTGCTGCCACCTCCATTGGCAAGCTCTCTTCCAAAGGTGAATTCGATCCGACTGTGAGCCTTCATGGCGGTGGCCAGGCGCTCGGCTCGGTCAACATCGGCGGCGCGGTCAAGAACGCACAGTGGGCCATTCATGGCAACGTCGGTTCGGTCTTCATCAAGGGCGCCTGCAGCGATATGGGCATCTTCGCCGGCACCGATTTTGGAGCCGACAACGCCCGCGGTGGAGGCGATGATACCTTCGCCGCCGGCTCCATCGGCGCCCTGGTCATCGGTGGGAACGTGACCGGTTCGCTCTTTGCGGCCGGTCTTAGCTCCGATGGCGCCAGCTTGCTGCCCGGCTCGTCAATCACGGTGATCAACATCAAAGGCACCGTTGATACCAATAGCGCCATCATCGCGGCGAGCCTGCCGCCGGTTGCGGTCATTAATGGCTCGCCGGTCAAGACGGCGGGGAATAAGACGTTCCAGATCTAGAATCGATACCAAGCCGTCTTTTCCTGTTTAGGCGGCTCGCTCTTGAGGAGCGACTTCAGGTTGTAATGCGTGTAGCGCGTCTCGCTGGCGACGTTCTTGCCGTCGGCGTTGGCCACCCAGAAGTCGAGCGTGTCCGGCTCGAACAGGACTGACTGGATATTGCTCTTCATGCAGACCGGCGGGTCCATCAGGTGGCGGGCCGAGTCAGCATCGAAATGGCCGAATTCCTCTTTCACGCGGGTCGATAGCGTCACGTATCTTTCGCCGGCCGACAGCATTACCGTGTCGGGCTGAGGGTTGGGGAGCAGCGGATTGAATTGTCCCGGATCGACGGTCTGGAAGATCGCAGGCGTCGCGTGGATACCGACCGCGCGGTGTGTCTTGCCGTCCGAAACGACGTAATAGTACTCACAGGTGCGCGGCCCCTGTTTTAGAATCGCCAGCGCCTCATTCAGCGAGTTGGCCTTCTCCATTACTTCGCGCAGGAGGTGAGCCATCGGCTTGCCGTCCCATTCGCCCTGGCCCTTGCCTCCCATTTCTCCAATGCTGATTCCCTTTTCATTCATTGCAGTGACAGTACCAATGAACCCGGCATAGCCGACATTCACCCAGGCATTTCCGTAGTCGGGCTGGTAGACCATCACTACTGCATTCTGTTCCAATCCGACGCCACGGAGATAGTCGAGAACGCGACCATGGTACATATGCCCATCGGCGACCGCTTTTCCGAAAATCGAAAAGCCGCTGCAGTGGAACAGCTCAGGGAAGAAGTTGGCGAGGCGCGCTTCCTGGCGGTCCATGCCGCAGGCGTCGGCCATGGCGTCCATCTCGCGAAGGTACTTTGGATTCATGAAAGGCTGGAGCCGCGCCTCGGCTGATTCCACTTCGCCAATGAACCATTTGCCGCGATCAAATGAGCTTCCGACGCCGACGCCGTACAAAATGCGCTCGGCCACCGCGTGAATCTGCGGCTCCAGCAGTTTGCCTTGCTGGTGGCCCATTTCTTCGGGTGATCCTTTGAGGAACAGCACGCGTGTGCCGTCGATCATTTCCAAACGTCCCTTGCCGTAGCTGGCCACCAGCTCGCGCTCGCCCGTGGCAGGGCCGAGCGCCGGCGCTTTCTCGCTCGCCATGATCGGCGCGATGTGGAGGAACTTGGCCAGGTGGGAGAGGGCGACCGTCTCGACATGTACATTGCCGGGGGGTTTGAGCGCCCAATCAGATTCGGGCAGCGGAGCGATGAGCTTCTCATCGGTGATGTCGATCTTCACCTGCGTCCGCGAACCATCGGCGTACGTCACCTGTGTCGGCAGATAATCGCCTTGCCGAACGACCAGCTCGATCTGCCCCGGCGGCAGATGCAGCAGATCGACCGCGGCAGCGCGCGGCTTCAATTCCAGCACGTAGCTCGGCACCCCTTGATCCTGTCGATCCGGCCCAAGCTCGGCTTCGAACATCATCGCCAGCGACGCAATCTGCCAGCGCGACAGCGGCACGGAGAAAGGCGGCAGGACGGTGCGGTCCTTCTTTTCCGGCTCGGCTGCGAACGGCGCGATTCCGTTCTTTCCCAAGACCGCGAACTTCTTTGCCGGCTCATCGATCCAGATCGAGTTGCCATCTCGGCACGCATCGATGCCGATCTCTCCCGCATGCACCGTGATCCGCAGATGGTCCGGCGCCTGATAGGCGATATCCGCCGTCGCATCCTGCGCTTCGGACGGAAGTCCCTTCGCTTCGACCACCTTCATGCGCGCCACGAACGTGCGCGGCGGCGCATCCACCTTGGGCTGCGCCAGCCTGAGCCAGTGGTGGATCGCTGAATCGAGCACATCCCGCGCCTCGGGCCTCGATGTCGCGGGGGGATCGTCGGCAAGCGATCGCGCGGGTTGGAAGAATGTCAGTTGAATCAGGACGACGACGGTAGCAATCAAGCCATGACGTGTCATACGATTCTCAAGCTACGTTTGCCGATGGAAGGCGTCAATGGAAAATGGTTTCTGGAGTCGCCGGCGCTGGCTGGCCCGGCTCAGCACATCGTTTCTGATCATCGCCGTCTGGCTCGCTTATGTCGCATGGAAGGGCCAGCAGACGCATGCGCTTCACCACGGCCAAATCCTGCTCTGCTACGGCGGAGCCGCCGCCTGCTTCGGCCTGTTTATCATGGGCGTCCGCGCCCGCCACAGCCCGCCGCCAAGTGAGTGAAGCGCGATAATTGGATTATTCATATCGATCTCACGCGCATTGCTTTTGCACGGCGCGGACAGGCGTCCAATCAATGCCTCGCTCATCCCAGAATCCCATGCACGCGCCTGTTTGTTGCATCAGGCGGAGCGGGTTTTTCAAAGCACGGCGAAGAAGATCTTCGAAACTGCCGGCAATCTTCGATACTGTCGCACCGTCTCCTTCAACAAGAAAGATCTGACCCGCGCGCGGCCCCGTCGGCGTCACAACCAAAAAATCCTCGCTTCGCGGCACCCGCGCGAACGCTACACCAAATAAAACGCCAAAACGGTCATCAGACCAGGATAATTTGATAAATCTCGTCATTGTCGCAGTCGCCCCGCGCCATCGCCGGATCGGCAGCGCCTCCAGGCCCGCCCTCGCGTATTTGTACTTGTCGTTTTGAAAGAGCAAAAATCCATTGTGTTTGGAGTAAAGCCGAAGAAAGCTTCGGGACTGCGCACCCAGTACATGCCGGAGCAATTTCAACTCACCCGCCGGTGCGGGCGGCGCTAGACGATGTCGAACAGTCACGACTAACCGCCCCTCTTTCGGTCGCTTTCGCGCGAGCAATGGAAACACCGGGCGGTTACTGTCGGGGTAAAGAAGTGGTGGGGTAGGCTCGCACAGCAGATCCAGTGGACAGGCGGCAAACGCTTCAAATTCCTTGATGAAATCGCTCATCTAAAAGAACGACGATTAAAACGCGGAATCCTCGGCCTCAATCATCTTCCCCTAAAACGCGAAACAGCCGCTGCTTGATGGCGCGCTCGAGCAGATAGGCGTTGGCATATTGCCCCTGCTCCAGCTCCTTGGCCGTTTGCTGAAATTCCTTGGCGATGGCCTGATTCGTATCCACCAGATCCTGCAGCGAATCCTGATCGTCGCCCAGCAGGTCGGCAACCGACACCTTCCATTTGCCATCGACTTTCACCATCGCCAGCGGATCGCGATCGTCGCTCCAGAGGATGGTGGCTTTGTCGCCGGCGAGCTTCACGTGGGCGGTATCGAAATCCGCCGGTGAAGTCTGCCGCATGGCGTGAATCACTTCGCGAGCAGCTTTCTCTCCGAATTTTTGTCGGGCCAGCAGTTCGATCTGCGCGCCGGCCAGGTCCGCCTGGGCCATCGCCTCGGCGGCTTGCTGTTCGCGAGGGTTGGAGGCCTGATACGCGGAGATCGCGGCTTTGATTCCACCCGCCGGCAGCGCCTGGTCGTAGGCGCGCAGCGCGCCCAGCGGTGAAGACAGATCCGCCGCCGGGGCAGTTGCCGCGGGAGCTGCGAATGCAGCATTTATTGCAAATAAACTAAGGACAACCAATGCCAGACTGATTTTCATACGTCGCGCCAATTTTCGCCAGATGTTCCGCGGTTCGGTCCAATCGGCCGAAGAATACCGCCGTTTAACCGGTCGGAAAAGGACCATGGATCGAGATAATTTTGCCCTCGATCCACAACCGACATTGCCCCGTTCTCTGCCATTCCCAATCCCATCCATCAAATCTCAAATCCGAAATCCCGAATCTCAAATCTCAAATCCAGATCTCAAATTTGAAATTTCAAATCGTAAATTCCCCATTCCCGCAATCATCTACCCCTCCTTTCTCGCCCGCCTATTGCATGTCCACCTCCATCCCTATATTTTCGCCCTCGCATGCCTCTTCGCATTCTTTGCCTGGGTGATATCGTCGGACGGCCGGGCCGGCAGGTGGTGCATCAGCGGTTGCCGGCCGTCGTCCGGCAGCATTCGGTCGATCTGGTGATCGCCAATGGAGAGAATATCGCCGGGGGCAGCGGCATCACGCAGAACCTGTTTCACAAGCTCCGCTCCTATGGCGTCGATGTCGTCACACTCGGCGACCATGTCTACAAAAAGCTCGATATCGTCCCCTCTTTGGAAAGCAGCGAGCGCATCGTCCGCCCCGCGAACCTGGCCGCGGACGCGGCAGGTCGCACCTTCACCGTCGTCACCACCAACAGTGGCATCAGCGTCGCCGTCTTCTGTCTGCTGGGGCGCATCTATATGAATCTGCCGGCGGACGATCCCTTCGCCGCCGCCGATCGCGTGCTCAAGCAGATTCCCCGGCACGTTCGCGTCTGCGTCTGCGATATGCATGCCGAGGCCACCAGCGAAAAGGTGGCGATGGGCCATTGGCTCGACGGGCGCTGTTCGTTCGTGTTCGGCACCCATACCCACATCCCCACGGCCGACGCCCGCGTTCTCCCCAACGGCACCGGCTACATCAGCGACCTGGGCATGACCGGCCCCTATGACTCGGTCCTCGGCCGCCGGAAGGATCGCGTGGTCAAATATATGACCACGAACATGCCCCAGTCCTTCGATGTCGCCACCAGCGATGTGCGGATGTGCGGCGCGCTGGCCGAGATCGATCCGGAAACCGGCCGAGCGCTGTCGGTCGAGCGGATCGAAGTCCAGGGCGAAAACGCCGACCATCCATATGATGCCGACGACGCCAAGCCGGGAAGGGCGGGGGGAGAGTAGAAGTTCCCTGGTCCTGACCGCGCAAAAAGTCATTTCGGACTCCCGCAGCGTTGCCCATTTCCACTGCGATGCAACAAAATGCAACATTTTCAGCGTTTCTTCGGATGTTGCACCCCAATGAGCCGCGCACGAAGTGAGCGTTTGATCGAGCATCCGCGCGTCCGCGAATGAAGTAAGCGGTCCGGACTCGCGGCGTGGAGCAACGGTTGAATGCATCAAACGCATCACTTCCCGCATTTTTCTTCCGTAGAACATCCTTCCAAACGGCGCGTCGAACACCATATGCGGTGTACCGGCGAATGCTGTTACACAAGTCATGCACCAAAATGCACCAAAACGCACCACTTTTTCGATTTTTTTCTCCCTCCCCGACAAGTTGACACCGTTGGATTGCTCCGCGCGCTCGCGTCCGGAGGCAGGCGGCTGAAGCCGCCACCCGGCAGTTCCCAATTTCGCGCACCCGTCTGAAGTTGTTGTTTCGCTCGAAGCCTCATTCCGAAGTTCCCCATTCACGCTCACTGCTGTCTTTCATACATGCAGTGCAATTATACGGATACGGTCCATACTATACCCTAACATACGGGCGACTTCAACAATTGTTCCCGGAAATTTTGGAATTGTTATTACCGATTACATCAACTGTATTTGTAAAGACTTACGACGGCGACGGGCGCGCGCACAACTCTATTCGGTGACATTGGGCCGTCACCGCCCACGTCCCGCGCTCGTTCAACCTATGACGTACTGTTAGGATGCTCGATATGGCGAGCCCACCGCCGCTCCCGAAACCCGCTATTCCGTTAAACGAACCGGACAGGCCGATTCCGTCGAGGGGTCCAGTTTCAAAACGGCGCTGGGTTGCGGCGATTGTTCTCGCACCGATGATTTTCCTGCTGGTTCAGTTCCTCATGCTGTTCGTCTTCGGCCAGACGATTGCGGAGGTTCCAGAGCGGTACGAGTATGTGGTTGATATTGCGGGAGTGGCCCTTCCGATCGCGATCACCTTGGCAGTTATGCGCGCCTTCCTTTGGCCCAAGCCTCGCAAACGATCGGAGCGGCGGGGCTTTACCGTTGTGCAAAATCAATCTCATTTGTAGCGACTCCCGTTTTTCGAAATGGAACTGCGCCGTCGCAAACCGGCCTCATGTCCGCGCCGGCGGCAAAGCGAAGCGACGCCCCGGATCTCTGAGCCATCCTCAAGGCGCGCTCTGGGATCCGGGGTGGCGCGGCGATGAGGAGATTCTGCGAAGCGACAGTTCTATGCGCCGCTCTACCGCCGGCGTGGACAGAAAGCCCCTTTGCATTCAAATGAGAGTTTTGATCCGGCACCCAGTGGCGCGACTCTTGAGCGGTTAGAATACACCAATTCCTGGAAAGTGGAGCGACACTATGACCAACGATCCCGACAACCACGGCCCATACCATCGCACCGGTGAGCCGGGCGGCCCGGGCTGCGCGGTTCGGGAACTGTCGATCACGCTCAAAGCGCAGGATGGATCGGCGATCCCGGCATATCTCTTGGACGCCGGCGACGCCGCGACCGAGCTTGAGTTGCTCCGCACCGTCGCCAGCGGCATGGGCATTCGCTGGGGACACGATGATCTGGGCTGGTGGGCCGTTGTGCCGAGGGAGACGTGAGAATTGACTAAGCCAAGAACAAGTACAAAGGCAGAGATTTAGAAACGCTTCATTTGCTCCAGCGAGGCCAGTGGTGCCAGTAATCATTGAAGTAAGAGGGGAGGGCTGTGAGGGTCGCCGGTGGCTCGTCGTCATTATTGCCTGGGCGATGATGCTCATATCGCTTGTTTCGCCTGCTGGCACGGAGCCTTTCATATTCATAGACCATACCCCAACAGGCGTGCTCGTTTTAGTTTCGTTTTTGGGGGTATTCACCAATGGCATGATTGGCGATATCGCATTTGATTTGTTGCTCGTAGCGCTGCTTGTCTTTCTCCTGAGCCCGTTCCTGGTCGCTCGCCGCCCAAGCTCGGCACACGGGGGGCTGGCGTGGTGGAGCGCATCACTCATACTGCTGCTCGCCTCGCTGCTGCCGCTTGCTTGGCACGACGCAGAAGGCGTGGGAACCCTCATGTGGGGGTTCTACTTGTATGCCGCCTCGCACACGTTGATGTTTCTCGCATGTCTCATGGCGCCATCCGATACTCCCCCGGCAAGCCGAAAGCGCGGCTTTCCGGTTGTCGTCCCGAATGAAAGTGCGGGACAATCGCAATCGAGTTGAGAACGGATTCGCGGTTCGCTTCGAGCTGTCCAAAGTTTAGCGATCCTCGCTTGCGAGCCGTTGCGCGCTCTTTTCAATACTCTAGAGCGCGCAACGGCGTGCAAGCACGCCCGCTAAACGTAAGGACTTCTTGCGACGTTCTTCACATCTTTTTAAAACAACACGGGCTTGCCCAGCTTCCGGCGGATGACCTGGAATTGTCCGACGTGCATGGCGATGTGGCCGATTTGCAGGAGGGCCATATGGGCGACCGTGGGACACATCTGTTGCATGTTGCCGATCACCGGTTTGGCGAGGTCCGCATCCGACAGGCCTTTGGCCCAGGCGACGGTTTTCTGGCGGGTCTTGGTGAGCAGCTCGATTAGTTCCTTCTTGGGAGGAAATGCCTTGGGGTCGTCGCTCTTGCTCTTGTCTTTGCTGAACTTTTCGGCAAAGCCTGCAGGTAGTTCTGGCAGCGCGCCGGGGGTGACGCTGTTGATGAGCGACGTCTCAGCCGCGATGAGATGGCCCAGTTGCCACGCCGCGTGATTGGCGTTGGGAACGGGGCGGGTGAGCATCTCCTGGTCGGTGAAATCGCCGAGCGTCCAGTTGAGCATCTCGAGATTGCGAGCGAGGTTGTCGGCGATGAGTTCCTGTTGGGTCATGGGGATTTCCTTCCTTAAGTGAATAAAGCGTAGTTGCCGAGTTTAGCCGCGACGCGACAGCGGAGCGCTCACTCCGAGCGCGCAGAAAGCGCTCCGCTAGCGCGTCGCGGCTAAACTTGGCGGGTATTAATCCCACTCATTGTTGTGCTCCTTCGCTAAGTTGCAGCCCTTTGAACACGAGCAGTCGGCGATTCTTGGTTCAGTCCGGCGGCTTATCAAGAGTGCAAAATTTTGACATCCATGACGCGGGAATTCATTTGGTTTCGACACGTTTTGCACGGTCACAGCCCCGATAGCGCGGGTATAATGATTGAAACGGCGGGGGATCAGTCGCAGGCGGCCAAAGATAGAACCGGGCTGCATGAATGGCCGATAAGTTGTTATAGATCAATGAGCAGTAACGTCACGCAGCCGGGTATTTCGAGGCGCCGCCACGCGATGGTTTACATCGCGATCGCTTTGACATTGCTCGTCGGCGCGTGCCTCTGGGGCAAAGGGCGCGGCTACTGGACGCGAAGCATTCGGCTCGTCTGGTACAGCTATCGTCGGCCCTATCATCCGCCTCGGCCGAAAGTGACCGCGAGCCGGCCGGGCGATCAGGATGGGAATGTTCTGCCTGATTCGTTTGTCGCCTGCGATCTGGATCTTCCCAATCCGGGAAAGGTCGTCGATGGCGCGACGCTGAGCGCGAGTTCGGTTCGGCTCTATCGAACCGCCGACCATCATGCCGTCCCGGCGATCGTCAATACCTCCGGCGGCGGCGATGACATCGTCCTCCGCCCGACCATTCCGCTCGATCTCAACACGGAATACACCTTTGAAGTGACGCCCGCCGTTAAAGACACTGGCGGCCGGTCATTTCAGCCCTACCGCGCGATGTTCACCACGGCCGCATCGATGCATTTTTCGCAATTCCCGGTTGCCTTTGCGCGAGTGCCGCAGCAAATCTCGGCGGGGCATCGATATACTTGCGTGACGATTGGGCCGGATCATTGTTTGTATGCGAGCACGCTGCAAGGGGAGATTTTTCGATTCGCGGTTTCCAGCGATGGCTCGCTCGAGCCGCCACAGTTGATCGATACGGTCAATGAAAGCAACGGCGGCTATCGCCTGATCACGGGTTTGACGTTCGATCCGAGCGCGACGGCGGATCATCTACTGCTATGGGTGAGTCATGGCCAGCTTCCGCCTAATGGCGAGCGCGGTCAGCAGGCGATCAAAGGGGCGGATGACTGGACGGGAAAGATTTCGCTGCTGAGCGGACCGAATCTGGAGCAATATCGGGATGTGGTGGTGCGCCTGCCTCGGGCGTATAAGGATCATCTGAATAATCAGATGGCGTTTGGTCCCGATGGCGCGATGTATTTTTGTCAGGCGAGCAACACCGCGATGGGCTGGCCGGATTCGAAGTGGGGATTCCGGCCCGAGCGCTTGCTGAGCAGCACCATTCTTCGGCTCGATACCCATGCGGCGCTGTCGCTCAATTCGCCGCTCGATGTGAAGACGGAAGAGGATGGTCATTACAATCCGTTTACGCCCGGCGTTCCGCTGACCATTTACTGCACGGGTATTCGCAACAGCTACGACCTGGTCTGGCATCGCAA
>Ga0134126_10007358_pt1 | contig 13829 bp, 8 predicted proteins | sample KB31752_FD_96881 | JGI IMG/M metagenome (GOLD analysis project Ga0134126, IMG submission 96881) | Terrestrial soil microbial communities with excess Nitrogen fertilizer from Kellogg Biological Station, Michigan, USA - KB3-175-2 | ecosystem: Environmental > Terrestrial > Soil > Unclassified ...
GCTTCTTCGACCGTCCAGCCGGCATTGGCGTCAACCCGGAAAACGGCATCCGTATGCTGCCGCAGCGCTGCCATGATGGCGAGGTCGTCGGGAACTCCCAGTTTTATCTTATAGATCGGCCAGGGCTTCTCCTTCATCTTGGCGACCATCTTCTCGACCGTATCGATGCCGATGGTAAAATCCGTGGCCGGACCGTTGGTGGCGTCGAGACCCCAAAGCTCGAACAGGGGTTTGCGAACCATCTTGCCGTACAGATCCCAGCAGGCGATGTCCAGGGCACACACCAAAAAGGAGTTATCGGGCAACAGATGATGCAGGTAATGCCAATAGCGTTGCGGATCGGTGAGCGCGAATCTTTCGATCATCGCCCGTTTCGCCTCCAGATCGGCGATCATCTGGTCCACGGGGATATGATAATAAGTAATGGCCGGTGCCTCTCCATAACCGCGGAGCCCCTGGTGCTCCAGTTCGACGATCAGCGTGGGTTGGTGGGTCTTGGTGCCCCGGGAGATGGTAAATGGATGCCGGAAAGGAAGATTATAAGAATAATATGTACAGACCATGGGAGGCAAATGTAGCGGTTTCCGCCCGGAATTGTGGCGGTTTCCGCCCGGGACCCGGCTTCGGAATTTACCATTGCCGCTAGGGTTTCCACGCTCTTTTTTGCATTTTCCGGAATGTTTTTCCCTTCCTGGGAACGTTTTGGAAGCTGGTACGCGTGCAATAGATTGATAATTAACCAGTTAGATTTTGGCACCTTTTTCCATATACTTTGGATACAACACGTAATCCTTACCAGTATGAAATCGACCACTACGAAAACTACCCTGATCCTTCACCTCGCTTTAGCCGTTGCTTTTCTCTTCGCCGGTCTGACCCGCGCCGCAGCCCAGACCACTCCTACCAGCACCGGTACTACCACGCCCGCGCTTATCCTTAGCTTCGACGGCCAGGTGACGAATAGTGAAGCAGTGCTTACCTGGGTCATGGAGAACGAGACCAACTCCAAATGGTTCGTGATCGAACGTTCCGGTGACAATGGTGAGTATGATTCCATTGGTGTAGTGACCGGTGTGAACAACAACAACATGACCACCTATACCTTTAATGATAACAATATGCAGGCCGGTAATAACTACTATCGTCTGCGGATGGTCGATATGAACAATGTAGTTCGCTATTCCAAGATCGTAAGTGTAAATAATTATAGTGCAGAAGAGAACACCGATGCCGCTTCCAAGATGAGCATCTACCCTAACCCCGCTGCCGCAACGATCAACTACACCGTTTCTGCTACGGCTAACGAACAGGTGATCGTTCAGGTGTATAACCTGGCCGGTGTGGTCCTCCTTAGCGCCGAGCAGCAGTTGAATGCCGGTAACAACGTACAGGCGCTTGCAGTAAGCAACCTGAAGGCCGGTAACTATTTCCTGAAAGTAACAAACGTAACGGGCAACGCTCAGTATGTTCAGCCCTTCGTCAAGATAATGTAATAGCCTGAAACAAGAACCCCCGAACAAAGACCCCTAACCCCCTTTTTTACCCCTTTACTCCCTTTACCCAACGGCCGGCTGTCGCTTAATTGCGCGCCGGCTTGTTGTTTGGGCCGGCTTCGTCTCGTACAAAGTACTCGCCGGCCCAAACCGCTAATGATGGCCCTTCGGGCACCGGACCTGTGGTCCGGTCTGGGCCGGCTTCGTAATCCGGTAAAATACCCGCAGGCCTACTTCTTCCCCGTATGCCGGCCAGCGGCCTCTATTTCCGCCCGGAAATCGTTGTTAAAGGCTTTTTCCTTGCCCAGCTCCTCCAGCGTCAGGTGCATCCGGTAACGCCAGTAATATTGCGGTATGGCGGGGACATTGATGCGCTCGTCATGCGGGTTCTCGCGCCGGAACTCCTCGCTCATCCCCATAATATCCTGTAGCTGGAAAATCGCCCATTGCGCCGGCGAATGCAGGTGCTGTAGAAGGATGGCCTTGTTGATCCAGGGCTCGCAGAACGACGGTGCTTCGCCCCATTGACCCAGCTCCTGGTTGAAAAAACGCTGGGTCACGCCCCGGTCCTCTTCCCACCATCCCCGGATCGTGCTCATATCGTGCGTCGACGGTGTGACCACGGAAAGATAGGGCGCCTCGGCCGGATGAAAGAATTCCCGTTTGGGGTTCTTGGGCATGCGCTGGACCTCCAGGCTCAGGATCCCGAGCTGCCGCATGACATCGGGCACGCTGCGTGGCACCATGCCCAGGTCTTCGCCAAAGATCAGCATATTGGTCGCGCGTTTGAGCGCCGGCAGCTTGTTCATCGCCTCGCGTCGCCAGAAATCGTCCTGGCGGTAATAGAAATAGTTCACATAAAGGTCCTTCAGCTGCTGCTGGGTATGCCATTCGAGGTAACGGAAAGAAGTCGTGGTGTCCATGCTGATCCTGAAATGGAACTCCTGTCCGTTAGATCCTTCGACCTCCAGCAAAAGGACATTCGACACCAGGTCATACAACCCGGTGCGGAGCTTGTCGTTCCCGGGCGAAGCCGCCTGTGTGCCGAACCATGCCTGGATCTTCGCCTGGGTGTTATAAGGCTCCTGTAGCACATAGAATCCATTCCCCGCAGGTTGTAGATAGTTGCCTTTCACCCCCTCCATGTCCGGGCCGAAGATGTCCCACAACACGGCATCGTTGATGAAGGGCTTGGTATAGCGCAGATAATCGAACCAGATATTGCGTTGCAGGAACTCCGTCCGGTTGATGGGGATCGCCGGGACAAAATGACCCAGGATGCCCTCCACGACGTCCATCGGAATGCTCCAGATGCGGAAAAAGCCCAGGATATGGTCGATCCGGAAGCCATCGAAATAATTGCTCATCTGGGCAAAACGCCGCCGCCACCACCCGTAACCATCCTTCCGCATTTCCTCCCAGTTATACGTTGGGAAACCCCAGTTTTGGCCCTTGACGGCAAAGTTGTCGGGCGGGGCCCCGGCCTGCATCTCCATGTGATACAGTTTCGGCGCCACCCAGGCGTCACAGCTGTACCGGCCGATACCAATGGGAATGTCCCCTTTCAGGATGACCCCTTGCTTGTGGGCATAGTCGACCGCGTCGCGTAGCTGTAGATGCAGATGGTATTGAATGAAATAGTTGAGGGCAATGGCGTCGTAATGACGCGACGTCGGGGCGGAGAGCTTCCGGATACCTTCTTCGTCGTACTGGCCATGCATGGGCCATTTGCTGAAGTCCGCCGTACCATGTTTGTCCCGTAAATAACAAAAAGAGCCGTAGGGTACAAGCCAGGTCTCATTGGCGACAAAAAAGCTCCGATAGTCTTCGTCAGCTTCAAATTCTTCTTTCTGTAACTCGTATAACTCTTTTGCAACCAGTAATTTAATCTTAATCACCTGTTCGTAGTCCACCTCCGGCAGGGCATTCAGTTCCTTTTGCTTTTTATGCAAAGGCTTGATGAGGTCCACGTATTTTTTGCCGGCGCAGGCCTCGAGGTTCAGGTAAAGGGGATGCAGGGCAAAGGCGCTGATGGCCGCATAGGGATAAGAATCCACCCAGGTATGCGTGGCCGTCGTATCGTTGACCGGAAGGATCTGAACGAGCCGCAGACCGCATTTGACGGCCCAGTCGACCAGCAGCGGCAGGTCAGTGAATTCCCCCACCCCCAGTGAATCCTTGCTCCGTAAGCTGAACACCGGGATCGAGACGCCCGCCGCCTTGAAACCGGTATTGGGCAGATGCACGAACCCATCGTGCAGGATGCTGACCTTTTTGGACCGGGCATCGCCGGGAAGCTGCCGATTGGCGCCGGCTTCATACCGCGTCAGCTTTTTTTCCTTCTTGTTATAGACGCCATACTTGTATTCCAGCGGAAAGGCCTCCGGCGGGATCGACAACGAGATCGTCCACCAGTCGTCCTCGGGCGTCAATAACAGCGGATCCGATTCCTGCCAGTCGTGCAAAGCCAGTGCATTGCCAAGGAGACACACCAGTTCGTCCTCCTGCAGCAGCGGCGCCTTGACCCGGAAGACATGCGTCACCGCGCCTCTGAGCTTTTGCTTTTTTCCGGCCTTATGATGGGGAAGCAGCACATGGCGAAAAGGCGCCGTCGAAAAGACATTTTCGAATTCACCCGCAAAATTCCAGGTGTCGATCACCGAAATTTCTTCCGCGTCATGCGCCGGTGTCTCGATGGTCTTGTCATCCCCCCATTCCTCGGTAAGCGTGCCGTCGGGGCCACGGAGAATATAATGATAGTGGATAGGCTCGGATGGCAGGATACCTACGGTGAGGCTTACATGCCAAAATTCTCCGTTTACATAGGCCATCGGAAGGGCTGCCGTCACATCGCCATCCCCCAGTTCAGCCAGATTACCTGTCAAATAGATCGACTGGCCCGGTTGGGTATAGAAACGCAGGTAGAAATCTAGCTTCATAGTCTTTTCTTTAAGCAAAGCAGGCGTAATGTGTATTTGTTACATTATGATGCTAATGTATGCTAAAATCTTTTATTAACGGTTGTGGGCGGTAGAATTTTCGGTTGCGTGGCGGCTCGAAGTTATTGATTTTTTTGATGTTGGTTCGATACGCTATTTGCTTTAACTTCGCGCAACAAAGTTTTCTTATGGAACAGCAAAAGAAGAATACCGGCGCCTGGTGGATACTGTTTTTCGTCTCAACCGCTTGTTTTCTGTGGGCGTGCTTCTCGCATTTCGAATACCTGACCCTGATCCTTCCGTTCGTCACCACTGGTTTTGTTAAGGCGATGGACATCATGTAGGTCATTCTTAAATCAACCTTGTAGATCAATTCTTAAGCCATCCAGGCCATTCCTTGATCCAGGCAAACGACACCTACTACCGGGAGAACGCTGCCGCTCATACTGGTGCGATCCGGAAGCTGCAGCAAAAGATCAACCTGATGTCGCTGTTGCGGCTCTTGGTTTTTGCATCCCTGGTTTGGTGCGTCTATGACCTCCTGCAGGATCATTCCCCTGTCCTGCTCGTGCTGGCCTTGGTGCAGGTGGGGCTCTTCATCTTCTTCATCAACGTCCATTATGGCTGGAAAGACAAACGCCGGCTACTCGAAAGAATGCGGTTCGTTTGTGAGAACGAGCTGCGTATCCTAAAGGGGGAAGGCAATAGCTTTCCGGATGGTTCCGGCTTTCTCGACGATGACAATTATCTGGAAGACCTCGATATCTTCGGCCGGCATTCCTTTTTTCATCTGCTTAACCGGACGACGACCATCCGTGGGGCAAGTGTATTGGCGGACCGGCTTCGTGAGCCGCTGTTGGAGGCCCCTAAGATCCTCGCGCAACAGGATGCCATCCGTACGTTGGCGCCTCAAACGCATTACCGGCAGCTGCTAACAGCAACCGGCCTGCTCCTGCAGGATGCACCCGACCGCGAGACGATGAAGCCCCATGCCGATCTCGACACACCTGGTCTCCGGGAATGGCTCGAGACCGAGCCCCGGCTGCTTCGTAATCTACCCATTCGGATCGCGGCCTTTCTTTTATCCGCTTTCAATCTCTACGCGTTCTATGTGCTTTTTGCCACCGGCAACTACACCCTTGTGCTGCTCGGACTGGCGGTCTCGCGCGGCATCTGGGGCATCTATGCGAAGTACCTGAGTGAACAGCACAAGCTCATCGGGCACAAACATGCCGTGCTCGATCAATACGCGGGCATTCTCGCGGTATTCAACCAGGTCGATACCGGGCAATCTACGGTCCTGCAGGAGATGCAGGGACATACCGGCAAGGCGCATACGGCCATCCGCAAGTTGTCGAAACTAACCTCCGCGTTCGACCAACGGCTGAATCTCCTGGTGACACTCGTCCTCGGCAATTTCTTTTTTTACGATCTGTTTTGCATGATAGCGGTGGAGAAATGGAAGACGCGTAACCGGAACGGATTGCTCCTGTGGATCGATGCCGTCGCCCGTGTCGAGGCGCTGAATGCGCTGGCGACCTACGCCTTCAATCACCCGGAGAATCACTATCCGCAACCGATAGTCGAAGCGGGTCCATCCCCCGCGGCAGCCGGCTCATCCGCGGCGGCGGCTCCGCTGCTCATCGAGGCGACCGGGCTTGGCCATCCGCTGATCCCGGCATCGCGCCGTATCGCCAACGACCTCACTATAGGCCTCGAAGAAACGCTGATCCTCGTCACCGGCTCCAATATGTCGGGCAAGACCACTTTCCTGCGGACCCTCGGCACGGGCCTGCTGATGGCCCAGTGCGGTCTGCCTGTTTGCGCCACGTCGTTCCGGTTTACCCCGTTGCAGCTGCTGACCTCGCTGCGCATCAGCGATTCGTTGCAGGAACAGACCTCGTATTTCATGGCCGAGCTGAAAAAATTACAGAAGATCGTTGTGCAGTTGCAGACCGGCGCCCCGGCCCTGGTGCTCATCGATGAGATCCTTCGCGGCACGAATTCCGAAGACAAGACCTTCGGCTCCGAACAATTCATCCGCAAATTGCTGGGTTATCGCTGCTTGTCCCTGTTCGCCACGCATGACCTCTCGCTAGGCGAGATGGAACAGCAGCTGCCCGGCCGGATCAGCAACTATTGTTTCGAAAGTGTCATCGAAACGGGCGAGCTGCATTTCGATTACCGCCTTCAGCGCGGCATCGCCCGTAACCGCAATGCCTCCTTCCTCATGCAGAAGATGCAGATCATTTAATCGGCCAGGGGCCGATCGCGCGAAGCGCAATCATCAGCCCTCAAACAAAAAACCCTCGCTTTAGCGAGGGTTTGCTACATACTCTATCCTTATCAATAACCAAAACCGGTGACGATGCGGGGTTGTCTGCGGCCAGATGCCGAGTAACGGCGATTCCGCCGGATAGCCCACAAATCCAAGGCGCTAAATGAGCCCTTACGAGCATCAGTGCTAGGCAATGCGACCTCAGTCGCCACAGTCTCTTTTACTTCAGTTACTAACCTCTCAAGGATAGCTGGTTCCATTTGTACACGCGAGTGTACTAGATCACTTTTCATGATTTATTTGTTTTACTATTTCCAAAAATTATCAGAACAACCGCTGGGAGAACACGAACACTTGAGAATCGTTGAAAGAAGTGTGCTTTGAATTGAGTACTCTGTAGATGGCAAACTCGCTAGAAACGCGTAAGCTGGTTGTTCAATTCGGATGCAAAGGTACGAATTATTCTGATATATGCAAGAAAAAAGGGCCCGTTTTCGCGGGCCCCTCAGAATCGTCTATGCTTCAATGTTTTACTTTACTTCTTCGAACTCGGCATCGGTGACGTTCTCACCACCTGCGTTCGTTTGCTGGCCCTGGTTAGCACCACCACCGGGTTGTCCCCCGGCCTGTTGCGAGGCTTTGTACATCTCTTCCGAGGCTGCCGTCCAGGCATTGTTCATCTCGGCAACTGCTGCATCGATCGCAGTAACGTCCTGCGATTTGTGTGCATCCTTTAGCTTGTTCAGGGCCGATTCGATAGGCGCCTTCTTATCGCCGGGCAGCTTGTCGCCAAATTCCTTCAACTGCTTTTCCGTCTGGAAGATCAGGCTGTCGGCCTGGTTGACCTTGTCGACCTTTTCGCGTGCGGACTTGTCGCTTGCTTCGTTGGCCCTTGCTTCCGCCTTCATCTTTTCGACTTCTTCCTTGCTGATACCGCTACCGGCTTCGATCCGTATCTTTTGTTCCTTACCCGTTCCCTTGTCCTTTGCCGTTACATGCAGGATACCGTTGGCATCGATGTCGAAGATGACTTCGATCTGCGGTACGCCGCGCGGCGCGGGGGGAATATTATCCAGGTTAAAGGTTCCCAGGCTCTTGTTCTGGCTGGCCATGGGACGCTCGCCTTGCAACACGTGGATCTGTACACCGGGTTGGTTATCGCTGGCGGTAGAGAAGGTCTCCGATTTCTTCGTCGGGATCGTCGTATTGGCGTCGATCAACCGGGTCATCCCCTCGCCCATGGTTTCGATACCAAGGGATAACGGCGTCACGTCGAGCAGCAGCACCTCCTTTAGTTCACCAGTGAGCACCGCACCCTGGATCGCAGCGCCGATGGCGACGACCTCGTCGGGGTTGACACTCTTATTGGGCTTTTTGCCAAAGAATTTTTCAACCAGCTCCTGTACCTTGGGGATACGGGTACTACCACCTACCAGGATCACTTCGTCGATATTGGCGGCGGCGATACCGGCGTCCTTCAATGCCTGTTCGCAGGGCTTGAGACATCTTTCGAACAACGAGTCGGCAAGCTGTTCGAACTTGGCACGGGTCAGTTTCTTGACCAGGTGCTTGGGCACACCGTCGATAGCCGTGATATAGGGCAGGTTGATCTCCGTTTCACTCGAGCTGGAAAGCTCGATCTTGGCCTTTTCGGCAGCTTCTTTCAGCCGCTGTAGAGCCATCGGGTCCTTGCGGAGATCCACATTCTCATCCTTCTTGAATTCGTCGGCCAGCCAGTCCATGATGACCTTGTCGAAATCGTCACCACCGAGATGCGTGTCGCCATTGGTCGACTTCACTTCGAATACGCCGTCTCCCAGTTCGAGAACGGAGATATCAAAGGTGCCGCCGCCGAGGTCGAACACGGCGATCTTCTCGTCCTTACCAGCCTTATCCAGACCGTAGGCCAGAGCGGCTGCCGTGGGTTCATTGACGATACGGCGTACCGTAAGCCCGGCGATCTCACCGGCTTCCTTGGTAGCCTGACGCTGCGCGTCGTTGAAATAAGCGGGAACGGTGATCACCGCTTCCGTGACTTCCTGACCCAGATAGTCTTCAGCTGTTTTCTTCATCTTCTGAAGGATCATCGCCGAGATCTCCTGGGGCGTATATAAACGGCCGTCGATATCGATCCGCACCGAATTGTTATCACCTTTGACCACTTTGTAGCTCCAATGCGTGATCTCATTGGTCACTTCGTCATAACGGCGTCCCATGAAACGCTTCACTGACATAATGGTGTTCACAGGGTTGGTAATGGCCTGGCGCTTGGCGGGATCACCTACCTTTCTTTCTCCATTCTTCAGGAAACCCACGATCGAAGGGGTCGTACGACGTCCTTCATCGTTTGCGATCACTACGGGCTCATTTCCCTCCATGACAGCTACGCAGCTATTCGTTGTGCCGAGGTCAATTCCTATAATTTTTCCCATATAGTTTATATGATTTTAAAGGTTTTACAAGTATTTCCGGGATGTATTGTCAATCATTATGCCACGGCAGGGGTAACTGCCAACATGGCCGGAACGGACGGCCGGAGGGCAATCATTGGCAATTTGGGCGGCCGAAGGCCGACCCCAAAGGAGTCTATCGAATCACTTCCGGCACGGGCTTGAGGCTACCCGAAGGGCCATCATTAGCCTATCTCACGACTTCGAGCACCGGTTTCAAGGAATCCCCTCTGAATACATAGTCCGCAACGGCATCGACCCCCGGAGTTACGGAATTGAAGGAAATGCCGGTTCCCGCCATTTTGACCATACAAATATCGTTTTCGCCGTCGCCGACTGCCACGGAATCTGCCAGGCTGATACCAAAACGATGCAGGATATACTGGAACATATTGGACTTGCAGTGGTCGTGCTCGCACTGGCTAAAGCGGTCTTTCAGAAGCTGGGAGGGGATCTTCACCTCCCCGGTAGCCACACTTTTACGGAATTCGAGCTCATTGCCAAGGGTAAAATCGAGTCCCAGGAGGTTCTTGACATGATTGGCAATGGCATGATAGCTGTCACTGATGATGCCACAGACATATCCCCGGACCTGCAGTTCCCGGATGACCAGGACGGCGTCCCCGATCAGGGGAATGGATTCCACGACATGGATCAACTCGGCAAAGGTCCGGCCTTCCAGCAGCCGGGCGATCTTCTGCGTTTTGATATAATTGCTTTTCTGCTGGCCCAGGATATCCTGCAGCTCCCGGGTAAAGCCAAATTGTTCGGCGGCCTTCTGGATAAAGCTCCCTTGCAGGAGCGTATTGTCCATATCGAAGACGATCATCTTCCGCGGCGAACGTTCCATCTCTTTGAGCGCAAACTCGACCTGCTCACGCATGGGCGGCGGCGCATCCTCTTCCTGGCGGCGGCTGCTGTCGAAGATGTTCACCCGTTTGAAGATCGAGCCCGCGACCTGCTTCGCCATGCGGCTGAGCACATGCAAAGGATGGTGGTCGACCTCGACCTCACCGATACAGACCTCGGCGATCCTGGCCTGGAGATGGTGCATGTCGATGAGCAAGCCGATGTCGACGCCATAATCGTTATCGAATTCTACTTTTTGAAAAATGGATTTCCTCCCCGCGATCATCCCGCTGAGCGGTTGTTTGAATTTCAGCAGATGCGGGAAGAAGGTATCCAGCAAAGGCTTGGCCAGGATCTCCGCCATCCGGCCGCTCTGCCGTTCGAAATAGGATTTTACGAAATCGGCCTCGCCGCTGATCAGCGGCGCCGTAAGCATGGCTACGATGTCCTCCTCATAACTGGGTAGATCGGCTTCCATAAAGACCAGGATATCGTTCTTGGCCATCATCATCCCTTCGCGCATCGCATCGCCTTTGCCGACATGCGTGCTCGTGATCACCCGGACGTCTTCCTTCCGGGCTTCGGCGATCGTATCGTCGGTAGACATATCGTCCACCACTATGATCTCTGTCACCATCTCGTTTCGCTTGGCCTGACGAATTACCTGACGGATCGTCTTTTCTTCGTTTAAAGCGGGGATGATGACTGTGACCATAGGCTTTTCATTTGTGTGTGATGTGCCGGAAATGCGCTTTCAGAAAAATTAGCGCATTTCCGGCAAAGCGCTAATGTCTGTCCTTCGGACGAAAACGCTACCGCGTTTTCTTGTGTAAAGGTATGTTCAAATTTACTGAATTTGTTCCGAGTGCGGCCAAAAGTATGCCAGCAAGTCGAGATACGCACCGCGAGCGCAGAATTAAAATTTGTACGTTCAATTTTAATGGGCTAAAGCTAGTCCGGCTGCCCTTTTTGCTGCTCGATCTTAAAGGTGAAATTTTTCTGCGTCACATAGCTGAAGGCGACTACGATGATGGTCGTCAAGACCTTGGCGATAGTGGGGTAGATATGGAACTGTTCTACGAACAGCTTGATGAAGATGACATTCAGGATGATACAGATCAGCACCAGCACAAAGTACCGGAACAACTGGACCCGGCCGTGCAGTGTGCTCCCGGGAAAGGCGATGTTCCGGTTCAGGAAAAAGCCGGTGGGGAAGCTGATGCAAAAGGCCATGAAAACGGCAGCAACGTAAGCCGAAATGGTAACAAAACCCAAATGGACATTGTTCTTATGCAGAATAAAATTGAAGCTGATCCAGTACATCACGATATCCACCAGGGTGCTGGTGCCACCGCATGCCGCATACCGAAAGGTCTGCAAAGGCATGATCCGGCTAAAGGGCGGATAAAAGAAATCGATAAATGTCGTGATGTTGTTTTTTAGTTGCTCCATCGCGTTCGCTTCTCTGGCAATTAAGTGAACAAAGATACCTACAAAAACCCGTGGTTCCAAATATGTGCAGACGTTATGCAGTCTGGCATTCTCCCGGTTGCCCAGATGCCCAACTTGCATTACTTTTGCAGCCAATCTGTTGAAAATGGAACTTATCAGCCTGATAAAGGATGCGGTCACGCGGGTGCTTAACGATCAATACGGCTTTACGGACGGGCCGGTCCTCGTGAACGAGACCAAACCGGAATTCGAAGGCGACTATACGGTGGTGTTGTTCTCCTTTGTCAAACCGCTCAAAAAGAGTCCCGAAGCGTTGGGTAACGAGCTGGGACAAAAGCTCCTTCAGGAGAACCCTACCCTCTTCTCCGCCTATAACGTGATCAAGGGCTTTCTCAACCTCACGATCGCGGACAGCTACTGGCTGGAATTCCTGCATCGCGATCACGACAACCCCGCCTTTGGCCATAAGCCGCGGATCGGCAAAAAGGTGATGATCGAATATTCCTCACCGAATACCAATAAGCCCCTGCATCTCGGCCACCTGCGCAATAATTTCCTGGGCTGGGCCGTCGCGGAGATCTACAAGGCCAATGGCTACGATGTCGTCAAGACCTGTATCGCCAACGACCGCGGTATCCACATCTGCAAAAGCATGATCGCCTGGCGACTCTTTGCGGGCGGCGCCACGCCCGAAAGTACGGGTATCAAAGGCGACCACCTCGTCGGAGATTATTATGTGCTGTTTGGCGCCGAACATAAAAAACAAATAGCAGAACTCATCGCCGGCGGCATGGACGCCGGGACAGCCGAAAGAGAAGCCCCCATCATGAAGGCCGCGCAACAGATGCTGGTTGATTGGGAAGCGGGTGTACCCAAGGTAATCGCGCTCTGGAAGCGGATGAACGGCTGGGTCTACGCCGGGTTCGATGTCACCTACAAAAGGATCGGCAGCGATTTCGACAAGACCTACTACGAGAGCGATACGTATCTGCTCGGCAAGTCCCTCGTAGAACAAGGACTGAAAAAAGACGTTTTCGAACAGGAAGCCGATGGCAGCGTCTGGATCGATCTCACCGCCGATGGACTAGATAGGAAGATCGTACAGCGTAAGGATGGTACAGCGGTCTATATCACCCAGGACATCGGTCTCGCGGTACGTAAGTATGAAGAGTTCCATTGCGACGAAAGCATCTACGTCGTCGGTGACGAACAGAACTATCATTTCAAGGTGCTGAAGCTGATCGCCCAAAAGCTGGGTCTCCCGGCAGCGGACGGCATCTTTCACCTGAGCTATGGCATGGTCGAGCTCCCCACCGGCCGCATGAAGACCCGTGAAGGGACTGTCGTCGACGCCGACGATCTCCTCGATGAAATGGTCGATGAAGCGGCCCGCAAGACCAAAGAACAGGGCAAGACCGAAGGGTTTTCGCTCCCCGAACTGGAAGAGCTCTATGAAACCATCGGATTCGGCGGGCTGAAGTTCTTTCTCCTCCGTGTAGATCCGAAAAAAAGGATGGTGTTCAACCCGGAAGAATCCATTGACCTGCACGGCTATACGGCTACCTTTATACAATATGCCTATGCGCGCATCCGCAGCATCCTGCGGAAGGAGGGCGACGTCCTAAATGGCACAGTCACCGGAGGTTTCCTGCCGCTCGAAAAGACGCTGACCAAGACATTGGAGAAATTTCCCGCCGTGCTCAGCCAGGCCTGCACGGAGATGAGCCCGAGTGTAGTGGCCGCTTATGCCTTCGAGTTGGCCAAGACCTTCAATTCGTTCTATGCGGAACACAGCGTCTCGGGGGCCGAGACACCGGACAAAAAGATCCTCCGGCTACAGCTCTGCCGCATGACGGCCTCCGTGCTTCGCAACGCACTAAATGTATTAGGCATAAAAGTCCCCGAAAGGATGTGATGATCACTTCAGCACCACCGCGCCCAACGGCGGCAGATGCACTGTGAGCTCATACCAGCCCTCGTCACCCGTGGACCGCACCGGAATGGCTGGATTGTTGGTATCCCCCGTCCCCCAGTATTTCCGGTCATCGCTGTTAAAGAGCTCGGTCCAGGCCGATTTCCCCCGCGTATACACCTTCCAGTCCCGCCGCACCACCGGGGTGAAATTGAGGATGATCAACAGATCGCCGGCAGGGTCCTTCCCTTTGCGCCGGTAGACGACGACGCTCTCTTCGCGATGCCGCAGGTCTACCCATTCGAACCCGTACATGCTGAACTGGTTCTCGTATAAGGCAGGCTCGCCCCGCAGCAGCCGATTCAGATCGCGCACGCAATCCTTTAGCATCCGGTGTGAATCATGCTGCAATAGGTACCAGGGCAGCTCCGTCTTGTAATTCCATTCGGTGGTGGA
>Ga0134126_10007360_pt1 | contig 13829 bp, 12 predicted proteins | sample KB31752_FD_96881 | JGI IMG/M metagenome (GOLD analysis project Ga0134126, IMG submission 96881) | Terrestrial soil microbial communities with excess Nitrogen fertilizer from Kellogg Biological Station, Michigan, USA - KB3-175-2 | ecosystem: Environmental > Terrestrial > Soil > Unclassified ...
AGAGCGGCGAATACTTCTTGCCGCCGACCTTGATGTTGCTCTGGTCGATCGCGTTGTTGTTGAGCGAGAGTGCGCTAGCCGAGCCGTGCTTGGCGAAGGCGTTGCTGAACGCGTGCTGCGTCGTGGGCGCGGAGTTGGTCTGGCCCGCGAAAGCCGGCGCGGCGATCAGGGTGAGGGCGGCGACGGCGGAGAGCAGGGAGTGACGCATGGTGAGTAGTTCCTTCTCGGTTCCGCGCCGGGGCCCAACGCCTCGGCCGCGTTCGATTGACGCCGAGGACCCTACCGGCGCATGGCCGCAACCGCTGTGAACCGCTCCACAAAGAGAAGGAGATCGCGCGGCGTGATTTTCCTGTTTGGTCGGCGGGCCGAGCGCCACGGCACCGCGGCGCCTCACCATGTCCCAGGGTTGTGACGTGGCTCACACCATGCACTCGAGGCTGCAGCGTAAAGGACCGCGTGCGTGTCGCGCGCCCTGAGCGCGTCCTCGGAGCACTGTCTCCCCATCGTCCCTAACGTCGTCACCACCAGTCGATGCACGAACATTCGTCGCGCCGCGGCGCGAGACAGGAGCCGGCCAGGGAAGCTACTTGCAACGTCTCGACGCGATGGCCGCGGCCTCGCGTTGGTCCGTCGTGCGCGGTTGGATATTCGGCGAACCACTGCCGTTCTTTGCGGAGCTCCGCGCTGCGCGCCCCATCCTTGTCATGCCGGAGGTGACACTCGCCACCCGGTTCGATGATTGCATCGAGATTCTTGGCCAGCCGGACCTGTTCAGCGCCGACGCAAAGGTGGACCTGTGCCGGAATCGTGGCAATGGCGATGGAATTGATGGCGCCGGGAATGGCGGGGCGACGGGAGCGACAATGTGCGGGCTCACGTTCTGGCGTCACAAGCTTGCCAGATCGGCGGTTTGGGCATTCGTCGCGTCCATGACCGTCGTCGTCGCCGATGAGGGGAGGGCCCAGCCGGCGGTGACCTACCTGTCGCAGAATTGGTCGGCGGCGGATCGGGACGCGTTCTACACAACGAGCCAGGGATCGCGGATCATGCCCTTCGCGTGGTTCCAGGGCTTGAAGCATGCGGGCGGGCAGCCGCTGCTCGCCGACGGGCTGGCGCGATACGGATACCTCGCCAATCCGCGCTCGTCCACCAACCCGCAGGGGCTTCCGGTCGGCTTCACCCTCGATATCAGGGCCGGGCAGCCTTATGTCGACATGACGTGCGCCGCGTGCCACACGCGCCAGATCGAGGTCGGCGGGCAGTTCTACCGGATCGACGGCGGGCCGGCGATCGTCGATTTCGAGACGCTGCTGCGCGATGTCCAATCCGCGGTCCGGAATGTGCTCACGGACACCGACGCATCGCCGGCTTTCGATGCGTTCTCGTAGACAGTTCTCGGGTCGGGAAATACGCCGCAAGCGCGGACGGCGCTCCGGCTCGAAGTCACGCAGCGGTTCGCCGGATATGACACGATCCTTCGCGGCGCGCTGCCCCAAAAGGACTGGGGATGGGCGAGGATCGATGCCGTCGGCATGATCTTCAATCGGGTGGCCGGGCTCGATCTGGACCTCCCGGCGAATATCCGGCTTGCGGATGCCCCGGTTCGGTACCCGTTCCTGTGGGATGCCGCGCGCCAGGATAAGACACAATGGCCGGGCTTTGCCCAGAATGGCCTTGACGTGCTGGCGATGGGCCGGAACGTCGGTGAAGTGCTTGGCGTCTTTGCCTGGTTCCACCCGACGGGCGGGATCCTGCCGGCGCCGGATGGTGCACGGCACGTCGAGTATCTGCGCGGGAGTTCCCCCGATTTCGTCGGCTTGCAGAAGCTGGAAACCACGATCCGCACGCTCGGTTCGCCCAAATGGCCCGAGGGGTGGCCGGTGCGCCGTGACCTTCAGGCCAGCGGGCAGCAGATTTTCAACCAGCGCTGTGCCGAATGCCACGCTGAGCGCGATGCGGTAATTCCTGGGACATGGCAAACCCCGGTCCGCAACATCGGAACCGATCCGAAGGAGTGGAACAATCTTCAGGCGATGTCGGCGAGCGGCGTGCTCACCGGATCACGTCAGCCGCCGTTCATCGGCGATCGATTGAAGGATCCGGACACGACCAAGAACATGCTGGCGAACGCGGTCGTCGGCACTGTGCTCGAGGATTTGTGGGAGAACGCGCTGCCAAGCTCGAAGAGAAAGGGGGGGATGGCGTGTGGCAGGCGGTCGACGCCGATCTGCACCGGTTCGGGCCGGGAGAAGTCAATATCCAATCCGCCGATATCCAGTCGGCTGACACCGACACGGTGCTCGAACAACTCAATGACCGGCTGAAGGATCTGTTCAACCATGGCGGCGATGACGCGGGCGCGGCCTATGAGGCGAGGGTCCTCCACGGTGTGTGGGCGGCGGCACCCTATCTGCACAACGGTCCGTTCCGAGTTTGGCCGAATTGCTGAAGCCGGCATCTAAGCGCGTCAAGTCATTCAAGATCGGGGCGAAATACGACCCCGTCGCCGTGGGCCTCGCGGCCGATCAGGGGCCGTTCAGCTCGACCTTTGAGGTCGGCGACTGTACCGGCATCTCGGGGAACGGGAATTGCGGCCACGAGTATGGGACCGATCTTTCGGCGGATGACCAGAGCGCATTGCTCGAATACCTGAAGCAGCTTTAGCCGATACTGAATCCGTCGACCGGGGAGTGGCTTTTCACGGCGAGTCACAAGGCGTTTCGCGGCAGCCACCCGCGGCCGGTCCCGTGGACAGGTGCGGCGCCAGTGTGCTTTATGGATAGGAGGCGCCCTCACGGAGGCGGTAACCATGATTCGCGGCTGGGCCGTCTTGGCACTTTCGCTCGGCTACGTCGCCTTCCTCTTCGCCGTGGCCTATCACGGCGACCGCTTGGCCAAGCGCCGCGGCAGGCCCCGCGCCAAGCCCGTCATCTATGCCCTGTCGCTGGCGGTCTATTGCACGTCCTGGACGTTCTACGGCAGTGTCGGCCTCGCGGCGCGGACCGGATACGATTTCCTGCCGATCTATATCGGGCCGATCCTGCTGTTCGCGGTGGGCTGGCCGTTGCTGACCCACGTCATCCGCATCTCCAAGGCCCACAACATCACGTCGATTGCCGACTTCATCGCCGCCCGCTACGGCAAGAGCCAGGTGCTGGCCGCCGCGGTCACGATCATCGCGGTGATCGGCGCGCTTCCCTATATCGCGCTCCAGCTCAAAGCGGTGTCGACGAGCTTCGTCGCGCTCACCGGCTATCCCGAAATAGCCATTCCGGCGCTCGAGCATGGCCAGCCATTCTGGAGCGATACCGCGCTCGCCGTCGCGATCATCCTGGCGCTGTTTGCGATCCTGTTCGGCACGCGGCACATCGACGCCACTGAGCATCACGAGGGTATGATCCTCGCGATCGCCTTCGAATCTTTGGTCAAGCTCTTCGCCTTCCTGATCGTCGGCGCTTTCGTGACCTGGGGCATGTTCGGTGGATTGGGCGATCTTGCTGCCCGGATCGCCGCCGTACCGGAGGCGAGACGTTTGTTCCTTGGTGGCGTCGACGGTCCCACCTGGGTCACCATGACGTCTTTGGCGCTCGTCGCCGTGCTGTGCCTGCCGCGGCAATTTCATGTCGCCATCGTCGAGAACGCCGATGAGGGGGACGTGCGCAAGGCGGCATGGCTCTTTCCCCTTTATCTCGTCGCCATCAACATCTTCGTAATCCCGATCGCTGCTGCCGGACTGCTCGTCTTCCCCGGTGGCACAGTCGATGGCGACATGTTCGTTCTCGCGCTGCCGATGGCCGCAGGGCAGGGGGCCATCGCGCTGCTGGCCTTCATCGGCGGGCTATCGGCGGCGACCGGCATGGTGATCGTCGCCTGCGTCGCCGTGAGCACGATGGTGAGCAACGATCTTCTCATGCCGATCGTGCTGCGCAGCCGGTTCGGCTTTGCCGATCGGGAGGACATGAGCGCCATCGTCCTGCACATTCGCCGCATTGCGATATTCGTCTTCATGCTGCTGGCCTACTGCTTCTGCCGCTTGATCGGCAATTCGGCAGCGCTCGCCTCGATCGGGCTGCTGAGCTTTGCCGCGATGGCTCAGTTTGCGCCGGCGCTGCTCGGCGGCCTGGTCTGGCGCGGCGCCACCGTCAAGGGCGCGCTTGCCGGGGTCATCGCGGGCTCGCTGGTCTGGGCCTACACGCTGTTGCTGCCGGCCCTGGCGGGTTCGGGCTGGTTGCCGCAAGGGCTGCTCGATCATGGTCCCTTTGGTTTTGCCTTGCTGCGGCCGCAGCACCTCCTCGGTCTGCACTTCGATCCGCTGACCCATGGCGTGTTCTGGAGCCTGCTCGCCAATGTGACCTGCTATGTCACATTCTCGCTATCGCGTGTGCCGTTGATCGTCGAGCGGAGCCAGGCGGATGCTTTCGTCGATTTCGACAGCGGGCAGATACAAATCGGCGCGCGCTCGTGGCGCGGGTCTATCAGCGTCTCGGAGCTCGCCGCGGTGGCGGCGCAATATCTCGGTGCCGAGCGGGCGCAGCGCTCCTTCACCGAATTTGCGCTGCAGCGCGGCGGCGGGCTCACGCCGTCGGCCGCGGCAGATTTCGGCTTGGTCCGTCATACCGAGCGGTTGCTGGCGAGCGCCATCGGCGCGCCATCGGCGCGCCTCGTCCTGGCGCTCAGCCTGGAGCGGCGCAATCTCAGTCTCGACGGCGCGCTGCGGCTGCTCGACGACGCCACCGCGGCAATCCAGTACAACCGCGATCTGCTGCAGGCGACGCTCGAGAATGTCCGCCAGGGGATCAGCGTCTTCGACCGCGAGCTGCGGCTGGTCTGCTGGAATCGGCGGTTCCGCGACCTGCTCGATCTGCCGCCGGCATTCGGACGCGTCGGCGTCACGCTGAACGAGATTCTCCGCTTCAATGCCGAGCGCGGCGACTATGGCCCCGGCGATCTCGATCGCTTGGTAGCGGAGCGCCTTGCCCTGTTCATTGGGACGGGCGAGATGATCTTCGAGCGGCGCCGGCCGAATGGCATGGTGCTGGAAATCCGGACCAGCCCGATGGCGGGCGGTTATGTCACGACCTATTCGGACATCACCGACCATGTCCAGGCGACCGCTGCGCTTGCGGCGGCGAACGAGCGGCTGGAAGAGCGGGTGCGCGAGCGCACGGCGGCGCTGACCACGCTGAACGAGGCGCTGAGCCGCGCCAAATCGATCGCCGAGGATGCCAATCTCGGCAAGACGCGTTTCCTCGCTGCTGCCAGCCATGACTTGTTGCAGCCGCTCAATGCGGCGCGACTCTATGTCTCGACCCTGCTCGAGCGGCAGTCGCGGCAAGCCACCGCCAATCTCGAGCTCGTGCGAAAGGTCGACGCCTCGCTGCGCCTGGTCGAGGATCTCCTCGGCACTTTGCTCGATATCTCGCGTCTTGACGCCGGCGCGCTTACCCCGGAACGGCGCGAATTCACCTTGGGCGGATTGTTCGACAGCCTGAGGATGGAGTTCGCGCCGCTGGCGGAGCGCAAGGGCCTCGACCTGCGCATCGTGCCGACGTCGCTCGTCGTGGAAAGCGACCGGCATCTGCTACATCGCGTGCTGCAGAACCTGCTGTCCAATGCGTTGCGCTATACTCTCTCAGGCAAGGTGCTGATGGGGGTCCGTCGCCGCGGCGCCGACGTGGTCATCGACGTGGCGGACACCGGCAGCGGCATCCCGCTCGAGTACCAGGGCCGCGTTTTCCAAGAGTTTCAGCGCTTCGCGCCTGGTCCAGGGACCGAGCATGGTCTCGGTCTAGGCCTTTCGATCGTCGACCGCATCAGCCGGATCCTCGATCATCCCGTGCGCTTTCGCTCCCAGCCCGGACGGGGGACGACGTTCACTGTGCGCCTGCCGCGCGGCAAGGGAGTGGAGACCCAAGGGATGATCGAAACGATCCCGCCGCGCGCGGTGCCGAGCCTCGAACAGGCGGTCGTGCTCTGCGTCGACAACGAGGCGGCCGTGCTCGACGGCATGCGGGCGCTGCTCTAGAGTTGGTCTTGTCGGGTGCTCCTGGCGCACGGGCTGCGCGAGGCGGCGGCACTGGCCGTGGCCGAGCCGCTCAAGCCGGAGCTCCTTATCGTCGACTATCACCTCGATCAGAGCGGCGACGGGGCGGATTGCATCGACGCACTGCGGCAGGCCTACGGCATGGCGCTGCCGGCGGTCATCGTTACTGCCGATCGCTCGGAGGCGGTGCGCGCGCGGGCATTGGCGCGCGGGCTCATGGTGCTGCACAAGCCGGTCAAGCCGGCGGCGTTGCGCTCGCTGCTCATGCGTCTCCTCGCGACGCGGCAGGCGGCGGAATAGCCGGCTCAGCCGCCGGCACGAATTCCGCTCGGACGCGGGACATCGGCGGACCCCGAGCCAAGCTCGGCGGCGAGGCGCCGCGCCAGGATCACGGCCTGGGTCCGGTTGTCGGCGCCGAGCTTTTGCAGCACCGCGGAGACATGCGCCTTGACGGTCGCCTCCGAGACCTCGAGCGCATGGGCGATCTGCTTGTTCGCCAGCCCCTCGCTCAGCATCATCAGAACGCGTACCTGCTGGGGGGTGAGGCGGGCGAGGCGGAGTGCGAGCTCGGCCTCCGGATCTTCGGCATGTCGCCGCAGATCGACCGACGTCGGTCGCCAGGTTCTGCCGGCGAGCAGGGCCGAGAGCGCCGCCCGGATCTCGCCCGGGGTCGCCGATTTGGCGATATAGCCGACAGCACCCAGCTCGAGCGCCAAGCGGACGACGCGTGGCTCGTCATTGGCCGAGATGATCGCCACGGGTACGGCGGAGAATTGCGCGCGCACGAAAAGCAGGCCGGAGAAGCCGTGCATGCCCGGCATATTGAGGTCGAGCAGGAGCAGATCGGTCTCGGGCGTTGCCTCGAGTACCGCGCGCAGGCTGTCGAATGAATTGGCTTCGGCGATCTCGGCGTCGGCGAAAGTCTGCGCGATCGTCAGCCGCAGCGCATCCCGGAACAGCGGGTGATCGTCGGCGATGACGAGGCGGCAGGCCGCCATCGTTCTCTCCTCGCGAGCGACAGATTTCTGTTGGATATTAGGCGCTTCATGCCAAGCTGCCTAGCACCGGCCACCTTAGACGAAAGTATAATACCTCGGATTTGGTCGCCCGATTACCATCATGAGGATAGGATGCCCGCAGTCGCCGCGGGCGATCCAAGTATTGAGCGCGAAGGCGGGTCAAGGACCGGCGGCAGGCCCGATGAACGGGCCGTCGTGGTGAATGCGGGTACATCGTACCCGCTGACAATCGCCGACCGACACAGGGAGATCTTCATGAATCCGTTCAGCACAGCCAAATCGACACGGCGCGCGGTGCTCAAGGCGGGCGGTGGATTGCTCGCCGCCACGGCACTGCCGCGCTTTGCTCGCGCCGCCGAGGACCATCCGCCGATCGGCACTTGGCCCGCCGGCTCCGACGGCTCTTCCGTCTTCATCGGCATCACGCCGCCGCTCACCGGCACCTATGCCGCCCAGGGCGAGGACGAGCTCAAGGGCTATGAGCTGGCAGTCGAGCACATCAACACCGGCCACCCGCTGATCAAGGCGTTCTCCCCCAAGACGAAAAAGGGCGTGCTTGGCAAGGAGGTCAAGTACGGCGTTTCGGATTCAGGCGCCAAGCCCAATATCGCGGTGCAGGCGCAGCAGCGCTTCATCAGCGAGAACAAGGCGATCCTGATGACCGGCTCGACCTCGAGCGCGGTCGCCGTCGCCCTCAATCACTTGGCGCAGCGCGAAAAGGTGCTCTACGTCGCCGGTATCTCCGGCTCGAATGACACCACGGGCAAAGATTGCGTCCGCTACGGCTTCCGTCAGGACTTCTATGGTCAGACGGCCGCCGCCGCGATCGGTCCGGTCCTGCTCAAGGTCTTCGGCAAGAACCGTAAATCCGCATTCATGACGCCCGACTACACCTATGGCCACACCGTGACCAAGTCGGTGAACGACTATCTGACGCAGAACGGCGGCTGGACGATGGTGACGAACCAAGTCTCGCCGCTCGGCGCGCCGGACTACAGCTCATATTTGACGAACATCGCCAATTCCGGCGCCGAGGTTCTGCTCAATGTGAATTGGGGGCATGACGCGGTTCTTTCGACCCAGCAGGCCAAGCAATTCGGCATCCTCGAAAAGATGAAGCTGGTGATCCCCTACCAGACGCCGTTCCTTGCCAAGGAGGTCGGCCCCGAGATCACGCAGGGCGTCTACGCCGCCACCGATTTCTGGTGGACGCTCGAAGACAAGTATCCGCTGGCGAAGATGTTCGTCGAGACCTTCCAGAAAAAGTACGGCTACAGGCCCGAATGGGGTGCCGAGAACGCCTACATGCAGTTCGCGCTGTGGGCCGAGGCCGTCGAGAACGCCGGCACCTTCTATCCGCCGGCTGTCATCAAGTCCTATGAGGCCGGGCGGAAAGTCAACTCGATCGTCGGCGAGGTCTATTGGCGCGCGCAAGACCATCAATTGGTACGGCCGGTGATCATCGTCAAAGGCAAGACGCCGAAAGAGATGAAGAACAAGGAGGACTTCTGGGAGGTAACCGAAGTCGTCCCCGGCCTCCCGCTCATGCAGAAGCCGGACGCCTTCGGGTGCAGTCTCGGCGACTACACCTGAGCGCCGGCGCCGGCGCCGGCGGTGGTGGGATAGCGCTACTGCCCGCATGTGGTATGTTGATGCGCCGGCGGCCTCGGCCGCCGGCGATCTTTAACCTGCCGCCCGGTGAGGCGCTTTTCCCGCTCCAGCTCGCATGATTACCTGGCCTAATTTTTTCTCGCAGCTGTTCAACGGATTGGCGTCGGGCGCGCTGCTGGCGTTGATCGCCTCCGGGCTCACCATCATCTACGGCACGCTCGGCGTGCTCAACCTTGCGCATGGCGCGATGTTCATGCTGGGCGGCTACGCCGGCTACGTCGCCTTCCAGGCCACCGGGTCATTTACCCTCGCATTGGCCGCCGGCGCGTTGTTCCTGATCATCGTCGGCGGCGTCATCGAGCTGGTGATCATCCGCCATTTCTACGGCCGTCCGCCGGAAGATCAGCTGCTGGTCACCTTCGGCATCGGCATCGTCCTGGTCGAGTTGGTGCGTTTCGGCTTCGGCAGCCTGTCGCTCACCGTGCCGCCGCCGGCCTTCGCCCGCGGCATCACCCCGATGGGGTTCATGATCTATCCGACCTACCGGCTCGTCGTGATGGCGATCGCGTCGGTGGCGCTCGCCGTGCTTTACCTCGTTCTCTACCGTACAAGGCTCGGCATGGTCGTGCGCGCCGGGATCGAGGACTCGGCGATGGTCGACATGCTCGGCATCAACGTCTATCGCGTGTTCATGGTGGTGTTCGGCATCGGCGCGATGGCCGCCGGATTCGCCGGCATCGTCAATGCGCCGGTGGTATCGTTGACGCCCAATATGGGCGAATCCATCCTGGTGCAGACTTTCGTCGTCGTCGTCATCGGCGGTGTCGGCTCGTTCCCGGGTGCCATCCTGGGCGGGCTTATCGCCGGTGAGATATTGAGCCTCACCTCCATGGTCGATCCTGCCTACTCGGGCGTCATGCTGTTCGCGGTGATGACGCTGGTGCTGCTGTTGCGGCCGCAGGGCCTCCTCGGCATGCAGAGCCGCGAATGAGCGCGGTCGTCTGATGGTGCGCCGCCATCCTCTGCTGGTCGAAGGGTTGACGGCGCTCGCCCTCATCATCGCGCCCTTCGTGCTGCCCTATCTCGACTTCGCGCCCGGTACCGTCAACCAGGTCCTGGTCTGGGGCCTGTTCGGCATCGGCTTCGACATTCTGTTCGGCTACACCGGCCTCTTATCCTTCGGCCAATCGGCGTTTTACGGGACCGGCGGCTTCATCGCCGCCTACCTGCTTACCAAGAACCTGATCACGAGCGTTCTGGCCGCCCTGGTCATCGGCACCATCGGCGCAGCCCTCGCCGGGATTGTCGTCGGGGTGATCGCGCTCAGGCGCACCGGCATCTACTTTGCCATGATCACCGTCGCCATCGCCGAGACGTTTTTCTTCGTTGAGTTCTCGCCACTCGCGGCCTGGACCGGCGGTGAGAATGGCCTGCCCGGCGTGCCGACGCCGAAATTCGCTATCGGCAGCTTCTCCTACCAGGTCAGCAACGGCTGGTCGATGTATGTCTTCCTCGCCGTCTGCTACTTCGTCGGCCTCGTCATCGCGCTACGCATCGTGCGCTCGCCGGTCGGTGCGATCTTGAGCGCGATTCGCGACAATCCGCTGCGTGCGCGCGCCGTCGGCCACCGGGTCGGCGCCTACAAGCTGACCGCCTTCGTGATCGCGGCCGCCTATGCCGGCTTCGCCGGCGGCCTGCTCGGCGTGCTGCAGGGCTTCATGCCGCCCGATGCCTTTATGTTCGACACCTCGGGCCAGCTCGTCATCCAGACGGCGATCGGCGGCGTCGGCACGCTGTTTGGGCCGCTGCTCGGCGCGGCGGTCTGGCTCTATCTGCGCGATTTCCTGCAGCAGACGCTGGGCCTGGGCAGCGCCTGGATGCTGGTGCTCGGCGTGGTCTTCGTGCTGCTGGTGTGCTTCCTGCGGCGCGGCTTGATCGGTGGCATCCAGGATTTGGCGCGACGGTTCCGCGGCGCGCGTCCGCAGGGCGCTGCGCCGGAGGAAGCGCCGCCGCTCGCCGCCTCCGCGCCGCTCACCACGGTCGGCCCGGTGCGCCGTCGAGAGGCGCCCTTCTCGGGCCCGGTGCTGGAGGCGCGCGGCCTCACCAAGTCGTTCGGCGGCCTCGTCGCCAATCGCGACATCAATTTCAGCGTGGCGCAGGGCGAGCTGCGCGGCATCATCGGTCCCAATGGCGCCGGCAAAAGCACGTTCTTCAAGATGCTCACCTGCGAGCTGCCGCCCTCATCCGGCCGTATCATCTTCCACGGCCGCGATATCACCGGCACGGATGTGGCCGCGGTCTGCCAACTGGGACTGACCAAGACCTATCAGGTGAACCAGCTCTTCTCCCGGCTTACTTTGCGCCAGAATGTGATCATCGCGGCGCTCGCCGAGCGACGCGGCGCCTTCTCGCTCGATCTGCTGCGCCGGATCGACCGCGTGCCAGGTCTTGCTACACAGGTGGAGAGCACGCTGGCACTGGTCGGCCTCACGGCGCGCGCCGACGTAGCGGTGGCCGAGCTTGCCTATGGCGAGAAGCGCCGTCTCGAGATCGGGATGGCGCTCGCCACGTCGCCATCGCTGCTGCTCCTCGATGAGCCGCTCGCCGGCATGAGCCCGCGTGAGCGCGCCGAGACGGTTCAGCTGCTGAAGAACATCCGCCGCGGCCGCACGCTGGTGGTGGTCGAGCACGACATGGATGCGGTGTTCGAGCTGGCGGAACGCATCACCGTGCTGCATGAAGGCGCGCTGCTGGCCGAGGGTACGCCGACCGAGATCCAGCGCAACGCTCTCGTGCAGGAGGCATATCTCGGCGGGGTGGCGGCGGAATGAGCGCGCTCCTCGAGGTCGATCGCATCAACAGCTACTATGGCGACAGCCACATCCTCTTCGACGTGTCGCTGCGTGTCGAAAAGAACGAGGTCGTGGCGTTGCTCGGTCGCAATGGCGCCGGCAAGAGCACGACGCTGAAGAGCCTGATCGGCCTGGTTCGCCCGCGCTCCGGCACGGTTACGCTCGACGGCACACCGACGCAAGGGTTGGCGCCGCACGCCATCGCCTCCCTCGGGCTGCAGCTGGTGCCCGAGGAGCGGCGCATCTTCGGCAGCCTCAATGTCGAGGAGAACCTGCTGCTCGCCGGGCTCACGGCAAAGGCGCGCTGGTCGCTGGACCGTGTCTGGGCCACCTTCCCGCGTCTCAAGGAGCGTCGCCGCAGCCGCGGCACGGACCTCTCGGGCGGAGAGCAGCAGATGCTGGCAATCGCCCGAGCCTTGGTGCGCGGTCCGAAGATCATCCTGCTCGACGAGCCGTTCGAAGGATTGGCACCGATCATCGTTCGCGACTTGCTTGCTACCTGCCGCACGCTCGCGCAGGCCGGCCAGACGATCGTCGTCGTGGAGCAGAACATCTCGGCCGCGATGAGCCTCGCCGATCGCGTCTACATCATAAACAACGGCCATATGGTCGAAGAGCTGACGGCGCAAGCGGTGCGCGACAAGCCCGAGATATTGCATCGCCATCTCGGCGTCTAGCAGTCGCACGCGTCGAGCGGCCAGTGCTGGGAAGACTTGTCGTCCCGCCCGCCAATCGCGCCGCTGTCGCCGCCGGATGCTCCGACTGACGTCGGCGCGGAGTCGACGACAGCCCGGGAGTGGTCTTCTTCACTCCGTCCGGCCCTCTTGACTGGCCCGTATCGGCTGCGTCACGACACGTATATCGGCAGGAGGCTGTGATGGCCGGAGAATGCACCCACCTGAAGCAGGTTCACGACGTCCAACCGCGCACGCCGGAGGGTTGCGAGGAGTGTCTCAAGACGGATGGATGGTGGGTCCATCTTCGCCTTTGCCTCTCGTGCGGGCATGTCGGCTGCTGTGATGACTCGCCGGGAAAGCATGCGACGAGCCACTTCCATCAGTCGCGGCATCCTCTCATCAAAAGCCTCGAGCCGGGCGAGGACTGGGCTTGGTGCTATGTCGACGAGGTCGTGATGGAGCCGGCGCCGGAGGCGTCATGACGACGGCCGCGAAGGACGCGGCGTGGCCCGCGCTGCCGCTTGGCGAATGGCAGGATACCTACGCGACGCTTCACATGTGGCTGCAGATCGTCGGCAAGACGCGGCTGGCGCTAGCGCCGATGGAGAATCATTGGTGGCAGGTTCCGCTCTATGTGACGCCGCGCGGACTCACCACCTCGCCGATGCCTTATGGCAACCGGACCGTCTCGGTCGATGTCGATTTTCTCGACCACGCCCTCACTGTGTGCGCCAATGATGGTTCGGCGCGTCGGTTTCTGCTGGCACCGCGCTCGGTCGCGGATTTCTACTCAGAATACATGGCTGTGCTGCAGTCGCTCGGTTTCCACGTCGCCTTCCGGCGGCGCGCGCCGGTCGAAGTCGTAACCGCCATTCCCTTCGCCCAAGATCGCCAGCATACGTCCTACGACGCGGACGCCGTCAACCGGTGCTGGCGCATTCTCGTCCAGACCGACCGCGTGCTGAAGCGGTTCCGCGGCCGCTTCCTCGGCAAGGCCAGCCCGGTGCATTTCTTCTGGGGGAGCTTCGACTTGGCGGCGACGCGCTTCTCGGGTCGGCGTGCGCCGCGCCATCCCGGCGGCGCGCCGAACTGCCCGGACTACGTCATGGTGGAAGCCTACTCGCACGAATGCGCCAGCTGCGGCTTCTGGCCCGGGGGCGGCGCCTTCGCGGAGCCGGCGTTCTACGCCTATGCCTATCCCGAGCCGGCAGGCTATGGCGATCGTGCCGTGCGCCCGGAAGGTGCTCGCTATGACAAGGCAGCGCGCGAGTTCATCCTGCCCTATGAGGCCGTGCGCAACGCCGACGATCCTGACGAGGCGTTGCTCCAGTTCGCTCAGACGACCTATGAAGCGGCGGCCGATCTCGCGCACTGGGACCGCGCTGCGTTCGATCGGCCACGATCCGAATGGTCGTGCGGCGCGTAGCGCGTCCAGTGCAATGATCTAGTCGACGACATCCGTCGCCGGGCGGTCGTGACCGTCGACATGCTCCGACCGCCAGCGGCCGCTCGCGTCCTCGTATTGTATCTCGGCCGTGTCGCCGGGAATGCGCTGCTCGAGGGCGGCGCGCTTGGCGGCTCTGAGCGCGGCATCATGGCTCGAGAAGGTCTCCGAGAAGACGCCGTC
>Ga0134126_10007361_pt1 | contig 13828 bp, 9 predicted proteins | sample KB31752_FD_96881 | JGI IMG/M metagenome (GOLD analysis project Ga0134126, IMG submission 96881) | Terrestrial soil microbial communities with excess Nitrogen fertilizer from Kellogg Biological Station, Michigan, USA - KB3-175-2 | ecosystem: Environmental > Terrestrial > Soil > Unclassified ...
AGGCTGAGGGGCACATGAGAATTGAGAGCGTAACAGATTTTAGGAGAGCTCGGCCAAGCGGCTGACGATTTTTTCGTATTCGCGCTGGCGCTCGGAAACAGTCGCTTCCAGGCCTTCGATGATTTTGCCGGGTGCGCGCTCGCGAAAAGTGCTGTCGGCTAGACGCGATTTTTTCTGCTCGAGATCTTTTTTCAGGCGCTCCTCCTCTTTTCGGAGTTTGGCGATTTCGCCCTGGACGTCGCGCGTTTCACTGGAACGAATTCGCAGGTCGAATTGCGACGTTGAACGCACCACTGCGCCGGAAGCGGGCGAAAAGCTTTCGCGCGTCGTCTTCAATTCGGAGAGGCGCGCGAGACGCATCACGGTTTCGCGGTTGCGTTCGGTCAGTTCGAGCAGCGACTTGTCTTTCGACGATAAATCGGCGGCGACTTTTGCCTTCGGATCGAGCTTCATCTCCGCGCGAATGTTTCGAGCCATGCCAATAACTTCCTGCAGGAAAGCGAACTGCTGTTCGGCGGTTGAGTCGGCCCATTGTGGATTTAGGTTAGGAAACGCCTCGAGCGAAATGGACTTTGCGTCACTTTGCTGCGGCAAGCGGTGCCACAATTCCTCAGTCACAAAAGGCATGAACGGATGCAAAAGCCGCAGCGCATATTCAAAAACGGCGAACAGGTTGCGCCACGCAGCGCGCGCTTCGTCGAGATTTTCGGAAGCGATGTACGGTTTCAGCCATTCGATATACCAGTCGCAGAAATCGCCCCAGAAAAAGTGATAAATCACGTGCGCAGCTTCGTGGAAGCGGAATTCCTCGAGAGCGGCATTCATCTGCTCGATCACGCGCGTGAGGCGCGAGAAAATCCAGCGGTGGGGAAGGGAATCCGCAGCGGCGTATGGCGCTTTCGCGCGAATCTCCGGCGCGGCGAGCTCGTTAAGCTTCAGTCCTGCCGCTTCGGCCTTTTCGAGATTGAAAAACAGGAAACGGGCAGCATTCCAGATTTTGTTGGCAAAGGCGCGATAGCTCAGAATGCGTTCTTCGCTCAACGCAATGTCGCTACCCGGCGCGGCCATTACAGCGAGCGTAAACCGCAGCGCATCGGTGCCGTGCTTTTCGATGATTTCGACGGGGTCCACGACATTCCCGCGCGTCTTGGACATTTTTATCCCATGCGGGTCGCGGACAATTCCGTGCAAGTAGAGATTGCGAAAAGGGATTCGATGTGCCGTAGTTTCGCCGCCCGTCAGATGCAGACCGAGCATAACCATACGCGCGTCCCAGAAAAATAAAATGTCGTAGCCGCTGATGAGCAAACTCGTGGGATAAAACACGCGTAAGTCTTCGGTATCGTCGGGCCAGCCAAGCGTCGAAAACGGCCACAAGCCTGAGCTGAACCACGTGTCGAGCACGTCGGGATCCTGCGTGAGCTTCATGCTGCCGCATTTCTCGCATTTTTCGGGCGGACTGGCGATTTGCGCGCGGCCGTTCACCACTTCAACGCGCGAATCTCGAGCGGGCGTCATCGCGCCGCAGTTCGCGCAGTGCCAGATGGGAATCCGATGTCCCCACCAGAGCTGGCGCGAAATGCACCAATCGCGAATGTTGTTCAGCCAGTCGAGAAAAATCTTCCGCTGATTTTCGGGAGTAATCGAGAGCAGCCCGTTTTCGACGGATTCGATGGCGAGCTTTGCCAGCGGCTCCATTTTGCAGAACCACTGAACTGAGAGGCGAGGTTCGACAATGGTTTTGCAGCGGTCGCAGATGGCCACGGACATCTGGTGCGGCGTGATTTTTTCGAGCAAGCCCTGCGCTTTCAGGTCCTCGACTATTTTTTCGCGCGCAGCGAAACGGTCCATTCCGGCGTACGGCCCTCCAGCGGCGCTGATGTGCGCGTCGGGGGTCATGATGTCAATCTCGGGCAGCTTGTGCCGCTGTCCCATGGCGAAATCGGCGGGATCATGCGCGGGCGTGACTTTAACGGCGCCGGTGCCAAATTCGCGGTGCACGGCATCATCGGAAATAATCGGAATCTCGCGATTCATCAGCGGCAGGATGGCTTTCCTGCCGACAAATTTGGCGTAACGCTCGTCCTGCGGATGGACGGCCACGGCAGTATCGCCGAGCATGGTTTCCGGGCGCGTGGTCGCGACGATGATGAATTCGCTCGAATCTTTTATTAGATAGCGAATGAACCACAATTTGCTTTCGCGTGGTTCATGCACCGTTTCCAAATCGCTGAGCGCGGTCTGGCAGCGCGGACACCAGTTGGTCATGTATCGGCCGCGGTAAATCAGTCCTTCGCGGTAGAGCCGGAGAAAAGATTCCATCACCGCGCGGTACATCGGCAGATCGAGCGTGAAGCGCTCGCGCATCCAGTCGCACGAAACGCCGAGGCGAATCATCTGACTCTTGATTTTGCCGCCGCTCTCCGCTTTCCATTGCCAGACGCGCCGCTCGAATTCTTCGCGTCCCATTTGCTCACGTTTCAAACCTTCTTTGGCAAGCTGGCGTTCGACGACTACTTGCGTGGCGATTCCGGCATGGTCGATTCCCGGCAGCCAGAGCGTTTTGAACCCCTGCATGCGCCGCCAGCGAACAAGAATGTCGATCTGCGTGTGCTCGAGCATGTGGCCGATGTGAATCGAGCCGGTGATGTTCGGCGGCGGCAGCGCAATGGAGAAAACGGCGCCCGGCGCGTCGGCGAGCGGATGGTACAGCCTCCCCTCGAACCAGGCTTGCGCCCAGCGTCGCTCGATGTCCTGCGGCTCGTAGGCCTTGACGATTTCCGATGGCACTTTGAATTCGCTTCCTGCTGAATTCGGGCGCACTCCACACATGCGAGCTGCGCCTCGGCTGAAACAAATTACTATACGGGCCAGCCGCGTTGCGCGTCAAATTAACGCGACATGTAGAATCGGGGCGACATGGACGTGCTTCCCGAAACGCGAGGACGGCCTGCTAGAAATTATTGAGCAGAGTCGCGGAGGAGGATGACGTCGCCGTTGTTGTGCCATCGAAGAATTCCCAGGCGTTTGCCATCGGGCGACCACCGAAAATCCTGGATGTACTGCGAGTCAAAATGGGTGATTTGACGGCCTTTCGAGCCATCGAGCGGCTGCAGCCAAATGTTGTCCACGCCCTTGTCTTCGATTAGCAGGGCTACGGCTTTGCCGTCCGGGGTGAAGTGGATGGCATTCTTGGAGGCGGGGCCGTAGCTCACATCGCCGACAGTGCAATGCGGGTCCAAGTCAATCGAGCGAGGGGCTTTTTCTCCGTGCGAATTCGCTGTTACGAGGACGATTTTGTTTGAATGGGCGTGAGACTCCGGGTCTTCCTGGCTAATGAACAAAGCCAGAGTCTTGCCATCAGCCGAGAGCGTTTGTCCCTGGTACGGCGTGTTTGGGATTTCAAACCCCGAGAGAGCCTCCGGCTTTCCCCCTGAAGCCTCTACCCTCCAGGACCGCGATGTGTTTCTGAAATAGAACCATTTGCTATCGGAGGAGCAGCCCCAAACAGTTCCTGCGCTGTCTACAAGCTTGGAGGCGCCCGAGGCGTCGGCGTTTGCGCGCCAGAGCGGCCATCCGTCTCCTCGCTCAGTCCCGTTCCATGTGATAGCTATGGTGCGTCTATCTCCGCATGAAATAACGTCTTTAAACCAAGCGTTCGAATCGTTCAGAAGAGTAACAGCCCCACTTCCGTCAGGGCGCATGCGGACCAACTGATTGCCTTCTGCAAGGAGGAGCTGGCCGTCGGGAGTCCAGTCAAATGAGAGCAGTGTGGTCCTGACGGGAATTCCTGAAACCGCCGAAAATGGGCCGGCCCCGCTGGCGGGCAAGAGATCAATTTCGTGAGATGGTTCGAGTTGAACAACTGCAACGCTCTTTCCATCTGCAGAGAGACTGAGACTCTCGTATCCGTTCGCATCATTCGTGATCCTGCGGAACTGACCTTGGGGAAAGGATATCGACCCGATCTGGAAAAGCGGCGTATTGGCAATATGATAGTCGATAAGAATCGAACCGCTGTCCGGAGCCCAAGCGAACTCGTTGGCCCAGTTGAATCGCCCCGGGACTTTTTCTATAAACGGGTTCATCCTATCTGTCGCTACGTCGAACATCTCAATGCCCGTGAAGAATGCTGCGGCGATTTCCTTTCCGTCCGGTGACCATGCGAGGCTCAAGGGGGCATGGCCGCTGGCGCCGACGAGCAGAGCCTTCTCATTATTGCCGTCCGCTTGTGCCTCGAAGAGACTCCATGTGCGGGCTTGAAATGCTCCGGCCGACGCATTTTGACGAGCAAAGACGATTTCTTTGCCGTCAGGAGAGCATGCGACATTCGTATTGACGTCTGTGGCAACCAACTGCGGCGTTCCCCCGAACAATGGCGCGCGAAACAGCTCCCATTTGACCGCGCCGGGCAACAACCGCCGATAAAATATGTAGCTGCCATCTGGCGAAAAAGAAGGAGTGACAAGCTGCTGACCAGATGGCGCTAACACCTGTGTATCACTGCCCGAAACAATGTCCCGAAGCCAGAGACTCTCGAGACCTTTGTCGTTTCGGACGATCAGCAGGAGCCTGCCGTCAGGAGAGATCGCCGCCCTGAAGGCGGTGCCGGTATTCGTTATCTGTGTGATGGTGAAATTCTGGAAAGGTGTGGCGCGGGCGCGATGAAGGAAGGAGTACACGCCATAGGAAGCAGCTGCCAGGATGATGACCGCGATGATGATCATATCCGGGGTGGTGAGTTTGCGCCGGCGTGCCGCAGTGACGACAGTCGAAGAGTTTGCGCCTTGCATGGCGGTGTGGCTCGTTTCGGCCGAGCTGATTGCAGGCCGTGATGGAGCGGATCTCATCGAGGTCGTCGTTACGCTTCTGGCGGACGATGCAGGATTTGAGGCGAGATTGTTCGCTTCGTCCGCCCCGGCTGGCAAACTTGGGATGACAGCATTGGGAGACGGCATTCCACGGGTAGAGGCCGCTAAGCGTCCCGAGTCGGTGTCGCGTTTCAGGCGCTTGAGATCGGCGCGAAGCTCGGCGGCTGATTGGCAGCGGACTTCGCGATCTTTTTCGAGCGCTTTGTGAATCACTTCTTCCAGCTTCGGCGGAATTTCAGGATTCAACCGCACCGGCGGCACGGGGGCGCGGTTCAAGATCGCGTCATGCAAAATCGCGGTGGTATTTCCTGTGAACGGCATGCGTCCGGTGGCCATTTCATAGAGCACCGCGCCGAAGGAAAATAAATCCGTGCGCGCATCGAGCGCCTCGCCGCGGGCTTGTTCAGGGGACATGTAAGCCACCGTGCCGACAGCCACGCCCGGGCTGGTGAGGTGTTCGGGAATTTCATCCAGAGTAGCCTGCGTCGCGCCGAATCCGGCGGCGTTTTCCATCGCTTTGGCGAGGCCGAAGTCGAGCACTTTGGCGTGTCCGCGGGTGGTGATGAAAATGTTCGCGGGCTTGATGTCGCGATGAATTATGCCGCGAGAGTGTGCGGCGTCGAGCGCGTCGGCAATTTCGATGCCCCAGTCGAGAAGCAGATCGAGCGCGACAGGATTTCCGGCGATGCGATGCTTGAGCGTCGTGCCTTCGAGGAACTGCATGGCGATATACGGCTGGCCGTCTGCTTCACCGATTTCGTAAATGGTGCAAATGTTCGGATGATCGAGCGAGGAAGCGGCGCGGGCTTCGCGCTGGAAGCGTTCGAGGGCTTGCTTGTCGCGCGCGACGCCTTCGGGGAGGAACTTCAGAGCAACGAAACGGCCGAGGCGCGTGTCTTCGGCTTTGTAGACGACGCCCATGCCTCCGCCGCCGAGTTTTTCGAGAATGCGGTAATGCGAAATGGCTTGGCCGATCATGGGAATAGAATTTCCGCTGGGTATCTTAGGGAGCGTTTAGAATTAAGTCAATTTGGGAATCTGGGGTTGTTGCGGGCTACTTCTTTCCACGCTTTTCGTTGAGCAGCTCTTGCACGAGCGGTTTCAGAACGCCATCTTTGAGGGCCTGATGCAGTTGCGGCTCAAGTTTGGAAATGACTTTGGCCACCATATCATCTACCAGTTTGTCATCGGCGTTCACGGAGTTCGGAGAGACTTCTTCCACCGAACTGGCCGCAGAAGCCTCATTTTCGGTGGCCGAGGATTCAATTTCGTCGACGCTCGTGCCATATGTCACTTCCGAAGCTGAGAGCGACGGCACGATCTCGTCATCAACGCTTTGCGTTTTCGCAGCCGCCGGCTCAGGTAGGGGCACGCGCGATTTGCTGGCTGAATCGGTTTGCGTCTGAAACCAGCTTGGCGCGGGTGCGCTGCTTTCGATCTCCAATTCCTGAGATTCGACCGTCGGAGTTGCTGAAATTTCGAACACGTTCGAGTCGTGCCCGGATTCAACCGTCAGCGCTTTCGCGCTCTCTTCAGGCGAATCGTTTTCATCGCGGGATTTTACGGGCGGCCGGAAGGGAATCACGTCTTCGCCGGACGAAAGCAATTCCGAAGGAGCCAAATCCGCCGCTATTTCCGGCTTTTCGGAGGCAATTTCCAATTCGGGCGGGGCTGCGTCGTAACTGTAAGCTGGTTTTTGCGCGGGCGCTTCAGCCGCAGGCGGCTCCGGAGGAGGCGCGACTGGAGTTGGCGCCGCAGATTCCGGCTTCGACTTGAGAAAGTCAGACCATTTTCGCGCCGGCGGCGGTTCAGGGACATTTGCTCCGCCGAACGGCAGGTGCTTATCGGTCGCGAGGATTTCGGTTTCTTCCGCAGTGGCTCCATCGGAGCCCGACTTCGTTCCGGCGAGCCGTTCAACCAGATCGGCGGAATCGGAGGCATCAATTTCGTAATCCATCGCCTTGCGGCGCTGCGCCCAGGCGTTCTCCGGACCAAGCGCATCGTCGCTAAATTCCTCGTTTTGCGGCTCAGGTGTTGGGGAAGGCATAGCCACCGGTTCAGCCGAAGCCGCAACCATTTCCGTCGAATCGTCGCCATCCGAGCCAAACGCGAATTCCTGCGGAGGTTTCGGCGGCTCAGGCCGAGGCGTGGTGTATTGGACGTTTCGCAACACCGGATGTTCCGGTGCGGGAGTTGGCGCCTGCGCTTCTGGTTCCGCAGGCATGTCTTTGCCGAGCAGGGAACTCACCAGGCTAATCAGAGGGTCGGGTGGCACAAATGGCTTTTTCAAAACGCCATTCGCGCCCACACGAGCCGCTTCTTTTTCGTCAAGCGGATCGAACGCGCCCACCAGCAAAATCACGGGCGTCTCAGCGAACTCGGGGTCTTGCTTTACAAATTCGCAGACTTCGTAGCCGTTGCGCACGGGCATGAATACATCGGCCAGCACCACGTCAGGACGCACTTCCGGAACTTTGCGGCACGCCGCTTCGCCGTTTCCGACGGCAACAACGCGGATGCCTTTATCCTGAAAGGCAAGAGACACCATCTTCTGGATATTGCTGTTGTCGTCTGCCACCAATATCGTGGGCACAGTTAACCCCTCAGAAGCGCCCAGCTGCTGGGCACAGTGGTGCGCTGCTCAAACTATTGGAGCATTGGGGTACTAGGACGTCAATGAAATCGAGGGATGCGCGTGTCTGAGAGGTTAGCAGCTATTTTCAGGCGCCGAGCGGATAAGTTCGCTACCAGGGGATAAGTTTGCGCAGGCCTTTCTTGCGTTTGCTGCTGGATTCCTTCCCATTGTTGACTTTCGGCGCTTTGGCTTTTTTGCCTTTGGCCGACTTGCCGTTATCCTGCGCCGCTGTTACATCGCTCTTGGAGAGGGCTGCGGCTGCAGCATCGGTGGCTGTTGGCTGACTGGCAGCCCGATCAGCAGCGCGCGGGGAATTCTCCGCCGGTGTGGAAGCTGATGCGGCCGGAGGCGCAGAGGAACTGTTTGCCGGCTTCGATGGAGGATCTTGCGCTGCCGGCAATGCAGGCAATCCTCTCCGCGGAGCGCTCGAGGACTCTCCCGGCGTCACTGGCTGAACGGTGACGTTCTGTCCGGCACCTCCCGTTTCCACTGTGCTGCCGTTTTGCTCAGCGGACTCCGCACCTTGTGCTTCAGTTTGCTGCGAATTGTTCTCCCCGGGGGGATTCAAATCCGGCTGTCCGCTGCGCGCCGCCATAGAGACGTTTGGCGAACTTTTCACCGCGCCCATCACTCGCGTGAACATTCCAATGTGGGGATGGCCGTACTTCTGGTCGTACTCCGCGCGCGCCAGGGCCTGCGGATCAGGCTTCGGAATGGCAACTCCATCTTGCGAAAGCTGGCGCTTGGCTTCGCTTGCGAGCGGCGAGACGGGATACTCTTTCAATATCTGCGCGTACTCAACGTCAGACTGCTCCCGCAATTTCGCCCGCTCCTGCTCGTTCTTCGCGCCTTTGGCCGCGCGCCGGTAGATTTCGCCAAGCATGGAGAGCGCCTGATCGCTTTGGCTGAAGAGCGGATAACGCTGGGTCACTTCGATGAGCCGCGCCGCGGACGCGCGATAGTCGCCCTTTACATAATAAAAATGCGCCACGTCGAAATCGCCCTCCGCCAAGACTTCCTGCACTTCGCGCAATCGTTGCGCCGCCGTCGGAATAAGAGGGCTCTTGGGATAAGTCACGAGAAAAGTCTGAAATTCCTGTTCCGCCAGATGCCCCTGTGTAGCGTCGCGGTCCGGCTTGCCCATCATGCGGTAATGCGCCATGCCGACTTGCATTTGCGCGTAGGCCGCTTCCGGCAGAAACGGGAAAAACGTGATGAAGTCTTTGTATTCGGCAACGGCCTGCGTCAAGCCCTCGACCCCGCCCTCTTTGTAATAGGAATCCGCGACGGCCAGTTTTGCCTTGGCGAGATACTCGCTGTCCGGATAGCTGTTGATGAGCGTTTGCAGCGCAAGCCGCGATTCCGTATAACGTCCGTGCTGATAATCATTCAAAGCGCGGTCGTAGAGAATTTTGTCCGGCTCCGCATTCTGCGAGTCCGGAGTCTTCACCGCCATTTTTTTGTGCCCGAAGCATCCGGCTGGAAGGAACGACAAGGCAATCGCAGCGGCGAGCAATGCAGGAGATATTTTCGGCGTTCTGCTCATCACACCCTTTGTGAAGTGGCCTCGGCTGCGGCGCGTTGCATTTCGCGCACAGCAGCGCCAGGGTTCGTTGTATGAAAAATCGAGGTTCCCGCAATCAGCGTGTCACATCCCGCGCTGACCAGTTCCGCCGTGTTTTCCAGCGTAACCCCCCCGTCTACCGCGATGCGGAAGCGCAGATTATAACGCGCTCGCGTATCGCGCAACTCGCGAATTTTGCCCATCGTCTGCGAAATAAATTTTTGCCCGCCCCATCCCGGATTTACGGTCATCACTAGTACGGATTCGATTCGATCCAGCACTTCGCGAATCAATGCTGCCGGTGTCGCGGGATTCAGCACCACACCGGCCTGGCAATTCTCTTCGTGAATCAGCGAAACCGCGCGATCCAGATGCGGCGTGGATTCCTGATGCACGAAAATCAGATGCGCGCCCGCCTTCGCAAACGGCTGCACGAATTCTATCGGACGCTCAATCATCAGATGCACTTGCAGCGGCAGGCGGGTTGCCTTGCACAGAGACGCCACAATGGGCACGCCGATGGAAATGTTGGGCACGAAATGGCCGTCCATCACGTCCACGTGAATGGCCGCCGCGCCGGCCTCTTCCACCGTGCGCACTTCCTGCCCCAGCACGGTAAAATCCGCCGCCAAAATGGATGGAGCTATCTCAGTTCGAAAACGATTCATTTCTGTCTGGATTGTAGCACGCAGCGTTCATTGAGCCACTTGAAGTTCCACGGAATCGCCTGCTTCGACGCGCGCGCCGCGCAAGGGAAGCTGCGACGTTACCGTGCCGGAAGGTTTGCCCGTAAGCGGCAGTGTGGTCACTTTGGAGAGTTTCAGTCCCGCGGCGGCGATTTCAGCGGCGGCTTCGGCCTGTGGCAAACCTTCGAGAGAAGGCATCACGTACGCGCGCGTTTTCGGTCCGAGCGAGACCAGCATGTCCACGTGGGGTGATGTCGCGTGCGTCGAACCTGCCGCGGGGTCCTGTTCCAGCACCATTTCCGGCGTGCCGCTCGCAAGGTGTACGCTCGAAATTTCTCCGGCCTGTAATCCTTCGCTAAGCAGTTCGATTTGCGCGGCGCGGCTGCTGCGATTTTCCAGTTGCGGAATGCTCACCGACTGCGCTCCGAGGCTCACGACCACATGCACCCATTCATTGCGTTTGAGGGGACTATCCGGCGAGGGACTCTGCCGTACCACGTCATCTTTTGGCAGGTTGCTGTAAATGCGGTCTTCAATTTTCATATGCAAACCGCGGCCAGCGGCCTGCTGCTCGGCTTGCGTGACGGAAAGGCCGGTGAGATTTGGCGTGCTCACTTCGCGGCCTTGTATGACGAAGCGCATGGTCATCAACGCGCTCAGAAAAGCCACTGAGGCGAGCACAAACACGAGCAGCGCCATGCGGCTGGCCCATTCAATTTGGTCGCGAAATCCCATTCAAGTTTGCCTTTCTGAATTCAAGCGTAGCACCGCGCCTTTCGAGCTTCAATTTCGTGGAAGCGCGCGTGTTACTTCCTGCGAATGGCCGCTGCGAAGAAGCCGTCCGTGTGATGCGCTGGAGGGAAAGTGTTAAGAGCTCCATTTTCCTCGATGACCTCTCCGGCTTGCATGCCCTCGGCGAGTCTTCCCTCGGGAATTTGCACCGGCTCTGTGCGGAATTCACGATTCGCCGCGAGCACTTCCTCCACGACCATCTCGTTTTCTTCGCTTTCGAGCGAGCATGTCGAGTAAATCAGCCGTCCTCTTTCGGCAAGAGCGTTCAGCGCCGATGTGAGCAGCGCGACCTGCCGCAAATGGAGCGCCGCCAAATCTTCCGCGCGAAGGCGCCAGCGAATTTCCGGATTGCGTGCCAGCGTTCCCGTTCCGCTGCACGGTGCGTCAACCAAAATTCGATCAAACTTGCCCATGAATGGCAGCGCACGCGTACCGTCGAGGGCGACGAGACGCACATTTTTCATTCCCGTGAATTCAAATCGTTCGCGCATCATGCGCAACCGCGATTCGTGAATGTCGCACGCGACAACAAACCCGCTTGCTCCAACCTCTCTTGCCAGCGCAATCGTCTTCCCGCCAGGAGCAGCGCAAAGGTCGAGCACGGAATTCCCGGGACTCACGTCCAGCAGCAGCGGGATCATTTGCGAGGCCTCGTCCTGAATGGCAATCGAGCCGTTTTGAAACGCCGCCGCGCTCGTTACGTTGCCTTTGCGAATTATGAGCGCATTCTTCAGCAGGCGTCCGGCAGCTATTTCGAAAGCCTCGTTCTTGAGCGATTCAACTGTTTCGGCTGCGCGCAGCGGATTCACTATTGAAATTGCTTGCGCGGGCGCTCGATTATTCCATTCCAACAGCTGAATTGTTTTCTCTTGGCCGAATTTTCGCAGCCACCGCTCGGCCATCCACGTCGGATGCGAATACTCAATCGCGAGCTTTTTAACCGGATCCAAATCCCCTAACAAGCAATCAGCTGGCGGTTTATCTTTTTCCGCGCTCGCTCGCCGAAGCACGGCGTTCACCAGCGCCGCCGCCGAACTTTTTCGCGCGCGCCGGGCCAGTTCGACGGATTCATTCACTGCCGCGCGCACCGGAATGCGCTGCAAGTGCCGAAGCTGGTAAACACCCATGCGCAGTGCAACAAGAACTTCAGTGTCAAGCTTTGCCGCTGCACGCTTCGTGTATCGCTCGATGAAAAAATCCAGCGTGCGCTGCCATCGTAGCGTTCCCATCACTAATTCTGTTACGAGAGCCGCCTCGCGCGCGTCGGTTTCGCCGGCAAGCCGCGCATGCAGCATCTCCGAAGCGAACGCCGCCTTCTTTTCCACGTCGAGCAGGATGGAAAACGCAATCGCGCGCGCCGATTTTCGCGTGCGCGTAGCAAGAGATTTCTTAGTCTGAGGTGAAGCGGTCATCAGCGGCGAGCCGCGCTCCATTGGCAAATTCCAATGCGGTCACGCGTTTGCGGCCTTCCGGACGCACGGCTTCCAAATCCAAAAAACTATTCCCGCCGCATACGATGGTCAGCGTGCGTCCATGCTGAACAATTTTTCCACATTCAGTACTCGCCCCGGCTTCCAGCGAAATTTCCGCGCTCGGTTTTCCCCAAATGTGGCACAACTTCCCGCGAAAACGCGTGTACGCTCCCGGCCACGGCTCAAACGCGCGAACGCCATAGTAAATTTCCGCAGCAGATTTTCGCCAATCAATCAGGCCCTCTTCTTTTTTTATCGGCGGCGCGTAACTGGCCTGCGAATTATCCTGCGCTCGCGGCTGCAACTCGCCACAATCCAATTTCAAGAGCGTATCAATGATCATAGCCGCGCCAATTTCGCTCATGCGCGCCATCAATTCGGGCGCGGTCTCATCCGGACGGATCTCCATCTCGCGCTGATCGAGAATCGGCCCGGTATCGAGGCCGGCATCAATGCGCATCGTCGTCAGCCCGGTTTTCTTTTCGCCTGCCAGCACAGCCCGCTGCACCGGCGCAGCGCCGCGATATTTCGGCAGCAGCGAACCATGCAAATTAATCCATCCGAGCCGGGGAATCTCCAGCAAGTCGCGCGAAATAATCTGCCCGTACGCGATAATCACCACGGCGTCCGGCTCAATCTCCTTCATCCGTTCCGCCGTAGCGCCCGCGCGAATTTTCTCCGGCTGATGCACGGGAATGTCCGCTTTCACCGCCGCTTCTTTTATGGGAGACTCCGCGCGCTGCTGCCCGCGTCCGCGCGGTCGGTCCGGTTGCGTGATAACTGCTTCTACGGAAAAACGAGGATCCTTCAGGAGGGCTTCCAGCGCCGGCAATCCAAACGCCGGAGTGCCGCAGAAAATCACGCGCAGCGGAACAGCTTGTTTTACCACTCCCCGGCCTTCGCCAATTTGCGGATTTTTCTCTTGATGAGGTCGCGCTTGAGCATGCCCAGATGCATGAGAAACAGAATTCCGTGCAGATGATCAATCTCATGGCAGAAAGCCCGTGCCAGCAAACCTTCGCCTTTCATTTCGTACTGCTTGCCGGTCACGTCTTGCGCGCGAACCGTCACATACGCCGGCCGCAGCACGTTTCCGCGAAAGCCCGGAACGGAAAGACAGCCTTCCTCTTCGCGCTGCTCGCCTTCGCTCGTCAAAATCTCCGGATTTGCCAGCACCAGCTTGGCCTCAGGATTTTTCCCCGAAGTAACATCAATCACCGCAAGGTTCAGGCTCAGCCCGATCTGCGGCGCCGCCAGCCCCACCCCGCGCGCCGCGTACATCGACGCGAACATATCTTCCGTGAGCTTCGCGAGTTCCTCGTCGAACTTCTCTACCATCTTCGTCGGCTGCTCCAGCACCGCTGCGCCATATTTCACAATGGGAGGTATCATCTTTTCCTATTCTAAAACTCGTCGAGTTGTTTTTGATAATTTTTGAAGTTGCGCCCGGTCTCTTCGATGGAATCCCCGCCGAATTTCTCCAGAAATGCCTCGGCGATCACGAACGCGACCATCGCTTCGCCAACTACTCCCGCCGCGGGGACCACGCAAACGTCCGAGCGTTCATATGCCGCTTTGATGTGCTCCTTGGTTTTCAAATCCGCCGAACCCAGCGCGCGCCGCAGCGTCGAAATCGGCTTCAGGTACCCGCGCATAATCACATCTTCGCCATTGGTGATGCCGCCTTCGAGCCCGCCCGCGCGATTCGATGTGCGCTGAAAGCGCCGCCGCTCTGCATCATAGCTAATCTCATCCTGCACTTCGGAGCCATGCGAAGTCGCATTGGCCACACCTGTGCCAATCTCCAC
>Ga0134126_10007363_pt1 | contig 13825 bp, 15 predicted proteins | sample KB31752_FD_96881 | JGI IMG/M metagenome (GOLD analysis project Ga0134126, IMG submission 96881) | Terrestrial soil microbial communities with excess Nitrogen fertilizer from Kellogg Biological Station, Michigan, USA - KB3-175-2 | ecosystem: Environmental > Terrestrial > Soil > Unclassified ...
CTCGTGCAGTTCGCGCAGGTCGAGCAGCAGATGAACACCAACACGCAGCTCCAGACGCTGGTCTCGTTGCAGCAGACGTCGCAGGCAACGGCGGCGCTCTCCTACGTCGGCTCGACGGTGGTGGTTGACGGCTCGACCTCTTCGCTCGCCAACAGCCACGCAGCCTGGAACCTGAACGTCACCAAGCCGGCGACGGCCACCGTCACCATTCGCAGCGCGAGCGGCCAGACAGCGTTCACCGGTACGGTCTCGGTCAATCCCGGGAACCAGGCGTTCAATTGGAACGGCAAAGCCATCGACGGCACGCAATGGCCGGATGGGAACTACACGCTCACCGCCACGGCGGTGGATGCCAGCGGACAATCGACGCCGGTTTCAACCGAGATCCAGGCTCAGGTCGACTCCGTCGACATGACGCAGAACCCGCCCGTTCTCTCGATTGGCGGCCAGAATTATGCCCTCACCTCCGTCAAGCGGATCGTGCGGTCCGGCAGCTAGCGTGCCCACAAGTTTGCTGGAATACGGTACTATCATCGGTCACAGCCGCACCGCATCCGTAACCAAAAGGTTAGCGAAAAACGGGCAAACTTTTGCTGGTCTGGTGTGTTGGCTTAGGCAAATCTTAAGCGGCGGCTTGTAGTTTTCGATCAGTATTGTCAGTCGAGTTTGTGAGTGTAGCTATGAACGAACCCCACCGCCCGAGGGTCAAATACGTCATCGGGCCCGATGGCAGCCCGCTCACGATCGCGGATTTGCCTCCGCCCTCTACCAAACGCTGGGTCATCCGCCGCAAGGCCGAGGTGGTTGCAGCCGTCCGTGGTGGACTCTTGTCACTGGAAGAAGCTTGCGGCCGGTACACGCTGACGGTCGAAGAATTTCTTTCCTGGCAATACTCGATCGACCAGCACGGCCTCGCCGGCCTGCGCACCACGCGCATCCAGCAATACCGCACCTGAGATTTGAAACACGCGTTGCGTGACGTCGCCGGCCGCTTGGCCGGCGATTTTGTTTTTCGGAAAGCTCCGCCGCGAAAGCCGGAACGCATCCGCGCGCCCGGTCCGACAAACATGCCGGCCCATTAACCGGACGCTAACCATAAACTGGGCAAATCTTGCCGGGTGAGCCGCATCGATCGGCGCTCATTCGGGCAGGAAGAAAAAACCAGTGCAGGCTTTCTTCGGATTCTTGAGGTCGCTGGGTGCGGCGCGTATGGCGGCTATGGCCGCGGTGACGTTGGCTCTGATCGGGTTCTTCGCCTTCATCATGGTACGCGTGACGACACCGCAGTTGGTGCCGCTGTTCACCGACCTGTCGATGGACGACAGCGCGTCCATCATGAAGGATCTGGACAAGCAGGGCGTCGCCTACCAGATCAAAAACGACGGCGCGATCATTCTTGTCGCCAAGGACAATGTCGGCCGGCTTCGCATGAAGCTTGCCGAGAACGGCCTGCCGAAAGGCGGCGGCGTCGGCTACGAAATCTTCGACAAGTCCGACTCGCTCGGCGCCACCACTTTCATCCAGAACATCAATCACCTGCGCGCGCTCGAGGGAGAGCTGTCGCGCACCATCCGCAGCCTCGATCGCGTGGAAGCTGCGCGCGTGCACCTCGTGCTGCCCGAACGTCCGCTGTTCTCGCGCGAGAAGGCCGACGCCTCCGCCTCGATCGTCCTCAAGGTTCGCGGCCGGCTTGAACCGCAGCAGGTGCGCGCGATCCGTCATTTGGTCGCAACCGCCGTCAACGGCCTCAAGCCCGAGCGCATTTCCGTGGTGGATGAAACCGGCCGCCTGCTGGCCGACGGCGCCGAGCAGGATAACGGCATGGGCGGCGGCAGCGCCGACGAACGCAAGATCGCCTTTGAACGGCGGATGCGCGAACAAGTCGAAGCAATCGTCAACTCCGTCGTCGGTCCCGGCCACGCGCGCATCGAGATCAACGCGGATTTCGATCTCAACCGGGTCACGCAGACCTCCGACAAATACGATCCCGAAGGCCGCGTCGTGCGGTCGAGTCAGACTCGCGAGGAAAGCTCCTCAACCAGCGATGGCAAGGACGGCCAGGTTTCCGTCGGCAACGAACTGCCGGGCGGCCAGCAAAAGCCGGGCGATGCCGCCGCGCCGCGCGACCAGAACAAGAAAACCGAGGAAATCGTCAATTACGAGATTTCCCATGTCACCAAGACCGAGGTCATCGAAGCCGGGCGCGTCAACCGTATCTCGGCCGCCGTGCTGGTGGACGGCACGTATGGCAAGGACGCCAAGGGCGCCGTCACCTACCAGCCACGCTCGAAGGAAGAGGTCGACCGCATAGCCGCTCTGGTGCGCACGGCCATCGGCTTCGATCAAAAGCGCGGCGATCAGGTCGAAGTGGTCAACCTGCGGTTTGCCGAACCGACACCGATTACGGTCAACGAACCTACCGGCTGGACGAGCTATCTGCAATTCACCAAAGACGACATCATGCGCGGCGCAGAGATGGGCGTGATGGCCATCCTCGCGCTGATCGTGTTGTTGTTGGTGGTCCGGCCGCTCGTCCGCCGCATCGTCACGCCGGAAGGCGTTGAAGCCGGCGCACAGGTTGCCGCCGGAGCCGCCGCGCCCGGCACGATTGTCGCCGGCGGCATTTCCGCGGGCGGCGGCACAACCTCCGGCGCCGGGAACGGCGTCACCATCAGCGGCGCCGGCAACGGCAGCATCACCAGTAGCGGTGGGCCGAATGTTTCGATTATCGGCAGCAACGAATCCGTCGCCATCTCGAACCGCACCTCCGCGATGATCGACGTTGCGCAGGTGCAGGGACAGGTTCACGCGCAATCGGTTCAGAAGGTCGGCGAGCTTGCCGAAAGGAATCCGCACGAAGCGGTTTCCATTATCCGCACTTGGCTCCACGAGGATGCGGCATAGGCCATGCCGTCCGCTTACGACGTTCAGAAAAGAGAAATGCAGAAAGAAAAAAGCGTCCGCGCCAATATCGGAGGCTTGATGGCCGACCTCGCAGGTCGTCCGCAGGCCGGCGAAGGCCAGCGCAAGTTGACCGGCCCGGAACGCGCCGCCGTGCTCATGCTGGCGCTCGGCGAGCGTCACGGCGGGAAGATTTTCAGCATGCTCGACGACGACGAACTGCGCGAAATCTCGATCGTGATGTCTACGCTCGGCACAATCGAAGCCGACTCGGTCGAACAATTGCTGCTCGAATTCGTCTCGCGCATGTCGGCCTCCGGCGCGCTGATGGGCAATTACGACGCCACCGAGCGCCTGCTGCAGCAATATCTGCCGCCCGAGCGTGTGGGCGGCATCATGGAGGAAATTCGCGGGCCGGCGGGCCGCAATATGTGGGAAAAGCTCGCCAACGTGCAGGAAGAGGTGCTCGCGAACTATCTCAAGAACGAATATCCGCATACCGTCGCGGTCGTTCTCTCCAAGCTCGGCGCCGAACACGCCGCGCGCGTGCTGTCGATCCTGCCGGAAGATCTCTCGCTCGATTGCATCAACCGCATGCTCAAGATGGAGTCGGTGCAGAAAGAAGTGATCGAGCGCGTCGAGCAGACGCTGCGCACCGAATTCATGTCGAATCTGTCGCAAACCCGACGCCGCGACGCGCACGAGGTCATGGCGGAGATTTTCAACAACTTCGACCGCCAGACCGAGACGCGTTTCCTCTCCGCGCTCGAGCAGGATAACCACGACGCCGCCGAACGCATCAAGGCCTTGATGTTCACGTTCGACGATCTGATCAAGCTCGACACCGGCTCCGCCCAGACGCTGATGCGCAACATCGACAAGGACAAGCTCGCGATCGCGCTCAAAGGCGCCGCCGAGCCTGTCCGCCAATACTTCTTCAGCAACATGTCCACGCGCGCCGCCAAGATGCTGGTCGATGACATGCAGGCGATGGGGCCGGTGCGTTTGCGCGACGTCGATGAGGCGCAGGCCCTGCTTGTCAACCTCGCGAAGGATCTCGCCGCCAAGGGAGAAATACTGATCTCGAAGAGCCGTGGCGACGAAGAACTGATCTACTGAAGGATTCGGAATTTAATGACCGCGACCGCCAAATTCCTGTTTGAAGAGGATTTCGCCACCGGCGAAAAGCCGACGATTACCGTCGTTGAGCACGAGCGCCGGCGCGCCGACGCGGAATCCGTCGCTTACCGGAATGGCTTCGCGGCGGCGGAAGCGAAAGCCCATGCCGAGGCCGATCAACGCATCGCGGCAGCGCTGGCGCTGATTGCCGAGCGGCTGGACCGGCTGCACCGCGATCTCGTCAGCGTCGAGGCGCGGCTTGAGACCGAGGCTGTGGATGTCGCAGTTGCCGTCGCCGGCAGGCTCGCGCCGGAACTGGTCGCGCGCGAGCCCTTCGCCGAAATTGGCGCGCTTGCCACCGAATGTTTCCGCCACCTGGTCGCGGCGCCTCACGTCGTGGTCCGCATCGGCGAGACGATCTATGCCGAAGCCAAAGGCAAGCTCGAAGACGTCGCGCGCGCGCAAGGCTGCGAAGGGCGCATGGTCGTCATTGCCGAAGACAATATCGGCGCCGGCGATTGCCGCATCGAGTGGGCCGACGGCGGCGTCAACCGCGACCAGGCCGCAACCAAAACTTTCATCGAGAACATCGTCGGCCGCTACGTGTCCGCCCGTGCCGTCGCCGTGCAATAGAATGCTTGAGAATTCCCGGAGACCAAAGCGATGAGTGACAACGAAAGCAAAGTGCCGCTGCCCGATCTGGAACGCAGCGGCGATATGCCGGCCGTCGATGATGCCGGCACGCTCGCGCCGCCCGAACCGGAATCCGACAAGACAACACGCGGCGCGGCGGATCTCGAAGCGCTGTTCGACGTGCCGGTGCAGGTGTCGGCCGTGCTCGGCCGCGCGCGCATGGAAGTCGGCGAACTGCTCAAGCTCGGTCCCGGCGCCGTGCTCGAACTTGACCGCAAGGTCGGCGAGGCGATCGACATCTACGTTAACAATCGTCTGGTGGCGCGCGGCGAAGTCGTGCTGGTCGAGGACAAGCTTGGCGTCACGATGACGGAAATCATTACGACTGACAGAAACTGATCGGAGCTAAGTCATGCGCCTGCTTATCATCGGAACGCTGGAAGGCCAGCTAACCACCGCGACCAAATTCGCGATGGACAAAGGCGCCAACGTGACCCATGCCGAAAACGTCGAGCAGGCGCTCGCCGTGCTGCGCTCCGGCCGCGGCGCCGACCTGTTGATGGTGGACGTTGCCGTCGATATTCGCGACCTGGTGATACGCCTCGACGCCGAGCGGATTCATGTGCCGATCGTCGCCTGCGGCGTCACCAATGACGCGCGCGCGGCCGTTGCCGCCATTCATGCCGGCGCCAAGGAATACATCCCCCTGCCGCCCGATCCCGAACTGATCGCGGCGGTGCTTGCCGCCGTCACCGACGATACGCGTGACCTGATCTGGCGCGACGAGGCGATGGCGCAGGTCATCAAGCTGGCGCAGCAGATCGCGGGCTCGGAAGCTTCCGTCCTGATCACCGGCGAAAGCGGCACCGGCAAGGAAGTGCTGGCGCGCTACGTGCACAGCCGGTCGTTGCGCGCGCGCAAGCCGTTCATCACCATCAATTGCGCTGCCATTCCGGAAAACCTGCTTGAATCCGAATTGTTTGGTCATGAGAAAGGCTCATTCACCGGCGCGGTCGGCCGACGCATCGGAAAATTCGAGGAAGCCAACGGCGGCACGCTACTGCTCGACGAAATTTCCGAGATGGACGTGCGGCTGCAGGCCAAGCTGCTGCGCGCGATTCAGGAACGCGTGATCGATCGTGTTGGCGGCACGCGTCCGGTGCCGGTCAACATCCGCATCATCGCCACCTCCAACCGCAATCTTACCGACGCGGTGCGCGAGGGAAAATTCCGCGAGGATCTCCTGTTCCGCCTCAACGTGGTGAACCTGAAAATTCCGCCGCTGCGCGAACGGCCCGCCGATATCGGCGAGCTCTCGCAATATTTCGTGAAAAAATACGCCGAGGCGAACGGCCTGCCGGTGCGCCAGTTGTCGGCGGACGCGCGCCGCGCGCTCAACGTCAATCGCTGGCCCGGCAACGTGCGCGAACTGGAAAACACCATCCACCGCGCGGTGCTGTTGTCGACCGGTCCTGAAATCGGCATCGACGGCATTCTGACGCCGGACGGCACGCGCATCGACAGCGCGCGCGGCGTTGCCGCCCAAGCCGCGATGGCCGCCGAGCAGGTCACGCGCAATCTGGTCGGGCGCACGGTCGCCGAAGTCGAGCGCGACTTGATTCTGGAAACGCTCAAGCATTGTCTCGGCAACCGCACGCACGCCGCAAACATTCTCGGCATCTCGATCCGCACGCTGCGCAACAAGCTCAACGAATATGCCGCCGATGGCGCGCCCATCCCGCCGCCCAATAGCGGCGAACTCAAGGGCGCGGCCTAGAATTTGACGATCATCTACAAAATCTGCCCGGCGCCGCTCTGGCGTGAAGCCGAGCGCAGCGGCGTCTTCCGCGGCTCCGACGCCGATCTGCGCGACGGCTTCATCCACCTTTCCACCGCGGCCCAGGTCGCGGAGACCGCAAGCAAGCACTTCGCCGGCCAAAGTGGTCTGCTGCTTGTGCATGTCGATTCCGCGCGGCTCGGCGATGCGCTGAAATGGGAGCCATCGCGCGGCGGGGCTCTGTTTCCTCATCTGTACGGCGAGCTTGCGCTCATCGCAGTGATGCGCGTCGAGCCCCTGCCCGGCAACGCCGGCCTCGCCAGGCTCGCGTAACGCGGCGCGCGATAGACCAAGAACGATGCTGCCGAAAAAGCAGAAAGCCCGGCGCAACGCCGGGCTTTCTGCTTCCAATCCGTCCGCCAATTACGCCGGCCGGCTGCGCCGCTTCTGATCTCTCGAACGCGTCGTATCCATCTCGACCGCCTTGGCCATAAGCTCGTTGCTCATGGCTTCCAGATCGGCCGCCAACTCACGTCCCACCCGTGCCAGCCGAACACAGCGGTCGGCTGTTTCGAGCAAATATTCCTCGGTCGTCATGACAGCTCCGTATCTTTCTCATGTTCATTTTCACTCCTGATATTTCGGTTTCGATATGGTTCTTTTACGCAGGCAATCAAGGCGCTTTACGCTCAAAGTAGCCTCCCCAAACCCTGCTCGAAATTGTCGCCGTCCTGCCAAAGGCGTAGACTTGTCCAGGTCCAACATTGGGGGGTGCGTTATGAATCTTTTTAACCGCTGTATTCCTTTCCTCGCTGCGGCTGCGATCGCGTTCAGCACGACGATCGCGCTTGCCGATCCGGTCGGAACTTATGACGTCGAAGGCACCAATCCCGGCGGAAACGGCCACTATGCCGGAACCGTCACTGTCCAACGAACCGGCGACACCTATCGCGTGACCTGGGTCATCGGCAGCACGCGTTATGTCGGCACCGGCATCGGGACCAAGGACTTCATCGCGGTGTCGTACCGCTCCGGCAACAACACCGGCCTTGCGCTCTACGGCGCGGATGGCGATGACTGGTCCGGCGTCTGGGCCTATGCCGGCGCACGCCAGATGGGTGCCGAAGCCTGGAAACGCCAATAACGGACCAAGCCAACCTGTGATGGACCTCGACGCTAATCGCAGCCTGCTCGTTGCCGCGCTCGGACGCGTGGCGGCTGGCGACCGCGCGGCGCTGCAAACCGTCTACCGTCTCGCCTCAGCGAAGCTTTTTGGCGTCTGCCTACGTATCTTGCGTGAGCAAAGCGAGGCAGAGGACGTGTTGCAGGAGGTCTGTTTGACGGTCTGGCGCAAGGCCGGTGACTTCGACGCCGGCCGGGCAAGCCCGATGACCTGGCTGATCGCGATCGCGCGCAACCGCGCGATCGATCGGCTGCGCGCGGGGGGACGCAGCCGACGCATGGAGACGATCGACGTCGCTACCGAGGTGCCCGATACCGGCACGCCGGCCGATGTGGCGCTCGAACGCACGGAGCAAAACGAGCGGCTGCAAGTCTGCCTCGGCGAACTCGCCGCGCACGAAAGCTCCGCGCTACGCGGGGCATTTTTCGACGGCAATACGTACGAAGAACTGGCCGAACGCATGAACGTTCCGCTCGGCACCATGAAAAGCTGGGTTCGGCGCGCCATGATGAAATTGAAAACGTGTCTGGAACGATGAGCGAGATTGACAGCCATACCGGCGCGCCGGACGACGATCTGCTGGCCGCCGAATACGTGCTCGGCGTGCTGGCCGCGCCGGATCGCGGCGCCGCCGCGCGGCGGATCGAGCGCGACCACGCGTTCGCGGCGTCGGTGGCCGGTTGGGAAGCGCGCCTGGCCCCGTGGACGGATGAGATCGCGCCTGTCGTGCCGCCGGCAGCGGTCTGGGATCGCATCGCCGGATCGCTGCCCGCGCAAAAAGCCCCGGCGTCAAGCGTGTGGGAAAACCTCGCATTCTGGCGCGGCCTCACTGTCGCAACGGGAGCGCTGGCGGCAGCCAGCATCGCGGCGCTCGTCTATTTCGGCACGGCGGAATCCAAATCGCCGCTGATCGCCTCGCTCGACGGCGCCGGCAGGCACGTCTTCGTCGCCACCGTCGATCCGCGCCGCGCGACCGTGCTGGTGGTCCCGGCTTCGTTTTCGCCCGAGCCCGGCCGCGTGCCGGAGCTTTGGCTCATCGCCCCCGGCGGCAAGCCACGCTCGCTCGGCCTGCTCAACGCCGAAAAACCTGTGACACTGGTGGTTCCAGCCGGCCTGCTGCCGCGGGCGAATACGCAAGCGGTATTGGCAGTTTCAATCGAGCCGCCCGGCGGTTCCCCGACCGGCGCGCCAACCGGTCCCGTCATCGCGCAAGGCAAACTCACGAACCTGTGAGGCTACACGCGCATCTTTCCTGAGCGCCACTCCGTAGCTCTTGCCGTCTCCGCCAAGGGGACGCGAAACAGAGAGCAAACGGAGTTGAAGCCATGAAACGTATTCACACTATCGCCCTGGCCGGAGCCGCCGCACTGGCGCTTGCTTTTGGCGCAACCACCACGACGCCGACCTTCGCCAAGGAAATGACCAAGATGGTCGGCGGCGCGGCGATGTATCCGTCGAAGAACATCGTGCAGAACGCCGTCAACTCGAAAGATCACACCACGCTGGTCGCCGCCGTGAAGGCAGCCGGCCTCGTGAAGACGCTGGAGTCGCCCGGTCCCTTCACAGTGTTCGCGCCGACCAACGAAGCCTTCGCGAAACTGCCGGCCGGCACGGTCGACACGCTGCTTAAGCCGGAGAACAAGAGCAAGCTCACGGGCATCCTCACCTATCACGTGGTCGCCGGCCGCCTGACCACCAAGGACCTGCGCGAGAAGATCAAGGACGGCGGTGGCAAGGCCGAACTCAAGACCGTCGAAGGCAAGCCGCTCACCATCAGCGAGAAAGACGGCCATGTGTGGCTGACCGACGAAAAGGGTGACAAGGCCGAGATCACGATCGCCAACGTCATGCAGTCGAACGGCGTCATCCAGGTGATCAATACCGTGATGTTGCCGGGCTGATCTTCCCCGAAGCCGGCAATGCCGCCCGGACAAGGGCGTCTCCAGAGTCCTCTCCCTCCTCCCGGGAGAGGACTTTTCCATATGCCTGCCGCGTTAACCCCCCGCTAACCATAAAGTGGGCAAATATTGCCGGGGTTGGCTGTCCGCGCAGCGGTTGGCCGCGTCGATGAACGCGGCCGCCGGGCTTACCCCGCCAATGCGTACAAAAGCGTCCGAGCCTCCGGGGACGTGGGGGCAAGTGGTACGCATGAGCGACATTTCCGCAGCCCAATCGACGGGCGGCTTCAAGCTTCCAAGCCTCGGCGAGATCGGCACGCTGGTGAAGCGCGGCGATCTCGCGCTCGCCATCGGCGTGCTCACCATCCTGGTGGTGTTGATCCTGCCGCTGCCGCCGGTGCTGCTCGACATAGCGCTCGCCATCTCGATCATCATTTCCGTCCTGATCCTGATGACGGCGCTGTTCATTCAGACGCCGCTGGAATTCTCGTCGTTTCCGACCGTCCTACTGATCGCGACCATGTTGCGGCTCTCGCTGAATCTCGCCTCGACGCGCCTCATCCTCGCGCACGGCCACGAAGGCCCTGCCGCCGCCGGCCACGTCATCGAGGCATTCGGCAGCTTCGTGATGAGCGGCAATTTCGTGATCGGAATTATCGTATTCACGATCCTGGTCATCGTGAATTTCGTCGTCATCACCAAAGGCTCGGGCCGTATCGCGGAAGTGGCCGCGCGCTTTCACCTCGATGCCATGCCGGGCAAGCAGATGGCGATCGACGCCGAACTCTCCACCGGCGCGATCGACGAGAAAGAAGCCCGCAAGCGCCGCCAGAAGCTCGAAGACGAAGGCGGCTTCTTCGGCTCCATGGACGGCGCCTCCAAATTCGTGCGCGGCGATGCCATCGCCGGCCTGCTGGTGGTGTTCATCAACGTCATCGGCGGCATGATTATCGGCATCGCGCAGCAAGGCTTGAGCTTTGCCGACGCGGCGCGCTCCTACACCATCCTCACCGTCGGTGACGGACTGGTGACGCAAGTTCCGGCGCTGATCGTTTCAACCGCCGCCGGTCTCCTTGTCGCAAAGGCGGGCGTTTCCGGCGCCGCCGACAAGGCGCTGCTCAAGCAGCTTTCCGGCTACCCGAAAGCACTCGGCATGTCGGGCGCCGTCATGATCGTGATGTCGCTGCTGCCCGGTATTCCGATGATTCCGTTCCTCGCGCTCGGCGGCGGCGCCAGCGCGCTCGCCTACATCATCGACAAGCGCACCAAAGCCACGGCCGCGGCCGATGCAAAGAAGATCGAAAGCGACGCCAAAGCCGAGGCCAAGGAAGAGCCGATTACGAGCGTGCTCAAGATCGACGATCTCAAGATCGAACTCGGCTATGCGCTATTGCCGCTGGTCAATTCGCCCGACGGCACCGACCGGCTGACCGAACAGATCAAGGCGCTGCGCCGTTCGCTCGCAAGCGAGATGGGCTTCGTGATGCCGGCCGTGCGCATCCTCGACAACGTGCAACTCGAAGCCAACTCCTACTCGATCAAGATCAAGGACGTGGAAGCCGGTGTCGGGAAAATATGGCCCGCCCAATACATGGTCATGGACCCCACCGGCGGCCAGGTGAATTTGCCCGGCACGCATATTACCGAGCCGACGTTCGGGCTGCCCGCAACATGGGTCGAAGCGGGCCTCAAGGAAGAGGCCTCGCTTAAAGGCTACACGGTGGTTGACGCGGCGACCGTGCTCTCCACGCATCTCACCGAGTTGCTCAAGACCAACATGTCGGAATTGCTCTCCTACGGCGAAGTGCAGAAGCTCCTGAAGGAAGTGCCGAAGGAGCAAAGCGAACTGCTCAAGGACCTGGTGCCGTCGCAAATCAACGTGTCGGGTATCCAGCGTGTGTTGCAGATCCTGCTGACCGAGCGCGTATCGATCCGCGACCTTTCGACCATCCTCGAAGGCATTGCCGAAGCGATCGCAAGCACGCGCAATCCGGTCACGTTGACCGAGCATGTGCGCGCGCGGCTGTCGCGCCAAATTTGCGCGCAGTACAGCGCTCCGGGCGGCTTCCTGCCACTGATCGCTTTGTCGGCGCATTGGGAGCAGGCCTTTGCCGAATCGATCGTCGGCCAAGGCGACGAGCGGACACTTGCGATGCAGCCGTCCAAGCTTTCCGAGTTCATCGGCCTCGTCCGCGAGCGATTCGAGGCTGCCGCGCGCGAGGGCGAAGCGCCGGTATTGGTGACGTCGGCCGGCATCCGGCCGTTCGTGCGCGGAATCGTCGAGCGTTTCCGGGCCCAAACCCCGGTGATGTCGCAATCCGAAATTCACCCGCGGGCGCGGCTCAAGACCGTCGGCACGATTTAGCCGTTGTCGCTAACCTGCTGCCGGACGCGGGAATTTCCGCGTCTATCACCTCTTTTCAACGATCCGTGAGCAGACCTGGGGAACTAGGCGGGCATCACCAAGTTGTAGCTCCGAGAGCTTGTGAACCTTTTCGCGTAATCGCGAGACCAAGGAGAGAAGCCTTGGAGGGCACCATGAACTGGTCACTTTACACTGCAGACCGTGCGACCCACCTGAAGATCGTGGTGGTGGCGCTTGTGGCCGCGACGCTGATCGCGGGCTTCAGCATCACCGTGCGCGGCCTCAATCTCGGCACCGATATTCTCACCGCACAGGCACCGACCGTGGTCAAGCCGGACAATCTGACGGCGTGGACAAGCCGAGACACGTCCCTGATCCGCTAAGTTTTTCAGAGCTCCCTCCCCCACTGTGCGCCGCCTCGGCGCACATTTTTTTGGGCGCGTGCGATGCTGCCGATCGCCGCGGCCTGGTTGACCGCGCCGGCGATATTGCGCAAAAGCGCCGCGCGGGATGATTGGAAACCGATTCGTACGATGACCGGTAGTCGCCCGAAAATGCAGCGCCATTCATTTTGCAAATTTTGGCTGCCGATCGGCATCGCCCTCGCGGCTTTGCCACTGTCGGTTCATGCGCAAAATTCGCCGGATGCCGCTGCCGACTATCAAGCGAAGCTCGCGCAATATCTGCGCGTGCATGGCGCGTTCGAGACGGAAGCGAACGAGTACTGGAATGACGTTTCCAACAAGCGGCGCATCCGCAACGCCAAGCGCCGCGAACACCGGCCCATCGCGCTTGATGATTATGTGCTCGTGCAGCCGCCGGTTTATGCCGGGCCGCCGCGGCCCATCAATCCGTTCGCGCCGCCGGTCCCGCCGAGTGAGAGGCCGGAGATCCCGGTGATCGCCGACTTCCTGCAAGCGGCGAAGGAATATTTCGATTTCGTGCCCGAGCGCAGAAGCGAAGCCGAATTCAAACGCGCCTATGCGCGGGCCGCGCTCGCCGCCGGCCTCACCAAGCAGCAAATCGTCAGAGTCTATGCGTTCGAGACCGGCGGCAACGGCACCTACGACACGCAAGCCGGCGTGACGCCGGCGCGCACGCGCGCGATTTCCCCGGCCATCGGCTACAATCAACTGCTCAGCACCAACACGGTCTCCATCCTCGCCGAGCAAGGCCACCACTTCGTTGCTACTCTGCGGCGCAAGGCGCAGGCGCTTTCCGGCAGCGCCAGGAGCGCGATGGAGCGCAAGATCGAGGCGCTCAAACGCATGGTCGATTACAGCCGCACCATCCCGCCGCGATGGAGCGAGTACGACCGCATCGCCAAGCACACGCCCAAGGGCTTCGGCATGCACGCGGCGATACTCGACATCGATATCGGCCCGTTGTTGCAGGTGCAGAAGCTTCTCGACTCGGTGCGCTTCGCGCGCGCCAAGGGCTATGCCGCGCCGCTTTCGGCCGCCGAGCTCGAGCTGATGAATCTCACCGGCGACGGCAACGGCTTCGACATGGTGACGATGCCGCCGTCGATGCGCGAGCGGGTGCCGACCGCAAACTTCTTCCAGCCGCAGGGCTATTATCGCAATCCGGTGGCGCGGCGAACGAAAGTGGTCGCCGGTCTGATTGCCGAGATGGAAGCGACCATGGCGCGCGGCGCGCAGGCGCCCGGCGCGCGCGATCTGGCGGCGTCGTTCTAGAGTGTTTTCCATGCGCAGTGAATCAAACGTCGTCATGCTCGGCCTTGTGCCGGGCATGACGTGGAGAAGCTGATGCAAGCCAACTGGAAAACGCTCCAGCTATCTTATGACCAACTTTGGCGCCGGAGCGACCGTGCCGGAACGCAAGTGACTACGTCCCGGTGACGCACCGGCTTTCACGGAACATGCGCGGGTACATGGCGTTGTTTCACCGGGCGACTTTTGAGACGCGAGGCGTCCATGCCTCTACCC
>Ga0134126_10007364_pt1 | contig 13825 bp, 12 predicted proteins | sample KB31752_FD_96881 | JGI IMG/M metagenome (GOLD analysis project Ga0134126, IMG submission 96881) | Terrestrial soil microbial communities with excess Nitrogen fertilizer from Kellogg Biological Station, Michigan, USA - KB3-175-2 | ecosystem: Environmental > Terrestrial > Soil > Unclassified ...
CGTGAAACACCGACGTCTCCTCTCGCATCACTCCGGCGAGATCGCCGAAGCCTTCGAGATGTTCCTCCGCAATCGACGTAACGATTGCGACGTCGGGGCGCGAGATATCACGCAGCATCGCAACCTCGCCTGGAATGCTGGTGCCAAGCTCGATGATTGCGACGTCCGACTCGGCGGGCAGCGCGAGCAGTGTCAGGGGCACACCGATGCGATTGTTGAGATTGCCGCTGGTCGCGTGCACTTCGAGGCGCGACTCAAGCGCCGACCGCAGCAGCTCCTTGGTGCTGGTCTTGCCATTGCTCCCGGCGACGGCGATTACCGGACCGCCCCACGCCAGTCGCCTGAAGCGGGCGAGGTCGCCGAGTGCCACGAGCGTGTCATCGACGAGGTAGATGGGAATGTCGAACTCGCCGATTGCCGTGTTGCGACTCACTACCAGAGCGCGCGCGCCCGCGGCGACAGCCTCCCCTAGAAAATCATGCGCGTCGAATCTATCACCGACCAGCGCAACGAATATGTCGCCCGCGCGAAGCGAGCGAGTGTCGGTGGACACGTTTCCAAGTGCGTGCGAGCCGCGCGGCGCGCTGGTCGAGATTCGCGACGCAAGAGCGTGCGCGAGCCTGTCAGCCGTCCAGAATCCGTCGCTCAAGTCGCGTGACCCAGCAGTTCTGCGACTACCTGACGTTCATCGAACGGATGCTTCTCCGTGCCGATCACCTGGTACGTCTCGTGGCCCTTGCCCGCTAGCAGAATGGTGTCGCCCGGTCCGGCGATGGCGATTGCGCGCGCGATCGCCTTGCGACGGTCAGTAATGCGATCGTGCGGTAACGACATCCCGCGCTCGATCTCATCGATGATCATGTCCGGATCCTCCGTGCGTGGATTGTCGCTCGTAACGATGACCCTGTCCGCACCCGCTTCCGCGGCCGCTCCCATGAGCGGACGCTTGCCCGGATCACGGTCGCCGCCAGCGCCGAAGACGAGGATCAACTTCCCCGATACGAACGGCCGCAATGCAGCGAGAGATCGAACCAGTGCGTCAGGAGTATGAGCGTAATCACGGATCACCGGCGGATCCTGGGCAATCAGCTCCAGTCGCCCTGGTATCTGTGGAATCTCGCGCAGTGCGTAAGCGAGTGCGCGCAGCGGAACGCCAAGCGATTGAGCAGCGCAAGCCGCCGCGAGCGCGTTGATGACATTGAAATCACCGACCAGCGGCAACCGAACGGGCACCGACTCATCGCCCATCCTCAACATCCAGCTGCTTCCGGTGGCGTCGAATGCAATGTCCTCGGCGCGCATGTCGCCGGCGGTGATTCCGTACGTCACGGTTCGCGGTGCGACGGGAAGCGACGTCCACTCCGGTTGATCCGCGTTCACCACCGCGATCCCGGTCGTCTTGAGATAGGAGATGAGCTTCGCCTTGGCGCCGAAGTACTCCTCCATCGTACCATGGTAGTCGAGATGATCCCGCGTGATGTTGGTGAACACTGCGGCATCGAAGCTCATCCCGAACACGCGCGCCTGATCCAGCGCGTGCGACGAAACTTCCATGGCAAGCGAGCGAACGCCCATGTCGACCAGCTCGCGCAATACCCGCTGAAGCTCGTCAGGCCCAGGTGTAGTGAGACCGAGTCCGCCGGGAACGACCTTGCCCGCCGCGCCGACCAGGACGCCGAGTGTTCCGATCGACGCAGCAGGGGCAACGGGGAGATCGAGCAACGCACGCAGGATGTTGACAGTCGTCGTTTTTCCGTTGGTCCCGGTTACTGCGACGGCGCGCAGCGACAGGGCCGGATAGCCGTAACGCGCAGCGGCTGCGCGCGCGATCTCGATGCGCTTCGCGGCGACGATCGGGTCCTTCGTCGCCCCGCTCAATGTGCGATACCCAGCTTCACCACGCGCCCGGCCTCGAGCATCGTTCCGGCAACCGGCACCAGGGGCAACGCGGCGCCCTGCACGAGCTGGACCCTGAAGCCTGCAGCGTGCAACGCGCGCACCGCGGAACGGAGCGGCAGTCCCGCGACGTCCGGCACCGCACGCGGCGAGACCACGGGGGGAATCGCACGCGTTTTCGACGGCAGAGTAACGACGTATGACTCGCTGGTGCGCGGATCGGAATCCGCGGGCGGAGCATGGGCCAGCTCCCTCAGTGAGTCCGCCACGTCTGCGCTATCGATCCTCCTTTCACTCGCGAGCCGCGCACGCTCGGCCGCCTTTCCGGCCGGCGTCGTGTCCGGACGGGGAGCATGACGGATGACGCGAGCTCACTGCGATTCAGCGCGGCGTCACGCGCCGCGAGTGCTGCACGCAACACGACGTTGGTCACTCCTCCGGCCACGATTCCTCCGTAGAACCCCATCTGAGGATTGTCCAGCTTGATGAGAATGACGAATTGCGGCTTGTCATCCGGAAAGAGCCCGACGAACGACGCGGTGTAGGAGCCTGCGATGTAGCGTCCGTGTGCGTTGCGAAGCGCGGTGCCGCTCTTGCCGGCCACGTCGAGCGTGGCCAGGTCGGCTTTGGTGGATGTTCCTCCCGCAACCACGTCGCGCAACATCGTACGCACTTCCGTCGCGACATCGGGAGTCATCACGCGTCGCACGACCTGGCGTTGCGCGGCGTAGCGAACGGTGCCGTCGGCCGCACGGATCTCCTTCACGATGTGCGGCACGAGCAACTCGCCACCATTTGCGATCGCGCTGTATGCGGTGACCATCTGCAGCGGAGTAACCGACACCTCGTAGCCCATTACGACCGACGCTGCCGATTGCGGCGTCCACCCACTGGGATCACGCACGACACCCGGCGATTCCGCCGGCAGTGCAACTGTCGTCGGCGTTCCGAAGCCCATGTCGCGCAGCATCTCGTACTTCTCCCGGACCGACATCCGATCTGCGAAACGAACAATTCCGACGTTGCTCGAATGCTTGATCACGTCCGTGAGCGACAGGATCGATGGATGCTCGTCCGCGTCGGTGATGGTGCGTCCGTTGATCGTGAGATGCCCGCCGTACGTATCCACGGTCTGATCGGGTGTTGCCCTGCCGAGTTGCAGCAACCGCGCGGCGACGAACGGCTTCATCGTCGAGCCTGGCTCGTACGGCTCCGTGACGGCGGTATTCGCGACCGCAGCCGGATCGGCACGGTTGCTCGCCATCGCGAGAATGTCGCCGGTGTTGGGATTCATCACGACGATGTCGCCTCCGTCGGCGTGCAGGCTGTCGACGGCCACTGCCAGCGCGCGATCACAGATCTCCTGCAGCTCGCGATTGATCGTCAGAACGACGGTGCTCCCGGGTGTCGGATCATCCGCATCGTCCGGTGCGGCCAGCGGACGGCCGCTCTTGTCCCGCGCTACGCGCACCGTCGCCGTGTCGCCGCGCAACAGCGAATCGAGCGCGAGCTCTATACCGTCCAGCGCTTTCCCGTCAGAACCGACGCGGCCGACGATCCGCCTGATGCCGCCCGACGTCGCGTAAACGCGATCCATGACGGGTTTGGAATACACGCCGCGCAATGCGATCGCTGGCGCGACTGCGTTGGGAAGAAAAGCGCCGGGAACGTCCACCCACTTTCGCATCGTATCGAGCGACATGGACACGAAACGCGGATCGACGCTCGCAAGCTTCAGATCGCGCGCAAGTGCGACCCGATTTCTGACCTGACGCGGCGCCACACTGATGCGCACCATCTCCCTGCTCTCCACGAGCGGCCGCCCCGTGGCGTCGAGTATCTGCCCGCGCGGCGCCGGCAATCCCGACGACACGTAGTGCTGCCGCTGGCCGATCTTGCTCCAGTAATCGCTGCGAAACAGCTGCTCGTATCCCGCCTTCGCGATCAGCGCGAGCGCGAATACAACCAGTACGCCGTGTACGATCGTGAGGCGACCGGGGGCCTTCACGGTTGCGTTCCTCGCGGGATCGACCGGACCTGCCGGTCATCGGGAATGCGCATCCCCAGTTGCTGCACTATGGGCCCCAGCTGCGTGCGACTGGATTCGTCGCGTATCAGTGCGGCGAGGCGCCCACGCTCGGCTTCCAGCTGCACGATGCGACGATCCAGATCGGCCATGTGCCGCGCCTGAGTTATGCCGTAGCTGCGTCGCCAGATCACCGCGCTAGCGACGACCACGAAGCCGATCAGTAACGCCGCCATGATAGTCCGGCCGCGGCGCTTGCGCGTGCGACGTTTCGCCGCTGGTTTCGCGCGAGTCGAATCGCCAGCCTTGCTCACGCCGCCTTTTGCCATGATCTGAGGTGAGCACTACGCGCGCGCGGATTGCGTGCGATCTCCGCAGCGCTCGCGGTGATCGACTTCCGCGTGACGAGTCTGCCGAGCGCGACGCCCCCACACGTACAAACAGGCTGGCGTGGCGGGCAAGTGCACGCGGTGCTCCACGCACGCATAGCGTGCTTGACCAGTCTGTCCTCGCCGGAGTGATACGCGATGATGCTGAGCGTGCCGCCCGGTACGAGCATGTCACGCAGGATGGGAAGGACGCGCTCGAGTCCAACCAACTCGTCGTTCACCGCGATGCGTACCGCCTGAAAGAGGCGAGCGAAGTCGCCCGGACCGGCCGATGCACCAAAAGCGCCGCGAATGGCGCCGACCAGGTCATCGGCGCTAACGAAGTCACGCGTCGAGCGTCGGCGGACGATCTCGTTCGCGAGCCGGCGCGCACGAGGCTCATCGCCGTATTCGCGGAATATCCGCGTCAGCTCCTCTACGGTTGCGGTGTTGAGCAGGTCTGCCGCGGAGTCGCCTTTTCCGGACATTCTCATGTCCAGCGCAACGCCTGGCCTGAATGAGAAGCCTCGTTCGTCGCGATCTATCTGCGACGATGAAACGCCGAGGTCGGCCAGAATTCCGGCGAACGACTCGTCGCGCAATTCAGGGATCTGATCGATGTGCGTGAAGTCGCCGTGGACCGCATGGAACCGCCCTGTCTCGACAAAGGCCTTGAGCCGCGCGGTCGCCTCGGCGATCGCGTCGCTGTCACGGTCCACTCCGGTAACTGACGCGCCGGCCTCGAGCAACGCGAGCGAATGGCCGCCTCCGCCCAGCGTGCAGTCGAGTACCGACTCCGCGCTCCCAAGTGCGCCAAGCACCTCAGTGACCATGACAGGGTCATGGTACCCGCTTTCGAACGATCGTTCAGTTATCGGCGACACGATTGCTTTCCAAGATACGGCGGACGCGACGAGGGAGGCAGCCAATATACAAAAAACCGCCCCGGCGCGAACCGGGGCGGTTGGTGCAACCTAACGGGCGGTAAGAGCCCGCGCCGCTACTTGCAGAATTTCTTGACCTGCGCGTCTGAGGCAGGCAGGAATTGGGCGATCACCGGTAGGAACTGACCCGCGGCCGCCTTGTACTTGTCGTCCGTCGCGCCGGCCTGGAGGCCGGTCTGAGCGATGCCGAGGTTCTCACGCGCGGTCTGGGCCAACGGGCAGCTCTTGGACGTATTGGCTTCGTTGTAAGCGCTCTGCGCCACCGAGAAGGCCGACACGCCAGCCAGGAACTTGGCATCTACCGACGGCTGGATGCTATCGGAGAGCTGCAGCATCTTGATCGCCGCCTGGAACTGAGCGCGGTCCTTGGATGCGTTGGCTGCCTTGTACATGTTGTTACCCTGACCCAGGGCATACTGCGCGATGGTGCTCTTGTCGGAGCCAGGAGCAGCTGCAGCACGTTGCAGAATCGCCGCAACGCTATCCTCCTGGTTCGCCTGCGAGTAGCTGTCGGCCAGCAACAGTAGTGCCTGCGGATTGTTGGGATTCGCGGCAATCGCACGCTTGAGGACGGCTACTGCCTCGGGGGCGCGGTTCGCCTTGCGCAACGCGGATGCGAGCGACAGCAGCAGATCGCCATTGTTCGGATACTTCTGCGTGCCGGCCTGCAATACTGCGATGGCCTGCGCCGAGTCGGCCGCCTGGTTCATGCTGAGGTACGCAGCAGCCATGCGCGTGAAGTAGGAGCTATCGGCAGCGGAGGTATCCGCGCGAATCAGCTCAGGGCCCGTGGTGACTGCCTGCTGCCAGTCCTGCGCCGCGAGATAGACGAGGAAGGCGGTGCGGAGCAGCTGTGGATCACCCGGCGAACGGTCGAGCAGCTCCTTCACGAGTGGCTCCGCTTCCTTGGCGTGACCTGACCCAGCGAGCTCGTTGACGACCTGGCTGATGAGCTTGTCGTTGGTCGGATCGGCGCGGATGAGAGCCAGGAGCGTGGCGCGCGACTGCGCGCTGTCGCCAATCACCTTGTACAGCTCGGTGTTGAACTTGAGAGCGGCGACGCTCTTGGGATCCTGTTGTGCGATTACGCGCGTTACGGCGAGCACGGAGTCGGCAAGCGCAACCGAATCGGCATGCGTCGTTGCCTTCTGGTATCGCGAGTACTGCACGTTGGCGGCGCAGAGACGAGCGAGCGTCGCCTGCGGATATGCGGCAACGCCCTTCTGAGCGGCCGCGAGCGCGCCGGCGACATCGCCGCCGCGAGCCTTGTTGATGCATTCCTTCTCACCGTCGAGCTGCTTCATGGCGTCGCGGACGGACTTGGAAATCGCGTCCATCGCGTCGCCGATCTTGTTGTTAGTGGCGGCGGGAAGTGCCTGAGAGAGTGTGTTATCGCGCGCCAGAACCATGCGCGCATTTACAGTGTAGGCGCCAGTCGGAGCCTTCTCGACCGAGCCCGTCACGTATTCGTCGGCGCGCAACAGATTTGCGAGAGCCTTCTCGTCGTTCGGCGCGAGTGGCTCGCTGGCCGAGAAGCCGGACTGCTCCAGCGTATTGTTGACGTCCTTGGTCGGAAGGACGTAGACATCCTTCACGTCGAACTTGTTCTTGAGCTGATTACGAAGCTCATCGGCGGCCTTCGCGCCCGTGCCCTTTTCCTGACTCTGGAAGGTCATCACGGTAATGCGCGCTTTGGCATCCTGCGCATGAGCCGGCGCAAGACCGGCTAAGGCGAGGGCCGCGAGCGCCAAAGAATAACGTGCGTTCAACTGAGACTCCTCCAAGATTGTAAACGTTTGTACACCACTACAAGGGCCAGGTTCGCCAGCGGTCCGGCCATGTCATGATGGGCGAGGAGGGATTCGAACCCCCGACATCCTGCGTGTAAGGCAGGCGCTCTAACCAGCTGAGCTACTCGCCCAAGTGCAGAAAATGCGCCGAAACGCATTCGGCGCCGGTGCAGGTTCTAGCGTTTGAGTATTGCAACTGGTATCAGGACGCAGTAGGCGAGCACCAGAAGCACGGGGGCAAGAGTCTCACCGCCACGCCAGAGATCGGCGTAGCCCACTACTAGAGTTATGGCCGCGAGCCCCCACCACATGAGTCTGCGACTGGCAGGAACAGCCGCAGGAACGGTCGCGTTTGCCATATTGATGGTTTCTTTCGGCATAGACGCGAAGTGTACGGACGGCGGACGGCGGGTGTCAAGCGAACGGCCCTACCTTAATCTGTTGTTAATTGAACGGGCATCAGGACGACGGTTTCATTCTCCTCGTGAAAGCCAGGCTCGCCGTGGTGTCTCGCCGCGATCGGCAGTCGCGGCCATCTCGGCGCACTTTACGCTCCAGGGATTGAATTTGTTCACGCCTGCGCCGCGTTTCCACACTGCCACCGCGCGCGAACGCTCGCCAGCGAGCCACAGAGCGTGCCCCAGCTCGAAGTACGCCTCCACGAGATTCGGCCCGAGCGTGATGGATCGCTCGAAGAAGATCTGCGCGTCCTCGTACATCTCGCGCTCGGTGTAGACGAGCCCGAGATAGAAGTTCGCGTACAACTTCGCACGAGCGTCCTCGTCCTGACGCAACGCCTTCGACAGATGTTCGATCGCCTCGCCGAAGATTCCCTTCTTGAGGCATATGTAACCGACGTTGATGCGCGCAAGCGCGTTGGCCGGCTCGCGGCCGAGCACGTATTGAAAGTTCATCAGCGCTGCATCGAGCTTGTCCTGAAGCATCTGCGCCCAGCCCAGCAGCGACTGCCCTTCCGTATTCGTCGGTGCAAGCTCCAGTGCACGCGACAGTGCCTCCTCGGCTCCTTCGTAGTCGCCGAGCGAGATCTTGGACCAGCCGCGTTCGAGAAAGGTGGATGCACCGATGTGATCCTCGTGCACCACAGGCCGCGTGCCGGCGAACTGCGGAGCCATGGCCGGCGACACGTTTCTGCGCGCCTTCCACTTCTCCACGAGATCGCGAATGTCATCCTTCAATCGCGTGAGCTGCCCGAGCGAGCCGTCGACTGCGCGATACACGTCCATCAGCGACGCCTTGAGAGCTGGATCGTCGCGCATCTGGCGCGACTCGATCTCCTGCTTCAACTGCTCGAAGGTGATCCGAAGATCGGCTACGCTGTCAGCCATTCCAGTCGCTCCTCAGGGACCATTCCGATTATCGCATTCGCCATCATCGATAACGACACCACTCGATCCGCACCGGCTTCGAGAAGCGCCGCTCGCGGCATTCCATATATAGCGGACGACGCCTCGTCCTGAATGATTGCACCGCCGCCACTGGATCTGATACGCCGCAGACCGGCCGCGCCGTCGCGCCCCATGCCCGTGAGAACGACTCCGGTGCAGGCGGCGCCGAATACCTCCGCGGCGGAGCTGAAGAGCACGTCCGCACACGGCGTAGCACCTGACCGAGCCTCGGCCGGATGTTGCCGCAGGACCGCGGAACCGCCGTCGCCAGCGCCGCTGCTGGCGATGCCCGTGTTGACTCCGCCGCGAGCTATATACACCACGCCGGCGAAAAGCGGCATTCCGTCGTCCGCTTCACGAACGCTGACGGTACTCGCCCGCGCGAGCCGCTCGGCGAGAGCCCCCGTGAATTCAGCCGGCAGGTGCTGCGCAATCACGACAGCCGCGGACAGCGCGGCCGGAAGCCGTGGCACTATCTCGGCAAGCGCTCGCGGGCCCCCGGTGGATGAGGCGATGACTACGACGTGCGTGGCCGCCCCGCGATTTTGCAGCGGCGCGGGCGGGGCGCTGGGGACTTCGCGTTCGAGCACGACCGGCGGTGGCGCCAGCCTCGCCCGCGCGGCTGCGCCGAGCGCAGCGATCAATCGCTCGCGAACGATCGGGAGATCGAGGCTCACGGGGCCGGACGGCTTCCGTACGAAGTCGACCGCACCGAGCTCGAGTGCACGCAGCGTGGCGTCGCCGTACTGCGCGCCACCCGCGCTCAGGACGACGACTGGACGGGGAGACTCGGTCATGACGCGGCGGAGGACCATCAACCCATCCAGCTTCGGCATCTCGAGGTCGAGCGTGACGATGTCCGGATCGAGCCGGACGATCTGAGTCATCGCATCTACACCGTCGCGCGCAATGCCTACCACGCGGAAATCCGGATGTGCGTCGATCATCTCCGCGATCAGCTTGCGCATGAACGCACTGTCGTCCACGACCAGCACGCCATGCACGCGCGAGTTTGTGTCAGTCATAGCGGCTTGTGGTAGATGCGCTCTCGTATGTCCACCGGAACGAGATTCCTGCGTGCTCTTCCAAAAATCGTCTCGACGTGACCCATTATCAGGTAGCCGCCGGGCCGCAACGAGTCGAACAGCGAATCGACAAGAGCTTCCTGGGTGGCGCGATCCAGATAGATGACGACGTTGCGGCATGCAACGAGATCGAAAGCAGCCGGCGTCGGCGGGTCTCGGAGTATGTCGCGTCGTTCGAACCGCGTGATCGCGCGAATCGCGGGGATCACGGTTCTTCGATCTCCCACTCGCGGAAACAGCCCGTCGAGTATTTCCGGCGGCGTATCCGTGAACGATGCCGGCAGATACGTCGCGCGATGCGCGGCGTCGAGTGAAGCGCGATCTATGTCGCTGCCCAGCACGGACACGCGGCCAAGGCGTCCGAGTGCACCGATTGAACGGGCGTGCTCGTGAAAGAGCGCCGCCAGCGAATACGCCTCCTCTCCCGACGCGCTGCCCGCGCTCCAGACCGTGATTCGCGGAACGCGATGCCACAGTTCCGGAATCACGCGCTCCGCCGCGACGGCGAAGGTGTTCGGATTGCGAAAGAATCTCGTCACGTTCACGGTGAGCGTGTCCATGAGCCGCTCGTATTCGCTGCTGTCGCTATCGAGCAGATCGCCGTACTGTGCGTATGTCGCCGCGCCGCGCGCGCGCATGCGTACGGCGATGCGGCGACGCACGCAGCCATCCTTGTAGTTGGTGCAGCGAAACTCGCTCTCACGGGTGATCTTTTCCGCGAGATCGCGAAAGCCGTCGTCGGCGCCCGGGTCGTTCTGCATCTCGGCAATCACTGGGCATCCAGGGTGTGCGCGCGACGGTACGCTTCCCTGGCCTCGTCGAAGCGACCGTCGCGTTGCAACGAATCGGCGAAGTTGCGGTGCAGTTGAGGGAGTGTGGAATCCTCGATCAGCCCGCGTTCAAGGGTCCGCAGCGCGTCGTCGAAGTCACCGCGCGCCTCGTAGGCCACTGCGAGGTTGTTCCACAGAACTGCATACGACGGATACACCTGCACCGCCTCGCTCAGCAGCGCTATCGCGCGATCGAGATCGTTCACCATCGCCGCGGCCAGCCCCGCATAGTGAAACCACACCGGCGGCGGTCTGCGCGTTCCCCACAGCGTTCGCGCTGCGGCGAGGGCCGCGTCGGCGGTCTCATAATCTCTTGCCGCCACGGCCATTGCAGCGGCGTTGGTCTGCACCAGCGGGTCGCCGCGGCCTCCGTGGGCCAGCGCGTCTGCCATCGCGGCGCGGGCGCGATCCATCTCGCCCATCTGCTCGTACGCATACGCGAGGTTCACGAACACCGCGGGGCGCGACGCGTGCTGTTGCGTCACATAGCGCTCGAACGCGTGTGCGGCCGCCGGCCACTGCTCCTGCCTCAGGGCGACGAGACCGAGATAGAACGAAGCTTCCGGATCGTTCTCGCGCAACGCGTCGACGCGCCGGAACTCGCGCTGCGACTCCTCGTACATTCCGGTCTTGTAGAAGGCGACACCGAGGTTGCGGTGCTCGGTCGCCTTGTCGTCGGTACGCGCCGGCGCTCGAGCACGAGTGCTTACACCCACGCGCATCATGTAGCCGGTCATGAGCAGACCGTACAGGGTCTTCGCGGTGACGAACTCGCCGAGTTTGGATTCCGCGATGAGCGCGCTGACATCGCGCTGGCCATCGATGAGTGGAACGAGCTTCTCCTCTTCCGGCGTCAGCTCGCGCTCGATCGCCATCATGCGGTGACGATCCATGGCGTACACGATGTCGAACGTCGGGATCTTCTTCGCTATCAGTGCCCACTCATCGACGCGACGCGCTCCTTCCAGGAGCAGCGATTGCGGATCTATGGAATGCATGGGCACGCCTTCGTCCGGAGTCGCGCCGGGTTCGAAGTTGAACGTCCCCTGCGTCCATGTGAAGAGCAGATAGACCGCTTCTTCGGTGCTGAGATTGCGGTTGACGATCGACGCGTGAGAGATGGCGCCGTCGGCGAAGTAGATGTAGCCGAAGTTGTTGGCGTACGTCAGGCCGAGGCAGCCGGTCTTCTTCCCCATCGCGAGGAGCTGGAGCACGTCCGGGAGACTCGCCTCGGTAAGGCTTCCGCGGATAGCCATCAGCGAAACTCTTCCATGATTCTGCCGGACAGCTCCGGCCACACGCGCACGACCTTCTCGTCGTCGTTGAATGCAGCTGGCGTCTCCGCGCTCTGCCGCGCGCGCAGTTCTTCGACGCGCTGCGCGACGACGGACTGGAGATCCGTCAGAAAATCGTCGTACTCGGCGGTTTCGTCAGCCATGACTACGGAGATACACCTCGATCACGTCAAGCAACCCTGACTGCCGCGAGCATGGCCCCCAGGGAGCCTGCATCGGGCAACAACAGAAAGTAACCAGGCAGCGAGCCGTCAGTCTGCCCTATCATGAATTCGGTCTCGACGCAGAACACAAAGCCGCCCGTATGGCCGGTCGCCCACGCGGTGTCCGCCAGCACTTCGCGTGCGGGGCCGACGGCGAGCGATGGTGGAGAGGGCATCAACCGCATCTTCATGAACTCGCTGAGCGCCGTCATGTAGGCACCGGCAAGGATGTTCCCCGCCTCCGTCAGCGCCGACGCCTCGAGCTCGCTCAGCGTCGCATCGGACGAAACTTCACGCGTGAGCATCAGCGAGGCGAGCTTGTGTGCGGTGACGAGAGGAAAGGCCAGAATGGTGTGACCACGCAGGCCACCGGTCATCTCCATCGGGACCAGGGCGATCTGTTCGTTGGAGCGCGAGATGAGCGGAGCGAGCTCGGCGAGTGGAGCGACCGTAATCGTCGGCACGCTGATCATGATCTTGGTTCCAGTCATCAGCGAGAGCGCCGTTGCCGCGTGGGCCGCGCCGATATTCGCGACTTCACGAAGCGCATCGCGCTGAAGCTCGCTGAGGGCCTGCATGTCGGTGATGCTCATTACGGCTCCGCTAGATAAGACTATGTACGTCCACGATGAGCGCCGGAGACCCATCACCCAGCACTGTTGCGCCCGCGAACATTGAAGATCCACCGCGCGGCGGATCGAAGCGCTTTACCACTACGTCCTGCTGGCCAACGAAATCATCGACTATCAAGGCCGCCCTGCGTCCGCGCGCCAGAACTGACACTCCCGGCATCCGTTCGGACACGCACGGCTCGATCCCGAACAACGTGCGCAGCATGACCACGCGCACGATCAGATCGCCGATGGTCGTTTCGGTCCATTCGGCGCCACGGAAGGCCTCGGCGGGCGGTTCGAACTGAAGCGTCTCCACTATGTGCGTGAACGGAATGGCAAACAACTCCTCTCCTACACGTGCGATCAATGCACGTACGATCGCAACGGAGAGCGGCAAGCGCAATGTTATCGCCGTGCCTCGATGCGCCACGGTCCTGATCTCGATCGCGCCACCGAGGAGGCGGACGGCCGCATCCACCACGTCGAGGCCGACACCACGTCCCGAGATGTTCGTGACCGACGCCGCGGTGGAGAAACCAGGATGCGCGAGCACGCGCAGCAGGGTGACGTCGTCCAGTGCTTCCGTATCCCATCCGACGATCCCCGCCGCTCTCGCACGCGCGAGCACACTGTCCCGATCTATGCCGCTGCCATCGTCCGCCACACGGATCAGAACGTACCCCGCCTCGCGCTGGGCGCTCAGCGTCAGTCGTCCGCGCGCAGACTTGCCGTTGCTCGCGCGCTCTTCCGCGGATTCAATCCCGTGATCCAGCGCGTTCCGAAGCAGGTGCATCACGGGATCGCCGATGCGATCGAGAATCGAGCGATCCATCTCGATCTCCGCACCATCCAGCGTAAAGTCGACTTCCTTCCCCAGCGATCGCGCAGTCTCGCGTACCAGTCGCGGAAAACGTTCGAATACATCTCCCACCGGAACCATGCGCGCGCCCACGACCTGCTCACGCAGCTCGCTCAGCAGACGCGACGCGCTCGCAAAGGCCGAAGAGATGTTCTCGCCAGTGACATTGCGCAGCTCCCGTTCCAGCTGACCACGCGCGATCTCGATCTCGCCGACGAGATTCATCAGCGAATCGAGCCTGCTCGCGCGGATACGCACGTGGGTTGCACGCTTGCGCGCGGGGCTCGTTGTCGAGTCGGTTGGTGTCGCATTTCCGTCCGCCACGGGTCCGGGCGCCGGCCGTGTCACCGCAAGCTCGATTTCGCGCGCGAGTGTGTCCGCTTCATCGATCAGGTCGCCGAGCGAGGATGATGTCAGCTGTTCCTCACCGCGGCGCAGTACGTCGAGCGCAGATTCAAGCGCGTCGGCGCGCTCGGTGACGACGGCGTAACCCATTGCCGCTGCCATCC
>Ga0134126_10007367_pt1 | contig 13820 bp, 7 predicted proteins | sample KB31752_FD_96881 | JGI IMG/M metagenome (GOLD analysis project Ga0134126, IMG submission 96881) | Terrestrial soil microbial communities with excess Nitrogen fertilizer from Kellogg Biological Station, Michigan, USA - KB3-175-2 | ecosystem: Environmental > Terrestrial > Soil > Unclassified ...
GACCCGAACATCGTGTACGTCGCGGCGCTCGGACCGCTCTGGACCTCGGGCGGCGAGCGCGGCTTGTACAAGACCACCGACGGCGGCAAGAGCTGGACGAACACCAAGGAGATCAGCAAGTACACTGGCTTCGGCGAAGTCGTGATGGACCCGTCGAATCCGGATGTCCTCTACGCGGCTGCTGAAGAACGCGAGCGGCGCGAGTACGGCTTTCTCCCCGCCGGCACCGAGGCCGGCATCTTCAAGACGACCGACGGCGCCAAGACCTGGACCAAGCTCGCCAAGGGGCTCCCGACGGGCGAGATTGGCAGGGTTGGCATGAGCGTTTGCAAATCGCGCCCGAACACCGTGTACGCGATGATCAGCGCCAAGGCGCCGGGCAACGGTCTCTATCGGAGCGATGACGCTGGCGCGTCCTGGCAGCACGTCAACGACCAGAACGGCACCGCCTGGTACTACAGCCAGGTGCGATGCGACCCGACCGATCCGGACCACGTCATCACGCTCAACGCCAACTCGCGCGAGTCGCACGACGGCGGCAAGACGTTCGTGCCGTTCGCGCAGGGCAACGGCATCCACACCGACCACCACGCGCTCTGGATCAACGACGACAATCCGGAGCAGCTCGTCCTCGGCACCGACGGCGGATTGTACATGTCGTGGGATGCGGGGAAGAGCTGGGACCACATCGAGAGCATCGTCGCCGGACAGTTCTACGCGATCGCCGTCGACGACGCCCTTCCCTTCTACAACGTGTACGGCGGCCTCCAGGACAATCAGACGTGGGGCGGCCCGAGCCGCACGCGCAACTCGTACGGGCCGACCAACGCCGACTGGTTCCGCATGGCTGGCGGCGACGGCTTCTACGCCGTGCCCGATCCGCTCGACCATCAGCTGGTGTACGCCGAGTCGCAGCCGGGCGGCGTGGTGCGCTACGACGAGCGCACCGGCCAAACCAAGAACATCCGGCCGACGGCCAAGCCGGGGGAACGGCTTCGCTACAACTGGAGCGCGCCGATCCTGCCGTCCAAGCACGACGCCAAGACGGTATACATCGCGGCGAACTTCTTATTCAAGAGCACTGATCGCGGCGACAGTTGGGAACGGCTGGGCGGCGATCTCACGCGCAATATCGACCGCGACAAGCTGCCGCTGCGCGGCGGCATTCCCGACTCCACGGCGTTCGGCCGCAACGAAGGCACGGCAGAGTTCAGCAACATCACCTCGGTCGACGAATCGCCGATGCGCGCCGGGCTGCTCGCCGTCGGCACCGACGACGGCCTGATCCAGGTGACGCGCGACGGCGGAAAGACCTGGACGAAGACGGACCACTTCCCCAGCGTGCCCGAGACGACGTACGTCAGCCACGTCGTCTGGTCGAACACGAATGAAGGAACGCTCTACGCCACCTTCGACGGACATCGCAGCAACGACTTCAAGGCATACGTCGCCAAGAGCACGGACTACGGCAAGACGTGGACGTCGATCGCCGGCGATCTACCTGACGGCGGCTCGGTGCAGGTCATCCGCGAACATCCCCGCCAGCCAAATCTGCTGTTCGCCGGTACGGAGTTCGGGGTCTTCACCTCGATCGATGGCGGAGGCCACTGGACGCAGCTCAAGAGCGGCCTGCCCGGCGTGCCGGTCGACGACATCCAGATCCAGGCGCGGGCCAACGATCTCGTGCTCGGCACGCATGGCCGCGGCATCTACATCCTCGACGACATCACGCCGCTCGAGCATCTCGCCAAGGCCAAGGCGGCGCAGGTGGCGTACCTCTTCCCGATCGAGGACGCGCTTCTCTTCCAGCCGAATAACAGCCGCAACTCGGGCATGGGCACGCGCGGCTTCGCCGGGCAGAACCCCGAGCCCGGCCCGCACATTTCGTATTTGCTCAATACAGTTCCAGCGAATGCCACGGTCTCGCTGGCGATCGTGGACCCGGCCGGCACGGCGGTTCGAGAGCTGCCGGCAAAGAAGCAGGCCGGCCTCGAGCGCGTGAGTTGGGACATGCGCGTCGGCCCGCCGCTCACCGGACCGGTCGACACGGCGGCGCTGAACGGCGGTGGACGCGGCGGTCGTGGAGGTGGACGCGCTGGCGCGGGTCCGGCCGGCGCAGGCGGCGGCGGCTTCGGCGGCCGCGGCAACGACAATACGTTTCCGGCGACGCCGGGCCGCTACATCGCGCGACTCACTATTGCGCCGACCGGCAGCGGCACGCCGACGGTCCTGGAGCAGTCGTTCGCGCTGCTCAAGGATCCGATGGTGACGCTGAGCGACGCAGATCTGAAGCAGCTCTACGCCTTTCGCTTGAGCGTCGTCAAGCTGCAGCGCGACTTGAGCGAGCGGCAGGCGCAGCTCGACACGACGCAACGTCTCTTCGCCGCGGCCAAGCGCGCCGCCGATTCGTCGGGCACGAAGCTCTCTCCTGAGCTCAAGACGCAGCTTGCCGCGGTAGAGAAGGAGCTCGCCGACGTGACACGTGAGATCGGCACGGTGCCGGCGGGGCGCGGCGGCGGTGGTGGTGGTGGTGGAGCGGGCCGCGGCGGCGCCGGGCGAGGATTTGCCGGCGCGGTCGCAACGGCCGACACCGACGCGGCGCGCGGTGCGGGCAACGGTCGCGGTGGCCGAGGGGGTCGTGGCGGCCGCGGTGCGGTGGCGCAGTCCGGCGAACCGGCGGCAGCCGATTCGAGCGCGGCGCGCGGAGGCGCGGGAGGCGCCGGCGGTGAAGAGGATCAGAATCCTGCAGCGCCGTCGACCGTGCAGAGCCTTCAGGCCAAGCTCGCCACCACGACAGAGATGTTGAATGTCAACTTCAATCCCAACCCCGAGCAGAAGAAGACGGTGCAGACCTTCCCCTCGGAGCTGGCGAAGCAGAGCGCGCGAGTGAAGAAAGTGTCGGCCGACGATCTGCCGGCGCTGATCAAAGCGCTCCAGGCAGCGGGCGTGGAGGTCAAGACACCGTAGCGCTATGACAGATCGCTCGACGGCGTGGCGCCTGCGAGCGGTGACGGCCGGCGCAATCGGTCTGCTCCTGGTTGCGCCCGTCAATGCGCAGCAAGTTCGCGGGGTGGTGGTCGATAGCCTGTCGCGCCGACCGATCGGCGGCGCGACCGTAGCACTGTTGAGTGGACGAGATAGCGTCGTCGGCCGAACCCGCACCGCGCCAAGCGGTCGATTCGTCGTCGACGTCGACTCGGCGCGGCGCGGCTTCCGCCTTCGCGTCCTCGCGCTCGGCTTCACGCCGCGAGTCATCGCGCTCGGCGCAACCGTGGATGCGATCGAGATCGAGATCGAGCTCGGACCGCTGCCGTCGCGCCTCGATACCGTGCGCGTCGGGGCTGAGGCGGGGTGCCGCCCGGGCGACAACGCACCGGAGGCAGTGAGGCTCTGGAGCGTGCGGCGCGACGAGCTGCTCGCCGCCGCCGCGCGCACCGACGCCGACAGCGCCGCCCGCGCGATCGTCACCAATGCACGCTGGTACTACGACTACCTCGTCGACACGCTACCCGGCATCACGGAGCTCGCCGCCTTTCAATTGGCGTGTTCCTCGCTCGACACGTTCGTGCGCGCAGCGGCCTCCGACACCGCCGCCGATGACTTGCTCTTCGGCGACGCGTTCCTCGTACAGCACTGCCTGCGCCTGATCGCCGGCAGGGGAACGCATCTCGGAGAAACGGGCGTCGAGTTCGAGCCGACGCGCGGCGGCGCACCGCATCTCGCCGCGACGGGCCGCTGGTGGGCCTCGGACATCGGAAGCCAATTTCGTGAATAGGAGTTCTCGTACGCCGGAACGAAGGTGCCCGGCGTCGACCGCGCGCATGGTTGGCTCGAATACGCCGTCGAGAGCGGCGGCGGCGCGGCGACGACAGCCGACTGGTGGGTCTATCTCGAGCCGACCGTGGCGGAAGCATCGTCCTGGCGGAGAGGTCTCCGTCCAACGAGCGACGGTAAGCCGCGCGAGCGTTGGAACGAGTGGAGCAGGCTCACCGAAAGTATCGCGTCACCGCGCGCCGTCCGCGGCATAGTCCGCGGCGCGATGGGTAAAGAGCAGAGCGGCGTGCGCGTCGCCCTGCTCGATCTCGGGCGGGGAGATGCCGCGCCAACCGCAAGCAACGGGCGGCTCGTCGCGACGACGACGACCGACTCGACGGGCCGATTCCGGCTCATCGGCCTCCACGACGACTAGTGCGTCGCGAACAGCGCGGGCCGACGCGGACAGCGGCGATCCACCCATGCGGACTGGCTCGAGCTCGAGAGCTACGCCGGCGTTCCATTCCGGCGGCTCGACCTCCCGCGCGACGAGCGCAAGTGGGGGGCGCGAATCTTTGCCTACCCGCCGGATTGGGCGCGTCGGCTGGTGATCGAGTTGGAGGTTGCACGGCGCGAGTAGCTGTTGTGGCGCCTGGCTGAGCGGCCGCCGCGACGGCAAGTATGCTATGAACGATCGAGGCTACCTAGCGCCCCGCAGGCCCGGTGACCTGATGCCGATAGCTTTCTGAAGCCCGCAAGGCAGATTCACGGCAACGGCCCGCGAGCGTAGCGCTCTAACCAACTTGACGTGTTCACGAATCCATCGGCAGGCGCGACGGCAACCACTCTAGCCAATTGCTCAGCGGTAAGATCGGCTGCTATCCGGTGCGCGAGCGCAACCCGCATTCTGAGATCGGATTCGAACGCTTGATGCCAATGCCTGCGAACCGGCTCACTTCCGAGCGAGCCGCTCTGTGAGATGAGGAACCGCGCGAGCTCGATAAAGATGGAATCACGCTCGGCGGCGGCTTCGTGACCAATCGACTCAATTTGGCGGCGCTGCGATTCCGTCAGATGGATTTCGTCGGCGAACTTGGAATTGATCAGCCAACCGAAGTCCTCTCCTCCTGTCGCCTGCCTCAAGTGCGCCGCGAGTGCCGACTCCGTCCAAGGACCGTCACTGGGGTCACGACGGACGTATCGCTTGATTCGTTGGGTCTCAGCATCCGGACCAAGATCGAGGCGTACATCGGCTGTCACGCGGAACGGCTGGCGCCCGAGAAATGCGGCTGCAGATGGCTGACCGAACCGCGGATTGATCGAATATTTGTACTGTCGTGTTGACGCGTTAAAGCCAAGAACGGTAAGCAAGACAGGATCCGGCACTTGCGCCTGGCCCCAGCCGCGCAATCGGCCCGAACCGTGAAGCGCAGCGTCAATCATTGGAAGCACATTCTCAAAATAGAGGCGAAGCGTCCCGCGGTTCCCCAGCCCGACCCGATACGGATCAACTTGAAGAGCCACTGTGCCGACGCCCATGGACCACGGGGTCCGACAGCTGTTCGGCCCCGCGACGAGGCCGAGTTGAGCACGCAGACATCGTCGCACTCCGGAACCGGCATTTGACAGTAGCGCGAGCATTCCTGAAGCGACCGCAGAGTCTCGCGTCCGGGACGGACCAAACACCAACGCTCGGTCGTTCGCATAGCCATCTCCGTTAATATCGCTCCCAACCACAGGCGTGAACGCAAACCCGGAACTCGCTCGAATGTAGGTGCTCACGGTGGCGAAACGAGCGACGTCTATATCCAGACTCATCTGTACTGTCTTCGCGGGGCTCGCCCCTGGGATCCATTCGACGACGCGCGGATTCCCCGGCGTGTTCGAGGCGAACCCGTTGGTTTGCGCCTTGGATGCTGCAAGCGTGAGTTGGATTGACAGGTTGCCAGTAACGCGAGGTGCGACAACATCCGCACCGGGTTGAAAATCTGGAACACCCAGTCGATACGCCATTCCCGCCGTCAAGGTTTGTTGATTCGACTTCAAGTCCGAGCGAAGTTCAATGACGTGGCCAAGAGTCGGAACTCGCCGCGAGCCGAGCGACGACAGGGCGCCGGTCTCCGATACTATCGAACTGGGAGATTCAAAAACGGGACGACCGTCCTCGTCCGGCAGTGAGAACTGGACGTTCGGGCTGAAATTGATATCAAATGGCTGCGTTTGGGCGAGGTTGAGAGCGTAGGTAGATCCCACCCAGCCCTGAAGGCGACCAGAATGCACGTGGGTCCATTTCAACTCGCCACGCCAGCTATGCGGCGGAACGTAGTCGCGCGCGAAAAGGGTTGCCGACGGGGCTTCCTCTGCGAACGGCGAACTTGACGGACCCGCACAAGTTTCGGGAATCCCTTCCACCGATTGCGCATAGGACGTCCAGTCGGCTGAAGGAACTGCCGAACCAACACATTCCAATTCACGCGCCCCGTCGCCGTTGCCCGTTGCCGATTTAATCGGTGTAATGGCTTGCGGTGGTACCGTCGACCAGTATTCGCGTATGCCACCAGTAACAGAGTTTCGAGGCAGCGAACGGATAGCGATACCGACGGGTAGAAATGCCCGCTGCAACGTTCGGCCCATGTTGTAAGTGAACCCGAACATCGGCGCGATGGACGAAAGGCGGGGTCGTCGATCCCCACTTGCACCCGACAGCGCCGCGACTGATTGAGAGGCGCTCGGCAGCCGATCGACATGCTCCGCGTCCCCGCGGATGCCGTATTGAACCGCGAGTCCATCTTGCTGCATCGGATTGTCGACGAGCGCCAAGGACGCGGGGGTATATGTATCGCTAATCCCAACGGTAGCGAGCGCAGTCCCCGCGCCCGCGTCAGTGCGAGCGCCGATCAGCCGTGTGAATGCGAATGGTCGGTTGGCGACGAAGTCCGCGAGCGACTGGTAGCTAAACGTGCCGAGCTCGTTCGCTTCGTGCGCTAGGCTGGCGCGGGCGAACTCGCCGTCTACAAAAATTTCGAAACGGTGCCGCTGATTCCACGAGAACCAGCTCGCCTCGTTGCTCACCTCCAGCCGTTCGAGTTTCGCGTTCTCCCCAACGCTACCTCCGCCGGCGGCCAGAACCGCCGAACCTACGGACCCGTTGGCGGACGCTGAGGAAACGAGCACGGTCGCAGTCGGCAGTGCCAATCCTGGACTGAGCTCGGACTCGTTCGCCGAGAGACTCACCTTTGCATCGTCGAGCACGACGCCGCGGACGAACGTCGACGCATCCATTATGAGTTGTCCCGAACCTGTCGTTGATCGCGCAAGTCGAGACGCTAAGGCATTCGGGGCTGCGTCCAAGCCTCCGATTTGAGTCCAGCTCCCACCCGCAACGAGTGAAAAGTCAGTGCCGCCTGTACCTAGACGCTCTTGTGGTACGTTCGCCAAATCCCAACGTGTAAGAAGCGTGGCATTCCGATGTACCGCTCCTGCCGGCATGTTCGCCACTGAGAGCGGCATCCCCAAGGCGGTAGCGGCATCCAGGAATTTGGCTGCCGAATCAGAACTGATACCCAGTTCGCTCAGCGCCATTTTGTTTGCCGAATTGAGAGTCGTGACCTCACTCGAACGACGGGAGACTTGGTAGGCCATGCTATACCAACTTCGCCCGCGAACAACCGGCCCGGACATCGAACCACTGGCGATAACACGCTGATATTTGTTCCCGAGCTCTGGTGTGCTGATCTGTGAACTCTCGAGGTGCGGGTCATCGAGCGTAACGTGAGTGGTGCGTGCCGCGGCGTCGGATCCCGGCGGTAACCGCCAATCGACTAGAGCTCCGATGGCTCGGCCGCGTTTGGGATCATAGCTGGAAAGCAGAACGTCGCCGACCAGACCGTCTCGGAGTGTCAATCCTCCAGCGAAATCCATCCCGTCGAGCGTTGCTCGATTTTGATCAGCGTTCAAGCCGAACGCACTTACCGTCAAGTTGCCAGACCGGTCCGGTGTGAGAATAAGTCCCGGAACCGCGGCGAATGCAGCTTCACCATCGCCGGTTAGGTCGCCGCTCAAGCCGCTCCCTTGATTGAGCGGAGCCGGTGTAGTTCCCGGTGTGGCTCGAACGCTCGTCACATCGCGCCGGGGAACGGCGCGCTTTGCGACTGAGCGAGTCGCATCGAGAACGGGAATCGCGGGCAGAAGATGAAAGTCTGCCGTCGTCACCCGGTTCGCCACCGTGACGATGTGTCGCCGCTGCGCGATGTAGCCCGGCAACATGGCCGCCAGTGTATAGCCGGGTCCGGAATTCGCTACTACGACGAAATACGTCCCACTGGCGTTGGTGCGAATCGACTTCCACGAGAGATTTTCCGCGGACGTCACGATGATCGTAACGCCTTCGATAGGAACACCCGAGCTATCGGAAATCGTCCCGCGAATAGTGTCAGCGTGGACGAGCGGGACGGACAGAACAGGCACCTGGCATGCCGCATGGTTCCGAAGCAAGGCCAACAGCATCGAAATGCCGAGCGCGGCAAGCCTACACCGGACGGCCTTCGGTCTAGGCCTCGCGTTGCAAGAGCGGCCCCTGCGACGATGCAGTAAGCGCATAAATCACCGCGGGCAATCCGCCTCGGGGTTCCGCTCAATGTTTGAACGCATTGCGTGCCGCAACGCGTCAGTAGGCAGTAGCGCCATCACCTGGGAGTCTCGCGCAGCGGATATGTCATTCAGAATTCCGAGATAGTCGGGCGATGATCGGTCAGCGGCTTTCTGGCGCGCGAGTGCCTCACTCGCGATTGTCCTAGCCTTGTTAATCACGCCCGTGTCGGGAGCCGGCTCCAGGCCTCGGAACAGGGCTGCCACGACGTTTTCGCCCCGTGGCGAGGCGGTGACCGCGATGCGCGGGTCGCCCTCCGTCGCGACAACTGTCGGCGCCAGTTCGACATCGCCGATGCCAGATGGTGAAATTCCAATCGTCACGAGCTGAATGCGCGGAGCATAGCCGACGCGGACCACCCGGAAATAGTGGTTGCCGGGACGCAGCGCCGGAAGCGCAAAATAGCCGCTCAGCCCGCTACACACGCTGATGGGCGAATTCAGTATCGAAACAGTTGCCGCGCTTAAGGGCACGCGAGTCGATGCATCGAGAACCCAGCCAACTTCACGTTGTTGCGCGTTACCCGGGGACGATAACGACGCCGCCAGGAATACTGTGATCCGCCAGATATGGCAAACCGTCGGCTGGCAAGTGCGACCGAACATTTGACCTCTCCGGTTTTCTGGCCCGTTGATGTTCCGCCAATAGATTGGTATAGTTGCTAGCTCGATCTTGCAAGTGCGATTGCTCTTTACGATATTCTTGTTCGTGCGTTCGTAGGGCACGATGAGTCGGTCGACGGAGTTGCGCGACGCAGGGCAGCTTGAGAATTGCCCAGACACATTCGACGAATCTTCTGAGCGTGGCGGCCATCCATTGCTGCACTCTTGTCTACGTCGCGCTCCGGCAGGCCGAGCCGGGGGAATTTTGCTAGTGCGCGTCGAAAGCGGCTCACACGCGCAAACTCAGCAAGTGTGCGCGCTCGTCTCCGAAGAGTGTCGAAGGCGACTCCAGCATCTGCTTCGCGCTGGTCTGACCATACGCTTCGATCAATCCATCGATGCGTTCGTTAACACAATTCGCGCACGAGCTTCGTCCGCATACGTGATCGACCCGGCCGGCATGAGTGGCGCGGCGTTCCAAGCCGTCAGTGCTACGGTGTCCGCCACGGGAGCGGCGCTATTTATTTGCACCAGTTCCGCGCCATCAAATCTCGTTCGGGTCACGGATGTGGCTTGTTTGCAAGTAGTTGACGTAGTTCTGCACGACGGTCCAGAACAAGCGCGCCCGCTCGCGCGACTAATAACGAGGGGAATCCCCACCGTCACCGCCGAGTTGCTGCACTTGCTCGCACCTGGCATCGGGAGGCTTCCTCTTGAGATTCGCTCGGCGGCGGTGCTCGCGCTTTGCGGTTCTCCCGTGCCTAATTCGTGCGAACAATTCGCCTCTGTCACTAAGTGGAGTCTGAAGACCGTCGAGCGCCGTTGTCATCGGGCGGGACTTGGGTCAGTCGGTGGACTGCTGAATGCCGCTCGCTTAGCTCAAGCAGCAAGTCTATTCGCCTCGCCTACGGCTCGCGCAGGGGACGTAGCGGCGGCCGCCGGCTATTCGACTCCGGCTCGTCTGCGCCGCCACCTCAACAAGTATTCCGACACCTCGAGTCGTCAAATCCGCGCGGGTTTGACTCCGGCGGAAATCGCAAACCGGATAGCGCGGGCGTTAACAAAGCCGGACGTCTCGTCCGGTCGCGCAACACCTGGATTGGTTGGAAGCGACGTGGATTCTGCTGGTGTCCGACCCGACTCTTTCGGAGGCTCAGTAAGTTGAGTCCGAGCAACGTGGTGTCGGCACACGGCGGTGTTAGGCCGACGGGGACTTCGCTAGCAGGAAACGACCCAGCCGGCCGGTTAAGTATTTGGTGTTAGACCCGGCGCCCCATCCGACCGTCGCGCACTCGCCCTCGTCAACGTCATGCCGCGGCGCGGCACGTTGATTCCCCCGTCGTTTTCTAGATCCAGGTCGCTTGCCCACCGAGCGCGGCGTTCTACGAGCCGGCGAAACCGCCGGTCGCTGGAACGATATCGGCTTCCTCATTCGCGGCTCCGCAGCGCAGGTTCGAGCCGGCCCAGCCTATCTCTGCGCGAGCCGCTCATGCCTTCAACCGTCACAGCCTGACGGCTCCTGACCGCGCGCGCAGAATTCGTGGCGGCGAGCTTCCGATTTCGAGGAGTGACTTCGGCTGCGTCGGTGGGGAAGGATTACTGCATGCTGTCGCAGATCCGACAATAGTGGTCGCGAATTGGTCGAACGGGTCGTGATTCCAACTAGAACTGATCACTTGACCGCGCAACTTCCGCTCGGCCGGAACGACTAGCGTTTTTCCCTAGCCGTGCTCTGGCGCCCGAACTCAATCCATCTTGGGGGAAGCGACCGATGACTCGACGCCTAATCTGCCAAAGCTTCGCCGTACTCGCCTTCGGAGCGGCTGGGCTTGTGACCACGCGACCAGCGGCCGCGGCAACTCCGCAGGCTTGCGGCGGCGGCTGGCTTTGCCTATCGGGTGACACGTCGTGTGGCGGTTCCTCGACCGCGTGCGAACAGGCGTTCGGCGAGGGATGCTCGGAAGATCCTGATATTGGATGCGGAACGGCGCCGCCGGACCAGTGCCAAGGGCACGGTTCAAATGGCTTGGTGATCTTTTGCGACTGACGACGTGGTGCTGCGACGCCGGAGCTTTCGCCGGCGTCGCAGCACCAAGCGGCGTTCCCCACCCGAACAACGCGGAGACAAAGACTCCATGCCAGAGCGATTTGAGCGCCTAGTCTCAGCGACTTTGGGAGTAGCTGGTCTAGCCATCGCCGTCACGCTAATACATCGCGAGATGCTCTCCTCCGCGAGCACTCGGCAGCCGAGCGCCGCTGCGGTCCCCACTACGGTGCGGGACTGGCAGCAAATCGCGCGGTACGGCCAAGAAATTGGCGATAGTACCTCGCCGACAAGAATAATTGAATTTGGCGACTTCGAGTGCCCGGCATGTCGCTTGTTCCACGACCGCCTTGGTAATGTGTTGCGTGAATCGGCGCGGAAGCCGTCGTTGGTATTCGTTCACTTCCCGCTTCCCATGCACCGATTTGCCGTGTCGGGAGCTCGTGCGGCAGATTGTGCGCTGCGCCAACAGCGGTTCGCACAGTTTCACGATGCTCTGTTCGCCGACCAGGACTCCCTTGGCCTCAAATCCTGGGTCAGCTATGCTAAGGAGGCTGGCGTACCTAACACTAGCGCGTTTGACCATTGCGTGCGCAGTACGTCCGTCGATCCGCTCATCCAGCAGGGGCTTTCGGTAGGCAGGCGGTTTGAGGTAACAGCAACACCGACCGTCATTATCAATGGACTGCGATATAGCCGAGTCCCATCTGAGTCAGTACTGGCGGCTGCGCTGCGATCACCCAACAATTTCGCGCCAGGGGCGCCGCGGTGAGGGCTCTTCGTTAGTCGCTGTTCTGCCCTCGCGAACCACGCGGTCCCTCGGACGAATGTGTTCGTGGATTGGAGTTGTCTTGCTGGCGATGTGCTCCAACGCGTCCGCCCAGACGATCCGCGGGGTCGTGCGCGATAGCGTTCTACAGAACCCGCTAGACGCAGCCACGGTGTTCGTACTGTCGCAGGAGGCGACGGTGCTAGCGCAGGTGCGCACCCTCCAAGACGGAACGTTCGACATCGCGCTCCCCGCGGGAGCGGTCGCGAGCCGGCTCCGAGTCGTTCGGCTCGGCTACGCTCCTCGGAATATCGAGGTGGGCGGTCGGACGGTGTTCAATGTACTACTCGCGCGACTGCTGCCGGTGCTCGACACGGTGCGCGTCTCTCGCAGGCCGGTCTGCAGGCCCGGCGACAATTCCGCGGAAGCGCAAGCCCTCTGGAATCAGTTGCACAGCGAGTTCATCGCAGGGTTGGCGACTTCTCTACCGCCGTCTGACACGGTGCATCTGGCGCGCGTCGAGCGAACCCCGCACCCCGATCGGTTGCAACTAATCGCTTTTTCAACCGCCCTGACGCAGCTACAGGCGTTCGAGAAGGCCCGCGCCGGACTAGAGCGATTCCTGCGCGGATCGTTCCCCGCGGATACTGCGCCGCCGATGAATTCGTTGTTGGGCGACTCGTTTTTGGCGCGACACTGTGTTCGGCTGCTCGCCGGTCAAAAGACACAAGCTGGCGAGGAGGGCCTCGAGTTCGAGCCGGTTGCAGGCCACGACCGCTCGCTCGATGTTGCCGGCCACTGGTGGCGGTCGCAGGCGGGCGGAAGCCTCCGTTCACTAGAGTTTCGATATGTCAATACCTCGATTCCAGGCATTAAGACCTTTCGCGGCTGGCTAGCGTATGCTGTCGGCCGCGCTGACTTTGCAATCGACGCGGACTGGTGGCTCTACGGCGAACCAACTTCGGGGACAGCGCACGCTTGGGCGTCCGGAGCCCACGGGCCCATCACCGAGGACGCGCCGGCGCCCTGGGAGGAATGGGGCCAGGCTGTCGAAAGCCTCAATTCGCCGCCTGCAGTTCGTGGCCGAGTAGTCCGGAACAGCGACAGCCGACCAGCGCCAGGCGTCGTAATTGGCATCGCCCGAGTCGGGGAATCCGGGTCGCCGCCAAAAGCAACGGAGGCCACGGTACAGAAGGTGACCGTCACCGATTCGGCGGGCTGGTTTCGGTTCCCGAATCTGACCAACGCATGGTACGTCGTTGGCGTCGTCGACTCGACGATGGTACTCCCGTCAACAGGCCGACCGTCAGTGAAGTTTCGACTCCGCGCCAACGACAACATCTTTCTCGAAGTGAACACGTACGAGGGATCGCCACTCCTGTCGGGCACCAGTCGCGAGGGTGCGCAGCGCGAGGGGGTGCTATTCCCCTTCCCGCCTGACCACGCGCGCCTTCTCCTGCTGGTGCTCGACAGTGCCGGCGCCGTGGGAGGCCCGACGCGGCCTCACAGCGTGGACAGGGCCAAAGACGACATGAAGTGACGCCGTCTCTGGTGTTCCCGGCCGCGAGCCTACCGCTCGCTATCGCGTCGGTAACGAATCCAACATCTGCTGCAGCTCTCGCGAGCGCTGCGCAGCACGGTCGCTATAGCATCGCCCGCGCTCGCGTCCAAACAGCGGCGCCAGGCCGGCGTCGCGGCAGAATGCCTCGCGATCGCTTCGCCAGCTCTCCTGCGCCTGGCGGAGTCGCGTCACCGACGCCGGATCCGGATCGCCCGGCGCGGCGTTCACCTGGCGACGCAGCGCGGCGATCACGCGGTCGAGTGCCGCGCTCACGTCCGCGTCGCCGCGCGACTTGGCCGCCGTCGCGCAGCTCTCCTGATCCGATTGCGCCGGCGATGCGCACAGATCGGTGCTCCCCGACGTCGTGCTCGGTACCGGCGGCGTGGTTGTCGATGTATTCGACGTCGTGTCGGCGGAGCCGCTGCCCGGTGGCGGCATCCGCA
>Ga0134126_10007369_pt1 | contig 13818 bp, 9 predicted proteins | sample KB31752_FD_96881 | JGI IMG/M metagenome (GOLD analysis project Ga0134126, IMG submission 96881) | Terrestrial soil microbial communities with excess Nitrogen fertilizer from Kellogg Biological Station, Michigan, USA - KB3-175-2 | ecosystem: Environmental > Terrestrial > Soil > Unclassified ...
CGTTATTCGGGCTCTTGTTCATCCCCCGCGAACGTCCTGCCGATTGAGGGTTCGAAGTTTCGCTGTCTTCGCCCCCATAGACACGGGGGGAGAGCGAGAATTAGTGCGGGGACAAACTTTTTTGTGATGTCGCAATAATATTGCCCGCAACAAAACCAGTTTTCATGGCTGCGCTAGGAATTGGCGTCGAGAAACTGTGCGTATCCTGGATACGAGGTTGCCGAAGGGATATGGAAGCCCTCCAACAATTGTCGTTGTCGAGGCAATAGGACTTCTGATGCGCCATGAAATAAGGCGGCGGATGGCTCCGCCGCCCTAAAAGAATGAGATTGAGGCGCGGCTAGCCCCCCAAGCCGATGCTGACCGTGGCGAACGGGCCATAGAAGCCCAATGTTTCCGATTTGCGAGCATCGATACCGCCATCGATAGCGCCGAAGAAGAAGTCCGCACGGTAACCGACGCTGAGTTTGGCATCGGAGTACCGATAGGAAATTCCCGCAAATCCACCGGCATTGGGAACGACAACAGAACGCATGTTGTCGTGGCCGCCCGATACTATGGGGTAAGGCGAATGGTAGTTCTGCCCCCCGTTAAACGCGAATTGCCAGCTCACATAGCGTTGGTATTCCTGATGTTTGACATGAGCCTTCTGTCGCCCAAACAGGACCGCTGCGTTTGCGCCCCAATCGAGTGTCAATTCCCCATCTTGTGCAGTTCCGATGACAGGCGTCGACGCATTCCAAGACAGCGAAGGGCCTATGCCATGGAAGCTTCGTGTGGCCTGAGCGGTTGCGTGATAGGTGTGATAGTACGGGAACTGAAATGTAACCCCGGGCTGCCCATAAGCCGCGAGATTGGCATATTTAAACTCCAACTCTGGCCGGGCTCTGACGTCGAATGTCGTTTTAGAGGTAAACTGGGCAAACCGGACGCCAAAATTCAGCGTCGAGGAGCTGCCTTTTCCGAACAGTCCCATGCCAACATCTTTGCCTGCGGAAAAATCCAGGATGGCGTGACTTTCCAGATGCTGAACATGCGTATCCGAAAACTTGTCGATGCCACGAGGGTTCTCATGATATTTTGGAACACCATAGCTGTAGCCCGTGTAAAACAAGCGATTGGTTTGATGATCCACTTCGCTGGATCCGCCGGAACGACCATAACGGATCGACGCGGAGAACACCCAATCCGATCCTTTTGGCTGGAAGGTGAGTTTCCCCTCCTCTCCGAAATGGAATAGCGGCGACTTCTGTGCATCGACCGGTGATTTCCCCTCCCACAATATGGATGCGTTAGGGTTTGCGGCGAGGAACGCCGGGACGAAGGGTTCACCCTCTCCGGTTAAAGTTTCCGCCTGTCCTCCGAGTTCGATCCACACTGTAGGACGATCTCCATCGTCGCTTGCGGCGTGCGCCGCACCCACAACATATGCAGATGCTAGCAATGTCGTTGCAGAGACCGACGACAGAAGCAGTCGCCGGATCGCGCAGCAATCGGATTTGTTTGCCAATTCGCTCATGATCTTCCCCCTCACCAATTCTTCGTGACGCGCACGCCGATCAAACGGGGATCAGTCAAGAACACGTTCGTGGTAAGCCCACTGTCGTCACTATTCAGAAAATCGCCGGTGATCGCCGTTTCGTTGAAGATGTTCTTGTCATAAAGCATGACCTGCCAACCGTTTTGATTGGTAAAGATGAGTGTCAGATTGACGTTCGTGTAGCCCCGGATGCGGTCATAGGGGTTGTCGTTGAATATCCTCGCCCACGAATAATCTTGCCAATAGTAGTCACCTCGTAGCGTGCCAGCCCAGTCGCTCGAGAGCGGCATCGTATACTGCGCACCGAACGAGACGGTGAATGGGGGGGCGTTTGGCAGTTCATTGCCGCCAACATTTTTTGCAAATCCTTCGCCGTTGTTCGGCGCCGTGGAAGGATCGAAACCGGGATATCCAGCCGGTATCACGGCTGCATCGCCGATCGTCTGGGATGGGTCGCTTATCCCCGTGGGGCTGGCGGTGTAGGGTCTATTCGTGACGGGATCAAAATGGTTGTTGTAAGCAACCTCACATGCAAACGGGCCGATGCCGCCCTGATGCGGTTGAGGCCCGCTATAGGGATTGGTGGCGCTGTTAGGTTGTTCCTGTAGGAGTGCCGCCAGAACGTAGTTTGGAAGGATACAGTTTGAAGCTTGGGTTGCAAAAGGCTTGATGACCACCCATCCTGGTGTGCCAGCCGTTCTGTCGATCAGGTCGATTGCGCTTTGTCCATTACCGACGTGTGTGTCTTCGTATCCGCCGGCAAAGTTAAATCGCAAACCGGGCAAAGGCTCCCAAGTGGATTCAATTTCCGCACCTTTAACCGTGGCGTTGAAATTCAGATTGATCGAGGTGCGGTCGACAATTTCGGATATTTGATAACCTTTGTAATTGTAAAAGAAAACATCTCCATTGAACGTCAACTCGCCATCGAGTGCTGTGTTCTTCGTGCCCACTTCGAACGCTTCAATATATTCCGGCGCGAATGTGAACGGATGATCCGGAATCGAGACCGCACCGTCTCCGAATTTGCTGAACTCCGCTCCCGGTGGATTCGCGCCCCCTGCTTTATAACCGTGCGCATAAGACCCGTAGATCAGAGTCTGATCGGTGAACTCGAATTTCGGCGTCCAGTTCAACACTACACGACCGGTCAACCTGTCCCATTGTTGGTTCACAACGGCGGTAATCGGATAGCCTAGGCCCTGTGTGACGACTTCACTGGGAATATCGCTGAAATGTTTTTTGTCGATTGTATACCGTAGCCCAGCCGTCAGCTTGAGCTCGTTTGTGAAGTTATAATACGCCTCACCGAATCCTGCGTAAGAATTCAAGGTATAGGGATTCTGGCTCAGGAAATAATTGTGCCCCTTGTTGTTGAGATGCCCGATGGGATTTGTGTCGATAAACACACAGGACTGAAATGGTTCACCGCCACCCAGTTCGGGATTGAGATTTTGCCAGCCCCCCACAAAGCGATTGTTCACCAAACAGTCACTGTGGTCATAGGTGCTCTGATCGCCGAATTGATCTTCGCCTTCCGCGTAGGCTGTCAACGCATTGATGAAAACGTAGTAATTTTCTTCCGTCTCGTAATGAAGATAGTTCCCTCCCACACTGAAGTTGAGGGGCCCGGTGAAATTCGAAGCCAGGCGAAACTCCTGACTCAGTTGCCAGGCATGTTCCTCAGACAAATCCTGCCCCACAATGCGGTCCGAACAGCCCAATTGGGGGTCGCAGAACAGCGTCGTCCCCGAAGGGCCAGCAACAAATATACCGGGAAGAAGGTCATACCCCTGGGCTGGGGGGCCGAACACACCCGGCGTGGTATCGAATCGATTGTAATCTTCAGTGGACCACAAGAAATCCTGATCGTACCCAGTCTGCGATATGAGTGTCAGCGAAGGATTGATGTTGTAAGTGGCATTGAATTCGACGGTATCATTCTTCGCTTTGTAACGAGGGGTGAGTGCAGACTGGATACTGCGCAGATCGGTGGATTGGACCGTTCCGGCGTAAGGATTAATGGGCGCGGCGTTCGCAGGACTTAGAGACAGTGCAATGATAAATGGCAAGGAAGGACCGAACGGTACCTGGAACGCATCAGGAGAATACAGTGACGATGCTTCGCAACCTTGGCTGGTATAATTCTGATCGAGCGTCAACGCACCTCCGGCGTTCACGGCCGAATTGGGTGGGTTTGCGCCCACAACCGGCACTGGCACGCCGTTGATGTTGATGATGGGCTGTGACGTTTTGCAGAGCTGCTTGGCAGTGCGCATACGGTCGTCATCTTCGGAGAAGTGTTCCCAGACCAGATCGCCTTCGAAATTCGAGCTGGGTTTCCAACCAAGCGTCACGCGCCCTGACCACAGATCGCGTCCGTCAACGGATCTGTCCAAGGTCGTATCCTCGGTATAGCCATTGCGCTTGGTCCACTCACCGGCAACACGGAGATCCAGCCGATCATCGACCAACGGGAGGTTGAGCATGCCTTCGAAACGGCGGTTCCGGTAATTACCGAAATCAGCTGACGCCATAGCTTCAAACTGATCACTGGGTTTGGCCGGAATCAAATTGACGACGCCTGCCGTCGCATTACGCCCATAGAGCGTGCCTTGTGGGCCGCGAAGAACTTCTACGCTTGCGACGTCGTAAAACTCCTGCTCAAAGAAGTGATTGCGGATAAACGGAACGTCATTGAACGCCACGGCAACCGCTGGATCCGTGGTGACCGATATCGCCTGCGTTCCAATCCCACGAATTTCGATGTTGTAGCCGGTAAAGTTCGTTTTTGAGAACGTCAGATTTGGCACCTGCTTTACCAAATCCGGGCCGCCCGCAGTTTGCGTGGCGGTGAGTTGTTCCTGGCTGAGTGCCGTGATCGCAATTGGAATGCTTTGCACATCCGCTCCGCCGAGCTTGGACGATGTCACCGTTACTGTTTCCACCACAGCACGTGCGGAAGGAGTCGCTTGGGCCAACTGGATCGATGGCAAACTTATTTCATTACTTTGTTGGCCGCCTCGCAGGATATTGATCGCGCCCGATTGATCGCGACTCGGAACGAAGCCCGTGCCTTTCAGTAGTCGCGATAGGGCAAGATCAGGCGAGAGTTCTCCCGCCACGCCTTTTGTCTGGGCATTACGGAGTTGGTTGGTCGCGGCGATCACCGGTATGCCCGATTGCGCCGTGTAAGCGTCCAGAGCTGTGTCCAACGGCCCTGCTGGGATATTGAAGTTTGCCCCATAGGCCGCCGTTGTCAGCACGGATATTGCGGCGGCCCCCGCAAGAATTGCCTTGATACGGAGATTTCTTGGCATTTGCCCCCCTGTTCCCTCTCAGCGTTTGATGACGATTTCGTCCGGACCTTCTTCGATATGGAGATCAAAGAACCGCCGGATCGAACGTGTAAAAGCGGAAAGATCATTGACCGGCAACGAGCCATTGATGTTGAGACCAGCCACGCGGGGGTCAGCAATGACGATTTTCTTGAGGTTGTAGCGGTTGTACTCAGCCGCAGCCTCGGCAAGTGTCGCGTGCTTGAAGATGAGGAGGCCTCGCCGCCAGCCCAGCTCGTTCTTCAATGCCTCACGCGGATGTTCTGCTACTGAAAGCGCTTCTGCTGTAGCGACTACGACATCACCAGGATTGAGCACTGCTTCCTGAGAACCATGGCTATCCTCCATGTCGAAGCGAGCCTTGCCTTCCAGCAATGCGACGCGAATGGTCTGCTCATTGCGCCTGACAACGAATTTGGTTCCGAGATCGGTGACCCAGTGATTGCCTGAATGGACCACAAATGGATGGGCTTCATTGTGAACAATCTGAAAATATGCTTCGCCCTTGTCGAGCCAGACGGTGCGCCCGACGCCGGTGCCAGCAATGCGCAAGATCGTATTGGTGTTTAGCTCGACCCGAGATCCGTCACGCAGGGTGAGGGTTTCGCGGCCACCCACACCGGTAACGTATCGCTTTTCGGTAGGCTGGTTTTGGGTCGGCAAAGCAAAATAAATGACGCCGACTACGGTGGCGGCTGCTAACCCCGCCCCCCCAAATTTCAAATAAGGCGCGAAACGCGTGCGCAATGATCGCGGACGGCGAAGTGCGCCCAGTCTGTCCGCGCGTTGCCAGGCCGCCTCGACTCGCAAATAGGCGAGTTTGTGAGCGACAGATTCTGCAAGCCAAAGGTCAAGTTCGGCCTGATCGGCCTCGCTCCAATTACCGTGATCGCGGCGTTTGACGATCCACATTGCTGCGCGATTGCGGATTTCCGCCGCCTTGCCAACTTCATTCCCGTTTGGGTGGCGGAGGTCGGTCATGCCTTTCTCCGCGTTTCGCCCTTTTGGCCATAGAGAATGTCAGCCAGCAGGGCCGAGCCTTCGACCAGGTGTGCGTGAACCGTGTTTTGTGAAATTCCCATTCGCGCGGCGATCTCACGCAAGGAAAGTCCCTCAACTTTGCGTAACATCACTGCCTCGCGGCAGCGGCGCGGCAAATGATCGAGTGCGGTCTGGACGTTCCGCAATTCGTCGCGGGCGATAGCACTTCGTTCGGCGCCGGGTTCCTCGGCGGCAATATTCATTGCCTCCAAATCAACGGCTGTCTCAATGGGCACGATTTGTGCGCGGCGTACCCTGTCGATCAGCAGATTGCGGGCGATCGCGAAGACAAATGGTCTCACGGATTTGGGTGGATCGTTGCGCGCCGTCTCGTAAACCTTCACATAGACATCCTGGCAGAAGTCCTCGACTTCGCTTTTGTCCTGCCAGTTTCGGCTCAAGAACTGCATTAACGATGCCTCTAGGGGCAACACCTCGCGCACAAACCAAGCGTCCAGCTCAGGCTCGGTCATGGCCGCGCCCGGCATACGCTGGGGTTTACCCTCACGATTGTTGTCCGCTGTCCCTGTCATTCCCCGCCAGCTTTCCCAGCCCAAGGGTCTGAACGACTGTCTCTAATTCGTAGACGATTAGAACCTGACAGAATGGCTAGTCGAAAATCGACTTATTTTGAATTTCGTCCGGCAGGAGCCCTTGGCTAGCGACTGGCGGGGGGAAATTCGACGACAGAAAATTACGGATAGCATGGCACGTGCGGCAAGCCTGGATAGTGGCTGGCGTGCACGCTATCAGCCGAAAGCATTGTCGGGAACTCTAGATACCCTTTGCGTTGGACAAACAAAAAAGGCGGCGAATTCCTCCGCCGCCTTAAGGATATGAAATTGAGCCCTCCTATCCGCCCAAGCCGATACTGAGCGTGGCGAACGGCCCGAAGAACCCAATCGTCTCGGAACGGTGTGTGTCAATACCTCCGTCCATCGCACCGAAGAAGAAATCCGCGCGATAGCCCAAGCTGACCTTTGCGTTCGGGAATTTCAGAGAAACTCCCGCCAACCCGCCGATATTTGGTACGACGACTGACCGCGAACGCGGGTGTTTGGCACCGGTTTGGTAGACTTGATGAATCAATCCGCTACCTCCCTGGGATGGTAATGGTTTGCTATACTCACTTGTTTGAAGTTGGACATTTGCCTTCTGACGCCCGAATAGCAGAGCAACATGCGCTCCCCAATCAAACCGAAATTCCGCTTCGTCTGCCTTTCCAATTAAAAGCGTCGATGCACCCCATGATGCCGACGGCCCGAACCCAGTGAAGCTCCGTGACGCTTCCAATTTTCCACGATACGTGAACGGGCGGAATTGCGGGAACTTGATTGCGGTACCGAGATATTTGTACCCAAAGGGATTGGGGCCGGAACTCAAGGCTAGCTGTGTGTCACTGTGAAACTGCGCGAAGCGCAAACCTACATTGATGATTGCCTGCCCATGCCGACCGAAGATGCCCAGTCCTACATCTTTTCCCGCTTGAAAGTCCAAAATTGTGTGGCTCTCATCTTTGTGAGTTACCGCATCGGCAAACTTTCCATAAGAAGCAGGCAATGGAAGGTATTTCTGATATGGACCATTTCGGAAGTCGAACGACTTAGGGGCGGTTTGATTATGGATGTGTTTAGCACCGTTTGACCGGCCATAGCGTATACCGGCAGAGAACATCCAATCCGAACCTTCCGGTTCGATTGAAATTTTTCCCTCAAATCCGAAGCTCGAATCCAAAGGCTTCTGAAGCGCAGCGGGCGCAATTTGCGTGTCGCCCGGAATGATGGGCAGCATGGAAGGTTGGTTGGCCGAAAATGGTGGCTCAAATGCGTCCTGTGAGGTCGCAATCTGTTCAAATTGACCTCCGAATTCGATCCATACAGTTGGATGATCACTGTCGGCTGCAGATGCCCCTCCTGAAACGCACAAGCACGTCGAAAGTGCTACTGCGGAACTAGTGATCAGCAGGCGCTTGTGGAATTCAAATCGACTTTCAAGTGTAGTTGACAGTTCGCTCATCTCTCCCCCCGTTACCAATTCTTAGTGACGCGCACACCGAACAAGCGCGGATCGGTGAGAAATACGTTGGTTGTCAGACCTGTATCATCGCTGTTCAGGAACGTGCCGGTGATGTCCGTCACGTTGAATATATTTTTGACGTATCCCATTACCTGCCACCCGTTTTGACTAGTCAAAATAAGTGCAAGATTGACGTTGGTGTAGCCACGTAATCTGTCATACGGATTGTCATTGAACACACGCGACCACGAATAGTCCTGCCAGTAGTAGTCAACGTGAAAAGTTCCGGCCCAGTCCGTCGTAAGTGGCATTGAATAATCGACAGAAGTCGAAACCGTAAAAGGTGGAGCATTTGGCAATTCGTTGCCGCTCAAATTCTTATCGAAACCCTCTCCGTTGTTGGGAGCCGAGTTCGGATCGAATCCAGGATAAGTATTGGGCGGTATCGTCCCCTGCGTCCCCGTCAAGTTGCAGTTACCAACTGGAACTTGACCGCTCGGATAGGCCGTGTAGGGCGCGCAAATAACTGGATCGTAATGGAGAGAGTATGCCACCTCGCAGTTGTAGTTTGCTGCGCCGGCTATGCCGTTGGCAAGTTCTGTCGCAACCACGTAAGTCGGTATTATGCAGTTCGAGGCTTGGGTAGGAAATGGCTTATTTACGATCCAATCGGGGTTTCCGGCTGTTCGGTCCATCAGATCGACGGCCTGTGAGCCGTTGGCGAGCCGCGTGTGCTCATAGCCACCAGCGAAATGAAATTTGAGGCCTGGCAGCGGCTCATAGGTTGCTTCTACCTCCGCGCCCTTTACCGTCGCATCGAAATTCAAGTTGATGGCTGTTCGATCAACGATTTCTGAAATTTGATAGCCCTTGTAATTGTAAAAGAAGATATCACCGTTGAATGTGACCTCGCCGTCAAATGCAGAATTCTTGGTGCCGATTTCATACGCGTCGATAAATTCCGGTTTGAACGTGAGGGGGTGTATTGGGTTAGCTACGTCCCCTGCACCGAAAGTCAGCAGGACTGCGCCGGGGGGATTGGCGCCTCCTGCTTTATACCCGTGCGAATACGATGCGTAGATCAGCGTCTGGTCCGTGAAATCGACCTTTGGTGTCCAATTTGCAACGGCACGACCGGTAAGCTGATCCCACTGCTGATTGACAAAACCGGTGCTCGGATACCCAAAACCACGGATCAACAACTCGCTGGGAATATCTGTGAAATGCTTGCGATCTTCAGTCCAGCGAAGGCCACCGGTGAGTTTCAGGTTGTCGACGAGATTATAATAAACTTCCCCAAACCCTGCATAGGAATTGAGCGTGTAAGGATTTTGGCTTAGGAAATAATTGTGGCCTTCATTATTGGGCCTCGTGTACGGATTGGGATCAATATAAACACAGCCGCCCGATGCATCATGCGAGGCAGCGGGATCTGTGTAGGCTGATCCGTTGGGAAGGCATTGGCTGCTGTCCGACACTCCGGGCGTCCATACAAGCGGTCCGGGCACCCAACCATCGGGGAAAGCATGCGAGCCGTATAGGTTGTTGCTATAAAAGCCGATGGCTGTGAGAGTTAGCGAATTTATGAAAACGTAGTAATTCTCTTCCGTCTCGTAATGGAGATAGTTTCCGCCAACGCTGAAATTCAATGGGCCGGAAAAATTTGATGCCAAACGGAATTCTTGGCTAAGCTGCCAGGCGTGCTCATCGGAAATATCCCGTGCAACGATTCGATCGCTACACCCTACCTGGGGATCGCAGAACGTTCCAGCATAGTCCATTTCACCGCTTGCGGGATTCGAGAAGATCAAAAACGGATTGGTCACCACGGTGTCGTTAGGTATCGGGTTGCCTGTTACAGGGTCTGTAGGGTCGAAATTCGCAAAAACACCTGGTGCCGAGTTGTAGCGATTGTAATCTTCCGTCGACCAAAGAAAATCGGAGTTGTAGCCTGTTTGCGATGTCAGTGTGAGTTGAGGCGTGATCGCGAGATCGGAATTCAATTCAAGGGTATCGTTTTTCGCCTTGTAGACCGGTTCTATAGCCGACTGAATGACGCGCAGATCTTGTGACTGTTCGGCGTTTGCGTATGGATTTTGCCCCGTCTGCCTCGCCCCTAATCCTAGTATTCCAACATACGGCAAGGACCACGGTTCCGCTTCTCCGAACGCACTGGGCGCATATAGCGATCCCATCTGGCAGCCCTGACTGAACAAGTCGTAGCGAAGGCCTGCGGAACTCGGGAAAAACGGGTGACCGTTGTCCAGGGGAACGGACTGACCACCAATGACCAGCGGTTCTGGCATTGTCGTGCAAAGTTGCTTCGACGTTCTCATACGATCATCGTCTTCCTGGAAGTGCTCCCAGACGAGTGTGGTCTGCACGTTTTGGAATGGTTTTAGCGCTACACTCAGCCGACCAGACCATAGATCGCGGCCATCAATAGGCTGGCCGGTAAGGTCATTGAAGCTGTAGCCGTTGCGCTTGGTCCACTCGCCAGCGGCGCGAATATCAAGCCTGTCGTCAACGATGGGTAAGTTGATCATACCTTCGAAGCGGCGGTTTTTATAATTTCCGATATCCGCGGACGCCATTGCTTCGAATTGATCGGTCGGTTTCGCTGTAACGAGATTGACCACGCCTGCCGTTGCGTTACGGCCGTAGAGCGTGCCTTGGGGGCCGCGCAACACTTCCGCTTGACTGAGATCGTAGAATTCCTGTTCGAAGAAATGATTGCGAATGAATGGAACGTCGTTCAACGCAATTGCAACGGCAGGGTCGGTAGTGACCGAAATCGCTTGCGTACCAATCCCGCGGATTTGAATGCTGTAGCCTGTGAAATTTGTCTTTGTGAACGTTAGATTCGGCACTTGCTTCACCAAATCTGGGCCACCAGCCGTTTGCGTGGCAGTGAGCTGTTCCTGGCTCAGGGCAGTGATAGCAATGGGAATGCTTTGCACATCGGCGCCCCCGAGCTTTGACGACGTAACTGTCACGGTCTCAACGGCCGCACGAGCAGGCGCGGCCTGAGCCAACTCCATTCTAAAGTCCGAGACGGCCTGTGAAGATTGGGGGGTGCGCACGATGCCGATGGCTCCCGATGGGGTGCGCTGAGCCTTGAAGCCTGTTCCTTTCAAGATATTCGTGAGGGCTTTGTCGGCTGGCAACGCTCCCTGTACGCCTTGGGTCCGCACGCCCGCAATTAAATCGTCTGAGACCACAAGCGCCGCACCAGTGGTGCGAATGTATGCGTCCAATGCCGATTTGAGGTCTCCGCCGGGAATGTTGAACTGTTCGGCGCTGCTGCCGGAAACAACAATCAACCCGCAGGCGCTCCCTAACAGTGCGCGTTTGAGCCATATTCCTGTCATCGATACCCCCTCACGATCCAGCCAATCCGTTCCGATTTAGCGCTGTTGCAACAATTCTTTTTCCGACAACTCTGCAACTGCACCTTCTCGAACAACACGAAGTCCGAGCACATCCCGCGCGATGTGCAGAAAGTCATCGACGTTATTTGCCGGGAACGTGCCGTCTATTTTCATTTCGCCAGCACGCCCATTCACGGCTAACTTTGTCCCGTTGTAGCGATTGAACTGCTTGACCACTTCAGTCAGCGGCGTGCGATCGAAAATTAGCATGCCCCGACGCCAAGCCAGTTCATCGTGCAGCACACGAGTGGTCTTTTTCTCGAGTGACATAGAAGTTGCTGTCGCAACCACAACGTCACCCGGCGCAAGTAATGCAGACTGGTGCGCGTTCCAGAGAGACTGGGTTTCTACCCGCGCACGCCCTTCAACCAATGACACCCGAAGGCTTTCGGGACCGGTCTGGACCAGGAATTTCGTGCCGAGATCAACAATGCGATGATTGTTGGCGAATACTGTAAACGGGCGCGCGGCATTGTGTTGGATTTGGAAATACGCCTCGCCTCTGTCGAGCCAAACCTTTCGCCCGCTGGAACCGATCGAAACGCGGACAACCGTATCGGTGTTTAGTTCGATCTCAGACCCGTCGGCGAGCTTGAGCGTTTCACGACCGCCTATCGGCGTGGAATATGTGGCTATTTGAGGCGTCTTTGGGGTCTTCAGCGTAAAAACCCCTATTGCGCCACCCACTATGAGCACCGCCGCCACTTTGATCGCCGTGGGACCAAACTTTCGGCCCGCATTTCTGATCCGTTCCAGTCTTGGTCTACGCAGAGCCGCGAGCCGATTGGCTTCCGTCCATGCCGCATATAGCCGGAGATAGGCCAGCCGGTTGGCAGACGATTGGGCAAACCAAGCATCCATCTCCGCCTGCAGTTCTGGCGTCCAGTCGTCTTGATCACGTCGGTCGAGCCAATCGGCCGCCTGGACTTCCGCCTCAGTGGCATCGGGCATGGAAAACGAAGTTTGCCGCGCGTCCGTCATCACTTCTTCCTTAGATCGGGGCGTTCGCTGAAGAGTGCGTCAGCAAGCGCGCGCAAGCCGCGAGTGATGTGGGTTTTTACGGTTACCTCTGAAATGCCCATGCGGGTTGCAATTTCGCGGCGAGAGAGCCCATCCAGTTTCCGGAAGACAAGAGCCTCGCGTTCGCGAATGGGTAGGTGCTCGAGCGCGGATTGCAGGCGACGTAAGGCGTCGCGAGCCAAAACCGTGTGATCTGGGCCAGGCTGGTCCGAAGCGACGCCCAAAGCTTCCAGATCATTCACAACATCAATAGGGATGACGCGTTCGGCGCGGACTCGATCAATCAGCATGTTGCGCGCAGTCATCAGAACGAAGGCTTTGGCCTGTTCCGGAATTTGTTTCTGCGCTGCTTCGTAGACCCGCATATAAACCTCTTGGCGCAGGTCGGCGATGTCGGCCTTTTTGCGCCAGTTCTGCCGCAGGTACAGCATCAACGTTGCTTCCAGCGGCAGGACTTCCCGCATGAACCAATCGTCTGCTTCGGACACGATCATCTCCGTGCCCGGGCGACCGGCACCGGCGCAGTCATCACTGATCAGCAATCGTTCGGTCATCCCCAGCCTGCCTCTGGCTCCAAGGGAGTCGATGTCGTTCTGCTCCTACAGAGAATAGACGGAGCTACCCCACCGAAGGTGGACAATGCCGATCACTTTTTTCCAAGGCTGCCTGACGATAGATTGATACAAAATTGCTCTGCCGTTCTGACCTCACAAGAGCCGGCTGACTGCCGCGAAAATTGTGGAGACGTTCGATCCTCGCTCGGCGCCCCACCGAAGAAGGTAATCTAGCGTTGCAGCGAGCAAATCGAGCCTGCTGCAGCGCAAAGACGATCTGTTGATCTCTGAACTTTGACTTCTTCGTTCGTCGGGACCCGCTTCAAAAACAAACCTAACCGGAATTTCTCATCCAATTTGGAACAAGCTCCACCACGCAGCCCGATGGAGATCTAACACTTAGGAGGCACGATCGAGGCGCCGTGTCGAGCGGGAAAATAGTTGTGATCTTTGTTGTTCAAGCTTCCAATCGGACTGGTATCGATGAAGACGCAGGACTGAAACGGTTCACCGCCTTCCAGTTTTGGATTGAGATTCTGCCAAACCCGAAGTCGACCGCTTTAGTGATATCAACGTGGCCCGCTTTGGACACTGAGGTGCCATTAGGGAATTGGTCCAGTCTGGATGTTAGCTTTTCGGCGGATTTCCGGCAGGGGGAGGTTCGCGATGAAGCGCAAGAGATTTTCGGTTGAACAGATTGTAGCGGTGTTGAAGCAGGCTGAGCTGGGTTTACCGGTGGCCGATGTGATCCGTCAGATGGGGATATCGGAGCAGACATTTTACCGATGGAAGAAGCAATATACGGGCTTGGAAAGCGAGCAGGTTCGCGAGCTCAAGCAGGTGAGCGAAGAGAACGGGCGGCTGAAGAAGCTGGTGGC
>Ga0134126_10007371_pt1 | contig 13818 bp, 11 predicted proteins | sample KB31752_FD_96881 | JGI IMG/M metagenome (GOLD analysis project Ga0134126, IMG submission 96881) | Terrestrial soil microbial communities with excess Nitrogen fertilizer from Kellogg Biological Station, Michigan, USA - KB3-175-2 | ecosystem: Environmental > Terrestrial > Soil > Unclassified ...
CACATCGACCCTAAATTTCAAGCCCTATGAAAATTATTGTGCAAATCCTCAAATTTCTCTGCTACAGCGTGATCGTTGTGGCGGAATACATGCTGATGATGGCATTGGACATTATTAAACAAATGAAAAAAGCATTTCAATAAAAAAACTATGGAGGCAATACCCACTGTTATCATTACCGCCCTCCAATTTATCCTCTCACTTATCGGCGATTTTTGCGCCGCCGTTGTCGATGCCTTTTCTAAACAAACGGGATTTAACGCGGAGTTCGGCAGGGAGACAATGATTGCTTCACGCTTTAATCACGGCTTTGTGATTTTTAAACACCGCAAATTGACCCGCCGCAAGTCTTTTGAAAACGTACTGGTAGCAGGTCCAACCGGTTCAGGCAAGACAACGAAAATTTTGTCGAAATGCCTGTTTACGCTGAAAGAGTGCAGCCTTATTGTCAACGACCCGTCGAAGGAGTTATTTCAGCTGACCAGCGGCTATCTAAGCCGTCACTTTACGATTCTGACACTAAATTTTTCGGACAGCACAATCAGCGCCGGATTCAACATTTTGTCGCGGGTGAAGAAGCCCAATGACATTTCGAAAATCGCACACTTAATTGTTTCAACCAGCCTTGACAAGGGTAATAGCAGCGACCCATTTTGGAGCCTGCAAAGTAAAACACTGCTGCAATTGCTTATGCGAATATTGTTCTTTCAGCCGGAACAATACCGCAATTTGGCCAACGTAGTATACCTACTGCATCACTTTGCGGCAGAGCCTGAAAGGATAGACCGCTTAGTCGCCGCAACAAGGGACGAAAAGCTGATTTTGGACTATAAGTCATTCATCAGCACGCCGGAAAAAACGCTGCAAAATATCGTCGCATCCGCCAAAGCAGCCCTGCAATTGTTCGATGACCCCGAAATTACCAAAACCACGGCCTATGACACCATTGATTTTGACAAACTGCGCCAAACGCCAACCATTATATTTCTGCACAACAGCGTCACCGACCAAAAGTATGTCAGCGTCCTAAATAGCATCTTTTTTGAGCAATTCTACAGTCATGTACTGCAACGACTGCCCCGTAAAAAGGAACTTGACGTTTTCAATATCGTTGAGGAAGCGAGTAGCCTGTACATTGTAACGCTCCCGGTCGCCTTAGCTAATTGCCGCAAGCATAGAGTTGGCAACCTAATTTGCGTACAATCGCCATCCCAACTCAAGTCATTTTACAAGGACGAAGCCGACAACATCACGGCCAATTGCGTGACGAAGGTTTATCTTCCAGGGCAAACATCAATGGATACGCTACGGGAAATCGAGGCCTTGGGTGGAAAGTGTATGTACAAAGATGACAAAGGCATTGAGCGGGTCAAACCGCTAATCAGCAGCGACGAAATCAGACTACTGGCCGACAATCGCTCAATCGTCATTTCCGGCAATAAGCCCGTCATCAAAGGTAGAACATCACCATATTTCCGATCATTGGTATACGGCCAGTACGCAAAGATACCGGCTATCCCGTTGCGTGGCGACATTCCCGACACACCCATACCATTGTTACCATTATGAAAATCCGCAGCAAGGCATTGTATCAATATTTAGCTGAACAGAACGTACTTCGGGGCACCCCTGATGCTATTGCTACGGCGAAACGAAATTATCGGCGGTTGTATAAAAAACAATGGAAACAGCGCAGACGCCCCCGGAAAGAAATTCGTATCACCGTCACCCTGAAACAATATGCAGACATTGCCAGTATCGCCCGAGAGCAGCACACAAGCCCAACCGCCCTTGCACGAACTGCCATTTTGAGCAACGTGGAAGGATCGAATTACGTGATACACGACGAGCAGTTGCTTCACATATTACAAGTCATCAGCATTGCGGCCATTGCAGCGCTGAAGCAAACCATAACCATGCAAGAGCTTAGTTTGCTGCTCACAAAAGCGGAAACGATGCTTTTACAATATCTTCAAATATGAACGAAAAGCGTAACACAATGGGACTACAAGACACATAAAAACGAAACGACGAATGATTGATCTTAAAAACAACGAGCACACTAGGCACCACGACATAACAATTGAGGAGGTAAAGGCATGTTCTATTTTTTCCCATTTGACCGACCAGGAGGCTCAAGAAGTCGTTGAAACTATCAAGTTATTCACAAAAATTGTGTATGATTTTTATAAAAAAACATGAATAAGTCCTAAATAGTTCGTATCTTGATGTCACAAAATCATTGAAAATCTAGCGATTATGAATGACATATCCCTCTTTTCGACGTTCGCCAAAGGTGCTCAAACCCATGTTGTTAAAGGGACGAATTGCGTTATCTATACAAGGGTTTCGACCAAGGAACAGGCCGACAACAATTTGAGCTTAGCAACACAGCGCAAAGCTTGTCACCAGTACGCTGAAAAATGCGGCTACACCATTTTGGCGAATTTCGGCGGCACATACGAAAGTGCCCAAACCGATGAACGCAAGGAATTTAACGCCATGCTTTCCTATGTCAAGAAATGCCGGGAACGCATTTCATACATTTTGGTGTATAGCCTTGAGCGCTTTTCGCGCAACGACAACTCAATTTGGCTCAGCAACCAGCTACGAGCCTTGGGAATCGAAATTGTGTCGGTAACGCAGCCCATTGACACGTCTAACCCTTCTGGCCAAATGCAGCAAAAAATGCTCTTTCTGTTTGGAGAATTTGATAACCAGTTACGCAAGCAGAAATGTTCGGCAGGAACGAAAGAAATGTTGTTGCGAGGAGACTGGCCGACCAAGCCGCCAATGGGCTATGACAGCATCAATGTAAATGGTAAACGCAAAATTGTTATCAATGAAAAAGGCAAGCTGCTGCGACAAGCTTTTACATGGAAGGACGAAGGGTTTAGTCACGATGCCATCCGCGAAAAGCTGGCCCAAAAAGGCATCAAGCTATGGCGCCAGGGAATCAGCGCCCTGCTTCGCAACCCTTTTTATTGTGGACTGATGGCGCACAACATGTTAGATGGCCAACTGGTAAAGGGTAATCACGAACCGTTGATTTCGAAGGAGCTGTTTTTAAAGGTCAATGGCATATTGGACCAAAAGACTCACGGGTATGCTGTAAAAGAGGAAAACGAAGCGATACCACTTAAGCGGTTTCTGCTGTGTGAGAAATGCCGCAAGCCCATGCGCGGCTATATCGTACAAAAAAAGAGTATTCACTATTATAAATGCTGTACCATCGGCTGTGGCAACAACCGTAACGCCCATGTATTAAACCAGCGTTTTGCCGAGGTATTGGAAGTGTTCAAATTGGACTTCTCAGAAGATGCGTTGGCTCTTATCAAACAGCAGGCCATCGCAACCTTTAATCAATACACGAAAGGGCATGAAGATGCCTACATTCACCTTCAAGGGCAGTACAGCGACATTAAAAAGAAACTGACACGATTAGAGGAACGATATATAGAGGAGGAAATAAACGCGGAGTTATACAACAAATATTCAGAGAAGTACGCAGAGGAATGCAAAGAAATCGAACGGCAATTATTAAAGGCCTCCAGCAAGGGGTCGAACCTTGAAGAATGCGTTGATCTCGCTATCAATTTTGCCCTTAATCTGCCCAAAAAGTGGCTTTCTGCTGATTATGTGACCAAACAAAGGCTCCAATTTTTAGTCTTTCCGGAGGGTATCTCATATGACCGGCAAACTGATAGGTGTCGAACAAATCGCGTAAATTCTGTCTTTGGGTATTTCGCTTATTTAAAGCAACTTATGTTGAAACAAGAAAGCGGCATACCCGAGTTGAACCTCGATTATACCGCTTTGTCTCGTTCGGTAGCGGGAGCAGGACTCGAACCTACGACCTTCGGGTTATGAGCCCGACGAGCTACCAACTGCTCCATCCCGCACTATTTTTTATTCTTGATTACACCGATTTTTTAATGATTTCAAAGATTAAAATCCTTGTAATCTTTTCCCAATCGGTGAAATCCTTATTTTTAATTGGGACTGCAAAGATATAATTCGTTTCTTTGCAGTCCAAATTATATTTTGTTTATTTTTCTATGGCGCATAAGGCCGGTTTTGTGAGTATTATTGGTAAGCCCAACGCGGGTAAATCAACCCTGATGAATGCGCTGGTGGGCGAACGGATGTCTATCATCACCCCAAAAGCGCAAACCACGCGCCACCGGATACTGGGTATTGTGAACGATGAAGACTACCAGATCGTATTTTCGGATACGCCCGGCATCATCAAGCCGCACTATGCCCTGCACGAAAGCATGATGCACCAGGTGGAGGGTTCGATAGTAGATGCCGACCTTATTTTACTGGTGACCGATATTTACGAGGAGTATGATGAGGCCGACGTATTAAAAAAGCTGGAGGGCTCGCTAGCGCCGCTGGCTGTGCTGATTAACAAAGTGGACCTCTCCGACGAGGAAACGGTAAAAGCCAAAATTGAATACTGGCAGCAAAAGCTGAATCCAAAAGCGATTTTTGCTATCTCGGCCTTAAAAGATTACAATGTGCTTGCGGTGATGAATTTTGTAATTGAGCACCTGCCCGAGCATCCCGCGTATTACGAAAAAGATGCGCTAACCGACCGAAACGACCGCTTTTTTGCTTCGGAAATGATAAGGGCGCAGGTGTTTAAACAATACAAAAAAGAAATACCCTATAGCACCGAAGTAATTATAACTGCCTTTGTTGAGGGCGAAAAACTATACCGCATCAGCGCCGAAATTATTGTGGAGCGCGATTCACAGAAAAATATAATTATTGGCAAGGGCGGCGAAATGCTGAAAATAGTAGGCACCTATGCCCGCAGGGATATGGAAGATTTTTTCCAGCGAAAAATATTCCTGGAGATGTTTGTAAAAGTGATCCCCGACTGGCGCAGCAAGAAAAATTACTTAAAGCAGTTTGGGTACGAATGAGATTTGAGATATTAGATGTGAGATTTGAGATAAAAAAATAATTGCTCAAAATCCATTAAAATGTCTCCTAAATAAGTTTAGATGTGTATGTAAGATTTGACAAATAACTTTTTGTCTCACATCTCACATCTCACATCTCATATCTAAAAACCATGAGCAACATTGTAGCCATAGTAGGCAGGCCCAACGTAGGCAAATCAACTTTATATAACCGTTTAACCGAAAGCCGCAAGGCTATTGTGGATGATGTGAGCGGGGTTACACGCGACAGGCATTACGGCGTATCTGAGTGGGTGGGTCGGCAGTTTACGGTAATTGATACCGGCGGGTATGTGGCCAATTCTGAGGATGTATTTGAAGCTGCTATTCGCGAACAGGTGATCATTGCCATCGAGGAGGCCACTGTTATTTTGTTTGTGGTTGACGTAACTACCGGCATAACCGACCTCGACGATGAAATTGCCAACCTGCTGCGTAAAGGCAAAAAGCCGGTTTTTGTGGTGGTAAACAAGATGGACAATACATCGCTGTTAGCCGATTCGATGGTTTTTTACAGCCTGGGGCTGGGCGAATTGTATAACGTATCGTCAATGACGGGCTCGGGCACCGGTGAATTGCTGGACGAAGTGGTAAAGCACTTTGACGATGAGCCGATGGAAGAAAACACCTTGCCAAAATATGCCATCGTAGGCCGGCCGAATGTCGGCAAATCATCCATCATAAACTCACTCATCGGTAAAGAGCGTAATATTGTGACGCCCATTGCCGGCACTACGCGCGATTCCATCCACATCCATTACAACCAGTTCGGCCATAATTTTATGCTGATAGACACGGCTGGGTTGCGGAAAAAAACCAAGGTAAAGGAAAACATCGAGTTTTATTCCGTTATGCGCACCATAAAGGCGCTGGAGGAGGCGGACGTAGTGATCCTGATGATTGATGCTGTTGAAGGCATCGAATCGCAGGACATCAATATTTTCCACCTGGCCGAGAAGAATAAAAAGGGTATCGTCATCGTAGTCAACAAGTGGGACCTTATCGAAAAAAATAACAAGACTATCAAGGTTTTTGAAGAGCAGATCAGGGATAAAATAGCGCCTTTTACCGATGTGCCCATTGTTTTTACTTCCGTTACCGAAAAACAAAGGGTTTTAAAAGTGATTGATGTTGCCAACGCCGTTTACCAAAACAAGGTACGGAAAATTCCAACCTCGAAACTGAACGAGGTAATGCTGCCCATCATTGAAAACTACCCTCCCCCATCTATCAAGGGTAAATATGTCAAAATAAAATACGTCACTCAAATCGCTGGGTCGTCGCCCATGTTTGCCTTCTTTTGCAACCTTCCGCAATATGTAAAGGAACCTTATTACCGCTTTATCGAAAATAAATTAAGAGAAAATTTCGAGTTTTCGGGCGCGCCGATACAGGTTTGGTTCAGGCAGAAATGATTTCGGATTTCGTCCTGCACGTGCGCAAGGGCGTCAACCTAAGGAGTTTTATATCGAACACCGATCCGCTAGCCAGCGGACGAATAATAAAGTAAAAAGACCGGAATTCAATAGTCAAATTCTTCCTTGTCCCCTTAGGTTCGTGGTTATGCGGTCGAATCGGAGTACAATAAAGGCCCTTTTTTTACCGGGACTTTTCCTCTTTTTTTGCCCATAATCGCATCCCGAAGCAGGTGTAGCATGCTATCTCGCACGTGCGGGACTACACCTGATACACCATTGATAATCAGTTGTTTAACACTGACAAAATTTTGACAGTGACACAATCATGTCACCATTTAGGCCCCTTTTTGAGCTTGGATGCTACACCCTAAAAACCATTTTTAACAATTCCCGGCAAAGCAGTGTAACCGTATTTCTTATTTCCATGCGATAGATTTATCCCCCACTAATCGAACATCCGAAACGCCGAAAGCTTCTTGAACACCATTAAAAATAAACAACAGTGAAAAATCCGAAATCAGTCTATCGCTTCCACAGCCTTCTTTAATGTAATATCGTCGCTGTTAAGCACCTGGTAGTAGGCGTCGTCGCCGAATTTAAGGCGCGCGGCAAATGCCTTTACAAGTTTTTTTATGACAGGCTTTGAAGCAGCCAGCTCATGTGCATCCATTCCCCTTACGGTTTCCGAGGCGTACAAAATAAAGTTGTCGAGTTCATTGTCGCCAACGCAATACTGTTTTATAAAGGTATCAGCTGACGTGAACTTCTTTAGCGTAGGCAGCAACCTGTCGATAACATAAGCTGTAAAAAGCTGGCGGTCGTCAAGTTCCTGTATCAAAACACTGTATTGGGCGCTATCGGCAGGCACAAAAATATCGGGCATAATGCCGCCCCCGCTAAAAACTTTGCGGCCGCTCAGCGTACGGTAAGGCGACTGCCGTTTAAAAATACTATCGTCATAATTGCTTTGCGCCGAAAACAGCTGGCCTCTCCGCATCCGTTCGGCTATTTCGTTATGGTAATTATCGATGCCGGCCTTATATGATTTTTGTATGGAGCGTCCGGACGGGGTATAGTATCTTGCCACGGTTAAATTAATGGCCGAGCCATCGCCGAAAGGAAATTGCTGTTGTACCAGCCCCTTGCCGAATGAGCGCCGGCCAACGATAACCGCCCGGTCGAGGTCCTGCAGCGCCCCGGCGAGAATTTCGCTTGCCGAAGCGGAATATTCATCTATCAGCAGGGCCATTTTCCCCTCCTTAAATTCCCCCGAATCGGTCGCGAAATAGTCCCTGCGTTCCTCATGCGAGCCCTTGGTATAAACGATCAGCCTACCCTTTTTCAGAAACTCGTCGGCAAGCGAAGTTGCAGCCGTAAGGTAACCGCCACCGTTATCCCTGATGTCAAGCACCAGCTTTTTCATGCCTTTGGCTTTAAGCTTTCTTAAGGCCGCCCGAAAATCGGCATCGGTAGTAAGGGCAAACTTGCTGATCTTGATATATCCAACATCGGGCGTCGCCATATAGGCAGCGTCAAGGCTGCTCAGGTCAACGTGCCCGCGTTTTATGGTGATCGATTTTAACGACCGGCCCTCAGGCGCCAGTACAGCAAGTAAAATTTGCGAGTCCGCATCGCCCCTGAAGATTTTGTCTACGCCATCACTCGTCAGATGCGTACCCGAAAATTTTTGCCGGTTAACGTCAATGATCTTATCGCCGGCGCCCAGGCCCGCCATTTGGGCCGGTCCGCCGGGGTAAACCTGTGTAACATAAAGCGTGTCGCGCAGCAATTGGTATTCGAGGCCAATGCCGTCAAAGCCCCCGTCTAAATTTTCATTTATTGTACGGGCGCGCTGGGGCGGTAAATAAAGCGAATGGGGATCGAGATTTTGCAGCAGGTTATTCACCGCAACGCCTTCCAGGCTGTCGGAATTTACGGAATCAACGTAGTTATTCTTTACAAAGTCTAAAACCTTGGTTATTTTATCATGGCTGCCAAGCGAAAAGCCAAAACTGCGTGAAATGAAATTACTGTCACTGAGGTACAAACCAATCGTTATCCCCATCACCAGCAACATTACCGACCTGAAAATTATTCCTGCTCCCTTTTTCATATTACCTGCTAACGCAAAAATATAAAATTATTATTTAGATATGAGATGTGAGACATGAGATTTGAGATTTTTTTTAAGTCGGGAAAGTCAGGAAAGTTCGAAGAAGAAATGCTGTTGGACTTTAAATTTCAAGAGTTTTTGGCCGGGAATAGTTGAAAACAATTGAAGCTTCTTTCGGCCTTTTCCGACTTTCGGACTACAAATCTCACATCTCATGTCTCACATCTCATATCTAAATCTAAACTTTTTTACCGAATTTTGCTAAAAATTTATCAGCCTTAAATGGAAAGGACAACCGAAAAGGACTCGAATTATAATAACCTGGAACAAATGCCGGTAAGGCAGATCCTTGAAAGTATAAACAGGGAGGATCAGACAGTTCCTTTATCAGTGGCTAAAGCCTTACCGCAAATAGAGGCCCTTGCTACCGTTACGGCAGCAAAGATGAGAAACGGGGGGCGGCTTTTTTATATCGGCGCAGGCACCAGCGGCCGTTTGGGCGTAGTGGACGCGTCGGAGTGCCCGCCTACCTTTGGCGTTCCTTTTGATATGGTTGTAGGTATAATTGCCGGCGGCGATGGCGCCATTCGCGAAGCGGTTGAGTTTGCCGAAGATGATGTGGAGCAAGCCTGGATCGACCTGTCGGCATATCATATTAATGATAAAGATGTGTTGGTGGGCATTGCAGCATCGGGTACAACGCCGTATGTGGCCGGCGGTTTAAAAAAGGCAAATGAAAACAATGTTACCACGGGCTGCATCGTTTGTAACAGCGGCAGCCCGGTTGCGGCCGAAGCAAAATACCCGGTTGAGGTAATTACCGGGCCCGAATTTTTGACGGGATCGACGCGTATGAAGGCCGGCACCGCCCAAAAGCTGGTGTTGAATATGCTGAGCACCAGCGTGATGATACAGCTGGGCCGGGTAAAAGGCAACAAAATGGTGGATATGCAATTATCCAACAATAAACTGGTTGACCGTGGAACACGTATGATAATGAAAGAAACCGGATTGAACGAACAAACCGCAGCAACCTTGCTGAAAAAATATGGGAGCGTCAGAAAAGCGGTTGAAGCGCATATAGGGAGCAATTGATGTGCGGATGTGCATATGTGCGGATGAGAAGAGGAATGTAAAAATAGATGAATTACCATGTGCGTAGTTTTAAAGTGTATGAAGGTGCAAATTGGGCTTTAATAATCTGCACATCTGCACATTTGCACATTTGAAATTAAAAAAATGCACGAAATAGAACCATATTATAAGTGGCGGGATGATTATATAGCATCAGAGGATGAATATTCGCCTTTTTATGCTACGGAGTACAGCGAGTTTGAGTTTGACAAACAGGTTTACAATTACTTGCTGCACCCGCAATGGGATTCGTTCGGCTCAAATACATTGTACCTGAAGGTATTATTTGTAGATTATGACCGTTCTTATGCTATTATAGAATTTATAGGGGAATGGAACGATGCCATTAATAACGACATCATGCTGCTGAAGCGCGAGCTGCTGGATCTGATGGTAGATAATGGCATTAACCATTTTATTTTGATTGGCGAGAACGTGCTCAATTTTCATTCGTCTGATGACTGTTATTATGAAGAGTGGTTCCAGGATGTGGAGGATGGCTGGATAGCGGGCATAAATTTCAGGGAGCACGTAATAGACGAGTTTAAACGAAGCAACATCGATTACTACATTAACTTCGGCGGCGTGCTCGACGACCTTGGCTGGCGTGCCTTAAAGCCCCTGCAGGTATTTAAAAAAGTTGAGGAGCAGTTGATCAGGAGGCTGAGTTAGAGATTGGAGATTGGAGATCAGAGATTAGTTAAGGGAAAAAGGTAAAGCTGCCTAACCTCTAATCTCTAACCGCAAGTCACTAACTTTTTTCACATCTCCTATCGCACATCTCATACCTAATAATTAAATTTGCATTACTTAATTTTTTAACAAAAATGGAAAACAACAAACCCGATTACGTTTACGACAACGTGATCCAAATAAACGAGGTCGATTCGACCCGTAAATTTTTAGCAAATGTATTTTTATGGATGTTTGCGGCACTGGGGATATCTGCATTAATAGCTTTTGCTTTTGACAGCAATCCGGCACTCATGGATCTCGTTAAAGATCCTTCAACCCGTTCTTTAACCGGATTAGGTATTTTGGCGATGATCTCTCCTTTGGCATTTGTTTTAATAATTAGCTTCGGCTTAAACAGGATTGCGTATCCTATCCTGGGACTATTATTTATTGCCTACGCGGCTGTAACAGGTATCAGCTTCAGCGTAATACTTTCAGTTTACACTTCATCATCGGTATTAGGCGTCTTCTTAACCACATCCATTGTATTTGGGATAATGGCCATTGCGGGCTACACGACCAAGACCGATCTTACCAAGTTCGGTTCAATTTTAATCATGTTCCTGATAGGTATAATTGTTGCAACCCTGGTGAACTTGTTCTTACATAGCACGGGATTAAATGTTCTTATCAGCTATATCGGTGTGGCCGTGTTTGTAGGTTTGACCGCGTACGATGTTCAAAAATTAAAGAACATTGCAGCAGGCGTAACTTATGGTGATGCAACAGCTTCAAAGATGGCGCTGATGGGCGGCTTAACGCTTTATCTCGACTTTATTAACCTGTTTCTTTTCCTGCTGCGCATTTTCGGCAGAAGAAGATAAAAAACACCCGGGTTATAAAAGCCGTCTCCAAAAAATGAGGACGGCTTTTTTATTTTGAAAGTCACAAAAACGCTTCTTTGACAAACACCGGCATAGGTTCTTGCAGGGTGCAAGTCAAATTGTTGCCGCCCATGCACGAAACGCTCCTATGGAACGTTAGGTGACTTTTCTTTATATTCTACCAACCAAACATCCCTAAGGGATGTAAAAATGGGCTAAAGATTCGTCCCATCGGGACGTTTGGTTGGTAGAAAAAATAAAAATGGGTATTGCGTTCCGTTAGGAACGCCTGATAACGAAGCGATAATTTGATTTGCCCCTTCTTGCATATTAATTGTTTAATATGCATATTTGTAACGCTTATAGAGAAAGACGGAGGGATTAGACCCTGCGAAGTCTTGGCAACCTGTGCTTACAAGGTGCCAAATTCTACTCGGCAGCCAATTCGGTCGCCGGGAAAGATAAGCGAAAGTCACAATACAACCGACTTTTCGAAATAAGCTTTATTTTTTGATTGCACCAATTAAAATGGGATTACACCGATTAGAAATGGGATTACACTGATTAAAAGAAGATTGCACCGATTGTTTTGATTTTGCAAATAAATTTGGAATGGCAGAATAAAAGTCGGTAAAATCATCAAACCAAAATCAGTGAAATCACAAAACCAAAATCGGTGAAATCAAAAACCAAAATCGGTGTAATCATCAACAAAAATCGGTGAAATCAAAAAAATGGATATTAGAAAAGAACTGGAAAAACACATTCTTGTAATCGACGGGGCGATGGGTACCATGATACAGCGGTACCAGTTAACTGAAGATGATTTTCGTGGCGAACGCTTTCGCGATCATGCCTCTGATCTGAAAGGTAATAACGACCTGCTGAATATCACGCGCCCTGATGTGATCAAAGCGATACATAAAGAATATCTTGATGCCGGCGCAGATATCATCGAAACCAATACGTTCAGCACCCAGCGGATATCTCTGGCGGATTACCATCTCGAGCACCTTGCCTACGAGCTGATCTATGAGGGTGCACGCATAGCACGCGAGGTAGTTGACCAGTACAATAAAACCACTCCCGGCCGGCCCCGCTTTGTCGCCGGCGCTATCGGCCCCACAAACAGGACTGCTTCATTGTCGCCTGACGTGAACGACCCGGGCTACCGTGCCGTTACCTTTGACGACCTTGCCGAAGCTTATTACGAGCAGGTGCGCGGCCTTGTGGATGGCGGTGCAGATGTACTGCTCATCGAAACGATATTTGATACGCTAAACGCAAAGGCGGCCCTATTTGCCATAAATCGCTATAAAAACGAATGCCGGGAACAAGGCAAAGACTTCGCCCCCTTCAGGGGTTCGGGGGGCGTCATGATCTCCGGCACCATTACCGATGCCTCCGGCCGTACACTTTCCGGGCAAACTGTCGAGGCGTTCTGGAATTCGGTGCGTCATGCCAATTTATTGTCTGTAGGACTGAACTGCGCACTGGGTGCTAAAGAAATGCGCCCTCACATTGAGGAGCTTTCTCAAAAGGCTGACGTATTTATATCTGCATACCCCAATGCCGGCCTGCCGAATGAATTTGGCCAGTACGATGAAACCGCGCATGAAACTGCCCACCTGGTTGACGAATTTATGAAAGCCGGGCTGGTAAATATCGTTGGCGGCTGTTGCGGCACAACGCCCGAGCATATCAAATGTATTGCCGAAAAAGCGGCTAAATATCCGCCACGCATAAAACCGGTAGTGGAACCTTACCTGCGCCTGAGTGGATTGGAAGCTGTTACGCTTACGCCCGAAACTAACTTTGTGAACATCGGCGAACGTACCAATATAACGGGCTCGCCGAAATTTTCGAAACTGATATTGGCCGAAGACTACGAGGCAGCACTGGCAATTGCCCGCCAGCAGGTAGAAGGCGGCGCCCAGGTGATCGACATCAATATGGATGAGGGCATGATCGATTCAGAAGCCGTAATGGTTAAATTTTTGAATCTTGTGGCTTCCGAGCCTGATATTGCCAAACTGCCCATCATGATAGATTCGTCCAAATGGACGGTTATTGAGGCTGGCTTAAAATGTTTGCAGGGTAAGGGTATTGTCAACTCTATTTCGCTGAAAGAAGGCGAGGAAAAGTTTAAGGAACAAGCCCGCAAAATTTTAAGCTATGGCGCCGCAACGGTAGTAATGGCCTTTGACGAAACCGGCCAGGCCGATTCGCTGGCCCGCCGCACGGAGATATGCAAACGCTCGTACGATATACTGGTGAATGAAGTTGGCTTCCCGCCCCAGGATATAATTTTCGACCCGAATATTTTAACCGTTGCAACCGGGCTTGAAGAGCACAATAATTACGCAGTTGATTTTATCGGGGCAACCAGATGGATAAAAACAAACCTGCCTTATGCCAAAGTAAGCGGCGGGGTAAGTAATATTTCGTTCTCGTTCCGTGGCAATAACGTTGTCCGCGAGGCCATGCACTCAGCATTTTTATACCATGCTATCAAGGCTGGTATGGATATGGGTATTGTAAACGCCGGTATGCTGGAAGTTTACGAGGAAATACCGAAGGACCTGCTCGAACTGGTGGAAGATGTACTGCTCAACCGCCGG